>Ga0209287_10001227_pt1 | contig 13170 bp, 15 predicted proteins | sample PPLLak3cmMay2015_2_FD_187255 | JGI IMG/M metagenome (GOLD analysis project Ga0209287, IMG submission 187255) | Freshwater sediment microbial communities from Prairie Pothole Lake near Jamestown, North Dakota, USA - PPLs Lake P8 Core (1) Depth... | ecosystem: Environmental > Aquatic > Freshwater... | reverse complement strand
TGTAGCAGGTATTGGCGGAAAAGGGGAGTGGGGATTTGATGTTGCCATAGACGAGGGATTCGAGCTGGTGGCGCATATTCTGTATAGCGTCGATTATCATTATGTGAAAGAGATACTGGGGGATGCGTTTAATGCGGTGAGAGATTATTCGTTTGCGCAATTCAGGCACACGACAAAACTCACGAAAGGTCTGATAGAAAGTTCGTTGCGTGATGTCAGGGATATGGGCTCCTGGTTGTATACATTACAGAAGGAAAAGAAGGAAGAGCTTAAAACCATCAAAAACACAATACGAGAGAATATTCTGAATATGAAGAAACTCCGTTCAGCTCCTCCGGAGACGCTGGGCGGGCAGGTGTTGCGGACAATAATGGCGACTGTGGAGGAGGAAGATTTCGAAGCGATTATCAAGGTACTGGAATCGGCAAAGAGCGACCATGAACTGAAGTGGATTATACGGTGTGTAGTGGATTATGTGAAGGATGACGAGGATGGGAAGTTGCTTAACGAGGGAATAAAACGGATACTTCATTTCGGTGAAGATATAAAACGCAAAGAAGATCTCGTTACCTATAAAACTTCAGTAAAGAATATTTTGGATGGAAAAGGAATTGAGTATGCAGGTCTTTGAAAAAAAAATAATTGTTTTGATAGTTCTCTTTTGCACAGCGAATTTATATTCAGAAATTATTGGAGATACGATAATCACAAAGGATGGATTAATTATTCATTATAAGAAGTATTCAAGCGATAAAAAGCTACAACGTGAATGGTCTACTTTAAATGGGCAACCAAATGGTGTAGAAACGGAGTGGTACCCTGATGGCACAAAAAAAACTCAAAACAAATATATAAAAGGTGTTTTGGTTGATTCTTCGTATGGGTATTACTCTAATGGTAAAATCGAATCCATCGTGATCTGCAATCACGATGGAAGCGAATGCCGTAGTATTGCGTTTTCAGAGAATGGAGATACTTTATCGTTGGGTTTTTCAAAAAATCATCATGCTATTGGAACGTTTAAATCTTTTTATAGGAATAAACAACCTTTTATAATTGAACACTACAACGACTCCGGCAAAAAACACGGCCTCTGCGAGACCTGGCGTGAGGACGGGACGCGTCGGGACAGCGTTGTATACAATAACGGAGAGTTTGTCGAGGAACGGGTTTATTTTGCTAATGGCAATGTGCGTTATCATCTGGTGTATGGCGATAAGGTAAAGGTACGCAGAGTCTGCTATGCCGGGTCAATAGATACTTTGGATGAACTAACCGTTGCGAATGCAACTTTTTATAGTTTTAAAAACGGTAAAATTTTAAGTTCGATTAAGAAGGGCAAAGGATTAGCAACATGGTGTGATTCGATCGGGAATAATTGCAGCACGGAAACATACCTTTGGGGTATAGAAATAGAAACCGAAAAGAAAATTTGTGCCAGACCTAAGAATGCCGGCCCATCAGCCTTACCGGAAAAAGGGAAATGCGACTGTTGGGTTGATGTTGTCGGCAAAGTTGAGAAATAAAGTGTCCAAATTTCGGCGGATGAAATTGTATGAATAAAAAAATGTTTATTATCGGTTTTGTTAGTGTCGTCATTTTTATAAATATTTGCTTTTTTTGCTCCGATCCGGTTAAGCCGGATTTTGGCCAGGCTCCTGTCATAGGTAATGATAAAAAAATTACTATGTCAGGAATACCTGAAAAGGATTCGATATTGTATTTAATTCTTACCGCAGAGGGCACGGAACCGTTAAACTTCCAATGGTATAAAAACGATACTATTATTTCGAGATCATCTTTGGACTCATTGAAATTCGAGCCATTGAAGTTATCAGATACGGGGAGTTATTATTGCATTGTTTCGAATAAATATGGCAGGGATACAAGCAAATCAGCAGACATTTCGTTAACGCCCAAATTCAAGGTTATGTATGATGGCAACACCGCCACAAGCGGTGCTGTGCCAACAGATGATAACAGCTATGCAGCAGGGGCGACAGTTACGGTATTAGGTAACAACGGTAATCTGGCAAAAACCGGCCATACCTTTGCAGGTTGGAATACCAAGGCAGATGGATCAGGTACAAGTTATTCGGGTGGAGACATTTTCACAATAAGCTCCGCTGATGTGATATTGTATGCCAGATGGACCACTAACCCGACCTACACAGTTACATACAACGGTAACGGCAATACCGGCGGTGCTGTTCCTATAGACGGGAACAACTATGAAACAGACGCTACAGTAACAGTGCGAGGGAATACCGGCAATCTGATAAAAACAGGGCATACCTTTGCAGGCTGGAACACATTGGCAAATGGTAGCGGCACGAGTTACATGCCGGGTGATACATTTATCATAGGTTCAGCGAATGTAATACTCTACGCACGATGGAATATTAATATCTATGTAGTCCGATTCAACAGCAATGGCGGGAGCCAGGTTGACAGTCAGAGCGTTGCTCATAACAATACGGCGACTGAACCGACTCCGCCAACCCGGAACGGGTATATTTTTGCTGGTTGGTATTCGGATCAAGCACTAACAACCGCTTTTATTTTTACCACTCCGATTACGGCAACTATAACCCTTTATGCAAAATGGACGGCTGTTTATACGGTCACCTATAACGAGAATAACAATACAGGCGGGAGTGTACCGGTCGATACCAATAAATATATAAGCGGAGCAATAGTTACGGTTCTCGATAACACAGGCTCACTGGTAAAAACCGGGTATACTTTTTCCAAGTGGAATACCAATGCGGCGGGAACCGGGACCGATCGGACGCCGGGAGAGACGTTTGCAATCGGCTCGCAGAATGTAACTCTGTACGCAAAGTGGAATGGCAATCCTTATACAGTTACATTTAATTCCAATGGTGGTACCTTACCGAACCCATCCTCAATAACGGTAATTTTCGGTTCAACATATGGGACACTTGCAACAACATCGCGAACAGGATATACCTTTAACGGTTGGTGGAGTGACACAGGAGGTTCGGGGGTGGAGATTAAATCAAGCAATACAGTAAATGTCCCCAATAATCATACGCTGTATGCGCAATGGGTTATTAAAGATGCTGATGGTAATATATATACCGAGATTACTATTGGAACGCAGGGATGGATGGTTGAAAACCTTAAAACCACCAGATATAATGATGGGACTGAAATTTTGTTTGTAACTGATAGCACAACGTGGGCCAACTTTTCTGCACCTGCATATTGCTGGTATAATAACGATATCAGCTATAAGGATACTTTTGGAGCTTTGTACAATTGGCATGCAGTATCCGCTAATAATCCTAAAAAGATTGCCCCGCCGGGTTGGCATGTTCCGACCGACGATGATTGGTATACCTTGGAGAATTATTTAATTGCAAACGGCTACAACTGGGATGGAACAACGACTGGAAATAAGATAGCAAAATCACTTGCTGTGAAAACAGGATGGAATGTATCTACAATACCGGGAGCAATCGGTAATGACTTGACGATGAATAATAAAAGCGGATTTTCAGCATTTCCCGGTGGTTATCGTAATAGCGGCGATGGTTATTTTTATTACATGGGAGGTAGCGGCTACTGGTGGAGTGCGACTGATGTCGATTCGACATGTGCATACAATAGATACCTTCACCACGGCTACGGCATGCTTTACAGAGCATCCGATATGTACAAGAAGAATGGTTTTTCGGTAAGACTATTGCGGAATTAAAGTTCGAACTGATTATTCCATTTGATGTAAACTGGTGAGAGCGGTGTCTGAATTGTTTAGCAGTTAATGTCTGCTCAAGAAATTTATGGTAGCGATGGAAACATGGATAAGAAAAAGTACAGAAAAGCAGTCCAAAAAGAAGCAGTCCGAATAATAGAAGAAGACGTTACCCCTCCTGCGCATAGCATCTGGTTACTGGCGGGAGTACTTGGTGTAACATTTTTTTTTAATTTTATTGTATATCTTTTAACGCTTGCACCAACAGTCACATTCGAAGACAGCGGCGAATTAATAACCGCGGCATTCAACCTTGGTGTAGCTCATTCGCCGGGCTACCCTCTCTTCACACTTTTAGGAAGGATTTTTACTTTTCTTCCTTTTGGAACAATCGCTTTCCGTGTAAACCTTATGTCTGCTTTTTTTACCGCAGCAGCCGGTGTTTTTGTGTGCTGGGCTACTATTTTGCTGATCGAGAATACGTTTATGCGATCGCAGTTCTTTAACAAGATATCTTCCCGCTCAATCGAACTACTCACCTTCAGTCTTGGTATATGCAGTGCTATTTTGTATGGAACTGCGAAAACTACCTGGGAGCAAGCTATCATTGCAGAAGTGTATGGTATCAACAGCTTCCTTGTTGCGGTTTTTCTTTTTCTTACCTTTTGGTTTGTGAGGTTGCCGGAGTTTTCAGAAAAAAAACGTGTGCTGTTTCTGTTGAGTTATATTTGTGGTCTGGCACTTACAAACCATACTACATCATTGATGCTAATTCCGTTGCTTGGCCTTTATATTTGGATTTTCGAAAGAAAATTACTTTATGATAGAATCGTACTATTGAAATCATTGTTATGTTTTATTCTTGGCCTCACACCCTATATATATCTTCCTGTTGCCTCGTCAAAGAACCCGATCATCGATTGGGGGAACCCGGAAACTTTTACGAATTTTATACGCGTGATTTCCCGGCATCAATACGATATTGGTACAAAACAGACTTTTGAAAGTTTTTCTGCACAAATTGCTTTTTTTAGCTCTGACCTTCTTTTACGCCAGTGGTTTCCTTTTGTGTTGCTTTTCGCTGTAGCGGGTCTCCTCTTTCTTTTTCAAAAAAACAGACCAGCCTTTTATTTTGTTTTGGCCTTACTGTTTTTTACCATGCCTTTAACTGCGTGGATGACCAATTTTGATATATCAAATCCTGTCGCAGCCATTGAAAACAAGCCTCTGGTATCGGTTTTTTACATTCCGGCGTATCTTATAACCGCGATTCTTATTGGTATCGGCCTATTCAGACTGTCAGCTTTTTTAACCATGGGAAAACAATTCGTGGCAGTACTTATAGGGTTTTGCTTACCTCTTGCCGCTGGTGGCTTCGCAATTGTCCGGACAATGCCTGAAGTTTCCATGCATAACTACTACTTTGCGCGGGATTACTGCGACAATGTTTTCAGTTCAATGCCGGAGAATGCACTGTATATCGTGAATTGGGATCCATTTTATTTTCCTACCATGTATTATCAGTATGTTGAAAAAAAACGCCCCGATCTTATCATCCTTGATGAAACTCTGTTGATCAGGAGCTGGTACATCAACTGGCTTCAGAATTATTATCCTGAATTCACACGGCAAGCCGGAAGAGAGGTTCAAGCATTTCTTAAGGCAGTTGAGCCTTTTGAAAAAGGAGCGCGTTTTAATGCAGTTGGAATTGAACATATCTATAACCGCATGGTAAATGCACTTATAGATTCAAAACTGAAAGCGAATAAAAACGTCTACTTTTCATACGCTTCGGATTCTGTGATTATGCGCTCGAATCATCTTGAGCCGCAATTTGCAGCATATAAGTACACACAACAACCAATCGATACAACAATCACCGATACGGGGCTTTCATTTTCATCATTTATAGACTCTACCATTCGTAAGGATAGAATGGCAAAATATATGCAATACTATTATGGCAATCTTTTTGCCATGCGTGGTTTGCAGATAGAGGCGGCTGGAGATTCCACAAAAGCATATTATTGTTTTCAAAAGGCGCTGCCGTTTTTTGATAGAAATACAAAACAAGCCTTATTTATTGAAAAAAAGCTATCCCGTGATTGTATGATTGGCAGGTAATTCTTTTGATGTAGATCAAGTGATATGTAGTGGTATCAAATCGCCAAAACACATAAAACAATAGCAATACCAGGTTTAAGCTGTTGTCGATTTAAACGAATAACAGCAAACTTATTGACATAATTATCATACCAGCAATTAATCCGCCGATAGCCAAATGATGTTCTCCGTATTCCTCTGCTGTCGGCAGCAATTCATCTAATGATATATACACCATAATTCCCGCGACTGCGGCAAAGATTATACCAAAAGTCGTTTCATTAAAAAATTGCCTCAATAAAAAATATCCGATAAGTGCACCGACAGGTTCAGCCAATCCGGAGAGAAACGATAATATAAATGCTCTTTTCCTGCTTTTTGTAGCAAAATATATCGGGGCTGATACAGCCAATCCTTCAGGAATATTGTGTATCGCAATAGCCACAGCAATACTTATGCCTAGTGCAGGATTAGCTAAGCCACTCATAAATGTCGCTAATCCTTCCGGGAAATTATGAATCCCTATTGCTAATGCAGAAAAAACCCCCATCCGTAATAATTTCTTTTTGTCCCTGTCGGATGCTTCTTCAATTTTTCTGCTTACATTTAATTCGTGAGGGTTTTCATACGAAGGTATTAATTTGTCGATTAACGCTATGATAAAAATACCACTGAAAAATGCGATTACGGTCACTAAATAACCAACCTTTTCACCAAGGGGTATAATCAAAGAAGCTTTTGCCTTGGCAAATATTTCTATCATTGAAACATATATCATGACCCCGGCAGAGAAACCAAGAGAAATCGTCAGCAATTTTGGATTGAACTTCTTTGAGAGCAGGCCAATAAGGCTGCCAATGCCTGTAGACAAACCTGCAAATACGGTTAACAAAAATGCGAATAGTACATTTTCCGCCATAATTTTCTTTCAATAGATCACTGTAGTGCCGAAGGCGTCAAGCCACCGGTTTACCACAAAAAACCGTTTCGATTTTTAACTTTGCTTGTGTGGCAAATCCATTTGAAACGTTGGTTATTCCGCCAAAATGATTACTTATGGTTTCTCAATAATTTGTTTAAGTTCAGGGATAAGGCTTTCCCACAATTGTGGATGACTTTCTACAAGTCGAGCTATATCACCAAGATCCTTTATCTTTTTACTCTGCCGTCGTGTATCGTCTTTCCATGCAAGTGTTTTGCCAGTGAGGGTGTCCTCCAATGAAGCGACACGCATCAATATCCCATGAATGTCTGCCGGAACCGCACGGCTTGGAAATTCGCGGTATACATCCTCTGTGCTTAACTGTACACTTACCTTTGAATTCCCCTTAAAATTAATTGACCATGAAAACCGCTCCGACTTGAAGCCTGCTTGTTCAAGAACTTTGACTGCAAGTTCTACAGATTCTGCTGCCACGACAAGATCTACGTCCTGTGTAACCATGGGCTCTTCTGCCCAATGATTAACGGCTACGCCACCAATTGCACACCATTGAATATCTGCCCGTTCAAGACAATCAACAAGACGCATGACGTCATCAGTGCCTCCGGACGTCTGCCAATTATAAAATTGCTTAGGTGTCATATCTCTTCCTTTTTATCGCGGGATTTTCTGGTTTTACACAATTTAAATATGCGACATCATTGTGATAAGAGCCAAATGAATGTAACGTTACGTTCACCAGCATACAATTCCTGTATGGTGGAATACCCAAGTCAGGGTATCCACATTATTAATATAGATATAAATCGCATTTGTATGTAAGGGAAATTCAAATCACAATAAACACTATAGATGAATTAACAGAAACCGGTGTCTGGATTTGAGGTTTATTATTTAGGGTGTGACCTTAATTATAGGCAGACTATTCTTGATGAAATCAAGGTTTTTTCGTGCTCGTGCTCGTAATCGTACTCGTAATCGATATTTTTTTACCTGTTGTGTTTAAAAAAATCGATTCCTTTTACGATTTCCCTGATCAGCACGAAGGAAATTTTTGCCTAAAATTAAGGTTGCACCCATTATTTAAAGGCTGTTTGGAATTGGCTCACTTAAATACTTGCCGGCGTGAAATAGGCGGCGTTAATGGAAAAATGGTGTAGCGAAGATTGTCTACTTCGCTTTTAATGCAATTCGCAATGTGATAAAAACACACATCACCGCCAGCGCAATCCACAAAACACCCCAGACCACGGGCGGCAAAGGGATAATTTTTGATAACGCATACGCGTCCGACCCCGGCACCGTCCGGGAGATCAGGTCTTCTTTTATATCAATAACCGCATACAGCGCGCTGGTGAATCCGAAGAAGAGCATCACTATTTCATTGATCGCATTGGATGCATAACGGGCAACGACCATAAGCGCCACACCCATAAGCAGGCCGAACCAGATCCCAAACCCGGTGCGGATATAAAAAATAACGAGCGTTATCAAACCGAGCCCGATACTAAAAGAGAGTATCCGGTCAAAAGAGGTTCGTGCCGCGATAAGCATGATCGCGCACCCGGCAATCAGACTGCCGAGATATCCTGCGGAAACGATCAGAATCTGCGATCCTCCGCGTGTATAGCACACACCACCGATCTGGGGCGATATCTCAATACGCTCAATACCTCCGCCGCTGATAACCGCGGCAAGTCCATGACCCAGCTCATGCAGAATAACCGTAAATATTTTTACCGGATACATGAAGGGAGTGTTCCAGAAAAAAACAGCGATGATGAATAGCCCGGAAACCAAAAGTATCAGGTACGTCCGTTTGCTCATGTTTTCAGCCATGAATAGTATCTCCGTAAACTTTTTCCTCAATCCGTTTTCAGTTCCAATTGTAAGCTCGGAATGTACATCTTTTAGAGTCTGCAGGAAAATTATCGACGTTTCCTGCGTAGATTATTTGACTTACAGACTTATTCTGTTGTTTGGTATAAAAGGTTAAAGAACTAAAGCCCCAAAGCCGTACAACATCTTACAAAAGCTTCCGGCTTTGCCGGGTTGGAATATAAATATCCGGCTATATAAACTTATTTGTAAGCGTCTTTGCGAGGCTCAACCGTGAAAATAAAAATTATTTTTTCTTTCTCATCAATACCATAAAACAGCCTGAAATCACCAATACGATATCTCCAGGTGTCGGGATTGTAACCTGCTAACTTCTTGATATTTTTACCGAAGTGAGGTTCTTCGCAAAGTTGTGGATAGACATATGTTTTTAATTTATTCGTTAAGAGAGTACTATCCCGGTTGCTGATCTTCTTCAATTTCTTAAGGAATTCGTTGGTTTCAAATATGCGATATTTACTCAACGAAACGTCCCTTCATTTTACTCATATCACTATATGCACGTTTAAGGCTTTTATTAAGGTCTATATTTCCTTTGATTTCAGCCATTTCGTACTCGTCAGCATACTCAACTTCTTCAACATAGTGTTTCGTGGCAGTTTCGATGAAGTTGGATAAAGAACGGTTTTCATCTTTGGCCATTTTCTTAAATATATCGTAGGTTTTATCATCAAGACGCAGTGTTATCGTATGTCCCATTGCTACCCCTTTCTGAATACATTGTATTCTATATAAATATAATGTATTTTAGCAGCTTTGTCAATAGATACTATCAACGTCAAATTCACCAGCATTTGATATATGCCTAGTGAAATGCCAAAGTTAGGTTATCCTCATTATTATTATTAATATAGATAAACCATATTAGCATGTAATAGAAATTCATATTTCAATAAGCTCTCCATGTAAATTAACGCTGACCCACGGTTGAATTCCGAGCATAGTATAATGCCTAAGAAGGGTTAAATAATTTCCTGATTTATACAGTTACCTCCAGGGAGAAGTAAGTAATTTTTATAAGGACTAAATAATCTTGAATAAGCAATGATAGAATACTATTTTGTTCCAGACTTTTTTGCACGCATATAAAAAACTGCCAACCAGATAAGAATTAACGCAATCATACCTGTTTGCAGCCAATACATGGTTGTAGCCCTTCCATTTAAAACAGACTTGAGATCACCAGACAAATTAATAAGGGACAAACCCAGCACTGTTGCAATCATTGAAAGAATAGCATAGGGAGCAAGTACCCTGTTTTTATATGCTCCATAGAAAAATATTGCATAGGTTACCACACAAAAAGATATGATTTTATCCTGATACGCATAAAATGAAACATCATAATACACAAACAGGATAGGAAGTTTGATGCTAAAAAAATGAGCAATTGCCATGCAAACAAAATAAATGGTACAGAAAAGGAAAGAATATTTAAGAATTGTGTCGTCTCGATTCATATTAACTCCTTTGGTTGAGGTTAAAGACAAGTTTACCGATTTCCGGCTTTGCCGGCTTAGCGCTTACAATTTAGTATCTCCGGATTCGTCTTGTTGAGATCGTTTTTCTTCTACAATTTCCATCATATTTTGGTGGCCGGGATTGAATATTTCGTGAATTTGCTGTAACGGGACAACCTGGCCAGAAAGAGCATGCTTTCCTTTAATAAAGGAAACTATAACTTAATTATTTGCCGGGGTAAAATATAAGGAGCAAGAGAAATTCTACGGGACTTTTTGAGGGTTTTTAAAAACGTAGTATTGTCGGGATGCACGGTTTGTTCTGTTTATTTCTGTTTATTATGGAAAAAACTTGTAGATATCTTTCCGGTGCAGCACTCTTAAAAGAACCCAATTGCGGTCTTCAACTTTAAATCCAATCCTGTAATCAGAAAGCCTGATGCGGTAATAATTTTTATACCCGGCGATTTTTTTTAAATTGTCAATATCGTCAAAATATTTACATTCACACAGCTTTCTAAAACACAGGTCTTCTATTTTTTTATATTCACTACATCCTTGCAAGTTTTTAAGATCTTTCAGAAAGCGGTGGCTATAGAGAACGTTATGCATGCTTCAGAAACTCCAGCGCTGCTTTTTTGTTTAAAACCTTACTGTTTTCAGCCTCTTTCATGGCTCTCCCCAGCCCGTAATCTTCAAGGGCTGCCATTATTTTTTCGTACCTTTTAACAGGCAGAAGCACGTATTCAACTTTGCCACGGTTGTCTATAATCATGTGCTTTATTCCGGATTTCTTCTCCTGCATGTTCATTTTATTTCCTCTCTGTTTAATAAAAAACGTCGAATGGAAGGACTGAAGACCATCCATTCATACACCATATCATCCCTCGCGATTGTTTCTTCCTATATTCAGACACATAATTAATATAAGCTATGAGCCAAAAAAAGAGTAAAAAATAAATTTTGTCTTAAAAACAGCTGTCTGCAGGGATGGGTGAAAAATGGCGTTTCATAAAAACCCGCTATACATATTTTCCGTCTCATAATAGAATACAGTATTACACCCGTCTGCCTTCCCCTGAAACGTGGCGGGTTGAACTGCTGGTCGTGTAATTATAAATTGCCAACGCAATTCCTTGTAGGTTCAGTCAGTTCCAATCCGGTGTTAGAGCACTTTTCTTTATTCCGGATTGGAGGATCTTATCGCTAGATATTCTTTTGCGTTACAAATAATAATTCCTGATTCCTTATAATCTTCTTTATTCCTTGTTATTAAATATTCAAGATTTTCCTCTAATGCAGAATAATATTGAATTGCGTCCTCAAAATCCTTAAAACCTGATGATAAGGCCAGTTCGATTATTTTTTCGTTGATCGTTAGAATATGTAATAACGCTTTTAACCGTGCTAAAACTTGCAGCGCGAATTTACTGGATTCCTGCTTCCTTAAAATATAGAATAAATTAGCAAATATCAGCGGAGACACATAACCCTTAACCTTGTTTTCTTCTAGTAATGTAAACAATTGCAATGCTTCAGAATAATATTTCCGTTCTTGAATAAGGTCTAGAATAATGTCTGAATCAATAAATATGGTATCCATTATTCGTATTTCCTGATTAAATAGTCAGTATATTCTTCTTTACTATTTTTTATTGTGCCTTTTTTTGCAATGCCGGCTAATTCGGAAACAATAGGAGGTACGGTGTCAAGTTTATCTCTGAATTGCTTCCGTGTTAATGAATTGAAATAATTCTCTACCAATTTTGATAAACTATATCCACGATGATCGCGTATATAACGTTTTGCCCTGCCAATAGCGCCAGAGTCTAATTTTAACGTTAATTTTGATTCCATACTATTCACCTCCTTATACGTATAATATACTGTAATTAATACGTATAATCAAGTCTTTTTATTTTAGCTCTAACGGCCGGGTTGAGCCGCTGAACCGTTATTAATACCTTCATTTAAAAACATTTAAGGTTCAGTCACCACCAACCCGTTATTAGTGCTGTATTTCATCCGTTGGAAGTATTTGCTTGAAATGTCGAATTGTTAAAATCGCAATGTGCTTTGCTTTGTATGAATATATGATCCTATAATTTCCGTGAATTAATTCCCGGATATGTGGTTTTTCAATTTCAGGAACAATGCGTCCGATTTCAGGGTTAGATATTAATTTATCAACTTTTCCGAATATCGTATCAATCCAATTTTTTGCAGCGGGAATGTTATCTAAAGCGATATAATCCGATATTTCTTGAATTTTTTGAAGAGACAGCGGCGACCAGACTATTTTCATTTTGAATATCTCAATTTCAGCGTTTGGTGCGCCTTCAAATGTGCAATTCCTTTTCCTTCAGATATTTGGGTTAATGCAGTTTCAACATCTTCAATTAATTCCGTTTTTTCCATAATTTTTTCATACTCATCTACATCAAGAAGAACGGCCGCGCATTTCCCGTTTTGGGTGATAACGAGAGGCCGTTTAGTGGAATGCACCTGGGAAATATACCCTGATGCATTTGACCGAAATTCGGAAAGGGAATGAATGTCATCATTTAGAATGATTCTTTGCATGTTATTCCTCGCTTTTATATTGTATTTAATTATGTACTATTAAAGATACAATATTATGCCTAAAAATACAATTTTTATTAATACAATAAATCGTTAATTTAATTATTTACCGGGGAAAAACATGCGAGCGGCCGTCTGCGGCCGATCGTCGGGTGCAACGCCATGTTCTGCGGCACCCCCCTCCACTACGACTACTCCTGCCAGTCCACGGCCTCGTAGTAGATGTCGCCGAGGAGTCCCGCGGTCCCGATGTTCCCGCAGACCTTCCAGAAGTCGGACTCGTAGTCTGCAAGACTATTCGGCTTCCTACGCCGCTCTTCGGGCACCTCGATGGCAACGTCTACGTACGTATTATCGCCGCATTCGGCACCCCAAAATCGTTTGATTCGGCACCATAAAATCGTTTCGTCCGGCACCCATTATTGTCGCATTCGGCACTTTTTAATGTTTTTCGATAACGG
>Ga0209287_10001225_pt1 | contig 13186 bp, 20 predicted proteins | sample PPLLak3cmMay2015_2_FD_187255 | JGI IMG/M metagenome (GOLD analysis project Ga0209287, IMG submission 187255) | Freshwater sediment microbial communities from Prairie Pothole Lake near Jamestown, North Dakota, USA - PPLs Lake P8 Core (1) Depth... | ecosystem: Environmental > Aquatic > Freshwater... | reverse complement strand
CCGCACGGTGTGAGGGTGAACGCGGAGCAGATCCGCCACCTCTCGCACCGTCATTGCCGTCCATGTGTCCAGGATGGCACTGGATAGCACAGGAAGGCACTGGATGTCAATAGATCGACTGGAGAGACTAGGTGCCATCGTGAGGCCCTCCACGCTCCGACCCTTCCACGGACCAGGGGTCAGCCTCGGACGGGCTCTGAGTGGCAGCCTCGTCGCGCTCAGCGAGGATCTCGGCTATCGTGCAGCCCGTCTCCTCGGAGAGGAGGATCATGGATCTGTACTCGTCCAGGGTGAGCGATACGTACCGCCCTCCCACGATGTACTCGACCGTGATCCCTGACTGGTCCATGCCCCGTGGCCAGTGCATGATCCGTGCCAGGGCACCGCTTGATCTATCCTAGAGTATCCAAGGGGATATTGCAGAGTTGCAATGTGGCATTGCAGAAGTGAAATGCGGTGTAAGTGTGGGATACGATAGGGGAATCGCTGGATTTGACGATCCAGGCATTGCAGAAGTGAAATTCCGAGGGGTGTTTTTGCGGGGTGATACGAGGCACCTAGACGGGTAATACCGCCATGATATCGCAGACTTAGGCGACAATCGACGGCAAGGGGTATACCTGGCATACCGCATGCATATAGGAGGGGCATGGCACCGAGGATCACGATGGATGTGGCAGACGGAGGGCGGACCCTCCTAGTGGGCGACCTGGCTCGCTGCTACGTCGTCGAGCTCGACGGCGCGGGCGCGGTCGAGCGGTCCTCGGTGGCACAGGAGGGTGATACCCTCCGGGCGGTCGTGGGCGGCGTAGCGTGGCGCTACGAGGCCCGCGACGGCTGGTGGCGGTCGACCCCGGCGACGGGGCGCTGCCGCGCGGGGCTGAGACCCTGCGACCTCCCCGCCGAGGTACGGCGGGAGATCGAGACGGTCCCGGTGCCGGATGGTGCCGAGGACGAGGAGGAGTGAGATGAAGGCAACACTGACTAACAGTTTCCACCGCACGGAGGTCCGTGTGGTGGTGCCCGAGAACGGCTGGCTCACGGCCAGTCAGGTCCGCAGGGTCCGCCGGACCCTGTGCGGCGTGGCCGGGTGCACGTGCGGGGACGATCTCTCCATGAGGGGCCGGCAGGAGTGGGCCGTGGCCGACGTGGACACCCGCCCCATCGAATACGGCGGTGGGCGTGTCAGGATCGAGAGGACGCGCGACTGATCCACCGCCCGGTTGCGGCTCGTACCCGCAGCCGGGCACCGGCGAGCCCCTGCCTAGTGGGGCAAGGAGGACGGTATGCCGAGAAGGGACGATAAAGAAACTCGCGATTGGGGAGTCGCGGGATGGTCTGTTGAGGATGCGAGACACGTCCTCCGGACCAGTCGTCCACGTCGGCAACAGTGCCTGTCCGATGAGGACTACATAGAAGAGTGTCGGCGGCGCGGTGCGGCGCATGTTCTTTCTCTCCTCTTGGAGGAGAAGCGGAGCGACAGCTTCTACTTCCCCCGGCCCGATGACCGGGAGAAACTGCTACGGGATCTGGTGCTTATCCACCAGTTAACGGGCAGGAAGCCACTTTCTCCCAGAAGGTGGATGAGGCGAGACGGATTCGCCTCGTGGATTCGATGGTGGGCAGAGGCTGCCTCGCGGGACAGGTGGACGGTAGCGCATGAATCCTGGAACCCAGATCTGGGTTCCGCGTTCACGATGTGGGAGCTCGGCCTACCACCGAGTTCCGTCCCGTGGTGTTCGATGAAGTTGTGGTTCCACGTAGCCCAGCAAGAAGGCTGGCTACGTACGAACGGTTTGCGCGATAGAGATCGCGCAGTAGCAGAGTCTTTCGGGGCTCTCCTGCGTAACCTGGATCGCGCAAACAGGCGAACCATAGATAAGAACGGTTTCCGAGTCGGGGACTGGAGGCGGATATCCCGCCTCATGAGAGATGGTACCCCGAGGTTCCTCGGAGACCTCGGATGGCTCATCGATGAGTACATCCGTAAGGGGATGTGGTACGACTCAGAAATGAGTCGGCCCACAATTTTCGAGTATCTCTGGGAGGTACTCGAACCTCTCAATCTCCGTAAAGCAAGCAGAAAGAGGTTTCTGCTTGAGAATGCACCCACATGGGTGCTTTGGAAGGAATCGATCGGTAGGTATCCCGAAGGAGGGTCTTACTTAGACTCATTTCGGGATCCGCGAACGATTCTGGGGTTCCCAGCACGCGACTACATGCGTGCGTGCAGACAGCTGGCACAGGACGGACGCGACATAAAAAGTCGCGAGGTACTATGTCAGGCTGCGGTTCTCGCCGTCACCTTCGGCCCCGCGTGGCGCGACTGGCTAAAAGGAGCTACTGGTGCCGAAGTACATGACCTCGTGTACTGGCTTCCAGGTGATGGTATTCTGCCCGAGGACGGCCTTGGACAGTGGCTGCTGCGCCAGCGGCGGCAGATTCCAGGTCTGATCCCCGCGAGGGTGAGCGACCTGGCAGTCGTGGCCAAAGCGTGGCCCAGGCTGACTCTGGACGAGCGTAAGCTTGGACTATCCGCGATTCTGACAATAGCCAAGTCGCGGAAGTACGCTAAGGTCCGGCACGTCGGACTGGCGACTGAGTGCGCTGCCGCTGGAGTAGATGAAAGGATCTACTCGACCCTTGAGTCGCGGTGGCTACGTGCCCAGGAGGATCTTTGCGAGGATTGGATTCCTCGCGTAGAGGTCCAGGTCGGGGATTACACGGCGTATACGATGCGCCGTGACGATCCACGTGGGCTCTGGCTGGGGCAGCACACGGGGTGCTGCCAGCATCCCGGAGGAGCAGGAGAGACCTGCTCCTGGCACGGGGTCCAGAGCCCGCGAGGCGGATTCGTTGCCGTGGAGTGCGAAGGCCGGATCCTAGCCCAGAGCTGGGTCTGGCGCTCCCCGGAGCGGCCCGAAGTGCTCGTGTGTGATAACATCGAGAGCATGAGTGGGTCGCATCGAGCCTACCTGCCGAGCGTGTACGACGCTCTGGCGCAGGCATTCCTGGGCCGCCTCGGGATCGAGGAGGTCTGGGTAGGAGAAGGGTATTCTGACTGCGATCTTGCGCAGTGGAAACTTGCCGAGAAACCTATTCCGGCACCTCCTGGCGTCTACTCGGATGCGTACCATCAGCGTGTCATTGCAATGGCTCCTGCGATTGAGCCTGTCGAGCCCGTCGAGCCTGTTGTGGTTACGGCACCAACCGTTCCGCACCGCTGGGCTCTGGCTCTGTCCGAGATCGACGCCGAAGCCATCCTCGACATCGAATCAGCAGCATATCCCGAGGAGCTGCGGACTCTCGCAGGTCTCGGGTCGGTCGAGGACCTCGCGTCTTACTGCGAGGCACCAGTCGAGCAGGTCCTCGTAATCGGGGATCTGGTCAACTGGTATGGCCTCGTGTCAGTTCACGGCGAGCGTGCCGAATTCGTGGACCTGGCCAAGCGTCCTGGTTCCGCTCGGCTCGATCCTGTGGCGCTCGTGCGAGCAGTAGGCGAGATCACGGGTGCGGTAACGATTACCGCAGACGCCCGTGCTGCGACGAGCCTGCGCCGCCTGCGCGACGTGGCCACCGACCTCGCAGCCTGTGGATGGATTGTGGCTGAGGGTGCGGTAGAGGACCGCGACGGCCACGAGTTCCGCGAGGTCGAGTTACGGAGGGTAGCGGCATGACGGACGTGCTACATGCTGTCGTGCTAACTCCGCGTGCAGCCGCTGCGTGGACACGTGCTGCTCACGATGCCGTACGCTCCGGTCGCATGGGTGTCGTATCCGTCGAAGAAATTCCAGACGAGCAGGCCGAGGTGCTGTCGTCTGGATGTTTGCGGATATTCGTGGAGCATTCCGTTGCTGGGGTGCTCTGCGAGTTAGTGTTACCAGCTTCAGAGTGGAGCTGGATGGAATAGGTAATTCTGTCCGGTTGCGGCTCAAACCTGTAACCGGGCACTGAGTAACCGGCACTCTGAGTCCGGCAGGAGGATGCGATGAAGGATAGGTGGACATACGAAGGGTACTGGAACACAGTGGTCGGGGCGGATCGTCGCCCCGACGAGGCCGTGGTCGAGTTCGATCTCGTCGGCAAAACCGCCGAGGAGATCGAGGAGTGGTTGGCCTCCTCCGAGGAAGAGGCGTGGCAGGCAGGGAAAGGGGCCGACGACCCCGATGAGATCCCCGACGAGTGGGAGGACCTGCGGGCGAGAGCTGCGCGTGACCTTCACGCGGCCACGAACCAGTGCGACCGCTGTGGCGGCGCGGCCAAATACTGGTCCTGCTGCGGAGACCCCGTGGACGGATCGAGTGGGACGGGGTGCCAGCACGAGGACGGAGAGAGGCTGTGTGCCTCGTGCTGGGACGAGGCGGTGGAGTCTGGAGAGGTAACGGAGTAGCCCCTCGAGGGGCAAGGAGGTGACATGATGAGCAGGAAGAAGCGTGACATCGAAGAGGCGAAGAAGGTACTGCGGATGTGTAACGCGGCGCGAGCGTGCAGGCACGACGAAGGCCACTGGGCAACAGAGCTGTGGCATGGCCAGACAGGCATGTGCGGCGAGTGCTGCCCTGAATGCACTACCGACGACACGCTCCGCTGGGTGTGGCCCGAGCTCGCAGGCTACGACATAGAGATGACCGAGCAGGAATGGACGGAATGGCCCGAGCGGAGGACGCGATGAGCATGAAGCGTGAGGATGAGATGGTGATGTCCCTGCGGCTCCACAAGGAGCTGCACGAGAGGTTGCGCGTGATGGCAAGGGAGCAGGGGCGGTCCCTGTCGGCGCAGATCAGATGGATGTTGATCCAGGCCTACCGGGAGCAGGTGATAGCCCGGGACGAGCCGGGGCAGGGAGAGGGGAGGCGATGATGGAGAGGATGCCTGATGGCTTCGATGGATTCGTTGACGATTGCTGGGTGGAAAGATGGCACCCGGACGTGGCGCAAAGGCACGGCGGCGAGGATGAATGTTTCGCAGCGTTGCGCGTGACGTTCACCATGTCCCGCGAGCAGGCCATCGCAATCCTGGGAGAGGACAACCTGCCTCATCTGCCGGTCATGGAGTCGGCCGTCGTCTCCGATGACATGCCTGCGCACGGGCAACGGTGGAGACTGGTCAGGGTTATGGACAAGATGATACCCCTGAACGAGATGGGGGAGGGGGAGGGTAGGCGATGAGGGTTTACTGGCGGGCGGTGGCAGTCCATGCGGACCACTGCCCAGTCAGGGAGTCACGGATAGATGCCCGCGAGGACGCCCGACAGGCCCGAAGGAGGGACGGCGAGGAGTGGCGGGTCTACGGGTACGAGACCCGGATCGGTGCTCTCAACGCCAGCGTCCGTCACGTCGTCGGCAGGTGCGGACGTATCGCATGAACCCACGGCCTCTCGACATGCTGCCATGGCAACGACCTGTCCGCAGGCCACTCATCGGAAAGCCACGTCGGATCGTACCCTGACGCCTTAACGATCTTCTCGAATCTCTTGCCGGCACTCTCCGAGCGATCCATGAGGAGCTTGCGCTCCTTGGTGGCCAGGTGGTACACGGCGCGCTTGCACGATTCGTCTCCTCGGATCGTGAGCATCTGGGCAAGGCGTGGAGCTGGACCGATGAGGGCACCCCTGGAGGCGATGATGAGCTTGTCGAATCTGGGCCGCGTTGCCATGAAGTGCCGATTAAAGTCCGAGTACGGGTTGATCCTAGTCCGCTCGTAGCGCGTAAACGGTGACGGGGTGAACGACGAGACGGACAGAAAGAGGGTGAAGCGCTGCGTCAGCGTATCGGCCCATCGCTGGAGAACATCCCAGAACTCTGGCAGCGCGCGATGGTCCTCGCACGGCAGGTCCCCGATCATGTAGCAGGTGGCCGAGGTCAGAGGCTTTCCGGTCTGCGTCGTGATGTTCGAGCTGATGTGCATGAGGTGCCTGAGAAGCGTGTCGTTCGACATCGGCTTACCGATGGCTCTCCTCCCGGCAGCAGAGAAGGCCTCGACGCCGAACCTCACCATGGACGCCTTCTGGTATCGCAGGATCTTCGTGAGCCGGACGTCGGAGCCGCTGTTGCGCTTCCCTAACCTCGCAAGCAGCTTCTCCAGATCGTCATACCGCGAGTATGTTGCGCGATCCGGGGCGAACAGAGCAACCGTCTTCGTCGGTGCCTGAAGGACAAGCTGCTTGACCACGGGAAACGGGTTCTCCCTGTACGGCTTCATGGCCGCGAGTTGGCAGAACGCACAGCCCATTTTACACCCACGCGCGATCTCAATCCTCGTGACCTTGTTCGTGCGAATCTCGGTGTAGGCCTTGGCTGGCAGGTGTGATGCAGTCGCTAGCGAACATCCGGTTCTATTCCACACCCCCTGGATGCTACTCGGATCGGTGTCGCTCTCCAGTGCCCTGAGAAGTGGCCCGATAACATCCTCTCCATCGCCTACGACTGCGTGATGGTAGTAGCCAGTAAGAGGCAATGGGTTCACGGCTGACATCCCACCGATCACGATGACGGGCTTGCCTTGTCGTGGATCCAGCCCGATCTGATCCAGGAAGCTGACGAACGCATACACGTCACGCCACCAGTACAGAGACACGAGCAGGTAATCCACCTCCTTGGCATCCGTGTGGTCAACGGCTCCGACCTGCCACTCTGGGTATTCGCGTCTCACCGCGTCTGCAACGACCTCAAGGCCAAGCGTGGACGCTGCCGACGAGAAAGCCAACAGCCCGACGCGCTTCATTCCATCACCACGCCGCCGAAGCTGTGGGCCATGGAACGCGCCTCATTGCGTGCCAGTAGTGCCTTCGCTTTTGGGACCATGATCGTAATCTTGACCATGGATTCCTTCTCGGCTATCTCGCCGTCTGCCAGGTCGATGTCTCCGTCCGCGCCGGCCGGTATTCCAGCCATCTCCCCGAACCTCAAGTCATCCACGATCTCCGGCAGCTCCTCCTTGATCTCCTCGATGACATCGATCAAGCCGTCAGTGAACTCGCCCGCGATGAGCGGGTTATTCGCTGCCACGTTCGCGGCTTTCTCCATCGGCACATCCCACTCGACAACGCGGATCCCGAACCTCTCTCCCGTGGGGGTCACGATGCACGGCACGACGGCATCGAGAAGCAGGTTGTCGCCGTAGAGTGCTCGCAGGGCGTTCATGCGCTGATGACCTGCGACGAGGTGGCCAGTCTTGGAGTTCCACACGATGCCCGAGATGTCGCCAAATTCCCGCACGCTTCGCTTGAGGCCGTGCATGGCCTCTTGAGCGATACGTCGAGGGTTGTACTCGGCAGGCTTGAGGTCCTCTATCTTCGTGAGCTTCATCCCCTTAGCTCCTCTGCAATCTCATCCCGCGTCATCAGCGGGAAACGCCAGCGCATGCCACCCCGGAGGGCTTTGACCCAGCGAGGCCAGAGCGGGTTGACGATCTTGCGGCCCTTGTCGTCCAGCAGCGTCCGGTTTACGAGGTAGTACCCGCCCTCCCCACCTGTCGTCGAGCCTGCCCCATCGAAGCGGCGCACGTAGGGGTTGGCATCGGCTCGACCTGCCGTCACATGCGCGTCCACCTGGCAGTCGATTGCCCCGGCTTCACACAGGGCATCACGCAGCTCGTCGGCAAAGCCACGGTCACCGGATGGACCAGGCCCTGAGCCGGCCGAGCAAGCGTACAGGACCACGCGCACGTCACGCACGCAGGCATGAGCGATGGCCTCTGCGAGTGGACGAACGGTGGTGATGGTGGGGCCGAGTTGGATCTTGGCCCGAAAGCCATGACAGAAGAAGGCCACGACCCTGGATAGGGGCCGAGAGCGGATCTCTTCGATCACCTGGGCGCGCATCCACCTGGGCGGGCGCGTGTTGTCGATGATGATCCGCTGTGTGATGGGCTGGTTGTGGTAGGCAAGAAACTGCTTGGCCCACCACTGAAAGCTGCGATAGTCGTAAGGCTTCTTGGTGGTCCCGACCTTCGGCACGAATGCGATCATGTCACCCCCTTTTGCCCATCCTCATGAGCAACTCGACCGAGATCACCACGAGCGCGAAGACGACGACGGCACCCATGGCGCGCAGGCTGTCGACGTTCTCTCTGGCCAGATGAGCCAGGTACTCATGGATCGCGTCCACGCTAGATGAACCACCACGGCGGTCCAGACTTCGGGCCGTGGAAGAGGAGCCAGAGGTACATGCCGGCAACCGTGAGGAGGCACATGCCTGCGACCACCTTCCAGATCGTCACGATCACGGCATCACCGGGCCTGAGCCAGTCCATGGATCCGGGCGCATCACCTCGAGCTCTGGCCAGATGGTACAAGCGCAGTGCTTTGACACGCCCGGGAACGGCTGGATCTCCGATGGCCTATCCGGTAGCACGGGCTCGGCCCATGGCATCGAGCCTCCGTACATGTCCTCAAGGAGACGCACGACACCCCACACTCGAGCGACCCGGAACGCCCCCTTGCCCTTGTTCGTGCCGAGGATCGCGGTCCCGGCCGAGCCGTACAGGCCGACCTTCTGCCACTTGCCATGAGCCCACTGGAGCCACTTGAGGATCCGCCGATACGGGTGCTCTGCTTTCAGTGCGCCGCTCTTGGCGACCAGGGCCGCGACTCGGTGAGAGCCGATGGCCCCGCAGGCCCCTGCGATCATCCACTGGTCCTCGAGAGGCGCACCATCCAGGCCGTCGATCTTCTCACGGGCCTTGATGAGTCGAAGGTTGCGGAAATACCCCTGCGCCCAGATGTTCGCCTGCGGGTCACATGCGTTGACGTCTGCGGTCTGAGCGTGTGCCAGGTCGATGCTCGCGAGCCCGCACTCCTTCGTCGTGCTCTTGGTCATCCCCGAGACGTTGCCCTCGCTCTCGGTGCGGATCGTGGAGGCCATGAGAAGACCCGGGGCACCTCCCGAATACGGCTCGATCCAGCCTGCCCACTCGGTCCAGATCGCCAGAGAGCGGGCGCGATGAGAGTCATGGCATTTGCCCTTGTGACACCACGTCATCCCGCCGAGGACCCCGTTGAGCACGGACGGGCAGTACTCCCCAGGTGAGCACCACTGTTTCCACGGCTCGGCCTCATCCGGCAGAGGCACCGTCTCGCCGGCACCCGCCTGGCCGGCAGCGTCGTAGTAGTCCTGCCACGCCTGGTCCTCATCGCTCTGGCCGGATGCCTCGAGTGCCAGGAGTATCACGACGGCACCTAGAGCCGTCAGCATCGTCATCAGGAGCAGGAACCAGATCGGTCGTAGGTCATGCTTCATGTCGATTCGCTCCAGTCGTCCCGCGTCCCTCTGGCCTCGTCACGGTGGACGCATTCGGCAGGACAGCCGAAGGGTAGCGGACGGATCCGCGGCGTGTCAACCCTGACGAGACAGACGTATTGGCCGAGCATCCGTCGAATCAGTGGACAGGTGAGGTCGTGTGGTAAGCTCCGCGATACGCGGACAGGGTAGGATGGACGGGGCATCAGATGCCGGTGGTGGGGAGTCCTGCGGCGAGTCGCTCGGAGCGCTTCTGGAGTTGGAGCACGCGCATGGCCAGAGTGTTCGGCAGCATCTCCATGAGCTTGTCGTGGGTGATGTCGTCACCGCTCACGGCCAGGGTCACGAGGTCCTGGATCTCCGGGCCGAGCAGATTCCACTCCTCGGTGTCGAGCTGGATCCCGCGGCTCTTGGCGACGGCGGTTGCAATGTCCATGGTGAGCCTGACGGCCTCCGGGATCAGGGTGATGAGTGCTGCTGCGATACTCATGAGCCACCTCCCACGTACTCGGCGCACACCCCGAGGTCTCCCCAGGTCATCTCGTAGGGCGGTCGCTCGGCCTTGCCCGTCAGGCCGTAGAGGAAGCCCCAGGCGTACTTGACGACCACGGGCAGCTTGACCCCGGCGTGCTCGATCTCTCGCATGGCGAAGTCCAGGACGGAGATCACCTCGACGGCGAGCTTGAACCACTCGGCCTCCGACGACAGGACGGAGCCCCATTCGATAGTCGTGCTCTCCCCCGCGTCCTTGCGCGCCAGGTAGACGGCGAGCGATACCTCCCAGAGCTTCACCGAGTCGGCAGCCCCGTGCAGAGCGGAGACGATCTCCTCGAGGACGAGGGTCGCGATCTCGCCCTTGCAATAGTTCTCGGTGTCCGATGCCGGGAACTGCTCGAAGTGCTCCTTCGCGGCGAGGTCCGCGGCCTTGGTCGCCTCTCCGACGATTGCCAGCGCGAGACGTGCGTCACGGATTCCGTTCTTCTGGGAGTTGACAGCGCAGCCCGCGAGCAGTAGCGCCAGCACCGGGACGATGTACGCGCGCCTCATGACTCACCATCCGGCAGGTTGCCCGTGGACTTGATGACCGCCTCTCCGACCTCGACCAGCGTCGAGGCCTTCCCTTTCTCGCGCAGCCTCACGAACTGGTTGTAGGCGCTCGTCTCTCCCTGGCTTCGGGCGTCGGCGTACTTCTGCGCCCCGGCCACGACCGCGAAGACAGCAGGGATGAGGATGGCAAGCTGGTCGCACACGGCGGTCAGGTTGTCGAGGCCGGCCCACCGAGGGGCTACGGCCGCGACGATGCCGAGCACGACGCCGACGATCATCGTCCAGGTGGACGAGTGCGAGAGCCACGCCACGATGGCGTGCCAGACCGGGTTGGGAACCTTTGTCATTGGAATCTCCGTTGCTGAGAAGCCGGCGCGTTACCCCTGCGCCCCATGCACACTCACTTGAAGACTGCGATGGCTATTATCGTTGCTACAGAGATGAGTGTCAAGATCCACGGGATCAGCGTCTTGAGCGTCTCGATTCCACCGGCCCTGGTTGCGCTGACCGACGAGAGAGAAGACAGCTTCCTGTCCTGCGAGTCGAGCCGACCGCCGAGGTTCTTGATGTCCGAGGTGCGGTCATGACTCATGGTGCGAAGCTGCTCATTGACCTCGACGAATCCCGTCCGCATGGTGGACGAGAGGATGTCCACCTTCTCGTCGAGGCCCTTGACCACGGCCCGCATCTCCTTGACGTCGCCCTTGAGGTCCATGGTCATCTCCAGCATCGACTCGTGAGCCGAGCAGCGGAAGTCGTTGCCTGGGTTGCGCGTGATCTCCAGAGGGTCCGTCATGCTAGACTCCGGCAATCATGATCTTGCAGCTTGTGGACCGTGCGGCCGAGAGCGTCATTGTGCCGCCACCTAGCCCCTGGTTTGCTAAAACTGTTTCTGTACCAAGAGGCATCGTGTCACTGTTGAGCGGGAAGTCGATGATGGGCGTGCCGAAGTCGAGGTCCGCTTCCACATTGCGGACACCTGCCCGTATGCGGTCGATGTAATCTGCTGGAATGGCTGCTGGTTGCCACACCTCGAAGCGGCAGCACTGACCACCATGACTCCCGTACATGGCTACGCGAAAATCGCCGGCAAGCGAAAGTGCGCCAGTGCCGAGCGCGCTAGAATGGATGAGGTTTCCGTTGACGAACAGTTCAGTCGTAGAGCCGATTGGCGAATCGTGCTGGACATAGACGAGATCCAGGATGTCCGTCGTGCTCAAGCCATAGCCTCTTGCCCCGACGATATGGACAAACGCTGCGCCACCGTCATCGAAAGGCGACAGCGTGAGTCCGTGGATGTACGCGCAATCTATGACTATGGCTTCACCACCGGCCTGAATGAGATAGAGAAAGCCGGATCCGCTCTGTTTGGTTGCTCTCACAACGGCGCGCGCAACGACAGGACCTGCAACGCCACCAAAGTCGCGCACTCCTGTATCGGCATCGTATCCAGGCTTCATGCCGTACCATGTGTATCGCGGCCGAACCAGTGAGCACTGGGAGCGAGCGCGGATGTCTGAATTGTTAACGCCTCCCTGCCACTGGAGATCGTCTCCATCGTCACCACTGTCCTCGACGTAGGCATCGCTTGGGAACAAGACGAGTTGGCCCGGCCGGTAGTCCTTGTAACTCGACCCCTTGAGTGCGTACAACGCGGCAGGGATAGGAGCGTCGGGATTCACCCAGCCCTTGAGGAGCGCACCAAGGTCCGCAGCGGCGGGACATGCGCCAGTCGCAATCGACAGCACGGCAGAGCGCCACACGGTCTGGTCTACGCCCGCAGCGTTCGCCATGAAGTAGGCCCGTAGTACGGCGGTCAAGTCCGGGTCGTTCGCTATCGCCGCTGAGTCCACCGGCGTCCCGTCGAGGTACGCACCGACGACGTTGTGATCGCGGTCGAGCACGAGCGCATAGCAGGCATCCGCTCCACTCACGAACGGCGCATAGACGTACTGCGCGACCCCGCTGAACACGAGGAACGCAACGCGAGTAGGATCGGCAACGGACCCCTGTATCGCGATTGCATCCGTTCCGCCCTTGTCAAGCCTCAAGCCTACCTCGGACAGCACCATTGACGGCGCGTTGAAGCGCACCCAGTTGACGAGGATCACTGACTCGGTTGCAGGGATGGCCGTGACGCCGAGGTTCTGCGCGTTGTACGTGTTGCTGGTCATCTTGCGAGCGCCCAGCCGATCCTTGCTGAAGGGCTTGAACGTCATGACTGCCCCCTGACAGCGAGTCGCGTGGTTGAGCTGAACGTGCCTGCCGAGATCGTAAGGTCGCACGTTCCGGGGTTCGCGCGGTTCACCAAAACCGTTGACGATGCAGGCTGCACGGCGTCCATCTTCATCTCCCAGTTGCCGATCAGCGTTGCACCCGCAAGTGTCGTCGGCACTTCCCATGGGTTCGGCACGCGCGCTTGCAGGCTGGCAACGACGTTCGTCATCGCGCCTGCCGTGTTCCACAGCCTCATCGCAAGGATGCCATCGTGCATGGACGAGTCGCCAAACTTGGGCGTGACGTTCCCGCTCATGTCCAGGCTGCCGACCGTTGCGCCCCAGAAGTGGCTTTGCCCGTCAACCATGATTCGCTGGACACCATCGGCCGTGCTGACATACATGTGCAGGACGTGAACGCCGTCGAGGCTCACGGACCTGTAACCGGCGTTCTTCAGATACGTGTTGATCGTGGTCCCGCCGTGGGCCTGCTGTGCGTAGATGGTCGTACCGGCGGTAGCGATGAGTGCGAAGTAGTCGCCTGCGCCCTGGAAGATGCGCGCGAGGTAGTCGGTCGCAGGCATGAGCTTGTCGATGTCAGCGTAGATGATCTCGCAGATGGCCGATCCAGCGACACCGCCGAGGTCATCCGTCGCCGTCGCCTCGTGTGTCGGATCGAAGTAG
>Ga0209287_10001224_pt1 | contig 13189 bp, 10 predicted proteins | sample PPLLak3cmMay2015_2_FD_187255 | JGI IMG/M metagenome (GOLD analysis project Ga0209287, IMG submission 187255) | Freshwater sediment microbial communities from Prairie Pothole Lake near Jamestown, North Dakota, USA - PPLs Lake P8 Core (1) Depth... | ecosystem: Environmental > Aquatic > Freshwater... | reverse complement strand
GCGTGCTCGGCAATTTCGTCCGCGGGCTCTCCGGCCGCAAGCTCAAGATCGAACAGGGCGATGCGATCTACACCGACAGCGAGAAGATCGTCCTTCCCGCGATCACCTCCGTCCTCGCCAGCCGCGATGACAATTTCAAACTGGCCAAGGCCACGGTCGCGCTGCTCTGGGCCCAGACCCGTTTCGGTACCCTGCGCGTGGACATCGCTGCCGCCTGTGCCGGCTATCCCCACCCTGACCGCGCATTGCACCAGTTCAATGCCCTGGAAACCCTGCGTCTGAGCGCCTGCATCCGGCGCGAGCTTCCGGGCCTGCATCGCGAGATAGGGCGCCTGATGGCATTGCTCGGGGATGAGCTTCCTGCTGCCTGGCAGCCCTTAGCCGATCGTCTCGCAGCGGCGGATGCCGAGGTCGAGGACAGTCTCGGCCTGCTCGACGCCGCCTATCACCTGCCGGATTTCAAGACCTGGTGCTATCAGGGGGAATTGCGACCGGATGCGGTGGCGGCAGCGCGGGCCGCGCGCCTGGAAAACGAGAAGGCTCGGCTCAGGATCAAGCTAGCGAAACTGCTGGAAGAGCACGTCGCCAGCAAGGCGAGCGAGCAAGCGCCGCCGGCCGAGAAGCCCGAGATCGAGGCGATCCCGCACGACGAGAACGGCACGCTGGATTTCGAAATCACCCTCGACGGTGCCCCGCTCGCGCCGCCCGACGACGTCAAACAGCTGCTCACCTCGGTCTATCTCGATTTCGGCGAGATCCCACCGGAATACCTGACCCCGGCCGGTGACGGCGAGTACGATCCGAACCGGGTGTTCGACCAGCCGGAAGACCCCGACGCGGTGTGGCACGGCACCTATCACGAAAAGGGCGCCGAGCTTTTTCCCGAGTGGGATCACGGCCGCCAGCATTACCGCAAGAACTGGTGCGTGATGCGCGAGAAGTCGGTGGCGCCGGTCTACGATGACTTCGTCCGGCAGACCCTCGACAAGCACAATGGCCTGGTCCGCCACCTGCGGCGGAAATTCGAGGCGCTGCGCGACGAGAACCGCATCGAGAAGCGTCAGCCCGAGGGCGACGAAGTCGATATCGACGCCCTGGTCGAAGCGCTGGCCGATGCACGCGACGGCCGCGAGATGAGCGATCGCCTGTTCGTGCGCCAACATCGCGCCGAGCGCAACATCGCGGTGGTGTTCCTGGTCGACATGAGCGGCTCGACCAAGGGCTGGATCAATGAAGCCGAGCGCGAGGCGCTGATCCTGCTGTGCGAGGCGCTCGAACTGCTCGGCGACCGCTACGCGATCTATGGGTTCTCCGGCACTACGCGCAAGCGTTGCGAGCTGTTCCGCATCAAGACCTTCGACGATGCCTACGACGACGAGGTCAAGGCACGCATCTCCGGCATCCGGCCCCAGGAATACACGCGCATGGGCTTTGCCCTGCGCCACATGACCAAACTGCTGAACAAGGTCGAGGCCAAGACCCGCGTCATGGTGACGCTGTCGGATGGCCGTCCGGACGACTACTTCGACGTCTACCGCGGCGAGTATGGCGTCGAAGACACGCGCATGGCACTGCTCGAAGCCAGCCGCACCGGCATCCATCCGTTCTGCATCACCCTCGACCGCGAGGCGCGCGACTATCTGCCGCACATGTATGGCGCGGCGCGCTACATCATCCTCGACGATGTGCGCCAGCTGCCGGTCAAGGTCACCGACATCTATCGCCGCATCACGACATGATTTTCGGCTTCCACTGCCTCTCGCCATCCCTGATGGAACTACCAGGCAATCGACCAAACCCGCAAGCGGGCAGGTCGCTGCTTGCCTCCCGCAAGCTGGAGCGGGCCTGAACGCCATGCCTATTCCGACTGACGAACTCAAGCCCGGTTACTTCTACAGCAATGGCGCCTACGGCCGCACCTGGGGCGTGCGCCAGCTGGCCGAAATCGTCACCGACGCCGAAACCGGTGAAAAGATCTGTCACTTCAGGGGTATCGCCGGAACCTGCCGACGCAAGAAAGGCCATTGCAGCGAGGCTGAATTTGCCCGCTGGGCAAAATATCAGGTGCAGCTGCAGGAAAACGACTGGAAGCGGGTCGGCGACGACGCACCGACACGGGACTGAGCCTGCTTATTCTTCGGCGTCTGGCGCGTCCGTCTGCTCGGCTCGGGCCTGCTCCGGCCCACTTTCCGCTGCCGGTCTTGGCGCCAGTGACTGCAGATAGTCCATCACCGCATAGGTCAGTTCGCGGCAACCCGTGCCGTCGAGCGCGGAGATCACGAACACCGGTCCCTGCCAGCCATAGTCGGCGACAAATTTGGCTACCACCTCTTCGCGCTCGGCTTCGTCGACCATGTCGATCTTGTTCAGCACCAGCCAGCGCGGCTTGTCGTAGAGCTGTTCGTCGTACTTGCGCAGCTCTTCGACGATGGCGCGCGCCTCGTGAACCGGGTCGCCCGCTTCCCAGCGCGGCGAGATATCCACCAGATGCAGCAGCAGCCGGGTGCGCTGCAGATGCCGCAGAAACTGGTGGCCCAGTCCCGCACCTTCCGCCGCGCCCTCGATCAGGCCGGGAATGTCGGCGATGACGAAGCTGCGCTCGCTGTCGACGCGCACCACGCCGAGATTCGGCGCCAGGGTGGTGAAGGGATAATCCGCCACCTTGGGACGCGCCGCCGACACTGCGCGGATGAAGGTCGACTTGCCGGCGTTGGGCATGCCCAGCAGGCCGACATCGGCCAGCACCTTCAGTTCCAGCGCCAGTTCCCATTCCTCGCCGGGTTCGCCAAGCGTGTGCTGGCGCGGAGCGCGGTTGATACTCGACTTGAAATGCAGGTTGCCCAGACCTCCCCTGCCGCCCTTGGCGAGGCAGACCCGCTGCCCGTCCTCGGCCAGGTCGGCGACCACCTCGCCGCTGTTGATATCGGTGAACACGGTGCCGACCGGAACACGGATGATCAGGTCTTCGCCGCCCTTGCCGTAGCATTGCGCGCCGCGGCCGTTCTCGCCTTTTTGCGCCTTGAAGATGCGGGCGTAGCGAAACTCCACCAGGGTGTTGATATTGCGGTCGGCGACCGCGATCACACTGCCGCCGCGACCGCCGTCACCCCCGTCGGGACCGCCCTTGGGGATGTATTTCTCGCGGCGGAAGGACCCGCTGCCGTCTCCGCCCTTGCCGGCGATGACCTGGATTTTCGCTTCGTCGATGAATTTCATTGTGTCTGTCCCATAAACAAAAAAGCCCCATCCGGCGGGACGGGGCTTTTTTGCTTTGGGTCGGAATCAGGCCGCGACGGGCTCGATGCGCACCATCCTGCGTTTCTGCGCGCCCTTGACTTCGAACTTGACGACACCGTCAGCCTTGGCGAACAGGGTGTGATCCTTGCCGATGCCGACGTTGTCACCAGGATGGAACTGGGTACCGCGCTGACGCACGATGATGTTGCCCGCCAGAACCAGCTCCCCGCCGTAGCGCTTGACGCCGAGACGTTTCGATTCCGAATCGCGGCCGTTCCGCGAACTACCGCCAGCTTTCTTGTGTGCCATGCTGTTTGCTCCTTAAGCGGAAATGCCGCCGATCTGCACTTCGGTGTAGGACTGACGATGGCCCTGGCTCTTCCGATAGTGCTTGCGACGGCGCATTTTGAAAATATGGATCTTTTCGCCGCGCGCCTGATTCAGCACCGTGGCCTTGACCGAAGCGCCCGCCAGCATGGGGGCGCCCACCTTGATGTCGGCACCTTCGCCTACCATCAGGACCTGATCAAAGGTCACTTCGCTGCCAATTTCGGCATCCAGCTTTTCGATTTTAAGTTTGTCTCCGGCGCTCACGCGATATTGCTTGCCGCCGGTTTTGATGACTGCGTACATGGGGGTCTCCGACCATTTCGAACCCAGGAAAGCCGGCAATTCTAGCGGCGATGTAAAAACAAGTCAAACCCCGCGGCGCATTGTTTCGATGCGATGAAAAAGCCAGGCGTCACTGCTACCATTGCGGCTTCAATAAATAACAAAAGCCTGATTATCGTGTCTCTGGAGAGCCTGCAAACCTTCCTCGGCGACGACATGAGAGAAGTCGACCGCGTCATTCGCGAGAGCCTTCATTCCGACGTCGCACTCATCCGACAGGTTTCCGAATACATCATCAACAGTGGCGGCAAGCGCTTGCGGCCGGTGCTGGTGCTGTTGTCTGCGGGCTGCTTCGGCTACCAGGGCAAGGCACATTACGAGCTCGCCGCGGTGGTCGAGTTCATCCATACCGCCACTTTGCTGCACGACGACGTGGTCGACGAATCCGAATTGCGGCGCGGACGCGAAACCGCCAACGCCCTGTTCGGCAACGCCGCCAGCGTGCTGGTCGGTGACTTCCTCTATTCGCGCGCTTTCCAGATGATGGTGTCGGTCGACAATATGGAGGTGATGCGCATCCTGTCGGATGCCACCAACACCATCGCCGAGGGCGAGGTGCTGCAGTTGCTCAATTGCAATGACCCCGACATCGACGAAGAAAACTACCTGCGCGTGATCCGCTACAAGACTGCCAAGCTGTTCGAGGCTGCCGGCCGTCTCGGCGCCGTGATCGGTGGCGGCAGCGAGGCGGAGAAGGATGCGTTGGCGCGCTACGGCATGCATCTTGGTACCGCCTTCCAGCTGATCGATGACGTGCTCGACTATTCCGGCGACTTTCTCAAGACCGGCAAAAACATCGGCGACGACCTCGCCGAAGGCAAGCCCACCCTGCCCCTGTTGTACGCGATGAAGCACGGCACCGCCGAGCAGGCCGCCAGCATTCGCCAGGCGATCGAACACGGCGGCCTGACCGAATTCCAGAGCGTGCTGGCCGCGATCAAGGACACCAACTCGCTGCAATACACGCGCGATCAGGCCCGGCACGAAATCGAAATCGCCTGCGAAGCAATTTCTGTTCTGGCGGATACAAAATACAAGTCAGCTTTGCTACAATTGGCGGCCTTTGCGGTTGACCGGAGTTTTTGACCGCAGGATTCCCGTCAGTTTTTCCAAGTCGCGCGGGCACGAACAGCACGGTTTTACAGGGCTGTCCGGCCGCCAAGCATCTGCCTCGGGGTGTAGCTCAGCCTGGTAGAGTACTGCGTTCGGGACGCAGGAGTCGGAGGTTCGAATCCTCTCACCCCGACCATCATTCCTTGCAAACAGAACCCAAGCGCTCACTGCCGGAACCGGCTGCTGATGTATCGGTCTGTTTGTGCATCCTTCTCTGTAACCCGCAATGCGCACCCGCGTCGTTCGCGATGGAATCTTGCAGCGCGGTACGCCATTCGCGCTGTACGGATACGATCCCGCAACAACCAAGCCGCACAAACGCCACGGCTGGCCGCGACGACAAAAGCCGGGGATGAATAAAAATCACAGCACGCTATCCTTGGTTCAAGTGCGCGCGATCGGCCGCAAGGAATTTCCCCGCGGCGCGACCAACATTAGCAAATTCCAAGACGACAAATGTACGAACAAGCCTCCCATTCCCTGCTCAACGAAATCCTGGTCGAACTCAAGCCTGAGATCGGCAATATGCGGCTGCGGCATTTCTACACCCGGCTGGGAGCGAATTTCTATGCCATTCATTCGCTGTTCAGCCTGTTGTACGGAGACCGCCCTGACTTCAAGCAACAGATGGTCAGCCTGGTCGAGACGCTGGCGCAGCGCTACATCGAGCGCGCGCCCTCGCTGCGCAAGATCGACCTGGCGCGAGAGCGCGACTACAACTGGTTCCTCAGCCAGAAATGGGTCGGCATGGCGCTGTACTGCGACCGTTTCGCCGGCGACCTGAAAGGCCTGCGCAGCAGGCTGCCCTACCTGCAGGACCTCGGCATCAACATGCTGCACGTCATGCCCATCCTCGACTGTCCGCCCGACAACAGCGACGGCGGCTATGCCGTTCGCGACTTCTGCAAGGTCGATCCGCGCTTCGGCAGCAACGCGGACGTCGAGTCGCTCGCGGCGACCCTGAAGAAGCGCGACATGCTGCTGGTCCTCGACGTCGTGGTCAACCACACCTCGGACGAACATGAATGGGCGCAGCGCGCACGCAAGGGCGAGAAGAAATACCAGGATTACTACTTCGTCTTCGACGACCGCGAGATTCCCGACATCTACGAGGAAACCATGCCGGAGATCTTCCCGGTCACCTCTCCCGGCAACTTCACCTGGGACAAGGAGATGGGCAAGTGGGTGATGACGGTGTTCAACAGCTACCAGTGGGACCTCAACTACCGCAACCCGGAAGTGCTGATCGAGATGATCGACATCATCCTGTTCTGGGCCAACGAGGGAGCGGACATCCTGCGCCTCGACGCAGTGGCGTTCCTGTGGAAGAAGATGGGCCGCGTCTGTCAGAACGAACGCGAGGCGCACCTGCTGTTGCAACTGATGAAGGACTGCTGCCAGGTGACCGCGCCGGGGGTGCTGTTCATCGCCGAGGCCATCGTCTCGCCGAGTGAAATCGCCAAGTACTTCGGCGAGGATGCGATCAACGCCAAGGAATGCGAGATCGCCTACAACGCCACCTTCATGGCCTTGCTGTGGGACGCCGTCGCGACGAAGAATGCCGCCCTGCTGAGCCAGGGGATCAAGAGCCTGCCCAACAAGCTGGAGCGGGCGACCTGGCTCAACTACGTACGCTGCCACGACGACATCGGACTGGGGTTTGACGACAGCGATATCCGCCTGGCCGGATATGACCCGCAGCAGCACCGCCGCTTCCTGATCGATTACTTCACCGGTCGTTTTTCCGGCTCGCCTGCCCGCGGCCTGCCGTTCGGCGAAAATGCCAGGACCGGCGATGCGCGCATTTCCGGCTCGCTCGCCTCGCTGGTCGGGCTCGAGGCCGCCCTCGAAAGCCAGGACGAGCAAGCGATCGATGCCGCGGTCAGGACCATCGTGCTGCTGCACGGCATGATCCTGTCGTTCGGCGGCATCCCGCTGCTCTACTACGGCGACGCAATCGGCATGCTCAACAACCAGGAATATCTCGACGATCCGGCCAAGCGTCATGACAGCCGCTGGATGCACCGCTCGCACTTCGACTGGGACAAGGCGAATAGGCGCCACCAGAGCGGGACGGTGGAGAACAGGATATTCAGCGCGCTGAAGAGGCTCATCGCCCTGCGCAAGGAAACGCTGGCGTTCGCGGACTTCGACAACCGACAGCTGCTGACCCTGGACAACCCGAGGCTGCTGGCGTTCTACCGAACCGATCCGCTCAACAATCGCAACCGGGTACTGGTGCTCGCCAATTTCAATGTCGAGGCACAGACGCTACCGGTCAGCGTCCTGCGCGATCACGGGTTTTTCCTGCAGGAAAACATGAAGAATCTCTGCACCGGCGAACGCATCGTGGTCGAGGACGATGCCATCGTCCTGCCACAGCTGTCGTTTTACTGGCTGACAGACTGACCCAGCCAAGGCGGCGGCCACGATCGGTCCCTGTTCAATCCCACCAGCTGCGCGTTTCGGGCAGAAAGTAAGCCAGCCCCTCGAGGATGCCGGCGCTGTAATTGCCGTTCATCCCGCCAGGCTCGCCACGCGCCAGATAAAGACTTCCGGCATTGCCCCGCTTGGCGGCAAGCTCGATCGCCTGTTGCCGCACGTCCTCGCTGGCGTTGGCCACCAGCACCGACATCAGCGGCCCTGCCAGGACTTCCAGGTCGTTGCCGCTGTCGCCGGCGAAAACCGCATGCGCATGATCGATATCCAACTTGTCGCAGAGGAATTCCAGCGCGTGCAGCTTACTGGCGCCAGCCGGCAGTACGTCCAGCAGGCCGCAGTCGGCGGCCTCGTCGATGCTCCACACCAGATTGGCACGAATGCCTTCGGCTTCCAGGCGAACGCGGACCTCGTCCAGCAAGGGCTGCGGATAGGCCAGCGCAAGCGCGTAGTAGCTGAGCTTGTAGCGGTTCTGCTTGGCCCCTTCCTGCGGAATCAGCTCCGCCAGCGGCGCCAGCATCGCCCGTAGCTCGCCGGCGTTGTGGCCACCCCAGTCGACACCGATGACCTGATGCCAGTCGGGCCATTCGCACCAGTCACCATCCTGCAGCTGATAAATCGTCGTGCCGACATCGCCGATGACGAAATCAGGAAGCGGCAGGGTGTATTCGGCGATGGCCTCCTCGACCAGAGCGCGATGGCGGCCGCTGACATAGGCCAGAATCACTTCGGGCCGGGACGCAACGCGGGCGAAGCGCTGGCGTGCACCCGGGGATTCGGGCGCCGCGCCGTTGGGGATCAGGGTGCGATCGAGGTCGGTGGCGAGCAGGATGCGCGCCCGCGGGTCAGTCGGCATCTTTCTTCGGCAGCCGGCAGGCGCGGTAGAAATCGTAGTATTCGATCGCCTCGAGGATGCCGCTGGCGTAGCCGGCACGCGCGAAATAGATGCGCTCGACATCGGTCAGCTTCGACAACTCCTCGTGATGGCGGTTGGCCACCACCACCGCCAATGTGTTGCCGCGCATCATGTCCTCGTCGGCGCCGGAACCGCCCGCCGCCAGCACGTGCTCGAGCGGAATATCCCACTGGTTGGCGAACCAGCGCACCGCCATGCCCTTCGAGGCGCGCACCGGCACGATGTCGAGAAACTGGCCAAAAGACATCGAGACGTTGACGGTCTGGTCGGCCTGGTGCAGCAGGCTGTTGATCGCCTCGAGCGAGGGCGCCACGGCCGGATCGATGAAATAGCTGATCTTGAACCGTCCCTGGTTCTCCTTCGGCTGGCGCGCCAGTCCCGGCAATTCGTCGAGCACATTGCGCACCGCCTGGGGCGTCCACAGGTGATCGATATGGCGTGCCCAGGCGGCATCCGCGGCGAACTCCGGAGCATAGTGGATCTCCGTGCCGAGGCTGGTGATCAGCACGTCCGGCACCGGGATGCTGTAACGGCGCATGATCTTAAGCGCCGACTCGAGGCTGCGGCCGGTGGCGATACCGAAGGTCGCGCACTTGCGGTTGGCGCGCACCACGCCGACGAAATCCGCCAGCGAGGCCGGATCGCCGAGCAGGTTCTGATCGAGATCGGTGAAGATGGCGCGATCGTGGTACAGCATCGGGCGGCGCGAGACCTGCGGCGGCTCGGGCGGCGTGACGCTGGCGAGGTGCGGGCGCAGCGCCTTCAGGTAACGTTCGGCATGCGCCTGCCAGGAATAGTGTCGGCGCACCCCGGCGATGCCGTTTTTCGACAGGTGCTGCCATTCCTCCTGGTCCTGCAGCACCTTCAGCAGGGCGGCGGTGATTTCGCCGGTATCGAGCGGGTCGACCAGATAGCCGTTGTGGCAGTTGCCGACGATATCCTTCGGCCCGCCGTCGGCGGTGGCGACGATGGGCAGACCACTCGCTGCCGCCTCGATCAGGGTCAGGCCGAACGGCTCGGTCAGCGCCGGATTGATGAACACGCCGCGCGAGGCTGCCGCCAGCCTGTACAGCACCGGGACCTCGTCGCGGCGATGATGCTTGGGATAGGCGACGCGCCCGTGCAGGTCGTAGCGGTCGATATCCAGCAGCAGGTTGCTCAGCACCGTCTGCGCGCCTTCGTCGAGATCGCGTATGTCGTCGCGGTTGCCGGCCACCACCACCAGGTTGGCCAGATCCTGCAGCTCGCGCGATTCACCGTAGGCCCGCACCAAGGTGGCGATGTTCTTGCGCTCGTCCGGGCGCGATATGGCCAGGATCATCGGCTTCGTGGCGTCGTTGAGAAAGCGCTGCAGATCCGCCGCGATCGGTGCACTCGTCTCGAAGCTGTCGGGCGGATGGAAACGCGTCAGATCGGTGCCAGGCGGAACCACCCGCATCTGCTTCGGCTGGTAGTGGTCGTAGAGGGCGTATTGCTCTTCGACTTCGTTGGCTGTCGATGCGATCACCAGTTCAGCCGCCGCCAGGGTCTCCTCCTCCGCCTCGATGCGGCGCGCCATCTGGTAGCGCGTTTCGATCAGGTCACGCTTGAGGCCGGAGGCCAGCAGGCGACGGCGCTTGACCCGCCCGAGCGAATGGCCGGTATGGATAAGCGGCACACCGAGCAGGGCCGCGAGGCGCTTGCCGACGTAGCCGGCATCGCCATAGTGGCTGTGGACGATGTCCGGCGTCAGCCCCTCGGCACGCAGAAAAGCCAGGGTATTGTCGGCAAAAGAATCCAGGTGATCCCACAGCGCCTCCTTCGGCAGGTAGGTCTCCGGTCCGGCATCGATGCGCACGATGCGTGCCTTGTCGTCGAGCATTTCGATCGGCTCGGCGTAATCCGCACTTACCTGCGGATCCACCACGCGCCTTGTCACCAGATCGACACGCGCGACGTCATCGCGCTCGGCCAGGGCGCGCGCCAGTTCAACGACATACAGGGTCTGCCCGCCAGTATCGGCGTCGCGGCCGAGTTCGAGATCGTGGCCGCGGATCAGGCCATGCACGCTCAGCAGCAGGATATGCAGGCCGGTCTCGCTGCCGTCGGAAGGGTTCCGGGTGGGGGCTTTTTTCTGCAATTCTGGACTCCAGCTTGAAGAAAATCGAGAAGGCAATCGCTGTGGTTTTACCTGCCTTCCTTTTTTTAGGGTCGCCCATTCAGGCGATCGATGCAAGCCATCAACACCGCACGCGGCGAGCGGGACGAATTTTTTCGCTGGCTATAATGTCGCCAGGCATGAGTGATCAAGCACCGACAAACTCACCCCTGGCGAACCCGACCGTGCTGCTGTTCGGCGAGGTGCTGGTGGACCGGTTTCCCGACCGGGAGGTTCTCGGCGGCGCCCCTTTCAACGTCGCCCGGCATCTGCGTGGATTCGGCCTGACGCCGGTGCTGGTGACCCGCATCGGCACGGACCCCGCTGGCGATGAGGTGTTGCAGGCGATGGAACGATTCGGCATGGCCATACAGGGTGTCCAGCGCGATGCCGCGCATCCCACCGGCCAGGTCAAAATCCGTCTGGGCGCAGACGGCCATAGCTTCGAGATCCTGCCGGACCAGGCCTACGACCACATCCTCGCGCACGACGCACAGCAGCTCGCGCGGTCCATCCGTCCCGATCTGATCTACTTCGGCACCCTGGCGCAGCGCGCCGACTCGCATCAGGCACTGCAGGCCATGCTGCAGGCCAGCGACGCGCATGCCTTTCTCGATGTCAATCTGCGCGATCCCTGGGTCGACATGGATGTGCTGCGCTGGTCGCTGCAGCACGCCGACACGGTCAAGGTCAACGAGGAGGAACTCGACAGGATCTCCGCCTGGATGAACATCGGTGGCGACACGCCCATGGCACGTGGTGAATCCCTGATCGCCCCTTTCGGCCTGCGGTCCCTGCTGGTGACTCGCGGCGAAGCCGGGGCCTGGTGGCTGGACAGCGCAGGCCACCACGAATCAGTGGCGGGCAAGCCGGTGACCGATCTGGTCGACAGCGTCGGCGCCGGCGATGCATTTGCCTCGGTCTGCATCCTCGGCCACCTGCTGCGATGGCCGATGCCCGAGACACTGCGCCGGGCCCGCCACTTCGCCGCAAGCATCTGCCATTTGCGCGGCGCGATCCCCGCGGATGACGCCTATTACGCGCCCTTCAGCACAGCCTGGGGCGTCGCTTTCACGACAGACACACGCTAGCCAGGCACGGCATCGATTGACTGGTCGAACAGCTGCACCGCAAATCCGTCCTGTCGCCACTCGCCCTTCAGATGCCAGCCGGCGCTCGAGGCGATCGCAGCAAACTCGCCGCAACGGAACTTGTAGGAATGCTCGGTCAGCAGCGTTTCGCCGAGATGGAAATGAAAACACTGGCCGGCCACGCCGACGCTCTGCTCGGCGAGGCTCAGCAGGTGCATCTCGATCCGCCCTTCGACCGGGTTGTAGAAGGCGTAATGGCGGAACCGGGCCGGCTCGAAATCCGCGTCCAGTTCACGGTTGAGGCGCTGCAGCAGATTGAGATTGAAAGCGGCGGTCACCCCAGCGGCATCGTTGTAGGCGCGATGCAGCAGGTCGGGGTCCTTCTTCTGGTCGAAGCCGATCAGCAACTGTCCCTCCTCACCCGCGATTTCGCGAAAACGCCCGAGCAGGGCGGCCGCTTCAGTCGGCGAAAAATTGCCGATGCTGGAACCCGGATAGTAGACAAGCCGCCGCCCCGGCGGCAGATAGGCTTGCGCCTCTTCCAGGCCATGAATGAAATCCATCCCCAGCGCGGTGACCTGCAGCCCGGGATGATCGCCAGCGAGCGACGCCGCCGCCTGTGCAAGCGTGCTGCCGGCGATGTCGAGCACCAGCAGGTGGCCGGGGTGCAGGGCGTCGACCAGCGCCCTGACCTTGCTGCAGTCTCCCGCGCCCGGCTCGACGATGCAGTCGATGGTGCCGATGGCGGCGGCGATCTCGGGCAGCCGTAACGCCATCAACGCCTGTTCGATCCGGGTGAGAGCGTATTCGGGCTGCAGGCAGATCGCCTCGAACAGGCGGCAGCCGGCCTCGTCGTAAAAGTACTTGGGCGGGATGGATTTGGGACTGGCCGCAAGCCCCGCCAGCACCTCGCTGCGCAACTCGTCGCTTGCGGAGGGAAACTCCACAAAACGGAAAGTCATCCGCGCCTGCCCCTAGGCGACGACGGAGACGTTGGTGCCGGGCTGCAGTTCGCCGATCTCGGTCGCCCGATCGAAACCATGGCAACGGAACACTTCCAGCACCGATTCGCGCAGTTCGGCGCGACAGCTCACCAGCAGACCTCCGCTGGTCTGCGGGTCGGTCAGTACGGCACGCTGCGACTCGGCGATGTCGTCGGCGATCTTGACCTCGTCGCCATAGCTCGCCCAGTTGCGCTGGCTGGCGCCGGTGACATGGCCGCCCTGCACCAGTTCGTCGACGCCAGGCAGCAGCGGCAGGCGCGACAGTTCTACGCGCGCCGCGAGATTCGAGGCGCGGGTGATTTCCAGCAGATGGCCGAGCAGGCCAAAGCCGGTGATGTCGGTCATCGCGTTGACACCATCGATCGCAGCCAGATCGGCGCCTGCGGTGTTGAGCTGGGTGGTGGCGGCGATCATCGCGGCATACTGCTCCGGGCTGAGTGCGCCCTTTTTCAGCGCGGCACTGTAGATGCCCACCCCGAGGGGCTTGCCGAGGATCAGGACATCGCCGGCCCGGCCACCGGAATTCTGCTTGACGCGGCGAGGATCGACCACGCCGATGCCGACCAGGCCGTAGATCGGC
>Ga0209287_10001221_pt1 | contig 13197 bp, 9 predicted proteins | sample PPLLak3cmMay2015_2_FD_187255 | JGI IMG/M metagenome (GOLD analysis project Ga0209287, IMG submission 187255) | Freshwater sediment microbial communities from Prairie Pothole Lake near Jamestown, North Dakota, USA - PPLs Lake P8 Core (1) Depth... | ecosystem: Environmental > Aquatic > Freshwater... | reverse complement strand
CCCGTGTCCAGTCTGAAGCTTATCTGTTGCACGGAACATCGGAAAATGTAGCCCTGCAGGCGTCCAAGGTTTATCTGAATCTGCTTCGTAACATGGAACTGTATGACCTTGCTAAAGAGAACCTGCTCAATCATGAACGGATTGCCGACCAGATGAAATTGCGGAGCACTTCGGGAGTAGACCGCAAAGCCGATCTCGACCAGGTTATGGGGCGCCTTGCGTTGGCGCAGTCCAACGTGGTCGTAACCACTGCAAATATTGCTGATGGAAAGACAGATTACCAGGCTGTAATCGGCCGTTTTCCGGAAGACCTTGTCAAGGTTGATCCCATGGATTCCGCCATTCCTGTAGCGATGGACGAAGCGGAACAGGTGGCCTTGAAAAACCATCCGATCCTCAAGTCCGCTCTAGCCGATCTTGAGTCAAGGCGGGCGCAGTATGAGACGGCGAAGAGGGTTAATTATCCGAGTCTAGACGTTGCGGTGGACTACAAGTGGCAAACGGACGTTGACTATCCGGATCACTATCGGGAGCTGATGGCGAATGCTGTGGTACGGTTCAATATTTTTAATGGTTTTCGTAACAAGGCGCGGATGTCGGAAACACTGCATCTGATCAGTGAAGCAAAGGAAATACTCAACAGCACTCAGCGTCAGGTCGTTCAGTCCGTTCGCCTTTCCTGGGAGGCTTATACTGCGGCAAAGGAAAAAGTTACACACCTTGAGGAATATGTAAAGTCAACCGGAGCAACGGCAGAGGCCTTCGCTGCGCAGTGGAATATTGGAAGACGCACCATGTTCGACGTTCTTGATACCCAGGCAGAATATATCACCGCCAAGTCCGACCTCGTAAACGCCAACTACGATAAATTGTATTCTGAATACAGAGTTTTAAGCGGTATGGGCAGGTTGATAGCCACCCTGGGTCTGCATTTGCCTGACGAAAGCCTTGTTGAGACTAAGCTGACGGAGCCGATCCCCTTGCCGCCGAATTGGGAAAATCCTGCGAATTAAAAAACAGATACTACTCACTGAGATTGAAGCTTCATGCGCATTTCCTTGATATGTATGGTGTAGTAGCCGGGGTTTCTCTTTGCAGCGCCCGGATACGGTAAGATGTGCTCCTCCCTTCCGAACAACATAATCAACAGGATGGGTCAACTCCAACGACAGTGGTCAAGCATTTGAAAAAGAATAAATTAATCCTGTCGCTTTTTGCTGTTTTTGTGTGTCTGGTAATCGCAGCACCGGTCATCACGGGAACAATCTTTCGCTTCGATAAGGATTTCCTGAAGAAAGCAGAAGAGAAGTGCGGTAAAGAGGCGCCGGTTCGGTTCACTGCATGGGAAGAGCTGATCAACAATGATAAAAGCTCATCAGACCAGGAAAAACTTCAAAAGGTCAACCATTTCTTTAACAGCAGGATTCTATTTGTGAGCGATATTGACCTCTGGGGGGTGCAGGATTACTGGGCGGCGCCTCTTGAATTTCTCTGTAAGAAGGCCGGTGACTGTGAGGATTTTGCAATTGCCAAATATTTTACCCTTAAGGCGATGGGTGTAGCCGAAGAAAAACTGAACATTGCGTATGTTAAGGCAATACAACTTAATATAGCCCACATGGTGCTGACGTATTACAGCGAACCCGGAGCTGAACCGCTGGTTCTCGATAACCTTATAGACTCCATTGATCCCGCATCTAGACGAACCGATTTAATGCCGGTATTCAGTTTTAACGGCTCCGGACTCTGGACGGCCAAACAGCGTGGACAAGGCAAGTTGGCCGGCAGCAGCAGCGACCGGCTCAAACCCTGGCAGGGTCTCTTGCAGAAGATGTCTGAGAACAAACTGTAAAGAGACCTTTGAAGAACGTTCAATTTTGCCCAGGCACAATGACAGGTAACTATTAGATTTTCATAGAACAAAGTACGATGTCATGGCATTTAAAAGTTAGCGCTTAGCTTCACTTCGTGTCACCTATCGTTGAAATTTGAACCTGACACAGACACTTTTGTGAAGCTATAGCGCTATCGGACAAAAAGGGGTGTTATGCAAAGGTTTCGTAAATAGAGGGTTTATATAATGACACTATACCGCCAACTCATCATTTTTACTCTTATTCTGTTTTTGCTTCTCTTTGCCGGGACATGGTATGCAAAGCTCGACAGCACCCGCTCTTTCCTGGTAGATCAGCTTGAATCACATGCCCAGGATACGGCGACCTCCCTTGGCCTTTCCGTCTCCCAGCATGTCATTAAAAACGACATGCCGTCGGTTGAAAGCATGATCAATGCCGTATTTGATCGCGGGTATTACGAGACGATCAAACTGGTCGATGCCAGACAAAAGATTATGATCGATCGCGTCCTCAGCGTGAAAATTGAAAACGTTCCCCCCTGGTTCATTCGCTGGATCCCCCTGGAAACTCCAGAAGCAAGTGCAAATGTGATGTCCGGCTGGATTCAGGCCGGCACGATTGTGGTGAAAAGCCACCCCGGATATGCCTACAAAACGCTTTGGGAAGATATGGTCAGCACAACCCGGTGGTTCATCGCCTGCGGTCTTTTCGTGCTGATTGCCGGAGGCTTCGGTCTGCGCTTTCTGCTAAAGCCCCTCGTACTTGTGGAACGGCAGGCGGACGCCATCTGTAGAAAAGAGTATGAGGTTCAGGAACGCATGCCGTGGACGAAGGAACTCAGGCGCGTGGTTGAGGCCATGAACCGCATGACTCATAAAGTGAAGGAGATGTTCGAAGAACAGGTCACCCATGCCGAAGGGCTCCGAGAACGCTCCTACCATGATCCGGTGACAGGTTTGGGAAACCGTCGCTATTTCGATACACAAATCACTGCGCGGCTCGATCGCCGCGACAGCGTCACCAAGGGCATTCTGCTGCTGATCAAGCTTAATGATCTGGACAAACTTAACCAACTGAAGGGTTTTCAGGCCGGTGACGAATTTCTAAAAAGGGTGGCGACACTGCTCTCGGAAGCCACCAAACAGTATGCGAGCTGCGCCCTTGCCCGTATTTCGGGGGGCGACTTCGGAATCTTTCTTCCTGACGCCCCGCCATGGGATGCGGAGACGATTGCCGGCAGCGTGGCCAACAAGCTGAGCCAGATTGCCGCGGAGCAGCTCGTGATTACTGACAACATCGGTTATGTGGGTGCCGCGACCTATGAAGTTACCACCACGCTCAGCCGTCTGCTCTCGGAAGCCGATCTGGCGCTTACCGCTGCCAGGCAGGCGGGACCCAACGGGTGGATTGTCCGTGCGATTACCGAAGAGACGGACAAAGCGCCACTGGGACAGCAGCAGTGGAAGGAGATGCTTGAAAAAGCTCTCAGGGAGCGCAGAATCAGCCTTGATGCCCAGCCGGTCGTGAAGACGACCGACAGGAACCACCTCCTGCATCTGGAGATTTTCTCCCGGATTATCCGGGAAGACGGCAAATTCCTGAGCGCCGGCGTGTTTATGCCCCTTGCCGAGCGCCTGAATCTGGTTTCTTCCATAGACCGCATCGTTCTCGAAGAGGTGATGCAGCTTGACAGCAGCAGGCTCAGTGTCGGAAACATAGCAGTGAACGTGTCTTCCGCCTCGCTGCAGGATGAAGCGTTTCGGCAATGGCTGCAATCCTCTCTGAAGGCTCTGTCCCGGACGGCGCCCAGGATCATCTTCGAATTTTCTGAATTCAGCGCAGTTCAAAATCTGAATTTAATAAAGGATTTCAGCATATTCGTGCGTGAATACGGGCATGCCATGGGACTCGATCATTACGGCCAGAGCTTCTCCAATTTGGGGTATCTCAAATCGATGCGTCCAGACTATGTCAAGATAGACAGGGCCTATACCGGGGAGCTCAAGGACGAGGAAAGCGACAGCCGGTTCTTCATCGGCTCGCTGTGCAGCGTCGCCCATAGCATCGATATAAAGGTCATTGCGGAAGGGGTGGAAACCGAACAACAATGGCAGATCCTCAGAGAGCTGAATCTTGATGCAATTCAAGGATATATCGTTGACAAGCCGAAACCGATCAAGGGTATGATGAAAACCTGAAAACCCATGGGACCTTTTAATCAAAAGAATTCCTCGCAGCTCTGCTTCGGGGTAGTTCATTGGGTGCGGATATGCCGCCGCCGTTGACGAAGGGTTTGTTCAGATTCATGCGGTTTGCATGCGCTCCTATACCCCGATATGGCTCTTGATCATATGTTATGCAAAGATCTTACATGTTTCACAAGAGAGCCGAGGATTATCACGTGTGGCGATGTTTCCGAATGGGTTTATAAAATATCATCAACCATCAGGTCCTGAGCAGCGACCGTTTTCCGAAGCCGCTTCCGCTCTGTGATTCTTTCCTGAGCCTGTTCCGGAAGCTCCGTAAAAATAATAACGTTTTTTTGGATGAGAAGATCGATCAGATCTTCCAGCAGGCGGATGATTCCCATATCCGACAACGCCAGCAACATTTTCCGGGAATCCGCGCTGACGGCTGTATGAAGAAAATCGAGAATTTCTTCATCCATTACGGATTTCTGTTCACCGGCATTTGGACGAGGGCTGTTATGCAATGCGATGATTTTTCCATCTCGGGCCCGTTCAACATAAAGCATGGCTTTGCTCCTAAATAGTGTTCATCCGGAAATAACTTATAGACACTATTGCGTTTTCAATAAGTTAGAATTATTGTATTATATTACAATTAATCAAAAGAATTCCTCGAAGCTCTGCTTCGTGGTAAGAATCCAGAATTCAGAATCCAGAAGGTGTGTTAAAATATCTTCAAAAAATATTCCGACTTCTGACTACTGTATTCCGTATTCCAGATACCTCGAAGCTCTGCTGCGGGGTAGTTCATTTTTATATGATCTGTTTAGAGGCATTTTCTATATCAGCCTCGACAAAAAGGATAGATTTATTATAACATATGATGTACGATTGAGGCCATTGACGTTTAGAAGCATTTTCTAAATCAGCCTCGACAAAAATAATAGATTTATTATAATAAATGGTTCACTGTTAAAACTATCGACGTTTAGAAACAGAGTCAAGGGATTTAACGGTTTTCCAATGTTTATTTTTTCACAATCGAAAGAAAATATTTATGTCTGAAATTAATGTAGAAGCCGGTTCGGAAGAATGGATTCTTGGTGAAGACGCGGACAGACACGATGACCCGCTTCTGGATTGTCTGATGCAGCTTACGAAGCTGCATGGACGTCCGGCCTCCCGCACCGGCTTAACTTCCGGTCTGCCGCTTGTTCATAATCGCATGACGGTAGAGCTGTTTTCAAGGGCTGCCGCCCGGGCCGATCTGGCAGCCCGAATTTTGAAGAAACCGCTTGCCAAAATTTCCTACATGCAACTTCCGGCAGTATTACTTCTTAATGAACGCCAAGCATGTGTTCTCGTTCAAAATATGTCTGGAGAAGGAAAATTGAAGATACTGATGCCTGAAACAGGCATGGGAGAAAAAATTATCTCCAGGGAGGAATTGGAAAAACTTTATTCAGGGTACGCTATTTTCGTACATCCGAAATTCCGGATGGAAAAAGGATCTCTTGACGATCTCAGTCCCGGTTCCACAAAACACTGGTTTTGGGGAACCTTATTTAACTCATGGCGCATCTATCGTGATGTTCTTGTCGCTTCCTTCCTGATCAACGTTTTTGGTCTGACCAGTCCATTTTTTGTGCTCATCGTCTATGACAGGGTCATTCCCAACAATGCCGTGGAGACCCTCTGGGTCCTTGCCATCGGTATTATGGTTATCTATTTGTTTACAGTGGTAATGCGCGCATTGCGCGGTTATTTTGTAGATGAGGCGGGAAAGAGGGCCGATCTGAAAATGTCTGCGATGCTTCTCCAGAAAGTTCTGGGACTGAAGCTGGAGGTTCGTCCTCAATCCATAGGCTCTTTTTCCAAGAACTTGCAGGAGTTTGAAGGTATCCGCGATTTTGTCACCTCATTTTCCATTACCTCTCTTATCGATCTCCCCTTCATGGTTTTGGGCCTGTTTGTTGTCTGGTATATAGGAGGCAGCATAGTCTACATATTCGTTACCGCCATCGCTTTGATGCTGATCTATGCCGTCCTGATCCAGGCTCCTCTGCAAAGAGCCGTTGAAAAGACATTCAAGGCCTCCTCTCAGAAAAATTCCATTTTGATCGAAGGATTATCGGGTCTTGAGACCATCAAAATGCTCGGCGCGGAAAGCCAGATCCAGCGTGCGTGGGAAGAATCGGTCGGCTACATCGCAAAATGGAGTTCCGTATCTAGATTGCTCTCATCATCTGTAAATCATTTTGCTTTTTTTGTACAAAGTTCGGTGGTGGTTGCAGCCGTAATCGCCGGCGTCTATATGATTTCAGAAGGAACTCTCACGCAGGGCGGCCTGATTGCCCTGGTCATCCTGTCGCGGCAGGTTATCGCACCCATGGGACAGGTCGTCAGTCTTGCCACCCGTTTCCAGCGCGCCAAGGAAGCGCTTAAAACACTTAATGATATCATGGCTCTTCCCGTCGAGAGGCCTCTCGGAAAATCGTTTTTACACAGAGCCCGCTTTCAGGGCGCCATCGGGGTTAAGAATCTCACTTTTTCCTATCCGGGGCAGACCATAAAAGTCCTTAACAATATCACCCTGGAAATCTCCGCCGGTGAAAAAGTCGGCATCATCGGTCCTGTCGGTTCAGGGAAGACCACTCTGGGTAAACTGCTCCTGGGTTTATATGAGCCGATCAGCGGAATGGTCACTATGGATGGAACCGATATCAGGCAGATTGATCCTGCAGAATTGCGCAGCTTTATAGGCCATGTCCCCCAGGATCTCATACTCTTTCGCGGAACCATACGCGACAATATCACCATGGGTACCCACGATATTGATGATACCACCATTATGCGCGCGGCGGAGCTGACCGGCGTCGATGAATTTGTAAAGAAGCACTCCCTTGGTTTTGACATGGAAGTCGGAGAACTGGGCAGGGGTCTCTCCGGGGGGCAAAGACAATGCGTCGTTCTGGCAAGAGCCCTGCTCCTGGATCCGCCCGTGGTTGTTTTAGACGAACCTACGAGCAACATGGATAACCGAACGGAAATCCGGTTGAAAGACAATTTGTCCAAAATCATCAAAGAGAAAACCCTGATATTGATCACGCACCGGGCATCACTGCTGGAAATGGTGGATCGTCTTATCGTCATCGATAACGGTGTAATCGTTGCGGACGGACCCAAGGCTTCTGTAATGGAGGCGCTGAAAAAAGGTAGAATTAACGTGTAGGCAGGAGAATACCATTGTCTGAGTTTGAGAAAAAACCGAAATTAAACGAATTGTTCTATCGCATGCCGTCTGAGGATATCGACCTTGTCACGGATATCCGTTCGTCCGTCATGGCCCAGTCTCCCAAAGGCGGCAGAGCGATTCTCTGGGCAGTTCTGGTTCTATCCGTCATTGCCGTTTTATGGGCTTCCGTTTCGGAAGTCGAAGAGGTGACACGGGGACAAGGCAAGGTTATTCCGGCCAGCCAGATACAGGTTATCCAGAATCTGGAGGGCGGGATTCTTTCGGAGATTCTGGTAGAAGTGGGCGATACCGTGAAAAAGGATCAATTGCTGCTGAAGATTGATCAGACCCGGTTTTCTTCATCGGTTCAGCAGAATCAGGCTAAATATCTTTCCAACAGGGCCAAGGCGGCGCGCCTGCAGGCTGAAACGAGCGGCATGCCCTTCAGAGTTCCCCCTGAGGTGATGGCGCAAGACCCGCAGATCGGCATCCGCGAACAGGAGCTCTATGAATCCAGGAAAAGGGAGCTTCAATCCAGCCTGGAAATCAAGCAGCAGCAAAACAATCAACGCAATCATGAATTAAGAGAGCTCAACACCAAACTTGCGGAGCTGAACAAGACCTATCTCCTTTTTCAGGAAGAGCTGAAGCTGACCAAGCCTCTTGTGGCCAAGGGCGCAGTTTCGGAGATGGAAGTCCTCCGTCTTGAACGTCAGGCAAGTGAAATGCAGGGAGAGATAGAACAGACAAAACAGGCGATTCCCAGGGCGCAGTCCAAGATCGAAGAGAGCGTGATGGCCCTGAAAGAGTTGCGGCTTGCCTTCATCAACAAGGCCAAGTCGGAATTGAACGAGGTTCTGGCGCAGCTCGGGGAGGAGTCCGCCACATCCATCGCCCTGCAAGACAGGCTTGATCGAACCCTTGTAAAATCCCCCGTAAACGGGACGGTCAATCGTCTCCTGATTAATACGGTCGGCGGCGTTATCCAACCCGGTATGAACCTTATCGAGATTGTTCCCCTGGAAGGTACTCTGCTGATCGAGACCATGATCAAGCCTGCCGACATCGCTTTCCTGAGGCCCAACCAGGACGCCATGGTGAAATTCACAGCTTATGATTTTACGATCTTTGGCGGTCTGACGGCAAAACTGGAACAGATCAGCGCGGATAGCATTACGGATGAAAAGGGCAACAGCTTTTATCTCGTCAGGCTACGAACCGACAAAAATTATCTTGGCCCCCAAACCAATCCTTTACCCATTATTCCGGGTATGATCGCATCCGTCGACATCCTGACCGGCAAGAAAACGGTGCTCTCATACCTTTTAAAACCCGTACTGAGAGCCAAGTATATGGCATTAAGAGAGAGATGATCCCATGGTAATGCTGTTATGCAGCGCAAACAAGTCCGTTATCACGAGGTGGGAAAGTTTGCTTGGCGGTCAATATCCGCTGGAACAAGTGACATTGTTGAGAGAATTGAAGATCCGATGCGCTGAAAAGACGTTTGATCTGATCCTCCTGCATCGCTCCCTTGTTGACATGGCCGCGTTTTCCGAGCTTCGCCGGGCGGCCCCCCTGAGCAAAATTTTTCTCCTCTCCGATCAGCCGAACGAGGAAGAGGGTCTCGCTTTCTTGAAACTGGGGATTGTAGGATATGGGAATACCTATATCTCTCAGGTACGGCTCCTTGAGGCGATGCGTGTAATTTCAGGCGGCGCCGTCTGGCTGGGGCAAAAGGTCATACAGCAGTTGATTCTGGAATCCTATTCCAAAACAAATGAACAGTCAGTGCCGGGATCCGGGCAAAGATTGGCCGGTTTGACCCCAGCGGAGCATAAGGTTGCAGAACTGGTTGCCCGTGGCCAGTCCAACCTTGAAATTGCGTTCAATCTCAAGATCACCGAAAGAACGGTCAAAGCCCATCTCACATCCATCTATGAAAAGACGAAAACCGGCAGCCGCCTGAGCCTCGCCCTTTTGATCAACCGGGGGTGAATCTGACCGCTTTTATATGAGAAGTCAGGAGTCAGAATACAGAAGAAAAACAATATCATGGTTATTCCGGCTCCTGACTCCTGGCTCCTGACTCCTGTCTCCCGGCTCCTGACTCCCGGCTCCTGACTCCTGGCTCCTGACTCCTGGCTCCTGGCTCCTGTCTCCTGTTTCCTGGCTCCCGGCCTCCTGTCTCCTGACTCCTGACTCCTATCTCCTGTCCTCCTGACTCCCGGCTCCTGTATTCTCTTTCTTAGTTGTGCCCGCTCGGGCATGTTAATCCTTTCTAAAAACCTTGAAAAATTGCCTCTGCGGCAGCTATACCGGATTCTCGCGGTGCATTTTCCCATCAATCATCGTCCAATGCGGCTGTCAACTTATATATTGATGAACGTCCCCTATATTTCTATATTTTAAAAAGAGAAGCTTTTTTGATTTTTAGAACTGCTTAATGAAATTGGTTGAACCGAAACAGCGAGCGCATTCCCCGCTGCTTGCTGCGGGGAATGCGAGTGAATCTGAAATCGATAAAAAGTCCTTACGGTCGAAGATTCCCCGTCCGCCCTGCGGCGGGGAGCTTCAATCAGAAGAACTGAAAATAACAAAGGCAGGGCCGCTTAGGCCCTGCCTTTGTTATCGTTTGAATGAACCACTTAATTTATGAGCGGAACTTCTTCCTGATTCCTCCCAGACCGATAAGTCCGAAGCCCAGAAGAAGGAGCGTTGCAGGCTCAGGGACGGGAACCGTGTCGGCTCTGAGGAATGCACCGCCGGTATTATTATCACCACCTCCAAGTAAGTCCGCGTAATACTTGATGACATCGATGTCGATTGTGTAGACGTCCGGGGCGAGGGTTATGTTATAGCTGCCTTCGCTGAGGTAGTCATTAGCCAACGCCAAATCGCCGGTATTAGCCCATGTCTGTGTTCCGTCAAGCAGGTAATCGATTCCGGAAGTATCGATGCTGAGTTGCTCTCCTACGATACTGCCCGTGATGGTAAGGTGAAACTGATCGCCGATTATCCATCCATCTGTAATCACAATATCCAGTGTGGTGGGGGTGTAGAGTGTAAATTCCCAGGAAGGATCTGTTTGGGCCAGAGGGTCCGTGGGACCATTCCAGGAAAAATACTGCCAACCGCCGTCGATAGGCAACGTGTCTGCCTGAACGGAAAAAGGCAGCGCCAGCATTGCGAAAAGTACTAAGATTCTAAAATATTTAACCATAAGTAACATCCTCCTTCTGCAATATTTTTGTCATCGTTTACTTAATTTTTTTATTTTCGATTGTTATATATAGTACAAGCAAAATTCATGCCGATCGATGAATTGAAGTTCGGTAAAAACGTTGTCTTTTATAATACACTGAATATATTGATTTATACCGCCAGCCTTTGTCATGAGGTCCTATGGAATTAAGATGCTGATTGTATGACGATATTAAAAACGTAAAGAAATCCGACACTCAGTGGTTGCTCAAGAGGCTCTGCCAGGCGCTTCATGAGAACTATAGGGTTTGACTGATTCCCGGCTATGTAAAGAAATCCGACAATATTTAGTAGTATATTGCGTCGCATGAACATCATATTTGACTTAACCATATGTAATCATAGTATGATATGTACATTTCATAATTCGTAAAGATATCCGACGATTTTTCTGTTTTATACGTTATTTCAGCATATTGTGCTTTTTTATTGGGAAAAGAACCCACATAACGGTCATTTCCAATAAAGACATCTTTAAAGACACCTTCGTCCTTCGCGCTCTGAACGATCTGAACGATCTGAACGATCTGAACGATCTGAACGATCTGAACGAAAGGAGCTGGTTGTCGGGTTAAAAAAAACGCCGCCCGCCTTTGAAGGCGGACAGCGTTTTTTCATACAACCGTTGTCGTTTTGATTAAGAAGCTTCCGGCTCATCGATAAGCATATCAAGCCTGTCTCCGTCGTTATCTATGAGGGTGTATCCCTCATTCGATTCGACACCATAGCCGCCGTCGGCACCAAAGGATGCATATTCGCTGTCAGGAATCATCCCCGGCATGTCGTCGTCGAAGGTGATATTAAGGGTGCCGGTGGCCTCGTCGCCGTTGCCGTCCGTCACCGTGTAGGTGAGAGCCGCCCGCGCATTGTTCTCCATGGTCATACCGTTAAAGACATGCAGAACGTTGTCCAGTTGCGTCACTGTGTAGTCACCCGAATCCGCATCTACCTTTACAGTGAACAGGTCTGTACCATCCCGGTCACCTCCGGTCACTGTCGCCGTCAAGGTGTCGCCGCTCCAACCGTAGGTCACCGTTTCGGTGCCAACCGTACCAGTCAGACCATCCATATCGGCAAAGGTGACCGATCCGTACCCGTCATCACCAATCGTGTGCTGTAAAGTGCCGCTGAATGTAGCTTCGTTGTTGTCACCGTCGGCATTCGTGTCAGTGTAGTCGCTTAGGCCGCCCGGAATACCATCTGCCAGACCCTCGTCGTCCACAAACGCAGCGGTTACGCCGCCCTCAGGAAAGTCGTTTTCAGATTCATTTGCGGTTAGATTGATCGTGATAGACGAATCATTGGTCCCGCCCTCACCGTCAGACACGGTGTAATGGAAGGTGTCGCTCGCCGATCCCTCCAATGCCGGTATGCCCGGATGCAGCGTATAGACGTAGCTGCCGTTACTCTCCAATACCAGGTCGCCGTATGTTCCGGGAATCATCCCGGTTCCCGCACTCACAGTCAGCGGATTGCCATCCGGATCACTTGCATTAGTGAGCGCATTGCCGGTCACTTCATTTTCATCGGGATAGAAATATCCATCATTGCTGCCGGTAATAAAGTGCGCCTCATCTCCATCGAGAGGCGGGTCGTTTTCAGGGGGTCTGTCGTTGTCAAGAATATCCGTTTCGACACTTGCATTTCCAAGCACCAGGTTTTCAAAGTTGCCGCCTTGCGGATCACTGATGGAGACCGCGAAAGTCTCCGTGCCTTCGAATATCGAATCATTTACCGTATCAACCGAGAACGGCGTGGATGTTTGACCGGCCTGGATTGTGACCTGTGCAGTATTGGTGACGATATCTTCGGTTTCTGCGCTGATATAGCTGTAAGAAACATTAACGGTCATATCAGTTTCAGGCGCATGATCCACAGATACCGTGTATGTTGCCGATTCTCCCTCGTTTACCGATTCGGGTCCTGACAGGCTCACCGTGGTGGTGTCGATCGTGTCGGTGATCTGAACCACCGCAGTTCCGTTTTCAAAGTCCACCGCCTCAAAGTTCCCGCCGGTGACGGCGGATATGGTGGCGGTAATGCCGCTCGAGTCAATGTAAACATCAGGATCGGCGGTGCTGACAAACAGCGTTCCCGTAGTCTCGCCAGCCGCAATAAAGATGTTTCCCAGATTTGTGGTGATAGTGACATCCGTCTCGCCGGGGTTGGTCATCACGGCGGTGAAGGTGACGCCCTGGGCATCCTCATTCACGTCGCCTGCAGACAGCGTGACGTAGGTCGTGTCGATCGTGTCGGTCACAGCGGTGCCGGCCGTGTCGGAGATATCAAGACTATCATAGTTGCCGCCTGTTGCTCCGGCTATTGATACATCGAGGTTTTCAGGATCAATATAGACATCTTCATCGCCTGACGATGTGCCGTCAACGCTGCCTGATGTTTCTCCTACAAGGATTGTTATGATCCCGCCGTTACTCAACGTGAGAACCAGGTCGCTGCCCTGCGGGGCATTGTCAACAGTAGCTGTGTAAGTTATTACCTGGCCGGCCGCCTCGGTGATCGACTCCGTTGCCGTCAGGGTGACAACGCCGACATATGGAGCGGTTCCGGTTAGTGTTCCAACTCCGGTTGTTGTGATGCCTGTCGTGCCTGCGCCGCTTCCGGGTGTGACCTCGTTGCCTGTCAGATCAAAACT
>Ga0209287_10001220_pt1 | contig 13203 bp, 10 predicted proteins | sample PPLLak3cmMay2015_2_FD_187255 | JGI IMG/M metagenome (GOLD analysis project Ga0209287, IMG submission 187255) | Freshwater sediment microbial communities from Prairie Pothole Lake near Jamestown, North Dakota, USA - PPLs Lake P8 Core (1) Depth... | ecosystem: Environmental > Aquatic > Freshwater... | reverse complement strand
GAGCAGCATCAATGGCTCAGGCGCAAATGATGCGCATGTCGCCGGAAGAGCGGGCGAAGGCATTAAAGGATTCGCTCGCGTTGGACAGTGTCCAGACCGCGAAGGCTGTCGCGGTGTTCAAGGAATCGCAGAAAGCGATCGGGGAGGCGTTCCAGGATGCTGCGGGCGACCGGGAAGCCATGCGTGCCACGATGACCGAGATCGCGAAGAAGGCAGACGACAAGATCAAGGCCTTCCTGACCGACGCGCAGAAGAAGAAGTACGAGGAGATGATCAAGAACCGACCGGCACGAGGCGGCATGCGGCCGCGGAACTGAGCCGATACTCCATCTCAGGATCGCCTGGTCACACTCCCGGCAGGTTAAGAAGCCGGGAGTGTTTCTGGAGCAATGGGATGATGAGTTGGCCTCCAATGCCTCCAATTTTTCCCGTTGACTTTGAACCCCCTCCCTCGTAGTTTAGGAGCGTCGCTTTTCCCACCTAGCCACGTTGTTCGATAGCTTCGCATCCCGTTGTCCCGATTCAGGCCGAAGGAGGTCGATATGGTCGGGGCGGTCGCTTCCCGTCTTATCTTCAGTTTTCTCACCATCCGCTCGGATTCCCTCAACCAAGGAGCCTTCAATGGACATCCATGAATTGCCGCGTCGCGATTTTCTCCGGATGCTTGCAGCATCGTTCTCCGCCGTAGCGATCGACTGGGATTCATTCCCCGTCGGACCCATGTCGTTCTTGGGCGATAACGAGTATGATGCAATCATCATCGGTTCCGGACTTGGCGGACTTTCGTGTGCCGCTGCGTTCGCGCGACAGGGATTCAAGCCGCTGGTGATCGAGCAACACGACAAGCCGGGCGGATATGCGACGTCCTTCAACCGGCCAGGCGGTTTTCGGTTCGACGTGTCTTTGCATTCGACTTCGGTCGGGGAACGGAACGGAGTCTACAACCTCATCCAAGGATTCCCGGAGATCACCGAGCCGGAATTCCTGCTTCATCCCTCGCTGTTTCGCGCGATCTATCCAGAACACGATGTTCGTGTGGGCCAGCGCGACCTGCCGGGCTTCATCAAATCTATCATCGCGCTCTTTCCGGAAGAACGCGAGGGGATCTCCGGATTATTTTCCGATATGGGCGGGCTCGCGGGCGACATCCAACGCCTCAGTGCGGCGCGGGGCAACGTCGACATGAGCCGATTCGCACAGGAGTTCCCGCTTCTCGCGCAGTTCCACAACAAGACGTGGGGAGACATGCTCCGAGGACGGATCAAGGATCCGAAACTCGGGGCGATTCTCTCGTCACAATGGGGATACTATGGACTCCCCCCATCGAAACTCTCCTGCTTCTACTATGCGCTCCCGTTCATGGGATATCTGACGCAAGGGGGCTTCTATCCGAGGGGACGTTCGCAGGATATCAGCAATGCGTTTGTGCGATTCATCACGGCCCATGGCGGGACGCTTCTGTTGAACACCGGGGTGAGCAAGATCCTCGTCAAGGATGGTGCCGCGATCGGCGTTGTGACGACGGACGGGAAGCAAATCCTCGGACGCGCCATCGTATCGAACGCGAATCCCTATGACACGTTCCGCACCATGCTGTCCGAGAAGAAACTGACCGCGGAATACGAAGAACGCTGGAAGCAGTTCAGCGTCAGTCTGTCCTGCTTTCAAGTGTTTCTCGGCTTGAAGCAGGATGTTGTGAAACGATCGGGAGTCATGGACTCAGAGATCTTCATCGAATCCACATACGACTCGGATGAAGCGTATGAGGCATTGCTCAAAGCAGATGTCGAGCACTGCGGGATCGGTCTATCGTTGTATGACAATGTCGATTCACGGTATTCGCCGGAAGGAAAGAACACGATCAACATTCTCGCGCTTCAGGGATACGAACCGTGGGAACGATTCGAGAAGGAATATCTCGCAGGCAACAAAGAGGAGTACAACAAAGAAAAGAAACGAACGGCAGATGCGTTGATCCGTCGTGTCGAAGAGAAGCTCTTGCCTGGGCTCTCGAAGGCGATCGAAGTGAAGGAGATAGGCACTCCGTTGACCAATCTTCGCTACACGGGTCACTACCGCGGAGCGATCTACGGGTGGGACCAGACTGTGAACAATTCGGGGAACGCCCGTGTTGGCCACTCGACGCCGATCAAGAATCTGTTTCTCACTGGAGCATGGTCGCGGCCGGGGCATGGATATGGAGCGGTCATCCCGAGCGGCTTGGAATGCTTCGGAGAGATCGTGCGGGGGTGGAAGTAGCGCAGAGGTTCCGGAAGGGGGCGAGGAGTACAATACGACTCCCGGCAGGTGAAGAAGCCGGGTGTCGAGAGCGCATCCTGGATGACGACGTCATGCGTGCAGTGATTTGCGCGCTGTCCGATGTTGCATCTTCGGCTGCAGTGAGTTGCCGGATGCGGTCGATGCGTTGATTCCAACGTGTTGCAGATGTTCCGTAAGTCTGTTGAGATCCTCGGCTGCCCGGGCGATCTGCGTTACCATGTCCTTCGCACGATTGGTCAAGGAGACGATCTGCTCCATCATGGATCGTCCCTGTTTCGTCTTCTCCATCCCTTCGCCCCCGACCTCCTTCGCCATGACCATGGAATCCAACGCGGACTACTTCCGTTCGCCGTCATAGATCGAGGACGCACCGTATTTCCCTGCTGCCCAGATGGTCAGCAGCGTTGCGATGCCCGCGATCGCGCGTTTCTCATCTTCCTGGTGGATCACGAGTCCGTAGGTGTCGGCAACGAGATGCATATTGCGGAGGATGACCGACGCTTCTCTTCGGTTGAGCTTTCCGTGCCAATAGTCGATTTGATCCAGGATCATCTCCTCGTGGCGACGGAAGAATTCTCCGAGCGAAAAAACGTTTTCCGAGAGGGGCGTACGTGCTTTGCAGATGGCGAGAAGGTCTTCGAGATACTCATCCCACGAATGTGCAAGTGCCCGATTTGACTTGCGCCGGAGATAGCGCGCGCGATCGATCGAGACGTTCGCTTGGGTCTTCACTCGGAATCGCGGAACGACTGGATGGAGGTCGTAGACCGTATGGATCGTGTCCTTGTCATATTCATCCTGCCGATGATACGCCCAGCGATTCCGAAGTTGCGGCCACGTGACGATCGTGAGCACTGCAGGGTCTTCGCTGTCGAGCAGGATGTACTTCCCTTTCTCCTGCTTCACCACAACGAGCCAGTGCTCCCACTCGTCGACGCAAAGGAGCGTCGGGATCCGATCCCGCAGAAATCCGTTCAACTCCTTGCGTGCGTGTTCGGAGTCATACTTGCGGATCATCAGAAAGTCGCAGTTGAATGCGCGTGCCGCTTTCCCGAGCTGGATCTCGTTCGTGCCGTTCCACCAATGCGTGCCTGCGATGCGCGCAATGTCCTTTTCGGCAACAAGGAGTCCGTGCATGATGAGTGCGTGCTTGAGTGCGAAGGGTCCGCACTGCCACTCGCCGGGTTGAGGATAGAATGACATCGAAGTGGGATGTGATTTCTTGGACGGATAACCTACCCAATCTTCGGTCCAATAGCAATCAGAACTTGCCACTGTGCCGGCAAATAGACATATTTCTGACACAGAACGAGCATCCTCCCATGACCGACCGACCCACCAAAGTCCTCATCCTCTTCAACCATACAGGAGAGGACGAGTATGAGAAAATGCGGGCTGTGAGTCCAGACGACCTTGATTTCACTCCGACCTATCCCATCCACGTGGCGACCGCCTTGGACGAATATCAGGCGCTCGCGAAGGGGCTGGAATCGGAGGGATTCGAGGCGATATTGGGAAACCTCGAGGATGATATTACCCGGTTGCTCCGTCTGCTGGAGATGGAGAAGCCAGACGTCGTTTTCAATCTCGTCGAGCATTTCCGCGGGGATTCGAAGCTCGAGATGATGGTCGCGGGAGTATTTGACCTAATGAGCATCCCCTATACCGGGGCAACTCCTTTTGCGCTTGCCCTCTGTCAGCGGAAAGGTCTCACCAAACAGATCCTACTTGCCAATGGGATTCCGACGCCGCGATTTCGGCTGTTGACGGCTCCGATTCTTCCCCGGCGGCACGGCCTCCATTACCCAATGATCGTGAAACCGGGTCGCGAAGATGCGAGTTGGGGAGTGGACCGAGATGCGGTCGTCAACGGGCTAGAGGAGTTGATGGCACGTATCGAGCACGCGTTCAAGGAATTCGGGTCCCCTGTCTTGGTGGAGGAATACATCGAGGGCCGGGAGTTACATGTGGGGATACTAGGCAATCAATCCCCGCGGGTGTTGCCGATTGTTGAATACGACTTTTCAGAGCTTCCTCCAGAGGAACCCCGCATCATTAGCTACGATGTGAAGTGGAATCCCCTCAGCGAGAACTACCACAAGGTTCACTCCCACTGTCCTGCGACTCTCTCAAAGCGTCTTCAGAAGAAGGTGGAAGCGGCCTGCCTTCGGGCATACGAACTGACTGGTTGCCGGGACTATGCCCGTCTGGACGTTCGCGTCTCGCCCTGCGGGCAGGTCCACATTCTCGAGGTGAATCCTAATCCTGACCTAACGGAAGGAGTTTCTTTCATGGATTCTGCCGAAAAGGCGGGTTTGTCGTTTTCTGCCACGCTCCGGATGATCGTGGAGTATGCGCTGGCGAGAAAACCTGCGGCTTTGGCCAACTCCGGGGGTGTTAGACTCCCGGATTCGGCCAAATGATGATGCCATCACCTCCACAACACTCCCGGCAGCTTAAGAAGCCGGGAGTCGTGCCAAAATGACACGAATCTTTCCCATATTTTGTGCATCACACAATGGAATCACTCCGGAATGCTATGAGCAATAATATTATAGAGATCGAGAAACGCTACAGCCAACTTGCCGAACAGGAATGCTGTCTTTCATGTGGCGGAGCGCTGGACCTAAGCCAGCCTCAGAACGGCGAGGTTTGTGTGGACCTCGGCTGCGGCAAAGGCACGGACGTGATACGTTTGCGGGAGGCAGTGGGCGAGAACGGCTACGTCTATGGCGTGGATATCGCAGACGGAATGATCGCCAAGGCGAAGAAGCAGGTCGAGAAGTTTGGCTACACCAACGTCTCGATTGTCCAATCGGAACTGGAACAGATCAATATCGCCGACAGCGTGGCGAACTTGGTTATCTCGAATTGCACGATCAATCATGCCAAGAACAAACGCGCGGTCTGGAGACAGATCTTTCGCATTCTCAGGAAGGGAGGACGGTTTGTCGTGAGCGACATCTATTCGCTCGAACCGGTTCCAGAAGAGTACGCGAATGATCCGGTCGCCGTCGCCGAGTGCTGGGCGGGAGCGATCACGAAAGGAGAGTATCTGACGATCCTCACCGAAGCGGGATTCAAGAATGTCACCATCATGGAAGAGAGCAGGCCGTACGAAAAGGGGAAGATCGCTGTTGTCAGCTTCACCGTATCAGCAACAAAGTCTTCGTGCACTTGCGGGTCCTGACGGAGCCGTGCAGTGAGAAAGGAGGTATTCATGAAGTCTCTCATCAAGAAGCACACGAAAACCGAAACCGCCGTGGCCCAGTGCTGCGCCAAGACGTCGAAGAACGTCGCAGGCTGCCACGACTAATCCCAACCCCGAATTGTGCGGGACTTGCTCTCTTCCAGATGATGACGTTCTCCAAGCATAACATCCTCACGCCGATCGCCGGTTCGGACAAGTTCATCCTGCTGAACCTGCTTCGAGGCAATGCGGATATCCTGACCGCAGAGAAGGCCCGGGAGATCCGTGAAGAGCAGTACACGGATGTCGATGAGTATACTGCGAAGGGGTATCTCGTCGATCCCGAACAGGACGAACGGCTGTTTCGTCAGCGGTATCTGGACTTCCTCGACGAGCGCGACAGCGACGAGATCCAGGTCTTCTTTGTCCCCTGGTATGCGTGCAACTTCGGTTGCAGCTACTGCTATCAGGAGGGATATTCCAACGAGCATCAACTCCCAACGCGGGAACTCGTTGACCGCTTCTTTCGGTACGTCCATGAGACGTTCGCGGGTCGTCGGAAGTACCTGACCTTGTTCGGCGGTGAACCGCTGCTCGACGGACCGGCATATCGGGATGTCGTGCAGTACTTCCTCGAAAAGGCACACCATGCGGGTCTTGAAACGGCGATCGTGACGAACGGCTATCTGCTTTCGGACTATGTGGAAATGTTGTCGCGTCACCGGATCCGCGAGATCCAGGTCACCCTCGACGGGCTTGCACGTGTCCATGACCTTCGTCGGCCCTTGAAGGGGGGCGGCGTGACATTCGACCGGATCGTGCACGGCATCGACCAAGCGCTCGCGCTCGACATCGCGATCAACCTGCGCGTGGTGATCGACCGTGAGAACATCAGCGAATTGCCGGCGCTTGCCGCGTTCGCGATCCAGCGCGGGTGGACGTCACACCCGAAATTCAAGACCCAGCTGGGACGCAACTACGAACTGCATACATGTCAGACCGACCGGAGCAAACTCCTTTCCCGCGTCGAGATGTTTCAGGAGATCTATGGTCTCGTCCAGCAGCATCCGGAGATCCTCCAGTTCCACAAGCCCGCGTTTTCGATCGCTAAGTTCCTTTTCGAGAACGGCGAGCTGCCGAGTCCCTTGTATGACTCCTGTCCCGGAACGAAGACCGAATGGGCATTCGACTACACGGGACGCATCTATTCCTGCACGGCAACCGTGGGTAAGGCGGCAGAATCATTGGGCACGTTCTACCCGACGGTGCAGAAGAACGAAGAACTCATCGCACGATGGGAGGAACGGGACGTCACAACGATCTCCGGGTGCGCGGAGTGCAATCTCCGGCTCGCGTGCGGTGGAGGGTGTGCCTCGGTTGCATTCAACACCATGGGCGACCTTCATGGCACCGACTGCCGCCCGATCAACGAACTGGTATCCATGGGTATTTCAACGTATTTCAAAGAGGAGTTGTAGCAAGTGATGCATACACACATACAAGAGGTCAATGCGACAGAATATGAATCCGTTGTGCACACGAACGGGTCGGTCGTCCTCGATTTTTATTCCACGGAGTGCCCGCCGTGCGAAGCGCTCGCGGCGAAGTTCGAGCCGTTGAGCGAGATCTACGGCGAGGATGTGAAATTCGTGAAGATCTTTCGCCAGGGGAACAAGGAGCTGGCTCAGAAACTGGGAGTATCTTCCTCGCCGACGCTCATCTTCTTCAAAGACGGCAAGGAAACGGGGAAGCGGTTAAGCGGTGGCATCAAGCGGGCCGAGATCGTCGAGAATCTCGAAACGATGTTGTCGCCGAACCGTGCGACACAGTTGCGAGATTCCATCCCCCAAACGCAGACCGAATGCGATGTCCTGGTCCTCGGCGGCGGTCCTGCTGGATTGGCCGCCGCGATCTACACCGCCCAGGCGAAGTTAAAGACCATCGTGGTCGACCGTGATCTCCCGGGCGGACAAGTGAAAACGACACATCTCGTCAGCAACTACCCCGGATTCTCCGAGCCGATCTCCGGCTACATGTTGATGCATCACATGTCCGAGCAGACGAAGGCGGCAGGAGCAGAATTCCGCGTGGCAGTCGATGTGACGCGAACAAACTGCGCAGCAGGAGAGGTGGTGATCGACGGAGTCGAAACGATCAAGGCGAAGAAGATCATTTTGGCGACCGGTTCATCCCCGCGCGTCATCGGAGTGAAAGGGGAACGCGAATACAAGGGACAGGGCGTTTCGTACTGCGCGACGTGCGATGCCAAGTACTACGAAGGAAAGCACGTCGTCGTGATCGGGGGCGGGAATTCGGCCATCGAGGAATCGTTGTTCATCACGAAGTTTGCCGAGCGCGTCACCATCGTGCATCAATTCGACAAGCTGCAGGCGAACAAGACGGCGCAGGAGAAGGCGTTCGCGAACCCGAAGATCTCGTTCATGTTCGAGCACGAACCGCGCGAGTTCGTGAAGGAAGGACAGGGCGTGCGGAAAGTGATCGCGGAGAATCTGAAGACGAGGGAGCTTGTGACGATCGACTGCGACGGCGTGTTCGTCTTTGCCGGCATGAAGCCGAACCTTGAGGAGTTCAAGGACAAGTTCCAACTGGACAGCTGGGGATACATCGTTACGGACCGACAGTTCCACACGAGCATCAAGAACGTGTTCGCAGTGGGGGATGTGGCAAGCAAGCAATATCGGCAGATCACCACGGCGGTTTCGGACGGCACCATCGCCGCCATGGCCCTGACGCGAGAGATCGAGGAAGAATCCGCGGTGGTGGCATAGCGTGGACAGAAAGAGCTACCAGGATCGCTGGATTGTTCCCGGATAAAACCCCGGATAAAACCCCGGATAAAATCATGGGCGAATTCCCGGATGATCTCCCGGTCAGAATCCCGGGATTGGAACCTTGACATCATAAAGGAGGGTACATCCGATGAAGTTCCCGGCTTTCCTCTCAATAATCTGCTTGTTTTTCTTGGCTGCCTGCTCGGACGATCCCCTTCCTCCTCAACTCGATCGTGCCATGCAAACAGCTGAGCAAATGACAAGCGAGGGCTGGCTTGAACGTTCGACATTCTTTGTCGTCTTTCCAGAAGGGATGCCGAAGCAGTACGTCAGTTTCCTCTTTTCCGACTTAGGTGCGGCTGAACGACCGCCAGTCGAGGGGAGCGGGGAGCTTGCCCCCGATGAGGAGCATTCAATGCGGCAGGCGTTCATGCCCGTTTGGCCGGCAGGCGTGGGGATGACGCATTCCAGACCCGACCCAAAGCTGGCATTTCAAGTCGTTTGGAAATGGGACAACGAACGACGGATGATCATCCTCGAAGCATACGCGGATTCCCAATCGCCTCCCCTCGAGGTGCGCGAGACATCGTTCCCGACATTCGTCCAGCCGAGTGAGTTGGCGCGGATCGCGGGTGAATCGAACCTTGAGACAGGTGCCCGCGCCCAGTCCTTCAGATGAGGCGGATCGAAGGTCTTCGAATCGCGACCTCCTCTATGACCAGCCCTGATGCGGAATCCGTCCCGGAGAGACGCCCGGGATTTTCCCCGGAGAAACTGTCCATGTTGCGCTCCCATTCTCCGCATGATTGTCCCGGATATAACCCCGGATAAGTCCCCGGATAAAACCCCGGATTAAGTCCCGGACAAAGTTCCACGGTAGCACCGGGGAATTTCAAAGTCCTTCAGGTTGATCGAGGTCATGAGTCTCACCTTCTCTTGGCTGGCGATGTCGGCACCGATGGAGGCGCGGAGGCAAGATGAACCGTCCGGGTGGGGAATGCGAAGTCGATCCCTTCGCGCTCGAAATGCTCGATGATCGCGAAGTTGATCCGCTGCTGAGTGTCCATGTACACGTTGTAGTCGGGCGACTCGACGATGTAAACGATCTGATAGACAAGCGCCGACGGACCGAATTCCTTCAAGTGAGCCCGGTCAAACCGCGCCTGGGGTTGTGCTTCGACGCTCTGTCGCAACAGGAGAGGAATCCGTTTGACTTTCTCTGCCGGCGTGCCATATACCACATCCACCGCGAACTCGATGCGACGGGTCGTCATCCGCTTGTAGTTCCGGATGCGGCTCCCCAGCAGGTCCGTGTTTGAAACGATGATCTGCTCCCCAGATAAACTCCGGATCCGCGTTGTCTTGAGTCCCACGTGTTCGACAGTTCCCAGATACTGGTCCACAACGATGAAGTCACCCGCTTCGAATGGTTTGTCCAGGAGGATCGCCAGTGACGCGAGAAGGTCTCCGAGCACATTCTGCAGGGCCAGCGCAACGGCGATACCGCCGATTCCCAGACCGGCGAGCAGCGCAGAGATGTTGACCCCGATGTTGTCAAGGATCAAGAGGGCGACCAGCGAAGTGACCACAACCCTCCCCACGAATCCCAGGATTGCAAGAGAGGTTCGACGCCCGGAATCCGCTCCCTCGCCCGGTCTCAGAGCTTGGGCGAGCAGAAAGGTGACGATCGTATTTCCCGAGATGCCGGCTTGGATGAGCAGCGCGATCACAGTTGTCAGTTCGAGCAGGCGACTGAGCCGCGCAGGGAGCTCAAGGGAGTTCGCCCCAAATGCGAACGCAATAACAATGAGAATGATCGGCCGGATCCCGGCGACGAGATCGGCGCCGAGGTCGTCGACCTTCGTCGTCGTCCGATCCGCGAGCTTGCGCAATTGCCGCGACAAGATACGCCGGAGAGCGAGGAGGATGACGACGAGGGCGAGGGCGATGCCTGCCGCAATAAGCCATGCGGCGAGCGAATTCCCCCAAAACTGGGTGTTCATCAGGTCCATGAGAGAGCCTCCGGTCAAGTTCGCACTACTATAAGATGTACAAAAGAGACCCAGAGTCAATCGAATCTACTGCTTGGAGCGTTCGTGCTCGGGAGGAGACGCCACGCGAGATGAGGAGCAGGATGCTCAGCCCAAAGGCGAGAAAAGTGGAACTGAGGTCCCCCGCTCGGTGGTGGAAGCCGCGAAATACCTTCGACACATCCGCATCGTGGCGGGATTAAGCTACACCGGGCTGAGCGACGAGGTGATCGAGGAGACACGGACCTTTCTTCAGGAAGGAACAATCTGCGGCATTAAGCTCTATCCGGGATATGAGCCCTTCTATCCAAGTGATCCGAAGCTTGAACCGGTCTATGCGCTCGCCCGGACGCATGGCGTGCCGATCATGTTTCATTCCGGGGACACCTTCACGCCGAAGGGGAAACTCAAGTGATCGCCGAACGGATGCCTGCAGGAAATGCATTCCATCGCTGATTCCTCCTTGTCGTCCGGGTAACGTAGCAAGAACAGCCTCGTTTGTCAATGCGCGGCTCTTCGGGCAGTCGCGAATCGTTTGCGTCTCGAACGGACTTTATCTATAATAAAAGTCAGACCTCCTTCTTCCGGGGATGCTGGTGAAGTTGAATTGGAGAGACGAGGGCCTCCTTGGAGCGCAACGCGCGTTCGAGGGAGGCCCTTCGCCTTTTCTGAGATCGTCATCGGCACCGTCTGGAGGCTCTCGATGAATCCCCGCAGGCTGTTCCTCCCGCTGTTCCTCGTGTGCATCATGTCGTTGGCTCTCCCCACGTACTCCCTCGCGCAGGGGTGGCAGCTCGATCTGACCGCACAGTCCGATCCATCTCCATTCGTGAGTGACTGGAAGCAGATCGCGGGGATCGCAACCCTCATTCTGTCGAACGCCGATCTGACGGCGCCGACGCCGGTCCGTATCGTCACGGAGGCATTCCGCAATGTCCCCGTCGGCACGCCGATCTTCAAGAGCCGCATCGAGAAGACCTTGATGCCGGGTTCCGTGATCATGCTGAATAACACCGACCTGGTGGAGTTCGACATCGACGCGATCGACGAATCGCTGAAAGAGCTGGTCATCCGCTCCGGACGCCTCCCCGAAGGGAACTACTACATCTGCGCGACCGTGATCGACCCGCAGACCGAGAACGTTTTCATCGCACGTCGCTGCGTCATCTTCCGCGTGACCGATGCCGATCCGATCAAACTGCTGTGGCCGCAGGACAACTATCGCGAACCGCTCGCGCAATACCCGGAGTTCAGCTGGACTCCAGTCAATTCTCCCGTCGAGTACACGATCACGTACCAGTTCAAGCTCGTCGAACTCCTCGACGGCCAGAACCCGCTGCAAGCCATTGAAGCGAACATCCCGCACTTCGAGACCTCGGAGGTCGGTAAGTTCCTGATCCGGTATCCACTCTCGGCGCAGGAACTCGTCGAAGGAAAGCGCTACGCGTGGCGCGTGCAAGCGGTGAATCAATATGATCTGCCGGCGACGCGGAACAAGGGTTTCAGCGATGTCTGGACATTCACATTCAAGCGCTCGGCTCCCATCGTACCGCGCGAGCTGACCGCGGAACTGCTCTATCCCGCCGACCGCGACACGATCCCGTGGTCGCCACCGCGGCTCATTGCCCGATTTTCGCCGATCCTCTCGGGGATCACCGCGTTCGAATACACACTCCGCGTGAGTGGAGGAGGACAGGAATACTCGGGACGACGCGCGATGACGTTCGATGCCCGCCAGTTCCGCGGGGGCGAGCAGGAGGGAGAACCGTTCACCTACATCCTCTCCCAGGAGAACGACACACCGGCCGAAGTGTTCCCATGGATGAATGAGCTCAAACGCGGAGTAAAATATACCTGGTCCGTGGAAGCCGTCGGTGCATATGACGGTGATCAGGTGCGATGCGTTTCCGAAGAACGGACGTTCGTGCTCGGCGCGCGAATGCCGGATCGCGTGCTCACGCGGATCGGAAAGGACTCGGTGATCCTGAGTTGGGAAAGCCGGCGCCCCGTGATGCTGAATCCGCCCGAAGGAAGTGTCATTCTCGCCGGGGGCGGGACCGCGCACCAGAGTAGCGCTTCTGAAACATGGATGTTCGAAGTCTCCTCCGACAGCGGTTTCCAGACGATCGATACGGTCGTCGTCGGAACAACACTCCCCGTCGAACTTGGCGATGAGGCACCCGAGATCTACGGCATGCGCTCTCTCACGATTGCCAAGGCCGACACGGGTCAACGCTATTGGCGTCCGCTCTGGTTGAATCCGGGGGCACAACCCTCACCGGAAGGAGCATATATCGTCGGTCCGACCGGCTCATACCAGGTCAAGGATTCGCGCTCGCTCTGCGCCGCAAAGGAGCCGGAAGACAAGACCCCTTCATCGGAAACCTTCTCAGCCGGTCAGATGCTGACCGTCGGCAAGTTCACGATGGAGCTGACCGAAGCGGAGGGAACCGGACAATCCCTGAAGGGTGCGGGCCTCATTCAAGTTCCCTTCCTCCGGTCGAAAGTCGAAGTGGTCTTCGACGGCTTGATGGTGAATCAAAAGAAGGAAGTGTTCGCCGGTGAGATCCAAGGGAAACAGGCTGAAGGTTCGCCGATCACACAAGACCAGGCGAACACCGTCGGCGAAGACATTGGTCTGAATGCCGATCGCATCCGCGAGATCCACGGATTCGCGAGCGACGCCGCGCGGCTCGTGAGCGGATTGACAGGCTTGAGCCCGATGACGTTGCCGATCGGGTTGGATCGAACGATCGAGGGGAAGCGCCTGGTCGTCGCGATCATCGGCATGGTCTTCAAGCCGACGGAAGGGGTGCTCAACGCCGTGATGTCGTATGAACTGCCGGCCCTCGGTCCGGACGTCGGCGTCGGACTCGGCGTGCGGGACCTCTGCTTCTCGCCGACGGGACTG
>Ga0209287_10001215_pt1 | contig 13239 bp, 15 predicted proteins | sample PPLLak3cmMay2015_2_FD_187255 | JGI IMG/M metagenome (GOLD analysis project Ga0209287, IMG submission 187255) | Freshwater sediment microbial communities from Prairie Pothole Lake near Jamestown, North Dakota, USA - PPLs Lake P8 Core (1) Depth... | ecosystem: Environmental > Aquatic > Freshwater... | reverse complement strand
GTTCATGAGAATAAATATTTTCTATAGACATATAATCCCTCTGGGATTAAGAAAGCCAATGAATAAAAAGTGTGTGAGGTTTTCAAGAGATCACCGATAAAATCCTACAATTGTAGAATTGCAACTATCCACTAGTTTTGTCGAATAACCAATAATTATTATAAATGTAATTTATAACCAACCAATCAATCATTTATGATATCACTATAGATTTTTTCTTTGAAAATTACATATCAATGTCGTTGACTTAATAATATTTAAACGCTGACAGGTTCTTCGAACTCTGTCAGGTTAACCAAGGATATTGACCTTTCAGATTCGTTATACCTGAAAACGTCTATAGTAAATCCTTAAGTCAAGGAGATTGAATTACATATCGTTAATAAAGTCAAGCCAAATCGAAGCGATCAAGGTTCATGACTTTGTTCCATGCTGCAACAAAATCTTTAACAAATTTTTCCTGAGCATCTGCACTTCCATAGACTTCAGCAAGAGCTCTAAGCTCTGAATTTGAACCAAATATTAGGTCGACACGAGTCGCAGTCCATTTTATTTCGCCTGTTTTGCGGTCACGTCCATCAAATTTCTCATTGTCCTCAGATACTGGCATCCAGGCCGTACTCATGTCGAGCAGGTTCACAAAAAAATCGTTGGTAAGAACACCTGGACGTTTTGTGAAAACTCCATGTTCCGAGTTGTCGAAGTTTGTATTCAAAACTCGCATACCGCCTACAAGTACTGTCATTTCAGGAGCCGAAAGAGTAAGCAATTGGGCTTTATCAACCAGCATCTCCTCGGTTGATATGGAATATTTCGTTTTCAAATAGTTACGAAAACCATCGGCTGCTGGCTCCAGTACTGCGAAAGAATCTATATCGGTTTGCTCTTGTAAGGCATCCATCCGCCCCGGAGAGAAAGGAACGGTTACAATAGAACCAGCATGCTTTGCAGCTTTTTCAACCCCGGCACATCCTGCCAATACAATAAGGTCAGCAAGAGAAACTTTTTTTCCGTTTGATTGAGCGCTATTGAATTCTTTTTGAATGCCTTCAAACTTTTCCAATACTTTGATTAGCTGAGCAGGGCTATTAATAGCCCAGTCCTTTTGTGGAGCAAGACGAATACGAGCACCGTTGGCACCACCACGTTTATCGGATCCCCGGAAAGTTGAGGCAGAAGCCCATGCGGTTGATACCAATTGTGATACAGAAAGTCCTGATTTGAATATTTTGGCTTTTAATTCAGCAATATCTTTCTCGTCAATCAACGGATGGTTAACGGCAGGAATCGGATCTTGCCATATAAGCACTTCAGTTGGAACTTCAGGGCCTAAGTAGCGAGCTCGTGGTCCCATATCCCGATGAGTCAGCTTAAACCATGCACGGGCAAAGGCATCGGCAAATTCAAGAGGATGCTCGTAGAAACGTCTTGAAATTTTTTCATAAGCGGGATCGAAACGCAAAGAAAGGTCAGTCGTAAGCATCGTTGGTAAATGCTTTTTTGAAACATCGTGGGCATCGGGCATAACCTTATCGGTATTTTTTGCTACCCACTGATGCGCACCTGCTGGACTTTTTGTTAGCTCCCACTCGTAACTAAACAGGTTTTCAAAAAAGTAAAAACTCCATTTTACAGGTGTCTGAGTCCATGTTACTTCCAAACCGCTAGAAATTGTATCACCCGCTTTTCCTGAGCCAAATTTGCTTTTCCAACCTAAACCTTGCTCCTCAATGCTTGCTGCTTCGGGTACAGGTCCAACATTTGCTACATCACCCGCACCATGAGTTTTTCCAAAAGTATGTCCACCAGCAATGAGCGCAACTGTTTCTTCATCATTCATGGCCATACGGGCAAAAGTATTTCGGATGTCTTTAGCCGCTGCAAGCGGGTCGGGATTACCGTTTGGCCCTTCAGGGTTTACATAAATAAGTCCCATTTGAATGGCGGCAAGCGGATTATCAACTTCGGTTTTATCCAATTTGCGCTCGTCATTTTCTAACCAATTGCTTTCGGAACCCCAGTAAACATCCTCTTCTGGTTCCCAAACATCTTCGCGCCCACCAGCAAATCCAATGGTTTTGAATCCCATTGATTCCAAGGCTACATTACCAGCAAGGATCATTAAATCGGCCCAAGATATTTTTCGACCATACTTTTGCTTTATCGACCAAAGTAGTCTTCGTGCCTTATCGAGGTTGACATTATCGGGCCAGCTATTGAGCGGAGCAAAGCGTTGCTGTCCGCCACCTGCCCCTCCCCGACCATCGCCTATGCGGTATGTGCCTGCACTGTGCCATGCCATACGGATGAACAACGGTCCGTAGTGGCCAAAATCGGCAGGCCACCAATCCTGAGAGTCGGTCATTAGCTTGTGAAGGTCCTTTTTTATAGCGATTAAATCCAGACTCTTAAACTCTTCGATATAGTTAAAATCTTTGCCCATAGGGTTAGATTTACATGAGTGCTGCCGTAATATGTTTAATTTTAGCTGGTTGGGCCACCAGTCGCGGTTTTTTGTACCGCTGGCGCCAACATTGTGCTTGCTGGTTGCTCCAGTAACAGGGCATTTACTGCCATTGTTTGAGTTATTTTCCATTTTTAATACGCATTAGTTTATAAATGGACATTTATTTTTTGCTTTTCATGAACCTACCTATTATCTGTAGCTTAATATCTTCAATCTTAAAGTCGGGTATTCCCTTCGATTCAAAATACTTCTCAAGCAAATCGTTTAGCTCATCATCATGGTAATCCTCAATCCTGTCGGAAACGGAACAGTACAGGTGATGATGGTTTTCCATGATGGCATCATATCGCATAAAATCCCTATCGGTTTTCACCTTTCTAATCAGCTCGTTTTCCACTAAAGCATCTAGAACTTTATATACAGTAGCAGTTGCAATATTGGGTTGGTTCTTCCTTATGTAATCAATTATATTTTCGGCGGTAGGGTGATTGTTGAGCTTGATAATAGCCTCCAGAATAGAGATTCTTTGTGGGGTTACTTTTAATCCCTTATCCACAAGTTTATTCTTAATCTCGTTGATTTTCATAAAAAGAAACTTAAAGTAGAATAATTCTCTTCTAATAATTTTCAAATATAAGATATTAAGAACTAGAAGTCAAGTTTTAATTTAAATGAATTTTACGAAGGATTAGATTAACGGATGAATAAAAATATAAATGAATGATAGAATTTAGATGAGTTTATTAACTATCCTTATCCTTCTGCTCAACTAAAAGATATAATTTTTTATCCTCTAGAAAAAGATACCCCTGTTCGTAGCAGAAATGGTAGTTATAGCCCTTTTGGGTTGTGTAGTTATGGGTGAAGTATGTGAAATTAAATCCTTTAGTTAGAAGTGAATCCTTCGATACCATGGTTTTGCCCGATTGCTTATTAAGCTCCTGTAACACTCGCCTGTTTTTACGAAGAATATTGTTGATATTCCGAACTGTATTGCTCGCATCGCTGTTGAGGCGGTTGTTATAGGTATTACGGCATTGGTCGGAGCAAAACTTCTTATCGGCTCGGCCGATTAGCTTCTCGCCACATTCAGGGCATTGTTTCGATGAAGACTCTTTCATATAAATAGCGTTTAAATGCTAAAAAACGTTCCCATGGTTCGATATGTTGGGGGAGTTAGCCACCAACTCGGTCATTCCACATTATAAATTTTATAAATATATAAATTTTATCGAATTAATCATCTATACCACAACGGCTTAAAACATGAATTGGCAAACGTTTATTTTATTAGTATTTTGTTATTAAAATGAGTTATTCAACACTTTCATTTATTTTTTGTCGGTCAGTAGTGATTAAATATTATTACTCGCACCCTTCTACTATCATATCAAATAGTTCAAAAGCATCATCAAAAAAGTCGCCACTGGTATATGGCCAGGCAGTATAAAGTAATACTAATTTTTTTGGTGGTATAACTAATAAAATCTGACCACCATGCCCATGGGCATAAAAACCATGATTCTTTTCATCTATCCAGAAATACAAGCCATATGGTTTATTGCCTGGTGATGTGACCTGTTGAGAAGTGGCCAAAGAAAGATAACTTGTATCAATTAGCTGTTCGTTAAGCCACATACCATTTTGCAGCAACAGCTGTCCTACTTTAGCAAAATCCCGGGGTTTCAGGTACAGGCTAAACGCTCCAAAAGTGGTTCCATCCTTTGCGCTTTCCCACCTCCATTCAGTAATATTTAATGGTTCGAATAGCTTTTCTCGGGCATATTCTCCCAAAGTTTTACCTGTTTTTATCTCAATTGCTTTTGACACTAAATGTGGTGCCCCATCGTTGTAATTCATAATAGTCCCGGGGTCATTCCTGTATGGGAATGCCAGCACAAATCTTGTTGAATTTGATTTTGTTTGATATAATTGAAGTGTATTATTATCATTGTTAAACTCCAATCCGGTTTGCATTTTTAGTGCATCTTTTATTACAATCTCTCTTTTTCTAATATCTTCATCAAACAAATCCGGATAAATATTGAATAACTTGTCTTCAACGGAAATATCGACTCCGCTTTGAATGGAAATTCCCATCATTATCGATGTAAAAGATTTGGTACATGATTGAATATTTGCATACTCATCGCGATCTGATATATCATGTGGATATGCCTCTGCAACCAATTTTCCGTTACGGATAACCAACATGCTTCGGGCCATTAAAAATCTTTGATCGCTATACAACAACCGGAACGCCTGTTCAAGTTTTGCCCTTTCAATGCTTTCTTGTTCTGGGGTAGAGATTGACCACTCATCGCTAATAGCTACAGGTTCATAACCGGAATACTCTCCCTTGAATGGTTCGTCTTTTAAACAGGCACAAAATAGTAAAAGTGATACTATTGTGATACAAACTATTTTCATGGTTAAAAAATGAATTTATAAGAGATGGCATGTTCAATATTTTGATAAGGTTCTCCATTGTTTGCCCGCATAAAATGGTACTGAAAATTGTATCCAACAGAGAGCCTCGTACTAAACCTAAAATCAAACCCGGTTTTCAAAAAGAAGTTTTTATTTGGCAAAGCTAATTCGGGGTTGCTAGAAAGGTTTTTCATTATTCCCGTAAAAGTCATGTTATCAATTTTATATTGACGATTTGGCTTCGGACGACTTATGCCTGAAATAATGGGAATATCAAGATTAAAATCTAAAATATATTTTCCAATTCTATAATTTATTCTGCTACCAATACCTCCGCTAATGTAATTGGCAAAGTAAAAATGACTTTCGTCCCAATTAAAATATGCATTAGTTCCATATTGTAAAGCGTTAATGAGACCAAGGTAAAAAATCAATTTCTCATTAGTCGCTACTGAAAAAAGGTACTTGTAATTTCCATGTACCAGAATTCCGAGTGCTGATGGAAATTCTTCATAAGCCGTATTTAATAATGACATTTTAAGTCCGGTGGAATATTCCGAAATATTCTTTCTGATTTTTGTGTGTGAATAAGTAGCACCAAAAGTCAAACCCCGAAATACCTTAGGGTGGAGATTTTCATCTTTAAATTGACTTTGTCCTAAATTTATTGAGATAATATTTTGTTTTATCGGCTCATCAAAATTTTGTTGAGCATAACATATACTAATTAAAGAGGTGAGTATTAGAAAAAATAATGCTTTCATGTTTTCTCATTGCTTTTTTATGCTTGATGCCAGCGGTTGCGGCTAAGCGCAGACCAACAGGTCCCTCGTTAACGCTAGTGCTAAGGTAGTAAATACTTTCTTATCTGCAAATCTGAACTGATTGATTTTAGCGGCTGTTATGTCTGGGCAACCGCATTTAAAAAATCCACAGTTTTTCTCTATACTTGAAGTCTAGTGCTGCTTTCAACCGCTTGGTTTTTTTACTTACATTCTTGGGCATGTCATTGGCCAGCATGGTCATGGCCATTCTCAGGATGATATTATGGTTCTCCGCTGCATTGCCAGCTCTTTTACGAGATTTATCTTCTCCGAATTCCACATCTAAAGTCCAGTGTAAGTTGTTCTCAACAGCCCAATGTTTTCGGATGCGTTGGTTAAGCACCTTCGCATCTGGGGGTAGGTTCGAGATGTAGTATCGTTGGTCTTTCGTTGATTCGCCGCTAGTTTTGTTGTAAACCTCTGCCTCAACTCTTATAATCGTTGCTAGTCCTCTCCATTCTCCCCTATGCTCGATATGGCCTAATTCTCCGTATGCATAACAGGTGCGTTTTTCGATTCGACCATGTCCGAAATCTTCTTCAACGCTTACGGTCACAGGTTTTTCGAGCAGCACGGTATCCAGCATGGCTTGCTCCAATTATCTATTTTCGGCCCAAATTATTATACTTCTTTTTTAAATGCGGTTGCCCTGAGAACGTTCTTCGATGACAAAATTATTCTCATTATACTATTTCACATTGGCTTCAAATTCCTATTAAGTCTGTCAATAATCTTTTCTAGCCGGGCTTGACGGGTTTTGTCAGATTTGGCATCAAGATAAAATCCGGTAAATGTACGCTGTACCGAATGCGACATAGCCAACAAATTGGTGTAAGCAGGCTCATACGGCTGAATGATTTCCTTAAACATCTCAATTTGTTCATCGTCAATAAGGGTACGTTTAGCATTATCCCATGAACCGTTTTTTCTGGCGCGTTCTATGGCTTCTAAACCCTGATGGGTCATTAAGCCCTTTTCCATAAGAGTTTGTGCCAGCTTTTTGTTTTTAACAGACCATTTGCTTTTAGGTTTTCGTTGCGAAAAATACTTTTTGTAAGTATTATCGTCAATGGATTGCATTTGCCCGTCTATCCAACCGTGACAAAGCGCCTCTTCCAATGCATCGGCGGCAGAGAGAGTGACAAATTTCCCTTTTTTACTAAAAAGTAACCATATGCCATCGCTCTCTGTCCCATACTTGCCAAGCCATTCTCGGAACGCTTGTCTATCGGTGAATGTTAATATTTTATCCATAAGCAATCTAATAGGTGAATGGTGTATTAAACAATAGAAGGTTTAGTAAACGACCAATGGCTGTGGATTATTTTCCACTCGCTATTTTCTTCAAGCCTATACACTTCGGTGCAATTCTCTTTCCAGAGCGTTTCACCGGAGTATGAGTGCAGGTTGTAGGTCAAGACTGCCATTGTATCGGTTTGTTGAACAATGGGATTTATCATTTCGAATTTATCCATTTTTACCTTTCCACGCATGCTTTCATACAACTCTTTTATCTTGTCCCAACCGTCAAGCCGCCTTTCATGGGCAGGGTCGAAATAAGTAAAGTCTTTCGAATAAAGTTCGAGATAGGGAGAGGGATTACCATTGTGCCATGCATCGAGAGCCGCTGTCTCCAAAGCAATGATTGTTTCTGTAATAGTACGCTTATCCATGATATTTTATATTAATTGATAATTATTCTGTTTTTGAGACTCTTTACTATTATTTCATTTGTTACACAAGATAATGGTTTACATTGCATAATCAGACATTTAGGACGCATTTTGCATGACGCACAACGTTTGCGTATTTGTAGTGTTTGGGAGTTTAGCTCCGCTGAGCTCCCTTCGGTCGGTTAGCTCCGCTGAACTCGCATAGGACGCTCGGTTGAAACTGCTTTCTTGTCCCTCGTTATAAAGCTACTTAAAAGCGTTGAACTTACCAAAACATCATCAGCCCAAATACTATAAATACGCTGTTAGCAACTGGTTATTAACGAAGTAGCGTATCTGTTTCCATGCACAATGCACATGCTTACGAGTGGCGTTGGGGCGCTGAAAGGGCTTGAAGGTTCTTTTGCAGCCATTGGATTGAGGGGGGCTGGTGTGGGCTGCAAATGTACCTGAGAGCGCAGGGAGGGGCAGGCAGGTTTCTCTCCTTTCACACATTTTTTCTAGTCAGATTTCAGCCCGATAGGGTCTTAAATCAAGGGAAACGTGTCTAAAATTCAAGTTTCCAATTATCACGGCAGAGAAAGAGGCTTTTAAAATTGTCGGGGCACGTCTTAAAGACTTGCGGATGCCTCTTAAAGTTTCGAGAATGGATTTGACAGAGCCGAGATTCAAATCGACATGCACGAGATTCAATTTGACATGAACGAGGTTCAAACTGATGAATAGTACATTGAAACTTATAGTCGCTTTAATTGGTCATACAGGAGATTTATTCGTTCCGCCTTGTGATTTATTGAATTTTTAATTTAAAATACAGAGGGTGGCACTATATTTTGAGCCACCCTCTATCTGTAATTTAAATAACTTTACTGTACCGATGGGTAGGATTTGGGTATCCTGGGCTAAGGCATTTCCAAGCTTTTACGCTTTGAGTTATGGAATTATCTGCTGTTGAATTAAGGGTTTCTTTTACCATTTGTTCAAGCAAATCGGGGCTAATACCCACCCGTGCATTGATGATTAGCTGCGCATGTTTGCTAACGCCAACCTTTCCACGAATACTTAACGTGGAGAGATTTCCTGTTAGGTTTCCCACCAAATAGCTAGTTCCTGATTCGAGAATAATCTTAATATGCCCTACACCAAGAGCAAGGCGGTCTATCTTCTCGCCGAGTTCAATGAGAAACTTCTTGGCGAAGCTATCCCAATTTACCTCTTTCCCTTGTAACGAAATTGTGCCATTCAGCCAACCAAGGACAGCCTCGCCCTCGGCGTACTTCTCGTAATCAACTTCAACGATGCGCTGACCTGAAACGTTGCTTGTAAGCACCTTTTGTAGCCATTCCTCTATACCTATACACGTTTTGGAGCTAACCGATAGCACCTCGGATTGAGGGTAATACAGCTTCACTTTCTCTTTGAGCTGTTCCACCTCGTGCGGTTGCAGTAAATCAGTTTTTGTAATTAGGATAATATCGCTTTCCTCCAACTGTTTGCTAAAGATATAAGCTGCGCTTGGATGAAGCCCTGCTGTTCCTCCCTCGAGAATATCGGCTAATCGAATGGGGTCGGCTAAAACGGTTAGGGGTGCAACAATCAGCTCAGCGTTCATCAGTTCCTTTAAGGGTTGCATGATGGTTGCGGAAAGGTCGGTGCAGCTTCCTACAGGTTCAGCGATGATAATATCAGCGTGAGCATCAAGTTTGACCTGTAATAGAGAGTCAATAAAGCCATTGAAGTTACAGCAAAAACAGCTACCGCTGACCTCTGCAACCTGAACATGTGTTTGTAATAGTAATGCTGTATCAACAAGTTCGGGTGCTTGGTCGTTGGTTATCAAGCCCACCTTTAACCCTTTTCCCATTAACATTTTGGTAGCTTCGAATAGCAGGGTGGTTTTTCCTGCCCCGAGGAAACCCCCAACGATAATTGTTCGTGTTGTTTTCATGTGTATTGAATACTATTTTTTAGGACTATTTGAATTGCATCCGCACTGTGTGGAAGAGTTCTTCATGGCTGGCTCAACTATTCGGACAAAGAAAAGGGCAGCTAATGCACCCCCGATAATGGGTGCTAGGATATATACAAAGAAGAACCCTCCAACATGGTCGGGAAATGCAGCATTATCCCAACCGAATAGCCAAGCAATCATGCGAGGGCCAAAATCTCGGGCAGGGTTAAGCCCTGCTTGGGTTAACGGAGCGATAAGGCAAATAATTGATGTAACGGTTAACCCGATGAACATCGGGGCTAACGCGTTATCGGGGCGACCTACATTGCAACCCTCGGTAAGCGCAAATATCATCAGAAGCAGCAGGAACGTTCCGAATGCCTCTGCACCGATGGCAAGGGGTAGTGATACCACGGCTGAACTTCCTGAGTTTGTGTAGTACTCGCCGAACATCTTAGCTGTAGCAACTGACTCTGGTACTCCTCGTACAATGCCATGAATACTCTCGTACCCCGAAATGGAGGGTGAGAATAGTAGATAGATGGTTAATCCCGCTAAGAATGCTCCAACGAATTGACCAAGCAGATAAGCGGGTAGCTTACGGTAATCCATTCGCTTGCTGATGACCATGCTCAAGCTAACCGCAGGGTTGAGATGAGCGCACGACATGTGCCTTGTTAGGTAAATGGCTAGGGTAACGCCAATCCCCCAAGCTAAGGCTATCTGCATAAGCCCTTGATGAGCTCCGAATAGGACAGATACTGCCACCGAACCGCAACCGAATAAAACTAGTAAGAATGTTCCAAGCGTTTCGCCTATAAATTCCTTTTTAAATCTCATATTCTATCAATAATTAAATTGTTCTTTTACTCTTAAAATAGTAATCATAAAATTACCAAACATAGTAAAAGTTTAAACTATAACCACAATGCGAGCGGGGGGCAAGAAAAGCTGTGTATGGCAGCGATGGGAGGCATGCAGGGAAAGGGCTGACATACTCTGCTTTTGTGCGGTGGGTTCTTCTTTCTTCTTCGTTTCGTTGTCTAGGGATTTGTCTATCCGTGTCGTCAAATTACCTTGTTGCCAACGTTTCCGTGGTTGGAAATGTTGGGGGGTTAAAAACCGAACATCTGTCCCACGATAAACTTTTACTAAAGTACTAAAAACCTGCTTATCAGCGCATCAACCCCAATATTTTTAACCACGTGTTATAGGGCGTTGTGTGTCCTGCGTTACCACAGGATACGAAGATATGAAAAGTTCTTTGAAGTGGTAACATAACTTTGAAAGAGATGATAGAGGATATCAATAAGATTCTTGTGGGTAATTGCGGAGGTCGAGCGAACAGACTGGCTGGGGTTGCACGAAGAGTAAATAGGGTATCTGAGCTATCGGTAAAGGCTGTTCAGGCAGATTTACCAAACCGCCTTGAGGTGCTGCATTTTCACGGTGTGGTACTGAGCGTCAAGGTCAAAGCAAAGACAGCCAGTTGTATGGCGAGGCTTTGTATGGTACAAACAGAGGAGTTGATCCGGCAGTTGCCGGAGAACCGTTATCGAGGTGTCGAAAATAACTTTTACTGCGGTAAAATCAAGGGGGCAGCGACCCCGAGAGACAGAGTGTAACAGTTCACCTGATCTACGGTTACACACCGCACGGCATAAAGACGGCAAGAACTCTGTTCGGGCTCTTTCAAGGGACAGGAGAAGCAATGCTGCAATGTAAAGCCAAACGGCGGAGAATCCTTATGGAAAACGCCAAAAGTAGCGAAGTGCAGTATTGTGGCAGATGAAGTCGTAGTAGCGAGAGTATCCAAGAGAGCCCCGATGAAAATCGGGGCGAGCGAAGGGCTTCACATGGTGATGCTTTTTATTGTAGAACAAGTTACGAAAGTAACGAGGATTTTGGGTAAAAGGCGATAGCTGAAATGCTTCACTGTGAAGAGCCGTGCGCTTATGCTGTAGCTTTAGCGCAAGCATGTGAATCGAGAGGTTCAAGCACGGTTCTGTGAGAGGTTTGGGGATGAGATTCCCCCTTACCTACTCGATTTTATTCTTTGATTTGACTTTCAATCAAGCGAATCAATTCCTCAACTGGTTCAAAATACTGCATAACTTGACTCTCTTCAAAGTCGAACAAGTCGTCATAGTCGCCTTTCTGTCTCCAAGTAAAGAGTTGAGAATAGATTTTCCCGTACGTCTTATCAATCTTCTGATTCTTAATGAAGTGTTCAGTGAAATTTGTCTTCGCTCCGTTATGAGTGGTAGGTTTCAATTCGTGTCTTAGCAGCAAAGCCATTACTGCGTAATAAGCTGAGTAGTATAGTCTATTAATTGTAGAGTTCCATTTTCCTTTCGATGCAAGAATTCTAGCATCGTCAAGTGTATCCCATGCTCTAGCAATTCTGTATTTGATATGGCTTTCTTGTTCAGGATTCATAGTATCAGATTCTTATTCCGTCACGATTTATATTCTCATACAATGGGGTGAACGAATGTTTCTGATTCCATTCTGTTTTCGAGTAAACAAGAGGTGAAATAACCGCTCCTGTTTCTATTTCAACCTCGTAGAGTGCGTCAATGAATTGTTTCTCCAACTCAAAGTTCACTTTTGGAGTATTGAGTAAAATCAAGATATCCCAATCTGATTGTTTTCTAGCATGTCCTCTTGCCCTTGAGCCATATAGGTATATTTCAGACTGAGGAGCATTACTATAGACTGCTTCTCGAATCCTCTTCAATATGGTTTTTTTTCTACTCATAGGGCAAATATACAACAATCCTCGAAGTTTTCATTCTGTTTGTTTTTTGAAATAAGCTTGGCGGTAACGTTTGCTGCTAAAAACCTTTGGGGAGTTCGAAGCAGCGTCGTTAACCCACGTTAAAATAAATGCAATATACAAAAATTAAACCTATCTAAGCGTCTGCCCCAATGGATTTTAGCAGCTGTTACCAGCAGTTTTTTTCTTATATCAGGCTAATCTAACGTCTTGATTAAGTAATTCGACACTGAAATTTATCTTAGCGTTCAATGCTTTGAAAACTTTGATAACTGTTTCAAATCTTGCATCTGTCAAACTGTTTTCAAGCTTTGATATCTGTGATTTCTTAACACCAACTAGTTCTCCAAGTTCCTCCTGTGTTAAATGTCGCTCTTTGCGTGCCTGCTTTATTGCTTCTCCAATTAAATCTAAGCGCAACTCAGATTCGAATGCTTCACGTTTGGGCGTTCCTCGCTTTCCAATGTGTTTGTCAATCATTTCGTCCAAACCGTATGTTTTCAATGCTTCCTTTTTCATGGCTTTTAATTCTTATGTTCAAAAAATATTTTTCTCAGTCTCTCCGCTTTCTCGATGTCACCTTGCGGTGTTTTTCCTGTCTTTTTTATTAGACCGTGCGTTGATATTACAACAGTATCTTGTTTGTCTGTTCTATCCCAAAATGCAAAAAGTCTATAGTGCGTTTTGTTAAGCAATGTTCTAAATTCCCAAATTTCGCTATTCAGTTTCTTGAATAGTTCTTTATCATTCGTCACTTGGGCCTTTTTGATGTTATAGTATATATTTTTTCTCGTGCCTTTTCGTCAAGGTTTTCAAGAAATTCATGAGCTTCTTCAAGAAACCGAACTTTAAACTTCTCTGTCACTAGATTTCAATTTTTCACAAAGAAAAATGTTTCTTTATTAGGAAACAAATTGTTGGCGGGAAAATAAACTGTTCGTTAAGGCACATAGTCCCACGTTAAAATATTGCCAATATACTAAACAAAACATTATCTAACCTTCTGCCCCAATGGATTTTAGCAGCTGTTAGGCTTAGTGCATTATTTTTTCAGAATTTCAACTAGTTCTTTATTTATATATAATGTTTCACGTCCGACCTTATAAGATTTCAAT
>Ga0209287_10001212_pt1 | contig 13258 bp, 7 predicted proteins | sample PPLLak3cmMay2015_2_FD_187255 | JGI IMG/M metagenome (GOLD analysis project Ga0209287, IMG submission 187255) | Freshwater sediment microbial communities from Prairie Pothole Lake near Jamestown, North Dakota, USA - PPLs Lake P8 Core (1) Depth... | ecosystem: Environmental > Aquatic > Freshwater... | reverse complement strand
TTGGTATACTCTACTTGACCTTTTGAATGCCTTTCCAAGCGCTCATCGATATTAGATGTACAGCCAGTATAATGGGTGTTGTCGGCGCAGAGGAGTATGTAAACGTGCCACACTTCTTTTTGCGGATTGCATCCGCCGAAGCTCGCCGTATCATTAGTATTCATAACCGTTGATTTAGAGCGAAACTCGCCTTCGTTCCGATGAATCGGAACTTCGGAAGGTCAAGTGAGGTGTTTATTAGCAAATGCTCTTCCCGAACCCGACTTAAGATATTTTTCAAAGTTGTAGGCCTTGTACTTGTCTATAAACGTTGCGTAGAATAAGAGTTTAACGGGCAAACGTGATTTGGTATACTCTACTTGACCTTTTGAATGCCTTTCCAAGCGCTCATCGATATTAGATGTACAGCCAGTATAATGGGTGTTGTCGGCGCAGAGGAGTATGTAAACGTGCCACACTTCTTTTTGCGGATGGCATCCGCCGAAGCTCGCCGAATCAGAAGTATTCATACTAAATGATTTAGAGCGAAACTCGCCTTCGTTCCGATGAATCGGAACTTCGGCGAGCGAAGGCGGAGAGAATGGGATTCGAACCCATGAAGCCCTTTTGGAGCTTACACACTTTCCAGGCGTGCGCCATCGACCAACTCGGCCATCTCTCCTTGAAAGGTTTATTATGAAATGCGGCGCAAATTACAAAAAAAAACTATACCACAATCATAAAAGAAATAAACTGATATCAATTTAAGTGCAAAGCTTTATAATGCCTATGGAAGATTGGAATGATGGTTTAATATGAATTATCTATTTTTTTCTTCCAATATTCCATTTCGATATTGATGGCATAGCATAAAGTTTATTTTGTATGCTCTTGGAATGTTTCAAGAATGAATCTATCCACTTATTTCGCCGCTCATCGATTTAACAATTTCCTGCTTAATTGATTCTGAGGGTAATTTTTTGCCAAGTAGTAGCATTAATTTTGCAACTGCTGCTTCAAAGGTGATGTCGAAGCCGCTAATGACCCCTGCGTTTTTAAGAATTAAACCATTTTCATATTTATCCATATCAACACTTCCTGCATGGCATTGAGTAACGTTTAGGATTACAATGCCTTTATCCACTGCTTTTTTAATACAATCGAGGAACCATGGTTGACTTGGTGCATTGCCCGAACCGAATGTTTCTAATATTATTGCCTTAACATCTTGAGCATTAAGAACAGCATCTACAAATAGAGGTGTAATGCCAGGGAAAAGTTTTAAAACGCCAATGCTATTATCCAAGTTGGTGTGAATTATCAAATCGCGCTTATTGGTTGGGTAGTGTATATAGGCAAAATTATATTTGATGTTGATACCCGCCTCGGCAAGAGGAGGGTAGTTATCGGAACGAAAAGCGTTGAAATGTTCGGCATTGTGCTTAGTGGTTCTATTGCCTCTAAACAATCTGTTCTCAAAAAAGATACAAACTTCAGGAACCAATGGTTGTCCATTTCGCGATGCGGCGGCAATCTCAATTGCGCTAATCAGGTTCTCCTTACCATCGGTACGCAGCATACCGATTGGTAGCTGTGAACCTGTTAGGATAATAGGTTTATCGAGGTTTTGTAGCATAAAGCTAAGGGCCGATGCTGTAAACGACATGGTGTCGGTTCCGTGAAGAATTACAAAGCCATCGTATTTTTTATAGTTTTCCTGAATGGTTACAACCAGCTTAACCCAAAAATCGGGCGAGATATCGGATGAGTCAACAGGCGGCGTGAACGAGATGGTATCGAGCTTGTAATGAAATTTTTTAAGTTCTGGAACCTCAACTTCAATTTGATTGAAGTTGAAAGGGACTAGCGCACCGGTCTCAGGATTCTGTTTCATTCCTATTGTTCCACCGGTGTAGATAATTAGTATTGAAATTCCTTCTCGATTCATACCTTATTATGCTTTGATATTGAAAAGTTCTAATGTGTTCTTGGTTGTGATTCTTGCAACTTCTTCTATTGGGATGCCCAATACTTCAAAGATTTTATGTGCAACGTAGATGAGGTATTGACTTTCGTTTCGCTGCCCACGTTTGGGAACAGGTGTTAAATAGGGCGAGTCGGTCTCAAGTAGTATTTGCGATATATCCATATTGGCAACCACCTTATCTAAACCACTGTTTTTATAGGTTACAATACCACCAATTCCAATTTTAAATCCCCCGTAATCCACTATATGTTGATACTGTTCAATTGTGCCTGTAAAGGCATGGAAAACACCTCGAAGCGTTGAATCATTCTCTTGATCGACTATCTCGAATATCTCGTCGAAAGAATTTCGTGAATGGATAACAACAGGTAAATTTAAAGCTTTCGCAAGCTTTAATTGATATCGAAAAGCAATCTTTTGTTGTTCAAAGTAGGTTTTATCCCAGTATAGGTCAATCCCAATTTCACCAATGCCATAGTATTTGGTTGTTTGAAGCATATGCTCAACATGAGCGAGTTCTTCCTCGTAAGAACTTGATACCGATGTTGGGTGTAGTCCGATAAGCGGAAAGCAAATACCCTCAAATGTTTTTGAAGTTTCAAGCACCCTATCGGAATAGGTTGAATCGATATTAGGGAGTATATGATATTTAACGCCCAAAGCAGCAGCATTCTCAATTACCTTGGCACGGTCTAAATCAAAATCTTTATCGAATATATGGGAATGTGAATCAACGAATATCATCAGGTTTTTATTTTGAAATAGAATGCAAACTTAGCAAAAGTTTTTTCTTCAATCCCAAATAGCTTCAAAAGGGTTCACGACAAAACCCTTTTTAGCCTTTCATTTATTTTCAAGGATATGAGCCCGCAAAGCAGAGAAATAGCATGCTATTTTTCTTAGCGCACTTGGCGTCTGCGTGAAATAGTTTTTGATTTCTCTTAGCAGCGAATTTTGTCGTACACCCCTCAAAATGAATAGTTATCCGTTAAGCGAGAAGACTTTTCCTGGCTTGGTTTTAACTAAACCTGCAAACTCTAGATTCAGTAGTAGCGACGATACCTTTGAAACGGGTATTTGGGTCTTTATGCTAATTAAATCAATGGATTCTTGCTCAACGGTTTTTAGATAGTCAACTATAATTTGTTCCTCAACTGTGAGTTCAGCGAAAAGGGTTATCTGCTTTGGTTGTTTTTGAGTAGAAGCAGGTTCCCATCCAAGAAAAAACTCAATATCTTCAGGAGTTTCGATAAGTGCCGCCTTATTGCTTTTTATCAGCTGATTGCATCCTTGGGAGTATTTTGCCCCAACATTACCGGGTACAGCAAAAACCTCACGGCTATACGAATTAGCCAAATCGGCGGTGATAAGCGCACCTCCTTGCTCTCCGCTCTCAATAACAATAGTTGCATCCGATAGCCCTGCGATAATCCTATTCCGTTTGATGAAGTTATTCCTATCAATCGTTGTATTCGAGGGGAAGTCGGTAAGGAGTGCACCCGTTTCAACAATACTCTTGGCAATGTTCCGATGCGCTGTAGGGTAAATCATATCAAGGCCATGCCCCAAAACGGCCAAGGTTTGCAGCTGATTCTTAAGGGCTGATTTATGAGCAATTATATCTATTCCGTAAGCTAAACCGCTTACAATTATTGGGTTGTAACCCTTTTCGGAAAGTCCTGCTATTAACTTCTCGCAAACCACCTTTCCATAGTCGGTTGCCTTGCGGGTACCAACAATGCTAATAAACTTTTCGCGATTGAAGTTTATTTCAGCCTTTCCTTTTACGAATAAAACAATCGGACAATCCTCGCATTGACGAAGACGTTCAGGGTATTCAGGGTCCAAATAGAAAAGTGCTTTGATACCATATTTATTGATAAATTCAATCTCCTTTTCCGCTAGGCCAATAACCTTCTGATTGGTTATTTCAGAGGCTAAGCAATCACCTATCCCCGGTATTTTGAGTAATGCTTTTTTGCTTTGTTTGAAAACAGCCTCTATACCACCGCAATAGGCAATCAACTTTTTTGCATTGATGCTCCCTATCTTTGGAATCATTTCGATTCCAATTTTATATTTCAGCAGATTGTCGGGCAATGGATGCAAATTACGAGTTGGATTCTTGCTGATACTGTTTTAGGGTTAAGAAGAGCAATGCTTTTTGCTCCTTGCTTAGGCCTTTTAGGCTAAATGGAGGGTATTTGGAGATGCCATTCCCAAATTTCTGATAGACGGTAACCTCTTCTCTGATAAGTGTTTTGCTATATGAAAATTTAACAAATTGATTTTTAGGTATTTCATATGCGTTCTTCTTGGGATTCAAAGGCTTAAGTTGGTAAAAACGAATGGTAATCTTATGCCCTTCATCGGATAAAAAGAGGTATGATGTTCTTGCAGCTAAATGGTAGAAATAGTAAATCAGATAAGCAAAAACAAGAATTAACGTTACCCAAAGGTTCGATAATCCGAGGTATTTTATTAAGAAAGGTTCAATATTAGTGGTGTAAAGCACTACCATCGTAGTTAATACAGCAATTGCATATATGTATTTCAAAGCCTGAATCTTAACTACGGTATTTTCATTGTCAATCTTCATAAAATAAGTGATTTACATAATTTTAGCCTAGCCTGATGAACCATTCAAAGGTGGAAAATGATTTTTAATTATCCAAAAGTTAATTGAATCAATATGATTATAGCTATTGCCCATTTATAAGAATAATTCTATAATCGGAATTGTTATAAGTAATTAAAAAACAATAAATTAATTATTCGATTAGCTTAATATTGAGCTTACGATTTGGGAGGAATAGAAATCGACAGCATGTTTTGATCGGTTTTGTTTTAAAAAGTTTACTTTTGATGTTGGACTGTGTTTTTTATCAATTCGAGAAAGTATGTTACGATACACCATTTCAAAGGCTAACAATGACCTTTTGGGGGAGGTTTCCCTATTCCCAGCAAAAAAAATTAGTAATAAGGTATTGGTATTCAGGGTTATAAAACATTCAAGCAGCGACCAGAATCTGCCCGAACAGGAAGAGGTAGAGGTTATGTTTGAAAATGTTCCAAGATTCAGGAAAACCATTGACAAAGGGGAGGCGGGAGCAGCGCTAAGGCATTTGCGATCGTTCTTTCATTTTTTTAAGGGAGAATGGATGATAACTGGAACCGATAAGGCCAATGGACGTCCTATTGAATCGGTTGTAAAGATTCTTCAAAAGCAAGGTGTTTCCATTAGCTTTGCCGATCGTGCAGGGATGCCCCCGTTTAAACTGATTGGTAAAGGTTTTAAAGGGAATACTGTAGTAAGAGTGGATAGCAATATCAGCAGCAAGCTGGTTTCAGCTTCACTGATTCTTTCGCCGAATTTGCCCAATGCGACAATTCTTGAGATGAAGGATAATATTATCGGCTCATCTTACATAGAGTTAACCCTGAAAGCCTTGCAGTATTTAGGAATAAATTCGGGATGGAAAAAATCAGAAACGCTTATCGAGTCGGAGTTTAAGGATGGTTCGGAGTTAACCCTTGAAGCTGATTGGAGTGCAGCCTCGTACTGGTACGAAATTGCCGCTCTTTCCAATAAATGCAGTATTACATTACATGGTTTAAATGTTGATAGCTCGCAGTGCGACATTGTTACCAAGGAGCTTTTCTACCAATTTGGCGTTAAAACAACATTTATCAAAGACGGGGTGCTATTAACGAGGTGTAAGCGAACGATTAAACGCTTTGAGTACGATTTTTCGAATAATCCCGATTTGGTTCCAACCTTTGCTGTACTATGCGTGATTCTTAAAATCCCTTTCCGCATGTATGGAGTCAATTACCTGAGGATGAAATGTAACGATCGAATTCAATCACTTCAAACTGAACTTCATAAGCTTGGTGCTGATCTGACCGTAGAGGTTCAGGATGATAATGAGATTCTTTGTTTTAATGGGAAGGTTAGAAAGGTTTCGAAAAAATTGATTAGTATTTCAACCTTTGACGATCACCGAATGGTTATGGCTTTTGCTCCTATAGCCATTACAGGAATACCTGTGGTTATTGAAAATCCGAATTTGGTAAGTAAATCATATCCATCATACTGGGACGATTTTAAGAAGGTAGGATTTTCGGTTGACCAAGATTAATTGAATCACCACTATTATGCACACAAAGACACGGAGAAATACTAAAAAAATATATCTCCGTGCCTCTAATCTTTTCCACTTAAATTATTTTGCTATTCAACCCTTATCGCCACTTTATTAAGGTTTTTATCAGCCCAAAGTGTCATAATCTGTCGGAATTCGGTATAGTTTTCGGGTGCAATGCTCGATCTGTTTAGGTTAATTTTGCGGGTAATGATAACCGTACCATCCTTCTCAACCCCTTCAATGCTGCAATACCCTAGGCTATTCTCAACTACCGCTTTTTTCAGGGGGGCAATAATCTTTATCCCTGCCGAGAGCGTGAATGTGTATGAGTAGGTTTCGTCGAATGAGAAGGGTAGCTCAATGGTTGTTTGGCGGCTCAATGGTAATTCGCCAATCCCAACGGATGCTATTCCTTGCGCAATTTTTGGCAGGTTAAGAATAAAGTAGCCATCGACCCTTTCGGCAAGGTTTGGGTTAGTGAAAACTATCGAATGGGTTACCGAATCCTTTGCGTTGCACGTTTTTGACGATGTGAATGAAGAAGTTGGAATGCCGGTGAGTAGGCCTTTATCGCTCTCGAATCGATTCAAAAACAGGTTGCCCGTTCCGCTGAGTTTAACATCGTTCGTTAGGTTAATATTTGCATTTAGCAAAGCCTTAAAGAAAGGCTTTGCTTGATTCTCAAAGTTAAATTGTGAAATATCGTCCGCAAGGGCAATGGTTATCCTTTGCCCTGGAATTGCTGCATGATCATCAATAGCGGATAGGATGCGTGTTTCACCTTCGAATTCAACTTTCACCCAATATCTATCGAACGAACCGGGAAACCCGACCTCTTTATTGAAGCTGTGGCTATACCCTGCAATGACCGTTTGTGCATTAAAGCCTGCAATTTTAAGCATTGCCGTTAAAAGCACTGCCTTTTCGCCCTCTGTCCCACCGTTACATTGCCATACCTCTTCAGGGGTGCGATACCTGTAGCCTGTCAATTGAGGAGAAACCCCATAGGTATTGATATTTAAAACCACATAGTTTTGAATGAGATTAATTTTATCCCAACCTGTCGATGCATTTTTTAAAAGGTTCTTCGATTCCTCATCAGGAACAAAGGTATTGGTAAGTTTTCCTTTCAAAAAGTTGAAAACCGTTGCAAAATCCTGGGTGCTAAAGGTGAGGAAAGGGTATGCTGTCTGCCCCTCAGCTTGGAGCGGTTCATGAGAATATGCGCATAGATTATCCGATTTCCAAGTATAAACCTCATATTCACCAATTGTTTTGCTCTGGCTTGTTATGCCTTGGGGCTGATTGAGAAGGCTAAAGTTCAATTTTTCCCCTTTTGGTATCCTTACTATCACTTCAACCTGTTTAACTGGTGACGATTCGCAAAGGTTAACCCTATCGAAGAAGAATGGCATAAAGCCATGCTTAGTTTGAATCTCGTAATCCAATTCAACAACAGCACCTCGTTCTAAGCCAACGTGGGTAATAACCATCTCGCGAAGATGGTTGTATGCGGGGGCATCGGCAGCAGAGAAGGGTAATACCTCGTTGAACGCATTCTCTGGTGATTTAACCTTCTTCCCATCAGCCATTTTGGTTTCTGATTTATTGACCTTTAGGGTTTGGTATTGAGGGTTATAGACCACAAAGGTTTCACCATAAAACCGATTTATGGCTTGATAGGTGTTGTATTGCAATTTATGGTAGTAATGATAGCTGTAACTTCCATCGGGATTTAGGGTGTACTCTTTTACCTGTTTGAGGTAAACCGCATCGGCATTTTTCTGCTCATCGGTAAGCGGAGCACTACATGCTGTGAAAATTAGGAGAATTAATCCGATTATATATTTTGAGTTCATAGCTGGCTGTTTTAGTATTTAAGGATTACGGGTGTGTTTGCAAATTCATTCTGATATTTAACCGCATCGCGGAACGATGCCCAATCCTCAGGCTGATAGATTCGCTTTTTAAGTACAACCTTTTGGCTAAACGTTAGCGTGTTCCCATCTAGGGCGTAGTTCGATTCAAAATCGGCACCGCTCCCTGTTGTTTGCTTCGCCTCGGGTTTGAATTTTATGCTCATATTGGCAGGCAAAGTGATGGTTTCGCTGAGTTCTATCAGTTTGGTGCAGCCATCGGCAAAGGGGTATAGGCGTTTCTCGATTGATGTATCGAAAGAGGTGTGGCTATGACGGCTACCAAAAAGATTTGCTGCAACAACAGGAGTAACGATTATTTCATCCTTTGTGGCGATAGCATAATCGGGTATTCTGTATTTTACCTTAATCTGAACGGGTTGAAGTAGATATGCGTAAGGATCGGTGTAGCTCATCCCAATGATTTCGATTCTTGGGGAGATTTTTACCAATTCTCTCTCGAAGCTCGATTGCCAATCGGCCTTGAAATTTCGGGTAAAAATACCTCGAACGCTAGCATCCGATTGACCTTCGGCTGTGAGAGTAAATTCACCCATTAAAGTTCCATCACTTTGTAGGGTTGATGTTCCGTTAATCCTAAAATAGTGATTCTCGGGGGCAGATATCGGTGTTTCCATCAGATCAGCACCTTGGGGTAAGCCCATGAGGTAGTTCTGCTGCTGTTCGCGACTACTCCAGTTCTCACGGGTGAATGGAACCCAGGTAGGGTCGAGCATCATGTAATCACCATTGCGAAGTTTTACGGTAGTAACAGAATGGTTGAATTGGTCGGCAGGGATACGATCTATCCTTGAACCGGCCATGGTCATTGCTGGATACGATTCGAATCCCGCTGCTCTAAGCATTGTAACAAGCATACCCGCTTTGTCCTTACAAACCCCACATCGATCGTTGAAATCCATTTCACCTTTGTGGAGGGTGAACCCTTCACCTTTTCCCATTGAAAGCCCGCTATAGCGTATTTCATCAGCAACCCAATGGTTTAGCCTTGAGATGGAGTCCAGCTCATCCTTAGCCCCTTTAAGTATTGCCTTAACCTTCTTATCGATTTCGGGGGTTGACATAAAACTCCCATAATCCTCGTTTACACCACAGAACCACTTCGATTTGGTTTCCCAATCGGGGCTGGTTGAGAGCAGTAGTTTAGGGGCAACATCCGATTGAGCCACCATTCTTGGCTCTCGTTTCATGGGTAGAATATTTTTGACAGTAAATGAGTAAACCGATTTACCATTCTTTTCGCTTACCTTATCATCAACCGTTCCGTTGTAGAATTTATACTGTAGATTTTTCTCTTTGGCAATTGCTACGCTGTAAACCTTCTCTTTTATTGGGAAAGAAGAGAAAAACTCAACGATATCGTAGTAATGACCCCGCATGGGTGGCGTATAGTAATCGTCGCTAAGCTCTTCCTGGGTAAGCAATGCGTAGGAAAAACCTTTTTTAAAATATTTTACCTCAATACCATCGCCGGGTTCTAACCGTCCAATTCCAATCATCTGCTGACGGGCTCCCCAGTATATTGCACGAGCAGGTGCTGGATAATCGTATATTTTTTTAATATCTATCTCCTCAATCTTTCCATTACTTCGAATAATACGCGCTTTTTCAACACGTATAAATGCGGTGAGCGGGTCGTAGTCAAACTTAATTACTGCGAGTTCCTTCGCCCCACTTGGGGTCAGAATTTTGAATAGCCTTGAGTTGTTGTAGTAGCTCAAGCCTGTTTCCTGAACATCAACCCGGGTGCTATCGTACACGAGGATGTAACCTGCATTTGGGAATTCCATTGCAGTACCTGCCTTTCGGATTAGTTCAGCCTGCTGCGCAGTGGCAAGAAAACCCGAAAGCGATAAAATTAGAAAGAGTAATAGTTTAGAGCGCATGGTCGATAAAGATTTAGTTTAATATAATATTTAGACTAACTAGAGTAATCAAGGTTTGATTTTATTGAATTTATACTTTCGCATCAATAATCTTAAAAAAGAAATAAAGATAATCAGTATAGCTGTAATCTAAAATAATTAATTAGTGTAGCTATGTATTATTTTACCTTGGCCCGAATTATTGACTTCGTCGAGCTTCGTTGCGCTCCGGTTCATAATAATCCTAGCTAATAAAGACTACCGTAAATTTGGACAGCCCTTATTCGGGGTTTACTTAGGTGAACTCGCTATCGCTCGGTTTTCGCTTTACGGCCCACAATCCATAGCACATTTATACCTGATCCCAGCGAAAGGTATGAATAAAGCGGGTTAACAATTTACTCATATAAATAATTAGTTTGAACTCAACGTAAGGGTTGATTTAATTGCTTTAAAGTTACACCAAAGAGTGTAACGCTCTCTCTATATCCCGTTATTTTTTTTAGCCTTGTCACCCCATTTTAACATTATGGGGTTTTTAATTGTGTATAGATAAAACTGAGCTTCAATTTTAAATGTATTGGATGAGCACCAAATCCAATAAAAATTGTTCGTTCGGAAAAATTCAGTTCTTTGGGTTGGTTTGTAGCGATGGCTTTAGTTCTTAGGATTTTACTTTAAAAAAGTATTATTCTAGTACTTATTGGAAAGATAGCTGGAGTTGTACGCATCAAAATGGTAAGTATTTATGATGTTAACACCTAATCGGTTTTAATCTCTTGTTGGGGGAATATTTTTGGATACCTTTTGTTATCATTAGTATTTTGGCCATAAGGAATGACCTTTAGGTTTAATATAAACAATTACTAACAATAACCTAAAAAAAAATTGTATGAGAAAACAATTTACTTTATTCATCTTCTTGGCACTACTATCTATTAGTGCTATGGGACAACTGCGAACTAGCATCAGGCTAGGAGTATTTCTTATCGATTTTACCGATATTCCCTCGGATATGCGAGCGCTTTGGCCTACGCAATCCCAATGGAATACAATAATGTTTAACAGTAAAATAAAACAGTATTACGATATGATATCGTATAATAATTGCACTGTTTCAGGCACTGTTTATAACTACACAACCAGCAATTTACAATACTGGAATCCATCAACAGGAGCATTAAAAACCGTTAATGAAGTAATAGCCAGTGTGAATATTAATGCTCCTGGGTACAATCCGGCTAACTTTGATTACGTTGTTTTCCTAATTGGACATGATGCACGGCTAGGAGGTTCCCAATCCTACTCCTATACTTATAGAGTGAATGGTGTTCAGTATACAAAACCTGGATTAGTAACATTTTTCAAAATAGGTAAAAATAATAGGGTTGCCAGCAATTCTATAGAAAATTCGACGGTCGATAAAAATTCGTACTTATTGCCAATCACAACAACTAATCCGCCGACAACAGAGGAGGATTATGTAAAACATCCTTTAAGCAATTTTGAGCAGACATTTATTCACGAGCTTATTCATAGTTTAGGAATCGGAGCACATGCAAACTCCCGCACAAATAACGGTAAACCCGATTATGTTTCACAAGATCCCAATAATAACGGTTATTGGAATAGTGAATATGGAAACTTATACGATATAATGGGGGGCTCTGCAAGTTATGGTTCTTCGCTTAACGGGTATTTCAGACGTCATATACGTTTTATGGACGATAATATGTTACATATTTTTAGAACTTATACTACTCAAACGGTTACTGTGTATCCTTTAAATAATACATCGGGTAAAAGGTTAATCGCAATTTTTCATCCGGCATATCCAACCCAATGGCCTGGGTTATATGAAAATGATGGGTACACATTAGAAGTAAGAACTGCCGGAACATTCGATCCAATGCTCACTCACAACCTGTTAAAAGGTAACCTTGAAGGATTGTTTGTAATAAAAAATTCCGGATTGCAGAACCTTATGTTAGATATGAGCCCATCGCCAAATATCCATTATTCATGGGGCGATTTCTACGATATTCGCGATGTTGTTCTAAAACCTGGAATGGTTTACGAAAATAATGACGTAAAATTCAGCAATGTTATTAAAAACGGTGATGGATCATTTACAGTTACAATTCAAGTAAAAAATTCTGGAACACCGATAAAACCTGTTGCCAACTTTTCAGCAAGCCCAACCTCGGTTACTGCTGGACAGAGCGTAACGTTCACCGATCTATCCACCAATACGCCCACATCATGGTCATGGACGTTTACTGGGGGTACGCCATCAACCAGCACGGCAAAGAACCCAGTTATTAAATATAACACCGCTGGAACCTACAATGTTACGCTTACAGCAACCAATAGCGCTGGTAGCAATACCAAAACAGTAACCGGGTATATCACGGTAACCGGAGCTGTTCAGAAGCCAGTTGCCAACTTCTCCGCAAGCGCAACCTCGGTTACTACCGGACAGAGCGTAACGTTTACCGATTTATCTACCAATACTCCTACTTCATGGTCGTGGTCGTTTACCGGTGGCACACCTGCAACAAGTACAACAAAGAACCCTTCTGTAACCTACAATACAGCTGGCACCTATAGTGTTTCTCTTACTGCTACAAATACCGCAGGAAGTGGTACGAAAACGATGACCGGGTACATCACCGTTAGCAGCACGTCAACCTACTGCACCGCTGCCAGCACCAACAGCACCTACGAGTGGATCTCGAAGGTGGAGGTCGGAGCATTCAGCAACACATCGGCAGCTTCCAAGTACACCGACTTTACAGGTAAAACCATCAGCCTAACGGGCAATCAATCCGTATCCATCAAGCTGACGCCCAGCTACTCGGGCACAAAGTACACCGAGTACTTCAAGGTTTGGGTTGACTACAACAAGAACGGCGTGTTCACCGATGCCGGTGAATTGGTTTACAGCGGTTCCGGTGCGGCGATGGTAACGGGAACGTTCACCGTTAAGAACGTTACGGCCAGCACGAGGATGCGCGTGCTCATGAGCGATAATTCCGGGACAACCAGCCCATGCGGCACCTTTACCTACGGCGAGGTTGAGGACTACACAGTACTCGTAACCGCTGCTGCAGCGAAGGCCATTGCGGATCCGAACACCCAGGAGGTAGCGGTAGCGGGTGGTGTTGACATCTACCCGAACCCCTCCAGCTCCATTGTTTACATCAAGGGGGTTAAGGACAACTCGGTTGTAAGGGTTATCGGCCTATCGGGTCAAGTCTTTGAGTACCGATTCAACACCAGCGACAGGTCGATAGACGTATCCAGCTTCCCCAAGGGGCTATACCTTATCCAGGTAAACAC
>Ga0209287_10001211_pt1 | contig 13267 bp, 13 predicted proteins | sample PPLLak3cmMay2015_2_FD_187255 | JGI IMG/M metagenome (GOLD analysis project Ga0209287, IMG submission 187255) | Freshwater sediment microbial communities from Prairie Pothole Lake near Jamestown, North Dakota, USA - PPLs Lake P8 Core (1) Depth... | ecosystem: Environmental > Aquatic > Freshwater... | reverse complement strand
TTGTAGGAGATGCTATATTATTCAATAAAAGTAATGGCAATGAAGAAAGCATTACAACAGGCAATATTTTCAATATACTATCAAACAATATCAAAAGTGAATCATAAAATGCTAATGATTTGTTTTTTCCTAATCGATAACTATGGCATTGTTCTTTTTTTGTAAAAGCTTCAATTTTTTCTAGCTCTTTATAATTAAATTTTAATGACGATTCATCTTTAGTTTTTGGATCTTTTAAAAATTTTATATAATCTGAAGACGGCCATTTGTCATCAGTTGTTAAATCCGTCCAGGGATATGAAGAACCACTCGGGAAATAATCTACTCTTGTGCCCCCTCTTTGGTTATAATTAGAATGTAAAAGATCAAAGCGGTAAGTTGAATCATGGGGAGTGCTTTCATGTTGGGTAGGTTCTGGTTCAGGTATGCCTTTATCTTTTATATCACCGCTTTTTTTCTTTTTTTCTTCTGATTCCCCCATTGTTTCACCACTTTTAAAATTATATCATAAAAAGTCTTATACTGTCTTGCTTTTAAATCTTCCTATGATATTGTCGATTTTTAGGGCAAAACAAGAACTTTTAAGTCAAAACCGACTTTTAGGGCAAAGCCCCCAACACTATATTATTCAATAGATTTTATAGGATAAAACCGCAAAAAAATTTAAATATTAATTCTTTATTGACGTTTAAAAGGATATCGCAAATTATTTAAAAAATGAATGGGGGACTGCGTTAAATATGATGCCAAGCGAAAGAAAGAAAAAAGAAAAACCAAGCATTGAAGAGATAACCCGCTGTCCAAAATGTGGGAGTACACATCTCACTAAGGATTACTCACGTGCAGAACTTGTCTGTGAAGACTGTGGCCTTGTAATAGATGAAGATTTTATCGATCACGGACCAGAATGGCGTGCTTTTGATTCAGATCAAAGAGAAAAACGTGCACGTGTTGGTGCACCAATGACATATACAATTCATGATAAAGGTCTATCAACAATGATCGGTTGGAAAAATCGAGACTCATACGGTAAATCAATTCCAACAAGAAACAGAGCGCAGTTATACCGTCTAAGAAAATGGCAGAGACGTATAAGAATATCTGATGCAACAGAAAGAAACCTGGCATTTGCATTATCAGAACTAGACCGTATGGCTTCAGGAATGAGTCTTCCAAGAAATGTTAGAGAAACCGCAGCTATGATTTATAGAAAAGCTGTTCTTAAAAACCTTATACGTGGAAGAAGCATAGAAGGAGTATCAGCAGCAGCATTATATGCAGCATGCAGACAATGCAACGTGCCAAGAACACTTGATGAAATAGCAGGAGCATCAAGAGTATCCCGTAAAGAAATCGGAAGAACATACAGATTTATTGCAAGAGAACTTGGCCTAAGATTAATGCCTACAAGCCCACAAGATTACATAAGTCGTTTCTGCAGTGAATTAAAACTCTCAGGAGACGTACAAAGTAAAGCAATAGAAATATTAAAAGACGCAGCAGATAAAGAGCTTACAAGCGGACGAGGACCAACAGGAGTTGCCGCTGCAAGTATCTACATAGCAAGTATACTATGCGGTGAACGCAGAACACAGCGTGAAGTCGCAGATGTAGCAGGCGTAACAGAAGTTACAATTCGTAACCGTTACAAGGAACTTGCGGAACGCTTGGATATAGATATAATTCTATAATCCACTTTTTCTCTTTTTTTTATATGACACGCTGGTACACAGAAAAAAAACATGAGCATTACTATAAACAAGCACAAAAAAATGGTTATCGTGCACGCTCAGCTTTTAAACTTTTACAGATTAACAAAAGATTTAACATTATAAAAAATGATAATGTTGTAATTGATCTAGGCGCAGCACCCGGTGGCTGGAGCCAGGTTGCAAAAAAGATTGTTGGTGAAAAAGGAACTGTTGTAGGTATTGATTTATCATCAATTAAAGCAATTGAAGGTATCGTTTTTTTAAGGGGCGATATGACACAAGACGAAGCAATAACTAGACTTAGAGAAATAATCGGAAATAAACAAGTAGATGTTGTAATTTCTGATATGAGTCCTAATATATCTGGTAACTATGGCGTTGATCAAGCACGTAGTGCTTTTTTATGTGAGCAGGCTTTAAAAACAGCAAATATTTTTCTTAAAAAAAATGGTAATTTTGTATGTAAAATTTTTGAAGGTGAAGATCTAAAAGATTTCATAGAAAAGACTAAATCTATGTTTAAAAATGTAAATCAATTTAATCCTCCTGCCTCTCGTAAAACAAGTTCAGAAGTATATATTATTGCTAAATCTTTTATAAAAAACTGATTTTGTAACCTGTGCAAAAGTTTAAAAACTACAATCCTTTAGGTTTTGCTCTGTTTAATATTAGCAAAAATATTATAACTAGGAACATACAATAAATATGAGTTAATAAAATTTATTAAAAAAGAGTTTTCTTTTTTACATTCAATGGGGGAAAAAATAAAATGCAAAACAAAATTGTGGATTTAGAATCATTTTTTAACGAAACCTATCGTCATGTTGAACAAAAACTAGATGATAAAATCCCTGATGAAAAAATGAGAAATGCTCTAAATGGTGGTAAACGTTTACGCTCGCTACTTGCACAACTATCTTTTAAAGCATGTACCACGGGATTAGAACATTCATCTAAATATCATAAATCACTTGAATCATCAGTAAGTATTGAACTTGCGCATGGGGCAAGTCTTGTCCATGATGATATAATTGACAAAGATATTGTGCGTCGTGGAAAGCCTGCTTTTCATGTAAACGAAGGAGTTGGTAAAGCACTTCTAATGGGTCATAAAATGCTGGCACATGGTTTTGATATAGCACTCTCCCATAGTAAAGAAGTAGCAAAACTATATGTTGATTCATGGAGTGAAGTTGTAAACGGGGAAATAGATGAGATAGATTTTAATAAAAATGGTTCAAAAAATGCGCATGCATCAACAAAAGAACAAATATTTGAAGCATACAATAGAATAATTGATCTTAAAACAGCAGGTCTTTTTGCATCTGCCTGTAAAGTTGGAGCAATGGAAGCAGATATGACTGGTGACATACTCAAAGTCTTTTCAGATTACGGTCGAGAGATTGGTCTTGCATATCAACTTGCAGATGATTTAGTTGATCTTGCAAACGGTGAGATGATAGATAGTGTAATAATTCCTTTATTGAACAGACTTGAAAATAAACCAAAAATGGGTATGCTTAAAAAACGTGAGCTTAAAAAAATATTTTCAAAAAACGAAGAAAAAATCAAACAATATTATATTGATGAAATTAAAAAACATGTTACTTGTGCTGAAGAACTGAGTAAATCAAATCTTGTACCAGAATCTAACTATAAACAATTACTTGCAGAGGCACCTACATATATCATTAACAGAATGATTAGTGAAATTCAGATTACAATATAAAAAAATAAGATTTTTTAAAATTATTTTTCTTTCTCAAAATATATTTTGGTTCCAGGTCTTGTAAGATAAAATACAACACCTAAATCAGCAAAAAATGTAATAATAACAGTTACAAGACCAATAATTGAAAAATCATCTTTAAAAATAAGAACATTTATTATAAAACTAGCTAACATAAGACTAAATATTACAAGAAAAATCGTAGAAAGAACAAGCCCGGTAGTCCAGACCCAATGATCTTTTTTCAAAGTACCATAAGCAATTATTATAAAAACAAATGAAAAAACGATGAAGAGGATAGTTGACATAAGATAACCAAAGTGAAGAATAGGGATTATCTTTTTGAAAGCATCCTGGAATGCTTCAGGTGGTTCAGAAGACCAAGTAGGTATATCAATTAAAGTTAAAAGAGAATAAATGCCCCAGGATAGAAGAATTCCAGCAAGAGCTATCAGCAATATAACTAGCATATAGATTGTTTTTGGTTTACCTGGCATTTTTCCTCTACCCCTAAAAATCAATCTACTAATAACATTACAAAATTAATAACTTTTCTTCTTTTCCAAAAACAAAACACAAAATGATAATACTAAAACTACTGCAAACACAACAAAACCAAACCCTGGTCCCCAGCTGCAAGAAACTTGCTCAAAAATGTTTTCACCGACAATATCAACATCTAAATCCCCGTAACCTGCAAATCTTCCAACTGTTGCATTTGCAAATTCAGACATTGAATATACAAACAAACCGATACTAGATAAAAACACAATGATAGATAATAAAACACAGAGCAATGATAGTTTTTTCTTGTTTAGGAAATGTTTTAAAATAAGACTTAAAATAATCAAAAAAACGCCAGCATAAGCCAATAATGAAACAATATTTATTGCTAAGACAAAAGTTTCATCTAAAGTTGAAAAATAACCAGCGGAAACATTGGTTGCTTGAGTAATTGTAATCATATCCGCACTATTGATATATAAATCAGTAGACGTTTTAACATAATAATCATTAGAATTGCAGTTAATAGACCACCAGGGTAAAACAATACTTGTCAAAGCAAGAAAAACAACTATTATTTTTAACAAATATACATATCTTTTATTTTTAAAACATAATATACTAACTCCTACAAAAAAAACAATTAAAAGCACAAAATAAACAATTACGCTGGTAGAAACATTAGTTGTAACAAAATCAAGGTTTTTGTCATTTAAAACATCAATTTTTCTTTCTGCAATTAAATTTTCTTTATCATAAACCTTTGCAGTATAAACGCCCGGTGGAACATTAAATAAAACGTTGCCATCACTGCCAATATCTTTGCTTTGATTCTTTCCGTTTCTACTTAAAACAACTCTTCCATTTGAAAGAATTCCACCGTGTGAATCGTAGAACCGCGTAAATAAATTAAATGATACTGGAAAAATAATGGTTTCAGATAAACCATTTTCTACAGGTATTTTAAAATCCTGTTCAAACGAATACGATTTATAGTATATTTTTAGTTTATAATCTCCAGGGTAAATATACGGGAAAAAGTATTCTTGATTTGAAATGCACGAGCCATAAACAGTCACAGGTTTTTCAAAATCTTCGCATGTTAAAATAATATCAAGATCTGCGTCTGGCGCAAGACCCCATAAATCCTCTATTCTCAGTTTTATATCATAAAGGTTTATATCTTTTTGAATTTGCTCAGGAATATTAATTTTTTCTTTAAACTCTAAAGAATCATATTTTATTATAAGATTATATTCAGACGCAGGTAAAGATTTAAAACTATAGATAGTATTTGAAACACTATCTGGTTTAATATAAACTTGATTAAGCATATTATTGCTTGTTAGACTAATATCCAAATCTATATCTTCATCGTTGCTGTTTTTTATCTGAACAAAAAAATCATAAAGACTTAAATTAAATGTTTTTTTATAAGGTAAAATCTTATTTAATAAACCGGTTTTTATTTCTTCTTGTGCAACTAAAAAACCTTTATAGATTAGTCTAAGTTGGTAGTCTTGAGTAAGACAACCAGGTAGCCCAAATGAAATTTTTTCGTTAGAATCGGTATTTGTTTTTAAAATTACAGTATCTTCACTTAAAACTTCTATTTCAACATTTTCAACGTAGTTACCATTTTGATCAGATACGCTTAGATCTATATCGCACTCTGGTTTACAAACAATATGTGTTGTTGTGTCTTCTTTTAGATCAACTATGCTATAACCAATAAACTCTCTATCAGAAAAATATAAATTTTCAAGATATACTTTAACTACATATAATCCAGGGTCCTGATTTGGAAAAATTGCTTTCCTAAAAAATGAAACATTTCTTAAGTCAATCCAATATTCTTCAGTAAAACCAACATGGCCTGATCTTATAAAACCTTTAAGAACTCCTTGGCTGTAAAGTTCTACTCTAACATAAGAATTTTTAAATAAACATTTTGAACCAATCATCTTTAAAAACAAAGATGGTGGTAAATGGGTATACACTTCGATTTCATATTCTTTATTTTCTAAATCTTCACCATTTTCAAGTTCTTTATCGTTTGCTGGCTGGTAATCTATAAAGGATTGATATAAACCAGCCTCTTTTTCAACTGCTTTAAAACCGCCTTTGTTAGTCGAGAAAAAATTTGCATTAAAACTTACAACATAATTTTTCGGGAGATATGAATCAAGTTTTTCATTTTCTTCAAAATCATTTCTCATAAAATAAAGATGAGAAAAACACCCGTTTATTCCAGGTAGTTGAATACTATTTGACTGGAAAAGTTGAAGTTCTATACCGCTGCGTTCATCTTCACCAGATTTAACAACATCTATCGAGTCAAATATAACTCCATATGCTTTATCTTTTTCACCATAATCCACTGATACCCAGGGAAAACTTCCAACATCATAGTCATCTTGCTTGCTAATAACGGTTTGCCAGTTAACATCTTCAGGAGTTATATCAATTTCATGGGTAATAACGCGGTTTTCTTCACTATAGAAATGCAGATAAGGCGGTATACTACCAAAGTTTAATTCATCAATTTTACTACTTTTTAAAACCCCGCTAGTAAAAATAACAAAAGAAGCATCTATTTCATCTCCTTCTGGCAAAGGATGCTTCAAAATCTCATGTCTCACATTAGTATAAATGTTTTTTTCTTCTAAAGGTGAAAAATAATATGTATAATAAACAGTTGATTGCAATGAGCCATCTGATGATTGGCTAACCAAAGCAAATTTAACCATTAAATTTCCGTCTAGAATTATCTTTTTTGAAACAAGTTTTTCAGAAGTAGAAATTAAATTCCATTCATTATTTTTAAACCACCAATAAACAAAATTAAAAGAAACCGCTTGTTCGCATGACTCTGGTTTAACAAGTTTTGTTCCACTTTTAAGTTTTAAAACTTGTTGGGAAATAGGATTATTTAATGTTTCTCCTTTTTGTGATACAGCATAAATCATGAACTCTTCATCTTTTACTGCATAATACCAGGATTCAAGAAATAAACCCTGCACTGGTTCATATCTATAATATGCTTCTTCAATACTTACATGATCTTTATATTCTGCTTGACTTTTTTCTTTATAATCATAATAAGCAAAATACTCCTCGTTGCCATCAGCGTTTTCAGGTATCAGAAAAACTAGATTGCATGAATTAATAGTATCTTCACTAGAGTAATTCAGTTCATATATTTGCGATTCAAGTTCTTTGAAAACACCTTTATTCTGATAGATTACACATAAAGAATGATGAATAGAATCTTTAGCCCAGCACGGGTTATCAAATTTAATAGTTATGTCTACTGGTTGAAAACTTGTGCCTTCAAGACTTGTATCATATGGAGTTTTTATTTTTTGTCTGTATGACCAGGATGAAAGCTTTTCGTACCATGCTGATTCTTCTTCAAGGGATAAACTAGTTGGCATTAAAACTAGACTTGTTAAGAAAAACACTAGGATTAATGCTAATATTTTTTTATGTGCCAATAGGTTAATCCCCCGGCTTTATACTAAATTATATTACTCCTAATATAATATATTAATTAAAAATAGTATATAGATGTTATTGTACAATTATTGTCATTTTTTATGATTTTTCCTATAGATATAAATCATTATTCCAATAACTACTAATATTATCAAAATCAGCAAACCAAGCAAGAAGTTTGTTACAAAAACAGAGAGTATGACATCTGCAAAATATGCAACTAAAATACAACCCAGTACTGCACCAATTGATATTGCAAGAAAAGTATTGACTGGTTTCATACCAATTAAACGCCCAACAATTGTACCTACTACTCCTCCGCTTCCCTGAAAGGGTACCATTACAAATAGTATTATTCCTATGAATCTAAGAGGTTTGATCCAACCATATTTGTTAGAGCTGTTTTTTCCGATGTTTTCAACTTTTTCTATGAATTTACCAATTAGTGGTATCTTTTTTGCAAGGTCATAATTCCATAAAAGAAACAATGCTACAACTATGTCTACAAATGCTATGCTTATGGCCATCAGAAAAGGATCTATTTTTGGAATAAATACAGAGTTTTCAACAAATGGTATTGATATCCTTCCACCACTAACACCTATTGGTATTATTGATTCTTTTCCAAGTGGTGGTACAAAATATGCAAACATTAAAATAAGTATTTTTATAAAAGATTCACTATCGCCTAAGAAAACCAGGTAAAATCTTATTATAAGTATGCCAGTTGCTGCTACTATAAATGGTAGAATTATTTTTGCAAATCTAGTCGAAATAAAATCTTTAAGTTTGATTTTCATTTTTTAATATACTCCTACTCAGTAACTTGCTCTCATTTATTTGTGATTATTATGGCTGCATGATCTTTTTCATATGGTTCAAGTTCAAAGACTTGTTTTATTTTTAGGTTATTTTCCTTTAAGTAGCTGCATACCTTTTCATATGCTATTTTTGGTTTCATTGCAACATCGATACTTCGTGCTTTTACCATTATTACTGCGATGCTATCTTCTTTGAGATATTTTTTTATGTTTTTTAAAAAAATTTCTGCTTGATTTCTCTGTGATATATCCTGATATATTAAATCAACGTTAGGGACAATACTTGTGTATCTATCAGGATGAAATGCATCGTTTAGTATAGGAATTATATTTGGTCTTTTTTGGCAAACAGTAATTAGTTTTTTCATTGAAATTGGTGAGCTTTCTACTGCATAGATCATTCCATCTCGTGTGATATCTGATATGTGACTTACTGTTGTACCTGTTGCAGCACCTAGGTATAAAACATTGTAGTCTTTTTTTATTTCAATTTCCAGGCCATTTAGTATTGCTGCTGCAAGCTTGCTTCTATATGGTGTCCATGAGCGTAGTTCTTTGTTTTTATTTTTAATTATTTTTTCTGCATAGACTTTGATACCTTTACAGACGTCAAGATTTTCTGTGAAAAGTTGATTTTTATCTTGGTATACATAGGGTATTTTGGTTTGTTTCATTGTAGTTGGGGGTTATATGTTAGTATTTGATAAATGTATTTTGTAGAAAACGTTTTTTTAATTGTTGATTTTGGCAGAGTTAGGTATTATTTCTCATCAGATTCTACTGATTTAGACTTAGCAATAGATAACTTTTTATATCAGATGATATAATATTATATCAGGTGATAATTTTATGTATCAGCAATTTAATAGATATAAAATACTACAAGTATTTTTTGATAACCCTAATAAAAAATATCAGCTTAGAGAGTTATCAAGGATTACTAAAATATCCTTACCTTCGGTCAAAAAACATGTTGAAGAACTCTTAAAACAAAATCTAATACAAGAGATAAATGAGGGAATATATACGGGATATAAATCCTCATTTTCTAACAGTTACAAGACATTAAAAAGAAACGACCTACTTAACAGACTACAAGAATCAGGATTAATTAAAGAATTAGATAAGACATTTACTCCAAACTGTATAGTTTTATATGGTAGTGCTGTTGAAGGAACAGACGACCAAAGAGGTGATATCGACATATTTGTACAATCATCACAAAAAAATATTGATTTAGAAAAATACGAACACAATATAAAAAGAAAAATAAGTTTACTTTTTGAACCAAATGTGAAAAAAATTGATAACACATTAAAAAACTCTATTGCAAATGGAATTGTTCTAAAAGGATTTTTAAAGGTGATTTAAAAATGAAGTGGGATGACTGTCTAGAATATAAGGTTAAAAAAGTAAAAGAAAATCCAGAACAAGCAAAAGCCCTTCTACAACTTGCACAAAGACGACTCGAATCGATTAAAAAAAGAAGAAAAGATGAATATCCACAATTTTTAATAGAATCATACTACGAGGCAATTAAGGAACTCATATCTGCACTTCTTGCAATACATGGATACAAAAGTTATAGTCACGAATGTCTTGTATCTTTTATAAATGAGTATTATCCTGATTTTTTAGATGATTTTCAGCTTCATTTTTTAGATAGCTTAAGAAAACTAAGAAGTGATATTCAATATAGAGGCAGAGATGTTGCTGATGATTATCTAAAAAGAAATATTACAACAATTGAAAATATTATACAAATTTTAACAGATCTTATCAATAAAGAGATTAGTTAAATTTTATAAACAAAAAGTCGAAACGTTAAACTATATCAATTTGTATTCACGCTGGGGCTTTATCGTATGGCTTTAAAATCACCTTTGTATGATATTCACAAGAATCTAGGGGCAAAATTTACTGAGTTTGCTGGTTTTGAAATGCCTATCCAATATAGTTCTATTATAGATGAGCATTTAGCTGTTAGAAAAACTGTTGGTCTTTTTGATGTTTCTCATATGAGTAATGTTTGGATTACTGGAAAAGATGCTGCAAAATTGCTTAGTCTTACAACTGTAGCAGATGCAACAAAGGTTTTAGAAAAGCAAAGCCAGTATACAGAGATTTTAAAAGAAGATGCAACAATAATTGATGATACCATTTTTATGAACCTTGGGGACAAATATATGTTGATTCCCAACGCAGGTATGAATGTTATTGTGACTAAATGGTTAAAAGAGCAAGTAAAAAAACATAAACTTGATGCTAAAGCAGAAGATGTTTCAAGAGATTTTGTTATTCTTGCAATTCAAGGACCAAAATCAAGAGAAACCTTGCAGAAACTTACAAATATTGATTTAAATTCTGTAAAATTTTTCGGTTGTCAATATGCAAAAATTGCAGGTGTTGACTGCATTATCTCTCATACAGGATATACTGGAGAACTAGGTTTTGAGTTGCAGATAAATCCAACTAAAAAAGCAGAGGTTGTATTTAATAAAATATTTGAGGCTGGTAAAGAATTTGATATAAAACCAATTGGACTAGGGGCACGAGATACCCTTAGATTAGAAAAATGTTTTATGCTTGCAGGAAATGAGTTTCATGGGGGAAGAACACCCCTTGAAGCAACTCTTGGTTGGACTGTGAATTGGGATCATGATTTTATAGGAAAGCAGGCGCTTTTGAAGCAAAAAGAAAAAGGCACTTTTGAGAAAATGACCTGTTTAATGTGCATTGATAAAGGAATCCCAAGGCATGGTTGTGAAATTCATAAAGATGGCAAAAAAGTAGGTATTGTTACTAGTGGAACTTTGTCTCCATGTCTAAATGTAGGTATTGCAATGGGTTATGTGCACCCTGATTATAGGGCAGAAGGGACTATGATTGACATAGTAGTTAGAGATAAACCTTTGAAAGCAAAGGTTGTAAAACCGCCTTTTGTTCCTAAAGATTGGGCTGAAAAACAATAAATTTTTTAACATTTTTTAAATTTTAAGTTTTTATATAATATTTTTTCATAAATTTTATATATTTAATATTACATTGTTAATTTTAATGGTTTTTTAGAAGGGATGAAAAGAAATATGAAAAAGAAAATTATTATAATAAGTATTTTGGCAGCATTAATGTTGCTATCGACGCCAGTAATATCATCAATTCAATTAAAAGACACTGAATCAATTCCAGTGCGTAAATGCGAGCTTTGTGCATGTAATGCTGGTGGATTAAGAGCATTTATATGCGGGGCACTTTTAGGTCAAGCGCTACTTATTATTGGATATATAACACCACCCAATAATCTTGATGAAGCGCAAGTAGAAAAATTAACAAAAACGCTTGAAGTTATATTAGGAATTATGATTCTTTTAGGATGTAGCAAAGAATTTTTCCCAGATGTAAGTAAAATCGAAAATATCGATACAAATATTGAAATCAACCTTATATCTAAATCAACAAGCAATGGTTATAGTTATACAGCAATGTTTCCGTTAGATCAAGAAATAATTGATAATTTAAGAAATACTTTGCAAAAAGAATATTCCAAGGATGTAGATGTTACTTTTACGTATAATTTTGATTTTGGTGATGGAAACATCAAAACAATAGAAAATGTAAAAGATACTTCATATACTATGACACACACCTACAAAAACAAAGGAAAATACACAGTTAAAGCATCAATTACAATGATTATATCTGGTGATGGAGAATCTTATAGTCTTATAAAAAATGCTGAAAAAACCATACCGTACAATAAAAATAAAACACTGCTTTCTATATTTGATTTTCCGTTGTTTGCAAGGCTATCTGCTTTCTTAAATAAATTATCTGTTGTTCAGTAATTTCTTCATATAAAATTAATCTTTTTTTCTTTTTAGTTTCAAGACAATGTTTTTATATCAACAAATAATTCACAATTGTTAACTAGTGGGAGGTATATAAAAATATGAAAAATAAATTTGTATTGTTTTTTGTTTGTGCAATACTATTATTTTCTAGTACTGCAATTTTAATAGATGCAAACACAATAAAAATTACAAATGATAACAATCCACCAAATCCACCAGATATCATTGGTCCAATATTAGGAAAACCAGGTGAGATTTATAGATATCAAGTGGCAGTTTCTGATCCAGATGAAAGTGATGGATTGATTAGACTCGAAATAGACTTTGGTGATGAAATTATTACCAAAGATCCAGGATGTTGTGGTGCGTTGTGGGAAAATCCTGAGACAATTGAAGTGTCTCATATTTGGAAAAATACTGGGAATTATAAAATAACAGGTCGCGTACAAGATATAGCTGGAATTTGGAGCGAATGGTCAGACCCATTATCTGTTTCAATGCCTAAAACAAAAACATATTTTGATTCAATACTTCAGAAAATATTTTTGTTTTTACCAAATATTTATAAAATCAAGTAAAATACTAGACCTTGATTGATATGAGTGATGAAGTACGTGATAATTTAAAATATACCCAAACCCATGAATGGCTTAAACTAAACGATAATAAAGCGGTTGTTGGAATTACAGATCATGCACAATCAGAGCTTACAGATATTGTTTTTGTTGAACTTCCTCAAGTTGGTAAAAAAGTAAAAAAAGGCGATGAAATCTGTGTTGTTGAATCTGTAAAATCTGTTTCAGAGATATATGCACCAGTCAGCGGTAAAATAACAAAAGTAAATAATCAATTAGATGACGCGCCTGAAACAGTTAATAGCAGTCCATATGATGATGGCTGGCTTGTTGAATTAGAAGTTGATGATAAGTCAGAGATAAACAAACTTCTTGATGCAAAATCATACAAAAAAATGATATAGACTTTTGATTTTCTTCTCCTTATATTTATGGAGAAAAATTTTTTTCTGTGATTTCCTGAATTAACTTTCTCCTGATTTTTCAAAACCATCAACTCACCTTAAATTTTTCTCTTTTTCTCGCATTTTATCATGGAACGCCTGATAGGGCGTTCTAAGATGCCCATTTTCAAGGC
>Ga0209287_10001209_pt1 | contig 13294 bp, 11 predicted proteins | sample PPLLak3cmMay2015_2_FD_187255 | JGI IMG/M metagenome (GOLD analysis project Ga0209287, IMG submission 187255) | Freshwater sediment microbial communities from Prairie Pothole Lake near Jamestown, North Dakota, USA - PPLs Lake P8 Core (1) Depth... | ecosystem: Environmental > Aquatic > Freshwater... | reverse complement strand
TGATTTTGCACTTTCCAGAAGGAATTATTCATGCACAAAGGAATACTCTTCATGGCACTTTCAATTGCCCTGACAGCCCTGTCCCAGGACCGGCTTAGCGGTAAAAGCTACGCCACACGATCTGAAGTTATTGCACAAAACGGCATGGCAGCGACAAGCCAGCCCCTCGCAACACAGGCTGCGCTGGATATTCTCAAAAAAGGCGGCAATGCAATTGACGCCGCTATCGCGGCAAATGCGGTTCTTGCCGTTGTGGAGCCCATGAGTAACGGAATTGGCGGTGACCTGTTTGCCATTGTATGGGACGCGAAAACCCGGAAACTATACGGTCTGAACGCGAGCGGCCGCTGCCCGAAATCCTTGACCATACAGGCGGTCAGGGAAAAGGGCATTGAAAAAATCCCGACGCATGGAATTGTACCGGTAACGGTTCCCGGATGCGTTGACGGCTGGTTCGAGCTGCATAAGAAGTTCGGAGCCCTCTCAATGAAAGAAATCCTTGCACCGTCAATCAAATATGCCGAAGAGGGGTTTCCCGTGACCGAGGTCATCGCCTTCGTATGGCAGGATATTGTTTCTTACATCAAGGATCAGCCGGGATTTAAGGAAACATTCACCTTTGACGGCAGGCCGCCCCAAAAAGGGGAGGTTTTTCATAACCCGAAGCTTGCCGCAGCCCTTAAAATAATAGGGGACCAGGGACGCGACGCCTTTTATAAAGGCGATATTGCCAAAGCGATTGACGCTTTTATTAAAGCGAACCACGGCTATCTCTCGTATGACGACCTTGCCGCGCATACATCAGAATGGATTGATCCGGTCTCAGCCAATTATCGCGGCTATGACGTATGGGAGCTTCCGCCGAACGGGCAGGGCATAGCTGTTTTGCAGATGCTTAATATCCTCGAACAATACGACATCAAACGCCTGGGATTCGGCAACTCACAATACCTGCATATTCTTATTGAAACAATAAAACTGGCATTTGAAGACCGTGCAAAGTATTATGCAGACCCAGCCTTTAATAAAATCCCGGTCGCGAAGCTTATTTCAAAAGAGTATGCACATAAGAGAAAAAAGCTGATTGATAACAAAAAAGCCGCGAAATCCTATAATCCCGGTGAACTTGAAACGGGAAATACCATATACCTTACTGTCGCCGATAAGCATGGAAATATGGTATCACTGATTCAAAGCACCTACTGGGAGTTCGGTTCCGGTGTAGTAGTACCGGAATACGGCTTTGCGCTCCAGAACAGGGGAGAGCAGTTCTCGCTGAACAAGGATCATTGCAACGCACTCCAGCCTGGCAAACGACCGTTTCATACAATAATCCCGGCGTTTATCACAAAAGACGGCAAACCTTATATCAGCTTCGGCGTTATGGGCGGTTCCATGCAGCCACAGGGACACGTTCAGGTAGTCGTCAACATGATCGACTTCGGCATGAACCTCCAGGAGGCCGGAGACGCTCCGCGAATCCGCTGCATCGGCACCTCCGACCCGACCGGAGCAAAAATGAACGACGGAGGTATCGTGAATCTGGAAGCAGGCTTCCCGTATGCAACCCTGCATGCCCTTATAAAAATGGGCCATAAAGCACGGTATTTCGGCGGGGATTATGGCGGGTATCAGGCTATTATGCGGGATGAGAAGCATAAGGTGTTTTATGGGGCTTCGGAGTCGAGGAAGGATGGGCAGGCGGGGGGGTATTGAGAAAAAAGCCCTGCGGTTTTAGCGCAGGGCTTGTAGTTCGTTCCATAAGTAATATATGAATTATGCAACAGCAATTTCATCCATTTTATATCGCCACCGAAAGATAACCGGCGTTTTGTTTATTTCTTGAATACCCTGATAGATTCTCTCAATCAATTCTTGCTTTGATTCTACTCTGATATGTCGCAAAAAGGAGCGTGCTATTTTGCTAAAAAACATTTCGATAGATCCTTGTCCTGGCTTAAAAGTATTACGTTTAACAATCTTAAAGTTAGATTTTATCGGCGAAGTTGTCAACCCTTGGACGCATGAAACGTTTCCCTCTGGAAACGCATAATGCGTTAACGTTATGAATATCCGCATCCAGAGAATAAGCCATTTGAAGTGTGGTGGATAAAATATGATACTTTGTGCGCGGGGGTGTTGGTTTGTAGTGTGTCGGCGAAAAACATACGAATATTATATTGGTGTAAGGATATTTTATTAGTATAAAATTCGTATACTGGAAAAAAGGTGTTTCTGTGCATAAGAACCAAAGAGCAGTGGTATTAACAGTATTTTAAGTTAAATGTGTTTTATTTTAGTATATTAAATTCAGGGATATAAAGGGGGCAGACACGTCATTTTCTTGATGATGTCTTATCGACTCATATTATATAAGGGGGAGTTTGGATTATGGTTAAATCGTATATGGCATTCCGTTTTTTTGCTGGGTTTGTGTTAATTATTTTGTGCAGTTATTCGACCCTGTTTTCCGCTGACTGGTACGCTTCGGGACGTGGCGGGGCTATTGCGGGTGGCGGCTCTATGAAAGGTGTTGATGCAGGGCTTGCAATGCTGAAAAAGGATGGGAAAGCGGCTGATGCGGCGGCTGCCACTATATTGACGCTTGCAATTACCGATTACGGCATGTTCTGCATGGGCGGTGAGGTGCCGTTCATTCATTATGATGTTGAAAAAAACGAAGTGAAGGTTCTTTCAGGGCAGGGGAGAGCGCCGCGGGATACAGCCGCAATCAACTGGCTGCTTCAGAACGGCGTTCCAAAGGCCAATACGACGGGCAATATCAAATCCGCTGCCGTTCCTGCGGTGATTGATCTGGTTGTTCAGGCTATGAAGCTCTGGGGAAAGTTGCGCTTCGAGGACGTGGCGCAGCCCACGCTGCAGATACTTGATGCCGGCGGCCAGAGCTGGTATGCGAACCTTGCTGCTACAATGCGCAAGCTCATAACGACTGAACAGACGACCGCAGGCACGCGTGAGCAGAAGCTGCAGGCTGTTTCCGACAGGTTTTACAAGGGCGATATCGCAGATGCTCTGGATTCGTGGTATAAGTCAAACGGCGGCCTGCTGCGAAAAAAAGATCTGGAGATGCATATTACAAAGCTGGAGGATCCGATTAAAATCGTCTATAAAGGGTATACGGTATATAAATGCGACGTCTGGACACAGGGAGCGGTGCTTCTGCAGAGCCTTCGATTGCTTGAAGGATATGATTTGAAGTCCATGGGACATCTGTCTGCGGATTTTATTCACGTAACGGCTGAGGCCATGAAGCTGGCTTTTGCCGACAGGGACGAATACTATGCCGATCCGGAGTTTGCCGATGTACCCCTCACGCAGCTTCTGTCGGACCAGTATACGAATATCCGCAGGCCCCTGATAAAGATGAACAGAGCCTCGGATACGATCGTTTCCGGCGACCCGAGGAACATGCTTGCGGTAAATCCCAACCCGCATCCGAAACTCAAATGGCCGCACGGTACGACGACCTGCTGTGTGGTTGACCAGTATGGAAACATGGTGGCAAGCACACCGAGCGGGTGGGGCAGCACTGCAGGCGCCGGCAGCACCGGCGTGCCGCATGGAACGCGTCTAATCAGCATCCATAACTGGAGCAATCATCCAAACCGCCTTGCGCCCGGCAAGCGGCCCTGCATAACCCTGACGCCTACCCTGGTTATGAAAAACGGCAAGCCGATACTGGCAATCAGCGTTGCAGGCGGCGACATCCAGGATCAGACAGCCCTGAACCTGTTCCTTGACTTTGTTGAGTTCGGATTCATGCCGCAGGACGCGGTGACAAAACCCCGCTTCAGCACGGAACATCTGACCGGATTTTTCAGCCAGGTACCGCCGGTGCTGGCAAGCCTCGAATGCAACACCACGGTTGCGTCATCCGTGCGCACCCAGCTTTCCAGCCGCGGGCATAAGGTTACGACGACATCCGGAGCAGTTGGAAACCCGGTGATGATCTATGTGGATCAGACAACAGGCACAGCATACGCTGCGGGCGATCCCAATGCAAGCCGCAAGGTCGGAGCGATTTTAAATCCGACATGGGTGCCGGAATTTACCAACAGCATAATCAGATCGCGCACCATGAGCGTTGTTCCTCAATCCGGCCGGGTTGCAATCAGCTATCACCTTATCAACCCGAAAGCGGCGAGCCTGGAGATATATAATCCGCGGGGAACGCTGATAACGTCTCTGGCTGTTGCTGAAAAAAGCGGCGAAAATACGGTGTTCTGGAACGGGACGAATGAGAGTGCGGAACGCTCCACCGCCGGATGTTATATGGCGGTGTTATGTGAAAACGGCAACAGGACAAGCGTGAAGTTTATGCTGTCACACTAACAGTCATTTTGTTAAAAGTAGTAGGGAGAGCTCTCCGGGAATAGTGTCGGAGAGCATTTTTTTTGGTTACAGGCCGGAGTGTATCACCTGTTTTTCAATTCCCGCTGACCGGTTGCATTGAGCACCGTATGCCAGAAGGTGCTGGCTGGGTCTATTTTTTTCCGCGCGCTGATTGCTATTTCGATGGGCACATGCACGCACGTATTATTCCACGACGAGACGATCATATCGGTTTTGCCCGCCATCGCCGCATGCACGGCATTTTGGCCAAGCATGAGGCAGAACGCCGAATCTTCTGCATTTGCCGCATGGCTCCTGATCGTATAGCTTGGATCGACATATTTAACACTGATCGGAATTCCGTTTCGTTTCCCATACTCAGTGATGCTGTCCCGGAGGAAAACGCCGATATCTTTGTGCTGTATATTTCCTGATTCATCGCGATGCGAGGTATCTTTGTTGAAGAATTTCTGTCCTGCGCCTTCTGCCACGACAATTACGGCGTGCCGCCTTTTTTCAAGGCGGTATTTCAAATCGTTGAGCAGCCCTTTTTCGCCGTCAAGATCGAAATCAGCCTCCGGAATCAGGCAGTAATTGACCTGATTGTTCGAGAGCGTTGCATTTGCGGCAATGAAACCGGAATCGCGGCCCATCAGTTTAAGGATGCCGACGCCGTTGGGAAGGCTCGTCGCCTCGTTGTGGATTGAGGTGACGGATTTTCTGGCCTCTTCAACCGCGGTCAGAAATCCGAACGTTCTGGAGGTATATAATATGTCGTTGTCGATTGTTTTGGGTATCCCTATTATTGCGATGCCGTTTTTTCGGTTCAGGCAGATATGCGCTATTTTATGGGCGCCAGCGAGTGTTCCGTCGCCTCCGATGGAAAAGAGAATATCGATTTTATTACGTTCAAGGTGATCGGTTACCTCTTCATAATCAGGCGCTCCCCTCGATGTGCCGAGTATGGTGCCTCCCTGGTTATGAATTTTCTCGACATCCTCCGGAGTCAGATAGAGCGGCTTTTCAATCGGGTTAGGTTTGATGCCATTATATCCATACCGGAAACCGATGATTTTCTCAACGTGATAATGATAATAAAGCTCCATGACAACGGAGCGGATAACGTCATTGAGGCCGGGGCACAATCCGCCACACGTGACAAGCGCAGCTTTTGTTTTCTGGGGGTCGAAAAAAATATTTTCTCGCGGCCCGCCATGTTCAAAGCAGGGGGGAGTCCTGCCCTCACGGATTGTTTTTTCCACCGATCTGAGATCCGTGTCATACAGTTGGTACTCTTCTTTGCCCACGAACAGCGTGTTGCTCAGGGGCGACGGAATCGCCGGTTCGGCCAGCGACTTGATCGTATTGGAGAAAGGAATTTCCGGCATAGGGTTTCCGATACTGGTAGAATAAAGAATACTATTTGTTACGTTGTTACATCGTCCTCGCCCTTCGTCCTCGTGCCCGTCCTCGAAAAAAAACGAAGAATAGGAAACGCGTGACGAGACGCTGGAAGATGGAAGTAGACGATTTTGAATACCTGCTCAAAACATTATTATATCATACCACATCGAATTATTCAATAGGCCGGCAGAAACCAGCACTATTGCATATCAAATGACAATAGATTGTAGCGTCGATTATACTAAAAAACCGGTGGTGCAATTATTTTAATTAAAAAACGAATGTTTTCTGGAAAAACAGGCGTAGAAGGTATATTTTATCTGTTGGAGGGGGTACGACGTTTTTTATTCACTCATTCATAGGGGGAGCAGTGGATAATACAAATATTACCCGCAGGGAATTTGTTGGAACTGTTTCAAAAAGCGCAGCCGCGCTGGGTGTTGCGTCGCTCGTATCCCCGCTGTATGCTTTGGAACCGACCGGTACCGGATATGTTTACGACGATCGGATGCTTAATCACATAATTACTGCCGGTCATGTCGAGTGCCCGGAGCGGCTGGTCAAAATTCAGGAGAAGATGAAATCAACCGGGCTTGAAAAGCAGGTTGTCAATCTTCCGCTGTTTACCGATCCGATGACCTATATCAAGAATATTCATTCCAGCACCCATATCTCGTCGGTTCAAAAAATCCCGAACACTTGTGTCGCGGCAGAGGTCGCGGCGGCAGGTGCTTTGGGCGCTGCAAAAGCAGTATGCGAAGGCAAGGTGCGGAACGCATTCTGCGCCATACGTCCTCCGGGACACCATGCGCACAATACCGGCAAGGAAGAGGGCTTCTGCTTTTACAACAACGTCTCTATTGCCGTCAAATATGTGCAGGAGATCTTCAAGATAGGCAAGGTTTTGATTATCGACTGGGATTATCATCATGGCAATGCCACACAGGATACGTTTTACAGCGACGGCACCGTGCTGTTTTTCTCCACCCACAACTGGAACGATTATCCGCAGACCGGCGACCCTGCAAAAACAGGATCCGGCGCAGGCGCAGGTCTGAATATCAACGTGCATCTTGCGCCTGGCGAAGGCGACGATGCCATGAAAAAAGCGTGGAACGAGAAGCTGCTGCCCAAAGTGCAATCATTTAAACCGGACATGGTTTTCATTTCCGCCGGATTCGACAGCAGGATTGACGATATCAAGGGTAAACTGAAAGTCACGGACGCCTGCTTTGCCCATATTACAAAGCTGGCGCTGGATATCGCTAAAACATACAGCAGCAACCGGCTTGTTTCTCTGCTCGAGGGCGGGTATAATGTCGACGGCACCGCGAGCGCTACGGTAACCCATGTCGCCGAGTTGATTGCAGGATCGACTGGCGCGGGCTTCATGCATACCCTGCGCCGGTGTGACCGGGCATTTATCAATAATACGGTCTTATACCTTCCCGAAGCCGCCAGGTCGGTCAGGGAGATCAGGATCACCAGCGCAAACGGCAGTATCGTTAAAACGGTAACCCGGTCGGTGATTGATAACGGCAAGGTATATCTCAATAGAATCGGACTTGCTGCCGGCTCTTATTATGTAACCGTCGGAATGATAAACGGCGAGAACCAGTCCTTCGGATTCGTTCTGACGAAATAACATCTGGGGGTACAGGCTTGCCGCCTGAAGGTGCGGCTGTAAACTGTTCTGGGGATAGCGGCGCCGATAGCGGGGGCAGGTTGTGCGCCTATTCAAGCGTCACGATTAGCTCAAATCGGACTAATCCGGGTTTTACAGTATCGAGGGTAAGTTCGTTATCCCGGATTACCCCCTGTTTTTCAAGAGCGGTTTTCAGCGCTGGAATATTTTCCGCAGCGATTTTGATTATATAGTGCCGCGTATCGGCTGTTTGACGCTTCTCCTCCGATTGAGAAAACTTCCCCTTATGAGAAGTAATAATACTTTGAATCTGACCGAAAATCACCTCGTTTTCCGGACCGGGTTGAATTTCCTCCATTGATGCGACAGGGGCTGCTTGCGCTTCGGAGCGTTGTTTTCGTTTTGAGGAGGATTTTTCCACGGGCGCCGGCATCTTTTTTTCTTCAACTTGTCGTACAGTCTCTTCAGTATGGCGTTTTACCGGTTGCATTGCAACAGCAAGCGTCAGTATACCGATATCCGAAGGTTCAGGCCGGGGCTGCTTTTTGTAGTTGACGATGGTATCTTTTTGGGCAATAAGATTGTCTGCATACGCAACAGCCTCGTCGACCACCACTTCTTCGGCTGCGCCGGATTCAGACTCCGCTGAATATAATCCTGCTTTTGGGGCAGCGGGCGCAGACGACCGTTCTGTTCGGACGACATCCTCGTTTTGATCTGCTCCTGCGGCCAGGGCCTCTTTTGATGCATACATCCGTTTTGTTTTGGCCTCGGTATCCTGTTTAACCGGTGCTGCCAGGCGTTTTTTTAATTCAGAGGCCGGTTTTTTCGTTTTAGACGCAACCAAAGGTACTGTCTGCTCTGTCTCCCTTGCCCGCTTATCCTCTTCAATACCAAGTGTCGCTTGATCTTGTACTGTTTGAGCCGGTGTAACCGTGCTTTCTGAAGGTTTCGGTTTTTTCGCTGTAATGCCTGTTTCGTCGAATGTGACCGGCGGAATATTTTTTGGATTGAACGGGTTGTAGACAAGAACCAACAGCACGATGGTTAACGCAACTCCGGCGAATTCCAGTGGGAGTTTGACGTGCAGCGGGAAAAACAGGGATTGGAATAATCCGCCCCGGGCGGTTTTCGCATCGATACGGTCATGGACTTTGTCAAGGAACGTATCAGGGGCTTTTGCCTGCTTGAGCGAATCAATAGCCTGATAATACGACCGCAGCGATTCGTATTCTCTTCGCAGAGCCTCCGACTCATCAAGCTGTTTTTTAACAGCACTCGAGTCCTCTTCGGACAGAAGTCCCCGGATATAATCGGGCAGCATCTCTTTTATGTTATTTATATCCATTGATCTTGCCCCGTAATTGTTCCTGCATTGCCTCGCGCGCTCGTGCAAGCCGTGATTTTACCGTGCCTGAATTGAGGCCGGTAATTTTCTCTATCTCTTCGTAGCTCAATCCCTGCATATCACGCAGTACGATCAATTCTGAATGTTTTTGCGGCAGACTGGCCAAAGCCTGTTTGACGCATGAGTACAAACGCTTGTTTTCCATATCCTTTTCCGGAGAAAAACGGGTATCGCTGATTTCATATACACGGCCGTTGTCGTCATCGCTATCACCCGGCGCGCTGTTCAGGCTGATAGAGCCGCGCTGCAGCCTGCTCCACCATGAACTCCGATAATTTTTACAGGTATTAACCGCTATTCTGTACAGCCATGTAGAGAATTGCGCGTCACCCTTGAATGATTTAAGACTTTTAAATACCTTCACAAAAGTCTCCTGTGCAGCGTCCTCGCCGTCCACCCGATTTCCGGTTATATATACACACAGGCTGAAAATTCTGTCCTGATACTTTAAAACCAGGCGGTCAAAGGATATCCGGTCTCCTTTCAGGAAATTGGTAATAAGAGATATATCCTCATTATTAGTAATATAAGGATTATCGAGCTTTTTTTCTATGATCTTCTGGTCTATGATCATTAGACAGGTTTAATGGTAAAAGGTTCCTTTTAATTTTATGCCACAAACGCGCACAGACGCGAAGTAAGATAAGAAATAATAAAATAAGTTCAAAAAAAGCGAGTATTTAATAATTTTTGGCTATATTGAGGATTAATTTTTCACTGCGATAGTAATAAATGTTATTTTTAATGGCGTAGTATAGAAAGGTTGAATAATATGAACTGGCAAAAAAGAATTATTGCTGATCCTAAAATATGCCATGGTAAGGCATGTATTAAAGGAACACGTATTATGGTTTCCGTTATATTGGATAATTTAGCGGATGGTGTCAGTGAGAATGAGATTCTAAAGAGCTACCCGTCCTTAAGTATTAAGGATATTAAAGCATCTATCGCTTATGCCGCTGAGTTGTCTCGTGAAAGATTGATTGCTGCAACAGCGTAGGTCAAGATGCAATTTAAAATCGATGAAAACTTACCCGTTGAAATTGCCAATTTGCTTCGTGATGCCGGATATGATGCAAAAACAGTCTATGATCAACAATTGACTGGGGTTGATGATCGGGCTCTATTAAATATATGCAAAAAAGAGAATCGGATTTTAGTTACTTTTGACATGGATTTTTCAGATATTAGAACATACCCTCCTCAGAAAGAAAAAGGAATTATTGTTTTAAGAGTATCCAACCAATCGAAACAGTATGTTTTAAAAGTTTTTAAGCGCATTATGCCTCTTTTAAAAAATGAGCCGCTTTACCAGCACTTATGGATTATTGAGGATGCGAGAATTCGTATTCGTGGGAATGATAAGTAAAATATTTTTTTTGCAATAAAAAAAGCCCTCCATTTTTTTCACCAGAGGGCTTTCTAAAATGATTGGCGATTTTAAATTCAGCTATTTCATCAGGAACAGAGTCCTTCTCTCGGTAACCACGCCTGTTGATGTTTTTACGCTGAGCACCGCATAATACATACCGCTTGCTGCCTCTATACCCGATTCGTTCTTCCCGTTCCACACGACTTTATATTCGCCCGCGTTCAACCGCGCATCGGCAAGAGTGCGAACCTTTGCGCCGTTTGCGTTATACACAGCAAGTGAAACCATGCTGTTTTCCGCAAGCGTATAATCGATGGTTGTCTGGAAGCCGAACGGGTTCGGATAGTTACGCAAGAAGAAGTTGGATTTCTGCGTGTTCGGCTTTCCATTTATAATGCCCACTGCAAGAGTGTCGGTAGCAAAAACTTTTAAACAGAAATTACCGCTTTTGTTCCATCTTGTGGAGTCAAACTGGAAATTATAGAAATCAGTCCACGCGCCAGTCGGGCTTGTTCTGTAATAACTCTCGTCCGCATTTGCTTTTGACCTGACAAACACTGGCCTGCGAATAGGCGTCTCTGTTAAAACAGGCGGGGTAGAGGATCGGTCAAAAGCCAGACCTCCGCTTTTCACCTTCAGGTACATGTAAAAATCGTTGTCCTTTTTAATCGAAATCGAAGTATTTAGTGCAACGGTATGATACCCGATATGCAGGTGGCTGCCGCTGGCCGATGCAAGTTCGCCTGATAAAGCGCCGCCTGAATAGGTGTCGTATATTTTAACCTCCCACTCTTCCTTGTCAACAGTTGTAAAGAAGCTGACCGCGACAAGATGCTGGTCTTTTTTGGCGACATATTTGTTGAATGCCTCTTTCGCAGATGGCAGCACATCGCGCCAACCGTGATAATCATGATAGTAGACACTGTCGTATTTAAGCCTCTCAACATTGACAAAGGATACTACGCTCATTTCCGCGTTTCTGCAGCAGTGTTTGTCGTAGTAGGAGATCCAGAAGAATGGTTGTTTATCTTGAGTGGATGTACTATAGCCCCAACTATTTTTACAAAGCCATGCGCCTTTTTTAGGTGCCGGAGTTGTTGCTGAATCGTCCCATCCAATTATTGCAACAGAGTGGTTGGCATCGCCTGCAGCGGTTGGCGCCTGGTAATGTGTCTTCAAGTTTAAGTATTTACCCATTGTGCTAGCTGCGGTAACAAGATAATTAGTGGGCATTACACCATATTTCTGTAAAGCATATTTGATTGTATCAATATGCAGCAGGCTTCCCTGGGCTCCACCACCGTCGATATAATACCAGTTGATGTCAGGAACATACCATCTGTGATATGATGCTTTGAATCTATCCGGTCTTTTAGTATGTGCGCCGCTAGTTCCCATACCGTCTCCCGGAGCATCGCTTTCACGAATTGAACCCTCTAACCGCGACATATACGAGCAGAAAATTTTATAATCCCCACCATTATGCAACTCTACTCCGGAATCATTTGCTGTTTTTGGATAAAGATCCATATTTAGAGTGTCATTAAATCCATTCCACCAGTCCAGATGGTATTCTGCCATATTCGGTATTCCGGTTTCGCCCGACAATTTCCAGTTTCGGGTCATAAGCAGATTCCCCTCCACACCTGACATGGTGCCATGACACCAGCATGTACCTCCGGTTTGGCTCTTCACCGGAGAAACCAGGCTGTCGCCGTCCGCGTTTTTGATTTTTCGCAAATCATACGTTCTCGGCAGTTGCGCGTACAATTGCATTACGCAAAATGCTGCAACAAATAAGGCAAGTACTGTTTTTTTAAGCATACCTCCCCCTCCTTTAGGTTTTGGGTAAAATGTGGTTTGTTTTACTGATTTGTATCGAGAGTTCCAGTATTAAGAAATCTAATATATCTCTAATATATAAAGATAGCACAATTTTTCGCAATAGTGATGTTTTTGTTTCAATGAAGAATTATAACATTCATTATGTATGGCTATTGAATTTCATTTCAGACTATAATAAAACGGCACAAAATTCAGCCCTGGAATATCTTCGAAGTCCTTAAAATTTATCGATAATAATTGAAAATCATATTGGATTGCTTGGCTTGCAAGCCATAAGTCCTGAACACGGTGATTATGCTGTTTTCCTTTTTTAAATAGAGATGAGGCTATTTTTCCGAAAATATCAGCGGTTATATCATCAATTAATAATAGCGGTTTCTTGCGGAGTCTGTCAAGAGCGGCGTTTCTTTTATTTTTGATTTTTTCATTTTTTGACATCTCTACGCCAAAAGTCAATTCGCTTATTGTGACGGGAGATATAAAAACCGGCTCTTTTTTTGTGTATATTTCTACATCCGCTGGGGATATTTTTCCCCGCTCAACATCCACCCAGATACAGGTGTCTATAAGGAATCCCATGGGTTTTTCATCTCCTCTTCAAGCGTAGATTTTAATTTGCTTTCTTCAACCCATGATTCTGCGGCCTCAGGCGATATTGTTCTGTATAAATCGCCCATTGCTTCGGTTGCGGTCAAATATGGCGAACCGGGAATGATCCTCGCAATTTTGTGTTTATTCCTGATAAGCACAATCTCCTCGCCATTGTGCTCTATTCGATCAAAAACACTCCGAAGATTTCGCGAAAATTCCGTAACGGACATCTCAATCATAGAAAACTCCTACGCCAATCATATAATCAAATATAATCATGAGATATGATTTTTTAAAGGTTTTTTTTAAAATTTTAAATATCGCCCATTAGCCATATCAATAGTCTTCGTTGATAGAGCTTCGGGGATACATGAATTCACAACTGTGGTGATTAACCTCCTATAAAATGTAGGAGTTTTTATGTAAACAATGGTTTTTCCGGTTCCGGTTTCCATTTCAACGCACAGGTCGTTCGTCGTTTGAATATTCGCCGTTTCTTCCTTAATTCCGTTTGAAATAACAGTATCTCGTATGTTTTGGATAATTTCGTACGTATTATCGCCGCATTCGGCACCCCAAAATCGTTTGATTCGGCACCATAAAATCGTTTCGTCCGGCACCCATTATTGTCGCATTCGGCACTTTTTAATGTTTTTCGATAACGGGCGCCGAATGG
>Ga0209287_10001204_pt1 | contig 13386 bp, 10 predicted proteins | sample PPLLak3cmMay2015_2_FD_187255 | JGI IMG/M metagenome (GOLD analysis project Ga0209287, IMG submission 187255) | Freshwater sediment microbial communities from Prairie Pothole Lake near Jamestown, North Dakota, USA - PPLs Lake P8 Core (1) Depth... | ecosystem: Environmental > Aquatic > Freshwater... | reverse complement strand
TGTCCGATTGTCGCAAATTTCATTGGATGAATGTCCCTCCATTCTTACCAATATATAACGGAATAGGGGCCAATTAACCTTTCCACAGAAAACCCAAAAAAAATCCCTCTTCGATTCTTATTCGTACAGCAGTGTATCCGAAGATTCAAACAAACGAACTGCAGGATATGCTTTTGCTTCTAATGGGCGACCTGGTAGATACACGACCTTCACATGGCTAATATACCGCACCAGAGACCCAGAAAAAATATCATCAAGATGCTGTGAGATAGAAGCAAACGGTTTCATCACACCACCAGAGAAATCATCAGGATGTTCCACACCAGAGTACTGCAGCAACGCATCACGTTTCTGTGGTAAACAAATCCCTTTCTGTACCAGATACTCAAACAAGCCTTCCCACCGAGTCTCCTCATGATAGCGATTCTCTTCAAAGGAACATTCAAGTCCGATACGTGGCCCAATGCCATCAGTAGTTACATCAAAGCTCAGCACGAAACGGTCTGCTCTGCTTTGAACATCCTCTATGAGTGTATGAAATTTGTTCCCCTCATCAGACCAACCAAGCGCATTCAGATACGGGATAATTTTACATGCATGAATCTTGTTGATATAGAGCCGAACATCGTTGGTCGAACGTGATAACATCGTTCCGACTTGGAACAACGAGGCTCCTTTGGGTATTTTTTCAATACAATTCAGAATTTGACGTTTTACTCCATTCGATATCGGTTGGCCTCTCAGAAGAGGCAACGCTTCGTTTACCAACCATGAAAACTGACTTTTTAGGTCCATCGATGAATCTTGCGATACCTTTTCAGGCCCAAAGAACACACTTGGAACAATCATATCGGATTGTATATCTGGCATATCAAATTCCAGCCAGAAGCATTTCACTTTTTTTTTCAGCATTGATTCCTTTTCTGCCCATGCTTCTGAAAACGCAGCGATCTGCTGCCATTCTGGTTGTTGTATCAATGGTTTGGGGAAATTCCCCTGTTTTAATACATTTTCAAAGACAATGCGGTCGTCTCCAACGCCAGAGACCGCAAACGCCCAGTCTGCGCGTTGCCGCACGTCTCCTAAATGGATTTCAAAACCTAAAAAACTTGTCAGATTCCCCGGAAAATTTTTCGCAACAAATAATATATCCTTAAATTTCTCAGAGGAGATGAGCGACGAGACAAACGGTTCAGCTTTGCAAAGATAATTACTGGCAAGAATACTTTTTACCGGCAGATGCTTCTGCATCCTTGTATGATCTTCCTGGTACAGTTGATATTCTGGGGTGATCATTTTCTTTTCTAATTCGATTTCTCGTGCTGCCCCAGCGTTTTCGAACGAGGTTGAATAATTGATGTACCTATTCAAAGCGATAATCTCTCCTTATTGATTTTATATCGGCCATGCTATAAAGCCGTTTTTCGCAGCTACATACGCAGGTGGGGTTGTAGGAATATGGTGTTTTGAACATTCACTCAATTTCATGATTACATAGTGTCATACGATGGAGTATTCGGACATCCAAAGAGCCGGACACCAGGATATGCTTTCGCGTACATATCGTGATTCGGCTCATAGACGATTTTAATATGACTAATATATCGAACAAGGGCGCTGGAAAAATCATTGCTTTCAATTTTTACGGTTGGTCTGTAAACCGCTGTATCGAAATCCCTCTGTGCATCTTCTTGTTCCACTCCCATAAACTGCAGCAATGCATCCTTTTTCTCCGCAAGACACAGTCCTTTTTTTATGAGGTAATTGAAGAACGATTGCCATCGGTTCTCAAGATGAAACATGTCGGGGGCAAAGGAACACTCCAGTCCGATTTTTTTATCGATCCCATTTTCGGTAATGGTGATATGAAGAACCATTCGTGATATCTGTTGTTCGAGGTCTTTCACCAATAATTGTAATTGTTCGTCTTCTTCAGACCACCCCAGCTCTTTAAGATAGGAGATGACCTGGTCGGGCTGTATCCTTGCGATGATTAAACGGACACCTGGCATCGGACGAGACAACATTACCCCTGCGTCCATGACCAGCGCGTTCTTGGGTAATTTCTGGATAGCCTGAAACACGTTCTGTTCGATGTTCTCCGGGATTTTCTTCCCAGTCAAAAGAGGTAATGCTTTTTTGGTTAGCCAGCGTAATTTTTCTTTCTCCCCTTCTGTAGTAATATGCAAGGGACTGGTGTGAAGAAAGATGCAGGGGATTGGTGTGTCTGATGAGTTCTCCACCATGTCAAATTCAAACCACATCCCAAGCACATTCTGGTACAGTATTGAATCTCGATTCGCCCATTCAAGGACAAAGTTGCAGATGTTCTGCCATTCTGGCTTCTCGATGAATTCTTTCGGAATTGTCTTTTCTCTTATGAGATTTGCAAGCGCTTCACGTTCACCTCTCATTGATGAGACTGCAAACAGGTAATCAGCGTTGGCTTTTGAGGAGTTCAGATGAGACTCAAAACCAAAAAAACTAGTAATAGAACCAGGAAAACAGGATGCGAGTTTCTTCATTTCAAAAAGATTTTTTGAGGAGATGAGGTCGTTAGAGATTGAGGATTCAACAATGGATAAGAATTTCGCAGCATACAACCCTTTCAGAGACGGTCTTTGCAGTTGCGTTGTGCCAATGATGAATCGATTCCGGTCCTGGAATTTCTTCAATTCTTCCAAGAGCGATGATTCGAAAGCCGTATCAACTCCATATTCTCCGATTCTGTTCATTCTTTTCTTGCCCCAATGGAAGGAACTCTCCTGGAAGACATAAAGCCCTCCTCCGAGAAAATCCTACAAAATTCCAAAAACAGCATACTTTGTCTATTTTTGACGGAAATATTACAAAATCGGGAGGGAGGGGGATAAAAGTAAATTGAATAGATATCATTACTCACTTGTTCCTAGTTCTTGTGTATGACACTCCAAATTCATGATATTTTTATATAAGGCATTGCAGTGAGCGGAAAGGAGTTCACTGCAATGCCACCTCCCAGACGAACCTATTAATATAGATTTTAATATATATAATTTATAGTGCAATTATCCAATCTTTATTTATCTTTCACAAATAAATATGATTTTTTCCATTAGTTTAAATTCTTAAGAACAAAATGATGGAGGAAAAAAGAGCCCAAAAAATGTTTTAATGACAGACTCTATTGTTTCCTCTCGATTTTGAATTTTTTTTGGGATCCCCTTGGAGATGTGCATTTCAACATATTCGATAATGCCAGCAACTATCTCTTTATCGCTAAGATTATCTTTATGTTTAATAAGTAAATCATAAATCATCCATGAATCTTGCAAGACATATATTTTTTCACTTGATACCTGTGGTCTTTCGATGACATTTGGTAATGTATCTTTGTTAATGATTCCATTTTCAATTGATACCTGTTTTATAATATCTGCATTTATCATATTTCGTAGATGAAAACTGATAGTTGCAGGATGTTTTTCAAGAAATCTACTTAAGTCTTTTTGAGAGCACTGTTGAGCAATAAAAAACCAAAGAATGATATGAAGAGTAGTTTTTTTTCTAAGACAATTTAATATTCTTTTTTCTTTTTCACCAATTTCAAGGGAAATGAAATATCGTATATATTTTCCATCGTCTTTTGATATGACATATCCTCTTTTTTCTAGGTAGTTTAAATGATATTGTAAAGTCGTAAAAGGTATATTCATTTTTCTTGATAGATCACGCATATGTAATCCAGAGTTTTTAGAAATATACTCGTAAATTTCTCGTCTTTTTTTAAAATCTAATATAATATCTTCCATGATAAAATATAATATTAAAACAAGTTATATATATTTTTCTTAATATTATTATTTAAATGCCTTAAAAAAAATGTATAAACCTGTAATTACATTATTATTTTAAGATAATGAAGGAATTAGAAAAAATCTACTCGATCTGTCCAGTGTGTTTCCGCGAAGGAAAAATTCAGAAGATTAATGCTAGTATTATCGAAGATGAAGAAAAAGTTTGGATCATTAAGCACTGTCAAAAACATGGCTCTTTTAAGGAAATTTATTTTGGTGATATAAAACTTTATAAAAGATGGATGAATTATAAAGTAGCCGCAAAACCTATTTCTTACATAAAAACGAGTGTATTGGGTGATTCTGGTCTATATAAGGAACATACATCTGAGACTATGTTAACTAACCTCGTAGTCACAAATAGAACAGATGTGCCTTGGGATCAGAATCCTTTGTATGCTCACCTTGTGGGTTATGTCTATGAACCTTCATTAATTCAGCTGAGAGAATTGATGCATCTAACAAGAGATGTAAAACCGATTGGTTCGAAATCTTTACAAATAACTGGTGGGGAACCAACTCTGCGAAAAGATTTATTCCAAATCATTCAAATAGCAAAAGAGATTGGTTTTTCCCATATTCAGATACAAACAAATGGAATTAATCTCGCTGAAAGTATTGATTACTGTCAACGTCTGAAAGAAGAAAAAATAAATTCAGTTTATATACGTTTTAATGGAACAAAAAATACGACGAACCGCTTAATAGAGCTACATAAACAAGCTTTAGACAATTTAAGAAAAGTCGATTTAAATGTCGTTTTAGATTCAGTATTAATTGGAAATTTTAACGCGCATGAGGCTGGTAAAATTGTACGCTTTGCGTTTGATAATATTGATGTTGTTCGAGGTGTTCATTTTCAATCATCATTTTTCAACGATAACACTTCAAATATAACAAACGAACAACGAAGGGATCAGCATATTGATTTAATTCAAATGTTCTATGCTATTGAAAAAGAATTTCTTGGTATGATATCACGTGAAGATTTTTACCCTATTTCAGTGGTTCATCCAATTTCTCAACTAATTGAAATGTTAATACACGAACCTCAAATTCAATTCACACCTCATCCCTGTTGCGGAGGATCAACATTTATATTTATGGACGCAGGAAAACCTATACCAATTACGCGATTCATCAATATTGATACTTTAATTGACTTTATAAAAAAAGAATCTAAGAAAAAAGGCCCATTAAGAAAACTCCGTTTTGCAGCTGCTTTAGTTAAAAATATTGATTCATTTACCTATAATAATAAAGCACCAGATGGATTTGATTTAAAACAAATCGCAAAAGATGCTGCAATTGGAGGACGTGAGTTTGCTCTCCGAAAGTATCATAAAAAAACTTTAATCATTGGCTCAATGTGGTATCAAGACACATGGAATCTCAACATCGACCGATTGCAGCGATGTGTTATCCATTGCCCAACATTTGAAGGAATTATTCCATTTTGTTCCTATGCGGGTCTTGGATATGGTGAAAAAATTCAAAGCAAATATTCTCTTCCAACTGAAGAATGGGAGGCGAAAACTGGTCGTAGTCTTAAAGATGATTTTCTAAAGGTCATTGATTCGAGTAAATGATGCTTAACAAATGCGTTCAAAAAACAGGTATTAATGTCGTTTTTTTTGGTAGTTCAAAATTTTAAACCATATTTTTTCTAAGTTTGTATTGAAATGTTATATGGTTGTAGTGCCGGATGCCAATCGAAACGAAACCAAGGAATAAAAAACCAAAGAGCACCAAAAGGGGTTGGATAATAAAAACGTGTTTGTTTTAATCCAAGTATTGGTTTTGGGAATATTCGAGGTTTCCCCCAATAATTATTTTTCCAGATATTTTTTTTGTTAAATCCGTTATGTTCAGCAAAACCTGCATTACTTTTTGTGTTATTTCTTAAATTATTTCGTAAAATAACATTACCTCGATTTTCATCATTTTCCCGATTCCATGTTAGTATAATCCCAATGGAATTGTTGCTAATTTCATTGTCCGTTATATTATTTTGGCTTGAATCAATGAAATATAGTCCTGTGCCTTTATTATTTATTATTATATTACCATAGATCATATTCTCTGAGCCAAATACATCTATTCCCATATCAAAATTGTTTGTAATTAAATTTTTAGTAACTATATTTTTTGAGCCTGAAAGCCATAATCCTATATCATTGTAACTCAAGATGTTTTCTGAAATAATATTTCCATTCGCGTTATGCATCATGATACCCGATTCAGAATATTTAAAAATATTTTCTGTAATGATATTATTGCATGAAATAATAAATAAGTTTGCTTCATTCACTAGGTTGCCTGAAAAAGACCCATTTTGGATTGTAAAACCAGAAATAGAAACATTATTAGCAGAAATGTTCATAGAATATCCTTTTTTTTGTGCATCAATTATGGTAATTTCTTTTCCTTCACCTCTTATATTCAATTGTTTAAAGATTGAAACAACCTCATAATATATGCCCTGAAAAACAAATATACAGTCACCTATAGATGCGTTATCAATAGCATCCTGGATTTTGCTATAGTTTCCTGGACCAGTCCCTCCAACATATAACGTTTTTCCATTGTAATTTTGAATGGGTATTTTGTTTGGTATAATTTCAAATTGTAATGCACTAAAATTGGGCGCGAAAATAACTCCTAGTGATAAAGCTATAATGATACAAACGCTTCCTTTTTTCATCATTTTTTCTTTCCAATTTATTAAAGATTATGTATTACTATATATATAAATATTTTAACAATATTTATATTTAATTTTTTTTTAAATATTATTTATTCTTTCTCTTGTTCAGTATCATAATGATGAGTAAGTTCTACATAGGCTTTCCCTTGTACTAACACGCCATTAATAGTCCCCGAAACTGTACAGACTCCTTCCCAGAAAGAAGACCCGGGAATGATTCTATCTAAAATTTGTTGAATTATTGGATAATCTTCTCCGACTCGCATCATTTGTTTTGCATAAAGGGGCGTAATAGTAATATCTATTGATTTTGATGTTTCAACAATATGCCATTTAGAAGCAAATACTTTATTAGTTTGATCGTCGTTCCAAAAACAATTAGGTATGATGCTGTAATCTTCTAAGAGTTCCAAGGTACCATCGCTGTTAAGTAGATTTAATCCATTTGAAAAGGATTGATTTATTCTCTCACCGGTATCTTGATCCCAAGTATCGCCAGCTAGTATCTCCCTATTGTCATTTAATTTTATAGAAAACCATTCGTAAGATACAACCAATCCATATGGAGGTTGTTTTTGGTTTAGAAAATCACCCCACTGATGATCAATCCATGCAAAACCAGTAATGTCTTCTGTTATTCCATGTAAGCTTATTGAACCAAAAACTGCAAGTTTACTTAGACAATAATAAAACGACGTACGCTGATCTTTTCCAAGCTCAATAACACCATCAGCACCAACAATCAATGGTTTTTTGAGGCAATCCATATCAACAGCAAGATTCATAGGCTCGGAATCTTGTTGAGAATTGCCGCTAATCTCTAAACTGTATTGAAATGGAATGAGACCTTGGTCGTTATATTTCGTATGCCAATGGTCATATTGTATGAATCCATCTGAGCTTTCCTGGTAATCAATCTCATTATTATTGATTGGATTTGACTTCTGAATGTTATCCTCATATGTAGAGTCTATTATTGTAGTTTGATTCATGGATTTCATTGTCGTTTCTGAATATTCGGTCTTCATTGTTTCTTGGTTCTGAGAGATTATATTTTCAATTTCTGGATTCGAAACTATTTTTTTATCTATCTCACCGTCGTTTGTGATGCATTCAAAATTAAGATCAAGATGATCCGTGCTTGTGGTGAGTGTTCCGATTTTAGCATTTGTGTAGGTTTCTTCAGCTGTTATATCAGATATGGAAAAAATCCTTATTTCTTTTTTTTCAGCAATAGGTGTTTGTATTTTATAGAATGCGACGAATGCTCCATATTCCATTCCAGTTGTTTGTCCGGTAAGATGGAAGTTTGCGTACCACCATTCAATCGGAAATTCAGATGTCTCATGAGATCCTTCATCTATAGGGAAGATGATCTCTGTTCCTGGTGGTTGGTATGGGTATTGTTTCCAATAGGCTTCTGGGTGGTCATGGTCTTTATTTATTTCTGCTTGTACTGGAATAATTGGGATGATCAGGACGATGGTTATGAAGAAAGATATAATCGGTTTTATTCTGGGAATTGTTATTCCTTTTTTGTTTTTCAAAGCATGCTCCGCATTCATTGATTCTCACCACACGATTTTTTAATACGTCTTTGTTGAATCTGTTTCTATAAAAAACATGTTTTACAACTGGTACCATCTTTCTGTACACTCGTTACCAAAACAGAAGGTTAATCTATCTTATCATTATCAGAAAAAAAATGTGACGTTCGTGGTTTTACCAGTTTAGAGTGTCATAGGTTTTATCATCTATTTCGTATAAGATTTTTTTTTATACTATGAAACGTAGGCAAAAGACGAAAACTATGGCGAAATATTCACGAGGCATTCTTCTTTTTTGTCTTGGGTGTTTTTCATGCGGCTTCGTAACGGTAGACATAAATAATAATCGTCTTCGGTGAAAACTAACCCGTTCTGTTCGAAGCTTTGCAGTATTGCGATGAGTTCGAATTCCGGTACATCAAGGAATCTTCTTTGGAGTTCCTTAAATGAAATAATGTCGACACAGCTGAGGAACACGTGGCGTTCGAGTTCGTTGAGGATAAAAATCTTGATGTTCTGGCGGTCTCGTTTGTCATAGATTTTTATGAAATTTCCACCGTCGACAAAATACAAAATCAGATGATTATTCATGGTGTACGGGCTGCTGCTATCGTGATTGCATTTTTCTTGTTCTTTTTTCCATTCTTCCACCAGTGCTTCCCAGGGATGATTGCTTGTTTTGTTGGTTTGTGTGAAATGGTAGACAAACATAAATCCTTTCTCCAAGAACTCTGGGGGATACATGAGTGAGTCGATTGGTGAATAGTGCAGCTGTTCGATATTGAACTGTCTGGGATGCTGTTGAATATGGCTTCCTTGCATCACACGCAGTTCGCAGAGTTGGGGAGCATCAAGGTATGTTTTTAATTGTTGAGTTATTTTTTTTGTCTCTTCGTAATCCACAGGTTCTTCGTTTGGGTATCGTACCAGGAGATTGTAGTTGTTTTTTATGCCGTTTTCTTTGCAGAATTTGAGCGCTGCGATATTGTCGATCACCCGTACTCCTTTGTTCATTTTTCGGAGATAATTTTGGCTGAACGACTCGATTCCGGTTTGAATCATGGTAAACCCAGCTTCTTTCATGCTTGTGTAGTCTTCGCTGGTGAGCTGTCCTGCGCGGGCTTCGACGAAGAACGAAAAATCTCTTCCAAGGTTTTTTAGTTTCTCAAAGAGGGTGTTATACTCGGTTTTTGGAAGAGTGTTTCCGATGAGCTGGAACTCCACCATCCGGTAGCGTTCTGAGAGCGATCGGATCTCTTGAATGATGCGACTTGTGTTCTTCTCACGGTAGCAGGGGTGCTGAATGTTCAGGTTGCAGAAGGTGCATTGGTTCCACCAGCAGCCTCGGGAAATCTCTACCGGGAGGCGTCCGTAATACTGATAGTACTGTTGGATGTCACTGGATGTTGTAGCGAGCTCTTGATAGAACTGATCGTAGGAGGGAACCGGTAGGGTGTTCAGATCAACGATCGCATCGGATTTGTTCTTCAGTACCTTGTCTTTGTTTCTGTAGATGAGCCCAGGGATTGTTTGAGGTGACTCTGGATGGGAGGCAAGACCGAAGAGGGCGTCTTCTCCGTCGCCGGAGACGATGCAGTCGACATAGTCGAAGGCTTTTAGAACGTTGACTCCCAGATCACCGGCAGTTCTGCTGCCGCCAAGCACAATCGTTTTTTCAGGGGCTAGCTCCTTGATTTTCTTTGCAATGGCTAGGGAGGGGAGTAATTGTCCGTAGTTGAGGGTAAATCCGATGATGTCGTAGGACCGCCAGTCCACCCGATCAAGGATCCATTGATACAGCGTATCTGTTCGCTGGACGTAATCCTCAAATACAAACGATGGTACACCTGTATTCTGTGGTGCATGCAGCTGGAAGTATTCTCGGAATCGGTCCTGGTTCTTCTCCCAATGCTCTGGGAACACGTACCGGCAGTACACCATCTGTGCGGTATAGGAATCGTTCGGAGGGTAGATCAATGAATGATAATTCTGCAGGCCATAGAATTCTGCTGCTTTGAGGTAGATGTGGCGTGTTTCTATTGATATTTCTCTTTGGCGACAGTACGCCTCGAGCACCGCCAGCTGGATCGATGGGATCGTGATTCCAGCAAACGGCATAGCCACTAATAGGACAGATTTCTTCTCGTTGTGCATCGCCAAATCCAAGACTAACAATCACGTGAGTTCTTTTATAATTAACTCAAGCAATGTTCCCTTCTTCAATATTTAGCCAAAATATCTCTTGAGTTGTCCTTTTTTTTGGTTAGATGCCTATCCTATCAAATAATTACTGTAAGTTTAAATATATCATACGTTATAGATAATATCAATATTGGATGATGAAGATGATGAAAAGAATTCGGGTGATTCTTGTTCTTTGTACACTTTTTTTCTTAGGAAATGCGCTCTTTCCTTTCGTACAAGGAGCAGCCCTTCATTCAGAGACAGATTTTTCTGCTGATGCTCAAGAGAAATGTAATGCAGAGGAAACCTTCGTTCTACCTTCTTCGTTTAGCTGGCGTGATATCAACGGCGTGGATTTCACCACCCCGATTCGCAATCAGAACCCTTATCCGAGTTGTGAAAGCTTTGCGTTAGTCGCAGCGGTTGAGACCATGGTCCAGTATACGGTTGGTTTTCCCTTTAATTGTGATCTTTCAGAGGCACATCTTTTCTTCTTCAGCGGAGGAAACATCATCTGGGGATCGTATCCGGAGAACGACACTAAATTCCTCAAAGAACATGGTGTCCCTGATGAGGACTGCTGGCCGTATCCGAAGGATAAATATCAGTATCCTCTGAACACAACTTCCCCTGATTGGCAAAACAGGACCGTCAAGATCACGGATTGGAGCTATATTCCTGCTGATCCTGTCGCGATCAAGACTGCGTTGCTAACGAACGGGCCGGTCCCAAGTTATTTCCTAGTCTACGATGATTTCGTGTATTTCAAAAAAGGGATCTATCAGCATCGATGGGGTAACACCAGAGGTGCTCACTATATGGCGATCGTCGGATACAATGATGATCCTGGGTACTGGATTGTGAAGAACAGCTGGGGCACAGACTTTCAGGATGATGGGTGGATCAATATTAAATACGGAGAATGTGGGATCGGTACGATCAATTTTCTTTTAACCGGGGTGTATGGCAAATTCCCTATTGTTTATGTCGATGATGATAACGCAGATGGTCCATGGGACGGGACCAAGGAATACCCTTATTGTACAATTCAGGATGCTTTGGGTGCTGTGTTTGATGGATATACGATCTATGTGATGAATGGAACGTATAAGGAACATGTCATCATCGATAAAAGAATAACGTTGCTGGGTGAGGAGAAGAACATCACTCTCATTGATGGAGAAGGAATCGATGATGTCGTAACCATCTCAGTTCCTGATGTGAAGATATCAGGATTTACCATACAAAACAGCGGGGCGCAGCTCCTGAACGCTGGTATCAAAACGCTTTCGTTAAACTCGAATGCGACGATTGAAAACAACATCCTTACGCATAATGCGATTGGGCTTTTCCTGAACTACGGCTATGCACCATCATGGAACATCGTTCGCAACAACACCATCTTGAACAATGTCAAAGGAATCTATACGCACTGGGCGAACAACGGTGAAATAACAGGAAACACAATCATACAAAATGAAGAAAACGGCCTAGAGATGGAATGCAGCAAGTACTCTATAATCAATGGAAACATCATACGAGATAATGGTGGATACGGTATCTACTTGCGAGGTGAATCAGACCAGAATACCATCACGGGGATGAACACGATTCAAGACAATGCAGTCGGTGTGAAAATCTCTGAGTCAAACAGGAATGTGATCAGCAAGAACAATTTCATCGGCAACCTCCAACACGCTACGTTTTATCATTCGTTTTTGACTACCTGGAAGCGGAACTACTGGGATGACCGGATGTTGTTTTTCCCAGTGGTCATCCAAGGATCCATAGGAAAAAGAGAGTTTTCCTGGATGAATGTCGACTGGCTCCCAATGAGGAAACCGTTGAATGGCTAATCAAGAGCACATAATTCTAAAATACCTGATGTCGTTCTCTTTTTGTAATAAAATATTGGGAAGACCATGGCCGATATCGATCTCAAGGATAGAAAAATCCTCTACGAACTTGATTTGAACTGTCGACAATCGAATACTCAGATAGGAAAAAAAGTTGGATTGAGAAAAGATGTTGTTTCATATCGAATTAAAAAATTAGAAGATGAAGGTATTATTAAAAATTATTATGCCGTTATTGATGCATATAGAATTGGTTATAGTCTTTATAGGTACTATATAAATTTTCAATATGTGACATCAGAATTAAGAAAAGAAATAATTGATTATTTAGTTAATTATAAAAATATTTGTACTGTTGCGCACGCTGCTGGAAAATATGATCTTATTGTTGTTGTATGGGTAAAAAATCTTAATGAATTCCATCAGTTTTGGACTCAAGCGCTAGATAAATATGGAGATTATTTTGAAACAAGAGTTTTTTCAGTATATATTTATGGTGTAGGTTTCGTTCAATCTTATTTATTATCTAATAGTATAAACCAAGAGGAGAGAATTGAACTTGAAACTTTTGGAGTTAGTGGAACAACAGAAATTGATGAAATTGATTATTTTCTTTTAAATGAATTATCATTAAAGGCTCGCTCCTCATTAATAGAATTAGCAAAAAAATTTAATTGTTCTTCACAAACGATTAGTTATAGAATGAATAGACTGGAAAAAGTAGGTGTCATTCAAGCATATCGAGTCGCTATCGATTTATCAAAATTAGGATTAAAAAGGTACAAAGTTGATATTTACCTTAAAGAATATAAACAAAGAAAAAATATAATTAAATATACAAAAAAATCCCCTTCTTTAATTTATATAAGCACATCTACTGGAATATCTGATTTAGAATTTGAATTTGTTGTTGAAAGTCCTGATAAATTAATAGATATAATTGAAGATATCAGCACAGCTTTTCCTAATTCAATTAGAAGTTATGGTTTTTATGGAGATCTAAAAATATACAAAGAAACATTTTTACCGAAATTATTCTAGTTTATTCAAAAGTTTAAAAAATGAATAAAAAGCAAATGATTGATTATTTATAGCAGTTGTAATGGACAAGGAAACATAGTTACGCCTGTAACTACCGCGCTTGCGATTGCTCCGATGATTATTGTTTCCATATCTTTCTCACCATCCTTCATTGATATTATCTATCATGATATACTTTATCTGTCTTTGTTTATATACTTACCGTGACAAAATGA
>Ga0209287_10001202_pt1 | contig 13400 bp, 8 predicted proteins | sample PPLLak3cmMay2015_2_FD_187255 | JGI IMG/M metagenome (GOLD analysis project Ga0209287, IMG submission 187255) | Freshwater sediment microbial communities from Prairie Pothole Lake near Jamestown, North Dakota, USA - PPLs Lake P8 Core (1) Depth... | ecosystem: Environmental > Aquatic > Freshwater... | reverse complement strand
TCGCCGCACACCAGCGTAACGCCCGGCAGCGTGAAGCCCTGTTCCGGGCCGATGACGTGGACGATGCCCTGGCGATGGTCACTCATGCGGAATTCATTCAGCCCGAATTCGGCGCAATTGGCGTCCAGCGTTTCCACCTGGGTGCGCGACACCGGATCGACGATGCCCGCCTCGCGGTGGCTGGTCGGCACGTTATGGTCGGGCGTGGCCAGCACCGTCTTCGCCTGCCACAGCTTGCGGCCGGACAGCTTCAAGCCCTCGAAGGCCTGCGGGCTGGTCACTTCGTGCACCAGATGGCGGTCGATATAGATCAACGCGGTGCCGTTCGCTTCCTGGTGAACGACGTGAGCGTCCCAGAGTTTGTCGTAGAGCGTTTGCGGGGAGGTCATGGCAAAGTCGTGGCAAGGGTTGCTTAAGTAAGTTAGAGATTATTTCACGTCGGAGAGGGCAAGGCGATGGCGTAAAACCTGATGCGGCCAAGGGCGGACCGACTTCGTTTCCCTGCTTCAGCGATGCTGAGGGAGAATTGCCGCATGAAAGTGATCGATCAAGACAACTGGTTGCAGGCGGACAGCAGCAATGGCCGCACCGCGGATGCGCGCAAATGGCGCGAGGCGTTTCTCGCCATACGCCTCGACCCCGCCGTGAATCGCGATGTCGCCTGCATGTTCGAGGCGGCGCGGGGCGGCATGCTGTATGGCTATTTTTTCCAACCGCTGATGGCGATGGGGGCGGAGCAGTGCTACCGCGTCCTCGAGAGCGGCGTGCGAACGCGTTGCGCCGAAGCGGGACTGCCGGTGACCTGCGCCGACAACCAGGGCCGGCAACATCACCTCTCCTTCGGCCACAACCTGCGCGCCCTGGTGAAACTGGGTCTGATCCCGGAGGCGGACCTGAAACTCTGGCAGCAGGCTCGGGAAATGCGCGACTGGGTGATCGCGCCCGAGCACCAGACCGTCCTCACGCTGGATCACGGCGTCACCGCCCTGGCGCGGGCGGCGGAACTGCTTGGGCGGTTATTTCGGGCGTGACGATTGAGTGCGCGCGATATGTGGGAGTGCTCCCACAATTGGCACAGCTCTAAGCTAGCCCCTACGTTGCATTCCCCAGCCGTACCAGCGCGTATTCCATGCTGTCCGACAAAGCCCGCCAGCTGGCGTCGATGATGTTGGCGTTGGCGCCTACCGTGGTCCAGCCCGCCTCGCCGCTCTGGAAGTCGATCAACACGCGGGTATTGGCGGCGGTGCCGGCAGCCCCGGCGAGGATGCGCACCTTGTAATCAGTCAGACGCACCGTGCGCAGCACCGGATAAGCGTCCACCAGCGCATCCTGCAAGGCCGTGGCCAGCGCGTTGACCGGGCCGTTGCCTTCGGCGGCGGTGAATTTCACCACTTCGCCGACCTTGACCTTCACCGTCGCCTCGGCGAGCAGACCGCGGCCGTGGCGACGCTCGGTGATCACGAAGTAATCGAGCAGTTCGAACGGGCGAACATAATCCGCGTGCAGGCGATGGAACATCAGTTCAACGCTGGCTTCGGCGGCCTCGAAGGTAAAGCCCTCGTGCTCCAGATGCTTGATCTGCCCCAGCACGTGCTGCGCCGCCTCGTTATCGAGGTCCAGCCCCATGCGCCTTGCCTGCAACTGGATGTTGCCGCGTCCGGACAACTCCGAGGTCACCGCGCGCATCTCGTTGCCGACCCGCTCCGGGTCGATGTGCTGATAGGTATCCGGCGCTTTCAGAATCGCCGCGACGTGGATGCCGCCTTTGTGCGCGAAGGCGGAATGACCGGTGTAGGGCTGGTGGTCGTCGTGTTTCAGGTTGACCACTTCGGCAACGAATCGCGACAACGACGTCAGCTCCTGCAAGTGTTCATCCGGCAGCACCGAATAGCCCATCTTCAATTGCAGATTGGGCAGGATGGTGACCAGATCGGCATTGCCGACCCGCTCGCCATAACCGTTGATGGTGCCCTGCACCATCGTCGCGCCGGAGCGCACCGCGGCCAGCGAATTGGCCACCGCGCAACCAGTGTCGTTATGACAATGCACGCCGATCTTCACGCCAGGGAGCCGCGTCGCCACCTCGCGGGTGATCGCCTCCATCTCCCAGGGCAGCTTGCCGCCATTGGTCTCGCACAACACCAGCCAATCGGCGCCCGCCTCCGCCGCCGCGCGCAAGGTCGCCAGGGCATAGTCCGGGTTGGCGAGGAAACCGTCGTAGAAATGCTCGGCGTCGAACAGCACTTCCTTGCCCTGCCCCTTCATCCAGGCCACGCTGTCGCGAATCATCGCCAGGTTTTCCGCCTGCGTCGTCTTGAGCACATGGCTGACGTGGTAGTCCCAGGATTTGCCGACCAGGGTCACCGCCGGGGTGCCGGCGTCGATCAGGGCGCGCAGGTTGGCGTCGTTCTCGCAATGCGTATTGGCATGGCGGGTGCGCCCGAAGGCGGCCAGCCGCGCCGGCAGGTTCATGCGATTGGCGCGGGCGAAGAAGTCCGCGTCCTTGGGATTGGAACCGGGCCAGCCACATTCGAGGTAATGCATGCCGAACGCCGCCAGGCGATGCGCGATGGTCAGCTTGTCTTCCACGGAAAGGGAGATGTCTTCGCGCTGTGAGCCGTCGCGCAACGTGGTGTCGTAGAGAAAGATCGAGGTCATCGGTGCAACCAGAAGGGAGAAGTCGCGGCGCCGTTCAGCCGCCACGGGACTTGGCGCCAAATGCTGAGGCTACCGCAAAGCCGGTTGCCAAGACCAGCCTGCAGCGCGCAGTTCAGCTTGTGCATGCCGCACGCTTGCTCCTCCACGCAAACGCCAGTGCGGCGAGCAGGGCGCAGACCGAAGCGATGCTGAAAGTCATGCCCGCGCCCAGGCTGTCCCAGGCGGCGCCGGAATACAGGCTGCCGATCGTGCCGCCGACGCCGAAGGCAAGACTGTTGTACAGCGCCTGGCCGCGCGCCTGGTTCTTGCCGGTGAAGTGCCGGTGCACCAGCGACAGCGCGGCGGCGTGATAGGCGCCGAAGGTGAAGGCGTGCATCAATTGGGCAAGCAGCAATATCGGCAGGTTGTCGGCCTGCCAGCCGATCAACGCAAAACGCACGGCGGCGATCAGCAGCGTTGCCAGCAGGACGGTTTCCGGGCGCACCGCACGGAACACGCGCGGCATGACCAGAAAAATGCCGATCTCGCACACCACGCCCAACGCCCACAGCCAGCCGGCGAACGACTTGCTGTAACCGGTCTCGACCAGATGGATCGTGAAGAAGGTGTAGTACGGCCCGTGCGCAGCCGCCATCAATAAAGCGGCGCCAAACAGGGCCAGCACTTCGGGCCGGCGCAACACGTCGCGCAGCGGAATATGGACATGTTCATGGCGCGCGATCTCCGCCTCGGGAATGATCCGCGAAGTCAGCACAATGCCGACCAGCAAGCCCAGCACCACCCAGGGCACCAGCTTGATCGAAGCATGATCCAGCGCCGCGCCCAAGCCGACCACGACCAGAATGAAACCGACCGAGCCCCACAGCCGGATGCGACCATAGCGGTCGGTACTCTTGCCCAGATGCGACAACGTGGTGGCTTCCACCAGCGGCAAGGACGCGCTCCAGAAGAAGCTGATCAGACTCATCACCGCGAACAGCGCCCAGAACGAGGTCGCCCAGAACACGCCGACGAAAGCGACCAGGCAAACCAGCGCGGCCAGTTGCACGATGGCGACGCGCTTGCCGGTGTGGTCGGCAATATGCCCCCAGATGTTGGGCGCGAAGATGCGCATGACCTGCAGCAGCGACATCAGAACGCCGATCTGGAACGCGTTGAATTCAAGTGAACGCAGATACAGACCCCAGAACGGAGCCATGGCGCCGACGAAGGCGAAGTAGAAGAAATAGAAACCGGACAGGCGCCAATACGGCAAAGCCGATGCGGAAGCGGAGGAGGAGGGTGTCATGAGCCGAGAAGCAGGTCGCGAAAAAAAACGGCCCGGCGTGGAAACGTCGGGCCGATGCGAGCGCGACGCAGGCGTCAGCCGTTGCCGGAAGTAACCAGCATCTTGTAGAGGCGGTCCTTGAGACGCACGCGCAATTGCTTCAATTCCTCGGCATAGAGGTCGGAAGCGGGATCGAGCCGCTGCTCGATGCGCGCCACCTTGAGATCAACCTCGGTGTATTCCCGCATCATCTTGGCGAAATCGTCGTTGCTGAGCATCAGCGCGCGAATGGTTGCCTGATGCTCGGGAAACTCGTGATAAAGGTCGTGGCTTTCAATCATGGATCGCTCCTAAGTGGGTGAAAAATTCAGTCAAAGAATCTTGCCGGGAATGACCGGCGTCGGGCAGACCACATCGGCGTTCTGCGCGCGCTGGCGCAGCGCATGGTCCATCAGCACGATGGCCAGCATCGCCTCGGCGATCGGCGTGGCGCGGATGCCGACACAGGGATCGTGACGGCCCTCGGTAACGACTTCCACCGGCTCGCCGCGCACGTTGATCGAACGACCGGGCAAGCGCAGGCTGGAAGTGGGTTTGATCGCGATGGAGGCGGTGATGTCCTGGCCGGTGGAAATGCCGCCGAGAATGCCGCCAGCATGATTGGAAGCAAAACCCGCGGGGAACATTTCGTCGCGGTGCTCGGTGCCTTTCTGCGCGACGACGGCAAAACCATCGCCGATTTCCACGCCTTTCACCGCGTTGATGCTCATCAGCGCATGCGCCAGATCGGCATCGAGGCGGTCGTAAACCGGTTCACCGAGACCGATCGGCACATTCTCGGCGACCACGTTGATGCGCGCGCCGACCGAATCGCCGGACTTGCGCAACGCATCCATGTATTCCTCCAGGCCGGCCACCGCATCGGCGTCCGGCGCAAAGAACGGGTTTTCGCGCACGCTTGCCCAACTCTTGAACGGCACCGCGATCGGCCCGAGCTGTGCCAGATAACCGCGAATCACCGTGCCGTATTTCTCGAACAGCCATTTCTTCGCAATCGCGCCTGCCGCCACCCGCACCGCCGTCTCGCGCGCGGAAGAACGGCCGCCGCCGCGGAAATCGCGGAAACCATATTTCTGGTTGTAGGTGTAATCGGCATGACCCGGCCGGAAGGTCTCGGCGATGTTGCCGTAATCCTTGCTGCGCTGATCCTCGTTGCGGATCAGCAGCGCGATCGGCGTGCCGGTGGTCTTGCCGTCGAACACGCCGGACAGGATTTCCACCGTATCCGACTCGCGCCGCTGCGTGACGTGGCGGGAAGTGCCCGGCTTGCGTCGATCCAGATCGAGCTGGATGTCGGCCGCGCACAGCGACATCCCGGGCGGGCAACCATCGACGATGCAGCCGATACCCGGGCCATGCGATTCGCCAAAGGAAGTCACAGAAAAGACCAAACCAATAGAGTTTCCCGACATGCCACTGCTCACTTCAAATCAATAGCCTGAAAAGTAACACAGGCGATGCCCAAAACGCGCTCAAAAGCGCGGTCGGCGGCTGGTTTGGCGATCCACACAACCTACTATAAAGTTGCTGCACGGCAAGCCGATTAAAATCAACATTCAACGGAGGCGAACTTGCAGATCCCATTGTTCTTCCTGGCGCGTGTGGCATTGCTTGCTGTTCTGCTTCAGCTCCCTCTCGTCGCATACGCCCAGAACGCCCTCAAGATCACGCTGGCCTCTCCCGGTCCGGCGAGTTTGTCCTATCTGCCGATTGATCTGATCAAGAAAATCGGCGCCGACCTGGCCGAGGGTGTCGATCTCGACATCCGTTACCAAAGCGGCGGACCCTTGGCGGCCAAGGAAATGCTGGACGGCAACAGCGACTTCGCCGCGCTGGGCATGTCGGCCCTGGCCAGCTTCCATGCCAACGGCAAGGATGTGCGCAGCATCGTCAGCGTCAGTCGTGCACCGACCTATGTTCTCAGTGTGCGCAGCGATCTGCGCAAAAGCGTCAAGAAAATCGCCGACCTGAGAGGCCGCGTCATCGGCGTCCACAGCGGCGGTCGCAACAGTAAATCCACCTCACGACAACTGGTCGAGTTCATGCTGATGCGCGCCGGCATCGATCCCGACAGCGTCAATTACCTGCCCGCCGGCCAAAGTTACGAGGAACAGCGCGCTGCGTTGGCATCCGGCGCAATCGACGCATTGATGGGCGAAGAACCGTTCTCGACACGTCTGAAAGAAGAAGGCCTGATCTATATCCTGGCCGACCTGCATGACGCGAGCGCGGCCAGACAGGCCCTGGGCGGCCCGTTCCTGTATGTGCAGATCGCAACCCGAGGCAGCGTGATGGCGCAACAGCCGGAGAAAGCCAAAAGGATGGTCGCTGTCATGCGCCGCACGCTGCAATGGATCGCGACACATAACCCTGATGAAATCGCGCGCGCTTTAGGCGCCAACAACCCAGAAACCCTGCGCGCAAACAGCCCGCTGATCGCGCGCGTCAAGCCCGCCTTCAGCCCGGATGGCGTTTTCCGGCGCGAGGAAGTCGTCACTACGGAACGTTTTTTCCAAACCGTATTCAGCGACGACCCGAAAGCACGTGCGCTGCGCATGACCGATTTGATCGATGCACGCTATGCGGGCTGGAAAGAATGACTGATTTGCCAAAGCGGCAACGACTTGCGCTGCCACCGCTGGCGGGTGCACTGACCAAGCGTATCGTCGTCGTGTTGCTGGCCGTGGTGACGCTGACCCTGGCCAGCATCTCAACCTTTGTTGCCTGGCAAAGTCGCCTCGAGCGCAGCGAGGAAGATATGGCGGCTGGCCAAATGGTCAACGCTCGCCTCAATCTGCTGCAAAACAACTGGCGGCAGATGGCGGAAAACATCACGACCGGGATCGAACTGCAACGCATCGCCAGTCAACCCGATCCGATACGTTGGCAGCGCCTACGCGCATGGCTGGTCGCGCTAGGCGAAAACACCAGCTTCGATACCGTTCTGGTGCAAGACAAAAGTGGCCGCGTCCTGTTTGTTTATGGCCACGAAAGCGACGAAGTCAACACGCTGCCGCCGGCAAGAGATGCGACCTGGTACTTCAGTCGCAAGTACAGCGAGTTTCACGCCGTGATCCGCTCTTCACTCTGGCTTGGGCCGGACAGCGGACGTGGCGACATCGTGTTCCTGCAGCCGATCCTGCCTTCCACCTTGCAGTTGATCAGCTCGGACAAACGGCCCGTCTACCTGGCCTCACCGAAAGCGTTGCTGGCAGGCGGCGACGATGCGCACATCCCGATTCAGCCCGGCGCTGAATTCACACTGGACAACAAGCGCTGGCGCATCATCGCCGTGCCGTTGAACGGCACGCACGATGCGCGCCTCCTGTTACGTCTGCCGGCCGACCTGCCCGCCTGGTTTATCCCGGTGCTGATTGGCGCGCTTGCGCTGGGGCTGGCGCTGGCGCTGGGAATCTATCTCGTCCTAGGCCGCTGGGCGCAAGGCCTGGTCCGCCGCATCAACACACTGGGGCAAGCCGCCAGTGCATTCGGCAATCAACAGAATCCCAACCTGACCGAAATACGCGGGCTATTGAGCAGCGCCAAGGAAACGCGGGACGAGATCGGCAGCGTGGCCGACGCGCTGGAAACCCTGATGGATACGGTCAATCTGCGCGAACAGGAAAATCGCACCTATCTCGACACGCTGAATCTGCTCGAAGAAGTGGTGATCGAGCTCGACCTGAGCGGCATCATCCAGCGTGCAAGTTCAGCCTGGCCGCGCCTGAGCGGCTGCGTCGAGGAAATCACACCGGCGAACGCGCCGCCGCGACTGAAGTTCCAGGATCGCTTGCATCCGGACGACAAGGAACAAATGGAAACCGTGCTCGGCGCCATCGCCTCACACGAAAAAGATCAGATCACGCTGCGCGCCCGACTGCGTGGCGAAGGCGCGTTCGATACCTGGGTCGAATGCCGTTTCGTGCCGATGCGCGATGGCGCCGGCCATGTGCTGGGTGTGCGCGGTGTGTTGCGTGACGTGACCCAGACCTACATGCAGGAAAAACAGATCACGCACATGGCCTTGCATGATGCGCTGACTGGTCTACCCAACCGCATCCTGCTGGAAGACCGCGCAAAGATGGCCCTGCGCAGCGCCAAACGTTTGGATCAGAAGGTCGGACTGTGCTTTTTTGATCTCGATCACTTCAAGCAGATCAACGACACCCTTGGCCACAAAGCCGGGGATCGTTTGCTGATCGCATTGTCCGAGGCGGTTCGCGCCAGACTGCGCGACGGCGACACCCTGGCGCGCTGGGGCGGCGACGAATTCGTGTTGTTGATACCAGACATGAAAACGGTCAACGATATCCGTGATGTCGTCGCCAAAATCGCCAAGATCACGCATGCCCCGCTGATCGTCGATGGCGCCGAATTCGCGATCACCTTCAGCATGGGCGTCACCGTCTTCCCGGACGATGCCGACAACATCGATGGTCTGCTCTCGCAGGCTGACCGCGCCATGTTCTATGCCAAGGCGCAAGGCCGCAACGCGTTCCAGTTCTTCGCCGACATGTCGCAAAAAGGGCTTGGCAAGAAAGACCTGTACATTCAGCACCGGCTGGCGGCGGCCATCAAGAACCATGAAATCCTCGCCTGGTTCCAGCCCTTGATCGACGCGAAGTCGGGCCGGGCAATGGGCGCCGAAGCCCTGGCGCGCTGGCATGATCCGGAACTGGGCTGGGTTTCGCCGGCCACCTTCATTCCGATGGCGGAAAACCTGGGGCTGATCCGAGAACTCGGCGAACTGGTCTGGGAAGCCACACTGGCTGCCGGCCAGGCCTGGAAAGCCCGCGGCCACGACCTGGCCCTGGCGGTGAACATCTCAAAACGGCAATTGTTCATGCCGTACTTCACCGAAAAGCTGATCGAGGATGCGGCACGCTATGGCATTGCGCCGCAGCGCATCACGCTCGAAATCACCGAAAGCATCGCGCTGCTCGATGTGGAGTTCGCCAGCGAGCGGCTCAGCGAACTGGGTGACGCCGGTTTCCGTATCGCCATCGACGACTTTGGCACCGGCTATTCCTCGCTATCGCAGTTGCATGACATGCCCGTGCATGAGATCAAGATCGACATCAGCTTCGTGCGCCGTATCCACACGCCGCAAGGCCTGCGCGTGGTGCAGGCGATCGTGCAAATGGCCAGCGCGATGCGCCTGGAATGCGTCGCCGAGGGAGTTGAAGATGCGCTCACCGCGGAATTGCTGACCGGCCTGGGCATCAACACCCTGCAAGGCTTCCATTTCGCCAAACCCATGCCGGCAGCGGATTGCGACGTCTGGCTGGACGCGCGAGCAGGAACGTAGGAAGTGGTTACCGAAGGGTAGGGGCTTCATCAGAGCGGAGCGAACCGCATCATTCAGACTCGATGTGGTTCGCAAGCTCACCACACCCTGCTCAGTTCAGATCCTCCAGCAGTTTCAGCCCCAGCGCCACGCCGAAACCGGTGATATCCGATCCGACCGCGCCCAGGCCGCCCTTGCAGCGGCTGGCCGAAAGATCGACATGCAGCCAGGGCGTATCGGCGACAAAGCGTTGCAGAAAACGCGCTGCCAGGATGTGGTCGGCCTCGCCGTCGAGCGTGCATTGCTTGACATCGGCGACAGTCGAATCAAGCGCTTCGTCGTAATCCTCCGGCATCGGGAAGGCCACCACCCGGTCGCCGGTCGCGTCACCGGCAACCTGCGCCTTGCGGGCCAGTTCGTCGCGGTTGCTGATCACACCGCTCATACGTTCGCCCAAGGCCACCGCCATGCTGCCGGTGAGCGTGGCGAAGTCGATGATCACCGCCGGCTTGGCTTGCGCCGCCAGCGCCAGGGCATCGGCCAGCACCATGCGGCCTTCGGCGTCGGTGTGGACGATTTCGATGGTCGTGCCATTCAGCGCCGTCACCACTTCGTTCTGGGTGTAAGCCTCCGGTGACAGATGGTTTTCCGCGATGGCCAGCCAGACGTCCAGGTTTACCGGCAATTTCAGACGCGATGCGGCGATCAGAATGCCCAACGCCACCGCCGAACCGTTCATGTCGTCGTGCATGTTGTTCATGTAGCGCGCCGGCTTCAGGTTGTGGCCGCCGGTATCGAAGCAGATGCCTTTGCCGACCAGCGCAAGCGCGCTTGCGCTGCCGCCTTTGCCCGAATAGCGCAGCCGCACAATCGCCGCATCTTCATGCCCGCTGCCGCGCGCCACGGCCAGAAAGGCGCCAGCCTTCAGCTTCTTCAGCCGCTTGAGGTCGTATTCCTCGATTTGCCAACCGGCGTCCTTGGCCAAACCACGAATGCGTTCGCGATAGCTGGCCGGGTTGAGCAGGTTGGGCGGCAGTACGGTCAAGGCGCGGCACAGCGTATTGCCCTCGGCCAGCGCCCGCTCGCGCGCGAGCGACAGGCCCGACACACCATGTAACCCGATGCGCTTGAGTGCGACCGGCGCCTTGCCGCCCTTCCAGCTCGGCAGCGGCGTGCCGTTCAGCCAGGCGACATACGCCGCCGCGCCAGCCGCGCGCGCACGGAATGCGTCATCGCCATACACCGCGATCTCGATTTCTTTCGGTTGTTCATCCAGCAGCGGCTTCAGCGCCTGGCGCAAACGGCTCATCCAGTCGAAGGCCGGCTTGGCGACATCCAGGCGCAGCCAGACTGACAGACAGCCGCCCGGCAATTCCAGCGTCAGGGCCTGTTTGGCGAGTTCGTCAGCTTTTTTGTCGCGCCGTTTCAGCGCGGCCTCGGCGGCGGCATGCTCGGGGGCATCGTGCCAATCCGTTCCAGCCGGCAGAATTATCAGGAGATGACGGGTTTTCTTCAGCCGCTCGCGCAGAACCGGCTTGTGTTGAACCAGGCTGGCCAATTCGGGGAAGTTCTGAATCTGTTGCTTCATGAGCATTCCTTAATATTAAAAGCATCAATACTGACTATTGAAAATTGACCCGCCTTATCCCTGCCTCGATAATTCGCCGGCTTTCATAACCCGATTGTCCCTGAAAACACTTATAAATACGGCCGGTACGCGCGGCGCGCCACAAGCGCATCGATGCGGTCTCAGCCACTTTCGGAGCACTCTTTTCATGCCGAATTCCATGCCTGACCACGATCCTCAGGAAACCCGCGAGTGGCTTGATGCCCTCGCCGCAGTTATCGAAGAAGAAGGCGTCGAACGCGCCCATTACCTGCTCGAAAAACTGATCGACAAGGCGCGTCGCTCCGGCGCTTATCTGCCCTACAACGCCACCACGGCGTATGTGAACACCATCCCGGTGCACATGCAGGCAAAACATCAAGGCGACATCGCGATGGAACGCCGCATCAAGGCGCTGATCCGCTGGAATGCCGTGGCCTGCGTGATGCGCGCCAACGAAAAGGCGCCCGGCGTCGGCGGCCACATTGCCAGCTTCCAGTCTTCCGCCACGTTGTATGACGTCGGCTTCAACCATTTCTTCCACGCCCCCAGCGCCGAGCGCGGCGGCGATCTGATCTATTTCCAGGGCCACGCCTCGCCCGGCATCTACGCCCGCGCCTACATTGAAGGCCGCATCAGCGACGAACAGTTCAGCAACTTCCGCCAGGAAACCAGCGGCGAAGGCATCCCGTCCTATCCGCACCCGTGGCTGATGCCCGACTTCTGGCAGTTCCCGACGGTGTCGATGGGCCTCGGCCCGATCACCGCGATCTATCAGGCCCGCTTCCTCAAGTATCTGCACGACCGCGGCATCGCCGACACCTCCGGACGCAAGGTCTGGGCCTTCCTCGGCGACGGCGAGACCGACGAGCCGGAAACCCTGGGCGCCATCACGCTGGCCTCGCGCGAGAAGCTCGACAACCTGATCTTCGTGGTCAACTGCAACCTGCAACGCCTCGACGGCCCGGTGCGCGGCAACGGCAAGATCATCCAGGAACTGGAAGCCGCCTTCCGTGGCGCCGGCTGGAACGTGCTCAAGGTGATCTGGGGTTCGTACTGGGATCCGCTGCTGGCGATGGACTCGCAAGGCCTACTGCGCCAGCGCATGGAAGAGTGCGTCGACGGCGAATACCAGAACTTCAAGGCCAAGGGCGGCGCCTACACGCGCGAGCACTTCTTCGGCAAATATCCCGAACTAAAGGAGATGGTCGCCGCCATGTCGGATGAGGACATCTGGCGCCTGAACCGCGGCGGCCACGACCCGCACAAGGTCTATGCCGCCTACGCCTCGGCGGTGAAACATGAAGGCCAGCCGACGGTCATTCTGGCCAAGACCGTCAAGGGTTACGGCATGGGCGCCTCGGGCGAAGCGCAGAACCCGACGCACCAGCAGAAGAAGATGGATATGGACTCGCTGCGCGCCTTCCGCGACCGCTTCCAGATTCCCATCGCCGATGCCGACCTGGAGGCCCTGCCGTTCTACCGTCCGGCCGAAGACAGCCCGGAAATGAAGTATCTGCATGCCCGCCGCGCCGCGCTGGGCGGTTACGTGCCCACGCGCCAGAGCAAGGCGGCGCCTCTCGAAGCGCCGCCGCTGTCGAGCTTCCAGGCCATGCTGGAAGCGACCGGCGAACGCGAAATCTCCACCACGATGGCCTTCGTGCGCCTGCTCACCACGCTGCTGCGCGACAAGACGCTGGGCCGCCACATCGTGCCGATCATCCCGGACGAGGCGCGCACCTTCGGCATGGAAGGCCTGTTCCGCACGGTCGGCATCTATTCCTCGGTCGGCCAACTGTATGAACCGGTCGATTCCGACCAGGTCATGTATTACCGCGAAGACAAGGGCGGCCAGATTCTGGAAGAAGGCATCAACGAAGCCGGCGCTTTCTCGTCCTGGCTCGCCGCCGCAACGTCATACAGCACCAACAACGTGCAGATGATGCCGTTCTACATCTACTACTCGATGTTCGGCTTCCAGCGCATCGGCGACCTGGCCTGGGCCGCAGGCGATTCCCGCGCGCGCGGCTTCCTGCTCGGCGGCACCGCCGGCCGCACGACGCTGAACGGCGAAGGCCTGCAACACGAGGACGGCCACAGCCACCTGCAGGCGGCGATGATCCCGAACTGCATTTCCTATGACCCGACCTTCCATTACGAACTCGCGGTGATCCTTCAGGACGGCATGCGCCGCATGTTCCAGGAACAGGAAGACGTGTTCTATTACCTGACGGTGATGAACGAGAACTACAGCCATCCCGCGCTGCCGAAGGGCGCCGAGAAGGGCATCCTCAAAGGTTTGTACCGCTTGAGCGAAGCGCCGAAGAGCAAAGCAAAAACGAAAAAACCGCACGTGCAACTGATGGGCTCCGGCACCATCCTGCGCGAAGTCATCGCCGCCGCCGAACTGCTCGAAGCCGACTGGGGTGTCGCCGCCGATGTCTGGAGCGCGACCAGCTTCAACGAACTGCGCCGCGAAGCGCAGGAAACGCACCGCTGGAACCTGCTGCACCCGGAAGCCA
>Ga0209287_10001201_pt1 | contig 13409 bp, 7 predicted proteins | sample PPLLak3cmMay2015_2_FD_187255 | JGI IMG/M metagenome (GOLD analysis project Ga0209287, IMG submission 187255) | Freshwater sediment microbial communities from Prairie Pothole Lake near Jamestown, North Dakota, USA - PPLs Lake P8 Core (1) Depth... | ecosystem: Environmental > Aquatic > Freshwater... | reverse complement strand
CCGGCCTACCTGCAGCAGGCCGACATGGAAAGCAACGGCAAGTCGGTCGACCGCGACGGCAGGCCGGTCGACTACGCCACCGGGCCGGTGATCTGGGGCGCCACCGGCATCAACGGCCAGCATGCCTTCTACCAGCTGCTGCACCAGGGTACCCGGCTGATCCCGGCCGATTTCATCGTCACGGTCGAACCGCATACCGGATTGCAGGCGCATCACGACATCCTGCTGTCCAACTTTCTGGCACAGACCGAGGCGCTGATGCGCGGCCGCACCCGCAGCGAGACCGAGGCGCAGACCAGTGCGTTCGTCGAACAGAAGGTTTTCGAGGGTAACCATCCGAGCAATGCGATCCTGCTGCGCCGGCTCACGCCGCATGCCCTGGGCATGCTGATCGCGCTCTACGAGCACAAGATCTTCGTCCAGGGAGTGATCTGGAACCTGAATTCCTACGACCAGTGGGGGGTTGAACTCGGCAAGCAGCTGGCGAGCCGCATCCTGCCCGAACTGGGGGCGGATGACGACGCGTCGAGCCACGATGCCTCGACCAACGCCCTCATCAATCATGTCCGGCGCTTGCGCCGACCGGACGCAGCGGAGAAGCCGGAACCCTCCTAGAATTACGGTATGGAGATAATTGCAGGCGATATTGGCGGGACCAAAAGCTGGCTCGTTCGGGTCGCGGAAAACGAGGGTTTGAACCACCCTCCACGCTATGAGCAGGTCTATGCCAGCAGCGATTTTGCCGACATGGGGTCGCTGTTGCGCCGCTTCATGCAGGACGCGCAGTTTACTGCGCCGGCTGCCAGGATGGTGCTGGCCCTGCCGGGTGCGATTCGCGGCAGGCAGGTGAGGCTGACCAATCTTGACTGGATGCTCGACGCCGATGTCCTGCAGGCGGAATTCGGCATGACCGAGGTGCGCTTCATCAATGATTTCGAGGCGGCGGCGGAGGGGGTGTCGACGCTGACAGCGAGTGACTGCATCGCGCTGAACGCGCAAGCGGTCGAAAATGGCGGAGTGCGCGCGATTACCGGCGCCGGAACCGGTCTCGGGCTGGCATGGATGATGGCGGAACGAGACGGGCAATATCGCGCCTGGCCGAGCGAGGGCGGGCATATCGATTTTGCCCCGGCCGATGCGCGGCAGATGCGCCTGCTCGAATTCGTCCGTGACGAACTCGATGCGGCGGACCTGGCGGCACACGTTTCGTGGGAGCGGCTGGTTTCGGGCCTGGGACTCGGCAGTCTGTACCGCTTCTGCCGCCAGGAAGCGGGCGCTGCCATGCCTGCCGAAACTGCGCCGGATGGCGCGGCGATCAGCGCCCTGGCGGCGGCCGGGGACGCGGCCGCCGAAGCGGCACTCGAGTTGTTCGTCGAGCTCTACGGCGCCTGGGTGGGCAACGTCGCCTTGCTGTACAAACCGTCCGGCGGGCTGTATATCGCCGGCGGGGTGGCGACGCATTTGCGCCAGCGCATGCAGTCGCCGCGCTTCATGGCGGCGTGCACGGACAAGGGCAGGATGCGCGGCGTGGTGGAAACCACCCCGATATTCTTGATTACCAACAAGCGGCTTGGGGTGCAGGGTGCGACCCGGGTTGCATTACAAAGACTGCAATGACATTTGAAGACGCAAGGAGCGAGACATGACGATTTCCGATGACGAACAGGCGCGGCTCTACCGCTATTACACCGAGCCGAAGATGGTGACCGAACTGACGCGCAAGACGCTTGCGCTGATCCTGGCCGGCGGCGAGGGCTCGCGGCTGAAGGACCTGACGCGCTGGCGCGCCAAGCCGGCGGTACCGATCGGCGGCAAGTACCGCATCATCGATTTTCCGCTGTCGAACTGCGTCAACTCCGGCATCCGCCGCATCGGCGTGCTGACCCAGTACAAGTCGCACTCGCTGATCCGCCACCTGCAACGTGCCTGGGGTTTCATGCGTGCCGAGATCGGCGAGTTCGTCGAGATCCTTCCGGCGCAGCAGCGCACCGAGAAGAAGGAGTGGTACCAGGGCACCGCCGATGCGCTGTTCCAGAACATTGACATCGTCCAGCGTCACCATCCCGAGTACGTGCTGGTGCTCGGCGGCGATCACGTCTACACCATGGACTACTCGGAAATGCTGCTGCACCACGTGCAGACCGGTGCCGACGTCACGGTGGGCAGCATCGAGGTGCCGGTGGACGAGGCCCGTTCCTTCGGCGTCATGTCGGTCGACGAGAACATGCACATCACCCATTTCAGCGAAAAGCCGGAGGTTCCCGACACGATTCCCGGCAAGCCCGATGTGGCGCTGGTGTCGATGGGGATCTACATCTTTTCCAAGGAGTATCTCTACCAGGTTCTGGTGGCCGACGCCCAGTCGGACGAGTCCTCTCACGATTTCGGCAAGGACATCATTCCTTCCAGCGTCAAGGGCGCGCGTGCCGTGGCCTATCCGTTCCGCGACAAGGAGGGCGGCCAGGCCTACTGGCGCGATGTTGGAACGCTATATTCCTACTGGCAGACCAACATGGAGCTGTGCTCGGTGGAACCCGAGCTCAATCTCTACAACCGCGACTGGCCGATCTGGACTTACCAGCCGCAATATCCGCCGGCAAAGTTCATTTTCGACGACGAGGGCCGGCGTGGCGAGGCGATCGATTCCCTGATCGCCGGCGGCTGCATCCTCTCGGGTGCGCGGGTCAAGCGTTCGGTGCTGTTCTTCGCCACCACGGTGGAAAACTACAGTCTGATCAAGGACAGCGTGATTCTGCCCAAGGTCAGCATCGGCCGTAACTGCCGCATCACCCGCTGCATCATCGACAAGGGCTGCGTCATCCATGACAACACGATCATCGGCGAAGACCCGGTCGAGGACGCCAAGCGCTTCCATGTCACTCCCGAAGGCATCGTGCTGGTGACCCCGGCGATGCTCGGCCAGAACCTCTATTCGAGACTGCAGAACGACTATGACGGCTAAAGCACTCAACGTCGTGCTGGCGTGGCACATGCACCAGCCCTATTACCGTGACGGGCTGGACGGCGCCTATCACCTGCCGTGGGTGTACCTGCACGGCATGAAGGACTACAGCGACATGGCGGCGCACCTGGAGCGCCATCCGCAGATGCGGGTGGTGGTCAATTTCGCCCCGGTTCTGCTCGAGCAGCTCGACGACTATGCGCTGCAGCTGACTGACCTGCTGCAGCAGGGCACCCCGACCCAGGACGCCATGCTCAACCTGCTGGCCGGCGTCGAGCCGATTCCGACCGATCCGGCCGAGCGCCTGCGCATCATCCACGACTGCCAGCGCTGCCATGCTCCGCGCATGATCCATCCCTATCCGGCATTTCACCGCCTGCTGCGCATGATCGGTGCCACCGACGCCGCCGGAATCGGCAACCAGGGCGTGCAGTGGCATCTCGCCTATCTTGCCGATCAGTATTTTCTCGATCTGCTGACCTGGTATCACCTCGCCTGGCTCGGCCATTCGCTGAAGCAGGTGCCGCTGGCACAGCGCCTGATGAAGCAGGAGCAGGACTATTCGACGGCCGACCGGCACGAACTGCTGGAGCTGATCCAGACCACGCTGGCCGGCCTGATTCCGCGCTACCGGGCGCTCGCCGATCGCAAGCAGATCGAACTGTCGATGACGCCTTACGGCCATCCCATCGTGCCGCTGCTCAACGACTTCAGGAACATGCGCGACGCCCTGCCCGATGCGCCCGCGCCGCTGGCGCCGGCCTATCCCGGCGGCACCGAGCGCGCACGCTGGCACCTGCAGCACGGCATCGAGGTATTCGAGCATTACTTCGGCCGCAAGCCGCAGGGCGTGTGGCTGTCCGAAGGCGGGGTGAGCGAGGATGCGCTCGCCCTGCTCGACGAATTCGGCATCGTCTGGACTGCGTCGGGCGAAGGGGTTTGGCGCGGCAGCTGCATCAAGTCGGGCTGTTCGGTCGACGACATGCACACCAAGCGCAGCCTGTTTTCGCCGATTCGCGTCGACGGCTTCAAGACCCGGGTGTTCTTCCGCGACGACGGCCTGTCCGACCTGATCGGCTTCAAGTACAGCGACTGGCATGCCGACGATGCCGTGGCCGACTTCGTCCAGCATCTGCAGAACATCTCCGGGTTCTTCGGCAAGCAGGCCGGCAAGCAGGTGGTGGCGGTGATTCTCGACGGCGAGAATGCCTGGGAATACTACCCGGACAACGGCCATCACTTCCTCGATGCGCTGTATGCCAGCCTGTCGGGTCACGCCAGCCTGAACATGAGTACCTTCGCCGAGCAGGTGAACCACGCCGCGCCAGCCGCGCTGAAGCGGCTGGCAGCAGGCAGCTGGGTCTATGGCAGTTTTTCGACCTGGATCGGCTCCGAGGACAAGAACCGCGGCTGGGACTTCCTGGTCGAGGCCAAGCACGCCTACGACCAGGCCATCGCCGGCCTCGACCTCGAACAGCGGGTGCAGGCCACCCGCCAGTTGGCGGTGTGCGAGGGCTCGGACTGGTTCTGGTGGTTCGGCGACTACAACCCGTCCGGCAGCGTCAGTGACTTCGAGCAGCTCTATCGCACCCAGCTGCGCCAGCTCTATCGCCTGCTGGGGCAGGCTGCGCCAGCAGCGCTCGATGCGCCACTGTCGCGCGGCGGCGGCTACGTCGAAAACGCCGGCACCATGCGCAGGAACGTCGGATGAAGGATTCGCGCCGCGCCGGGATCCTGCTGCACCCCACCTCGCTGCCGTCGGGCACGCTGGGCGATGCGCCGCGCTGGCTCGATTTCCTGCAGGCGGCGGGGGTCGGCGTGTGGCAGATGCTGCCACTGGGGCGGCCATTGGCCGGACGTTCGCCGTATCAGTGCGCGTCCGCTTTCGCCGTCGACCCGGCGCTGTTTCCCGATCTGATGTCGGTGGCGATCGATACGCTTCAGCTGCGGGCCTGGCGCGCCACGCAGCAGCACTGGATCGAGGACTACGCGCTGTTCATGGCCATCAAGGCCGAGCAGCACGGTGCCGCCTGGATCGACTGGCCACCCGAGTTGCGCTGCCATGATGCCGAGGCCCTGCGTCGCTTCGCGGCCGAGCATGCGGCGGCGATCGAGGCGCTGGTGGTCGAGCAGTACCAGGCCTACAGCTACTGGCAGAGCCTGCATGCCGGGGCAGCCGCGCGCGGCATCCAGCTGTTCGGCGACATGCCGATCTTCGTCGCCCACGACAGCGCCGACGTCTGGGCCCATCCGGAATATTTCCTGCTCGACGACGAAGGCCATCCCAGCGTCGTCGCCGGGGTGCCGCCGGACTATTTCTCCGCCACCGGACAGCGCTGGGGCAATCCGCACTACAACTGGGAGGCGATGAACGACGGCGGCTTCGACTGGTGGCGGGCGCGCCTGCGCAACCATTTCGAATGGTTCGACCTGGTGCGCATCGACCATTTTCGCGGCCTGGTGGCGGTGTGGGTGATTCCGGCCGGCGAAGACACCGCGATCAACGGCCACTGGCAGCCGGTTCCCGGCGCGGCGCTGCTGCAGGCACTGCTCGACGAGATGGGCTCGATTCCGTTGGTGGCCGAGGATCTCGGCGTCATCACGCCCGAGGTCACGGCCCTGCGCAGGCAATTCGACCTGCCCGGCATGGCGGTGCTGCAATTCGCCTTCGACGCCCATGCCGACAACCCGCACAAGCCCGAAAACGTCGCGGCCGATACCGTCTATTACACGGGTACCCACGATAACGACACCACCGTCGGCTGGTTCGCAGGACTGCCTGCCGAGGTGCAGCAGCAGGTGATGCAGCAGCTCGGCGTGGATGATCCGGCCAGGGTGGCAGAAACCATGCAGGACATCGTCCTCTACAGCCGCGCCGCGCTGGCCGTGCTGCCGCTGCAGGATTTGCTCGAATTCGGCAGCGAAGCGCGCATGAACACGCCGGGGACGCCCGGCGGCAACTGGAGCTGGCGTTTCCAGTGGGATGATTTACCTGCCGACCTGGCACCCCGCCTGCGACAAAAACTACACAAGGCCCATCGATGCGAGACTCCATGAAACCTCCCGCTAAAACACCCACTTCCGTCGGGGCGAAGAAAGTCGTCCCCGCCATCAGCGAGCCGATCATGCGCCTGCAGACCGGCACGCATCACGATCCTTTCGAGGTGCTCGGCGTCCATTTGCAGCCCGATGGTTCGACGCTGGTTCGCGAATTCCTGCCGGCCGCCGAGGCGGTGGAGATGGACGGCATGTCGATGGCGCGGGTGGCGGGCACCGACTGCTTCGAAGTGATGGTGGCGCCTGGTGTTGCTGTTGCGCCCCATCCGATGCTGCGCTGGCAGGACAAGAAGGCCGGCGACTGGCACAAGCTGCAATCGCCCTATACGTTCCCGGCGCAGCTCGGCGACCTCGACCTTTATCTGCTCGGAGAAGGGCGCCATTTCGAGGCCTGGAAGGTGCTCGGCGCACGCGCGACCGTGGTCGACCATGTCGCCGGCTGCCAGTTCGCTGTGTGGGCGCCGGCGGTGCAGCGGGTCAGCGTCATCGGCGACTTCAACGACTGGGACGGACGCCGCCATCCGATGCGCTGCCGCGGCGCGTCCGGCATGTGGGAACTGTTCATTCCCGGACTCACCCCGGGGCATGCCTACAAGTACGAAATCCTCGGCCGCCACGGCCAGCTGACGAAAAAGACCGACCCCTACGCGCGGCAGATGTTTCCGCGGCCGGAAACCACCAGCCGGATTCCCGACGACACGCCGTATGCCTGGCAGGACGACGCCTGGATCGCCGCACGTGCCGAGTTCGACTGGCAGCACAAGCCGGTCAGCATCTACGAACTGCATGCCGGCTCGTGGCGACGCCACCCCGACGGCAGTTTCTACAGCTGGGACGAGCTGGTCGAAACCCTGATCCCCTACGTGCTAGAGCTCGGCTATACCCATATCGAGCTGCTGCCGGTGGCCGAGCATCCGCTCGATGCCTCGTGGGGCTACCAGGTTTCCGGCTATTACGCGCCGACCGCGCGCTTCGGCGAACCCGACTCGCTGCGCCGTTTCATCGACACCTGCCATCAGCATAATCTCGGCGTCCTGCTCGACTGGGTGCCGGCGCATTTTCCCAAGGACGACTTCGCACTGGCGCGCTTCACCGGCGAGGCGGTCTACGAACACGAGGACCCGCGCCGCGGCGAACATCAGGACTGGGGCACGCTGATCTTCAACTTCGGCCGCAACGAGGTGCGAAATTTCCTCGTCGCCAACGCCCTGTACTGGATCGACGAATTCCACATCGACGGCATCCGCGTCGACGCGGTGGCCTCGATGCTTTACCTCGACTATTCGCGCCAGCCCGGCGAGTGGCTGCCGAACCAGTACGGCGGGCGCGAGAACATCGAGGCGATCCAGTTCCTGCGCGAACTCAACGTCGAGGTCCACGGCCGCTTTCCCGGGGTGCTGACCATCGCCGAGGAATCCACCGCCTGGCCGGCGGTTTCGCGTCCGGTCGAGCTCGGCGGCCTGGGTTTCTCGATGAAGTGGAACATGGGCTGGATGAACGACACCCTCGACTACATCGAGAAGGAACCGGTCTACCGCAAGTACCAGCACAACCAGCTGACCTTCAGCCAGATGTATGCCTGGACCGAGAATTTCGTGCTGCCGCTGTCGCACGACGAAGTGGTGCACATGAAGAAGAGCCTGCTTGACAAGATGCCCGGCGACACCTGGCAGCGCTTCGCCAATCTGCGCCTGCTCTACGCCTGGCAGTATGCCCACCCTGGCAAGAAGCTGCTGTTCATGGGCAGCGAGTTCGGCCAGTGGAACGAATGGTCTGAAGCTGGCCAGCTCGACTGGATGCTGCTCGATTTTCCGGTCCACGACAGCGTGCGGCTGCTGGTTGGCGACCTCAACCGCCTCTATCGCAGCGAGCCCGCGCTGCACGAGTTCGACTTCGATCCACGAGGCTTCCAGTGGATCGATTGCCACGATGCCGACCAGTCGGTGCTGAGCTTCGTCAGGCGCGGCTCCAGCCCGTCCGAGCAGATGGTGGTGCTGCTGAATTTCACCCCGGTGCCGCGCAAGGCCTACCGCATCGGCGTGCCGGACGCTGGGCTCTGGTGCGAGGTGCTGAATACCGACTCGATGTACTACGGCGGCAGCAATCTCGGCAACGGCCAGCCGCTGCACCCGCAGAATACGCCGTGGATGGGCTTCGAGCATTCCATCGAGCTGACCCTGCCGCCGCTCGCCGCCCTGTTCCTCAAACCCTGTTCCTGAGCGATCACAAGAAAAAATGAAACGCGGTGCGATGAAGATCCTGTTCGTCTCCAGCGAGGCCTTTCCGCTGGTCAAGACCGGCGGCCTCGGCGATGTGCTGTACAGCCTGCCGCACGCCCTGCATGCGCGCGGCCTCGACGTGCGCATGGTGCTGCCCGGCTATCGTGCGCTGCTGCGCCAGCTCGAGCAGGTGCGCATCATCGGCTGGCTCGATCTGCGCGGCGCGGAAGGCATCGTCAGCGCGCGAGTCCTGGAAACCCGCCATCCCGACTTCCAGTTCCCGCTGTGGATCGTCGATTGCCCGCCGCTGTTCGACCGCCCGGGCAATCCCTACGTCAACGCCAGCGGCCAGGACTGGGAAGATAATGCAGAACGCTTCGCGGTTTTTTCGCGCGCCGCCGCGCTGCTCGGCCAGGATGCGCTCGACACGGACTGGAAGCCGGATGTGGTGCACTGCCATGACTGGCAGACCGGTCTGGTGGGGGCGTTCCTGCACGAACTGCCGCAGCGGCCGAAGACCGTATTCACCATCCACAACCTGGCCTACGGCGGCTATTTTTCGCATACCGATTTCGTCCGCCTGCAGTTGCCGAGCCTGTGGTGGTCGCCCGATGGCGTCGAGTTCCATGGCGGTTTCTCGATGCTCAAGGCAGGCATCGTCTTCGCCGATGCGGTGACGACGGTCAGCCCGACCTATGCACGCGAAATCTGCACCCCGGAGTTCGGCTACGGCCTCGATGGCCTGCTGCTGTCGCTGCAGCACAAGCTTCACGGCATCCTCAACGGCATCGACACTTCGCTGTGGAACCCGTCGATCGATTCGCACCTGCCGGCACATTACTCGCTGGGCCGCATCAACCCCGGCAAGCGCCGCAACAAGCAGGCGCTGCTGCAGCGTTTCCTCGCCAAGGTCGACGATGCCGACATGGATGCGCCGCTGCTGGGCCTGGTCGGCCGCCTGGTGGAGCAGAAGGGAGTCGACTGGGTGCTCGCTGCGCTGCCGCAACTGCTCGAGGAAACCGACGTGCGCGTCGCAATGCTGGGCAGCGGGCAGGCGATGTACGAGCAGAAGTTCACCCGCCTGGCCAGGCAGTACCCGGACCGGGTGTTCGTCGAGATCGGCTATGACGAACCGCTGGCGCACCTGATCGAAGCCGGTGCGGACATGTTCCTGATGCCGTCGCGTTTCGAACCCTGCGGACTCAACCAGATGTACAGCCTGCGCTACGGTACGCCGCCCGTGGTCTACAAGACCGGCGGACTCGCCGATACCGTGGTTGACGTCAATGACGCCACGCTGGAAGACGGCAGCGCCACCGGCTTCGTTTTCGACACTCCCAGCGTCGAGGCCTTTCTCGAGGCGATCCACCGTGCGCTCGCGCTCTACCGGCAGCCGCCCCAGTGGCGCCGGGTGCAGCAGGCGGGAATGCGCCAAAGCTTCGACTGGAGCGAAAGCGCGGGCCACTATCTTTCGCTCTACAGCATGTAAATCTGATTCGAATCAAGGAAAAGCAATGCCGCCCAAGAAGAAAATCCCTGTCATCGACACCCCAGTGACCTGCAAGCTCCTCGATCCGCTGCCCAGCGACGCCGCGGCTGTCACCAAGGATCTCGAGCGCTACCAGTTCTATCACCAGGGCCGCCTGCACGGCTGTCCGAAAGTGTATTGCTACCAGTCGCTGGCCTGGACCCTGCGCGATCGGCTGATGAGCGACTGGATGAACAGCTATGGTGCGCGCGACAAGCCGGGCAATCGCCGCGCCTATTACCTGTCGCTGGAGTTCCTGATCGGCCGTGCGCTCGGCAACCATGTGCTCAACCTCGGGCTGGAAGGCCCGGTGCGCGAAGCGCTGCAGGGTTTCAGCCAGAGCTTGGAGGATATTGCCGGCGAAGAGCACGACGCCGGGCTCGGCAACGGCGGCCTAGGCCGGCTGGCGGCCTGCTTCATGGACAGCTGCGCCACCCTCAACCTGCCGGTGATGGGCTACGGCATCCATTACGAATACGGCATGTTCCGCCAGCGCATCGAAAACGGCTATCAGGTGGAGGAGCCGGATCACTGGCTGCGCGACGGCAACCCGTGGGAGATCGAGCGCTCCGAGTTCAGCCAGCGCGTCTCGTTCGGCGGGCGCACCGAGCATTATCAGGACGAGCGCGGCGTCGAGCGCGTGCGCTGGGTCGACACCCGCGACGTGCTGGCGATTCCTTTCGACATGCCGATTTCCGGCTACCGCAATCACGCGGTGAACACCCTGCGGCTGTGGAAGTCCACCGCCACCGACGTGTTCGACCTCAACGAATTCAACGCCGGCAGCTACACCGAGTCGGTGCAGTCGAAGAACCAGGCCGAGCACATCTCGATGGTGCTGTACCCCAACGACAGCAGTGAGAACGGCAAGGAACTGCGCCTGCGCCAGCAGTATTTCCTTGCCTCCGCCAGCCTCAAGGATGCCCTGCGGCAGTGGCGCTCGGCGGGCAATTCCGACATCAGCCGTTTTGCCGCCGACAACGTGTTCCAGATGAACGACACCCATCCGACCATCGCGGTGGCCGAACTGATGCGCATCCTGCTCGACGAGGAGGGCATGGGCTGGGACGCGGCCTGGAAGATCACTTCGCGGTGCATGGCCTACACCAACCACACCCTGCTGCCGGAAGCGCTGGAGCGCTGGCCGGTTCCGCTGTTCGAGCGCCTGCTGCCGCGCCCCCTGGAAATCATCTACGAAATCAATGCGCGCTTCCTGCGCGAGGTGTCGATGAAGTGGCCGGGCGACATCGATCGCCAGCGCCGCATGTCGATCATTGAGGAAGGCTATCCGCGCCAGGTGCGCATGGCGTGGCTGGCGATCGTCGGAAGTTTCTCGATCAACGGCGTGGCCGCCCTGCATTCGCAACTGCTCAAGGAAGGCCTGTTCCGCGATTTCGTCGATCTCTGGCCGAAAAAGTTCAACAACAAGACCAACGGCGTTACCCCGCGCCGCTGGGTGGCGCACGCCAACCCCGGCATGACCGCGCTGATCAGCGAGAAGATCGGTGACGGCTGGGTCGCTGACCTGTCGCATCTGGAAAAGCTCAAGCCGCTGGCGGCGCTGAAGAACAAGAAATTCCACGAGGCCTGGCGCGAGGTCAAGCTCGCCAACAAGCGCCGACTGGCCGAGCTGGTGAAGGCCGAATGCGGGGTGGTGTTCGAGCCGACCGCGTTGTTCGACGTCCAGGTCAAGCGCATCCACGAGTACAAGCGGCAGTTGCTCAACGTGCTGCACATCATCCATCTGTACAACCGCATCAAGCGCGGTCGGCTGGAGCACTGGGCCGACCGTTGCGTGCTGATCGGCGGCAAGGCGGCGCCCGGCTACATGATGGCCAAGCGCATCATCAAGCTGATCAACAACGTCGCTGACGTCGTAAATCACGACCCCGACGTCAATGGGCGGTTGAAGGTCGCCTTCCTGCCCAACTACCGCGTCTCCAGCATGGAAATCATCGCCCCGGCGACCGACCTGTCGGAGCAGATTTCCACCGCCGGCAAGGAGGCTTCGGGCACCGGCAACATGAAATTCATGATGAACGGCGCGGCGACGATCGGCACCTACGACGGTGCCAACATCGAAATCCTGGAAGCGGTCGGCGAGGAGAACTTCTTCCTCTTCGGCCTGCGTGCCGACGAGGTCGAGGAACTGCGCGGGCACTACCAGCCGGCGGCCTATGTCGAGCAGGACCATGAGCTGCACGAGGTCATCGACCTGCTGTCTTCCGGGCATTTCAACAGCTTCGAGCCGGGGATTTTCGACGTCATTCTCGGTGCGCTGCTGAGCCCGCACGATCCGTGGATGACGCTGGCCGACTTCCGCAGCTATATCGACGCCCAGCACCGGGTCTCGGTCGCCTGGCACGACCAGGCCAACTGGACCAGGCTGAGCATCCTCAACACCGCATCAAGCGGCTTCTTCTCGACCGATCGCACCATGCAGGAGTACAACCGCGACATCTGGAAGCTGAAACCCGCAGGCTGAGCAGTACACCCATTCAGGACAGGGTTGTCTCTAATTGGCAACGTGTTGTGGTAAATCTGCCATGTAGACAAACCGCAATGCGGGCGGTGCGGGGGCACTGTCATATAATCAGTTCCTAATATTTTGCGCCGGCACGGATCAGATCTTGTTATGAGATTCGTGCACCGCATAGATCGAACGATCGCGCAAAATCCCGATCCCGTTTTCTGACCTGATGGAGTGTTCCATGCAAATCAAACGTCTCGCCCTCGCGCTTGCCGCTACCCTGGTTAGCGCACCGCTGTTCGCTCAAGCCCCTGCCAGCCAGCCTGCCACTCAAGGTAGCTATGGCATGGCTACCGAAACCACCGTCCCGCCCGCGCAAAGAAACGCCGACCAGTGGGTGGCGCAAATGGCCGATTTCACCAAGAACTCCCAAGCCTTCAAGGATCCGGCCGTATTCGCCTACTGGATGAACGCCATGACCGATCCCGCGATGGTGGCGGCGATGGCCGATGCCGGCCTCGAGCCGGGCAACTGGCTGCACATGATGACCACCATGCTGCAGCCTGCCGCAGTCAGCAACTTCGGCCAGTTCGTGATGGACCCGGCGATCTATGGACGCTGGGCCGCCGCGATGTTTGACCCGATGTGGTACACGAAAATGATCACCAGCATGACCAACCCGAGCAAGATCATGGGCTGGATGATGCTGCCGATGGATCAGCGCCTGATGCAGGCGAGCATGAAGATGCTCGATCCCAACCTGTACATGAAATTCATGATGATGCCGACCGACCCGCGCGGCATGTCACTGATGTTCGCGCCGATGAATCCCCAGCTTTACGGCAGCATGGTCGGCGGCCTGGTCAATCCGGCACTGGTCGGCGGCGCCAACTCTACCTGGGGCACCTTCATGTACCCGAGCCAGGCGGTGGTCTCCCTGCAGCCGCGTGCGCCGCTCGAACTGCCGATCAACCTGCTCGATCCCAGCACCTACGGCAACGTGCTGAACATGATTCCCGGCGGCATGAGCCTTCCCAGCCTTCCCAGCCTGCCCAACCTGCCCAACCTGACCGGCGGCCAGGCTGCAGCGGCACCGGGTGCGGCCAGCTTCCCGTTCAACCTGGTCCCGAGCATGCCGACGACCCAGACCGCTGCGGTGGCTCAGCCGGCCGC
>Ga0209287_10001199_pt1 | contig 13421 bp, 10 predicted proteins | sample PPLLak3cmMay2015_2_FD_187255 | JGI IMG/M metagenome (GOLD analysis project Ga0209287, IMG submission 187255) | Freshwater sediment microbial communities from Prairie Pothole Lake near Jamestown, North Dakota, USA - PPLs Lake P8 Core (1) Depth... | ecosystem: Environmental > Aquatic > Freshwater... | reverse complement strand
TTTTAGTCATGGTGGGCAATATGAATATCTAGCGAAAAATATCGGATGCAAAGTAGTTCGTGTAAATCCAATATATACAGAGGAATTTATAGACTTTCTCTGGAAATCCTCGCGATTAGAAACATTCAAAAACCCTTTTTCAAAAAAAAATTTAATGGAGCACGTATGCGAAGAGATTTCAGCATATCGGAAGACCGGAATAAAAATGATAGTTTCCACTAACAATTTTCCATGCATACTCTCAGCAAGAGTTATGAAAATACCTCTTGTTTGTGTAACACCTAAAGGCCATACAAGATTCACCTATTACCCTGATGATGCTGAATTTTTTTTTACTCGGATATTGCCTAGTCGGATAAAACTAAAAATTCTAAACTGGTATGCTCTTAATTCCAAACGTTATGTTCGCCCATTTGCAAAAGTTGCAAAAAAATACAACATCGCCCCGCCAAAAAATGAATACGATCTCAATAGAGGGGATTACACATTATACACAGATTTTAAGGAAATGCTTGATACAGATAAATCTAAATTATATCCAAATGAGCATTATGTTGGTCCGATCTTTTTTGATGAACTTTTCGTTCAAAATTTAAGTAAAGAAGATACATCTAAAGACGATGATATCTATAAACATCTTAAAAAAAATGGAAGATCAATTCTTGTTTCTCTTGGTAGCTCTGGAACAAAAAAAATTTTTCTACAAATACTTAATGCATTAAATAAAACTAATTACAATGTTATAGCATTGTACACCTCCATATTGCAAGAGAATGAATTGCCTATTGTAAACGATAATATTCTACTTAAAAAATTTGTTTTATCTATCGAAAAAGTTAACAAAATGGTTGATTTGGCTGTTATTCATGGTGGTCAGGGTACGGTTTATACTGCTGCTTATGCTGGTAAGCCTGTTATTGGTTTTCCAATGCAATTCGAACAACACCTTAATTTAGAAATACTTGTGAAAAAGAAAATGGCCATAATTGCCTCAAGAAAATATTTCAATGAACAAAAGTTTTTGAATGATATTAATAAGATATTTAGCAATTATTCTTTTTATTTTAACAATGCACAGAACCTTTCTAAAAACCTACCAAAACCCCAAGGGGATAAAATTGCCGCAGAAAAAATTGTAGAGATTTTGCAACAGTATTAATATCGTATTTATCAATCTAAGAATTATTATACTAAAAAATAATAAATAATAAACTTATTCGCTTGAGAAATTATGAACGATTATAGCAAAAAACCCATAGTTGGATTTTTTCCTCTTTTTTATAACCTCGCTGAGACAGGCAGAGCCATACTAGTCGCTAAACGATATGTAGAACTTGGTGGTGAAGTCGTCTTCTTCAGTCATGGTGGGGAATATGAACAGCTGGCTCGAGAGTTAGGATACAAAATTATCCAATTAGATCCTATTTTTACCGAAGAATCAATAAAAAGAATCGTAAGTATCAACAGAAGAGAAAAAAAAGGCATTGCATATGCAGAAGACTTTTTACGAGAATCGGTCAAAAATGAGGTTTTAGCCTACAAAAAAACAGGAATTAGTATGATTATATCCTTTGTCAACATGTCCTGTTCTATTTCTGCCCGAGTTGCAAAAATCCCTCTTGTTTGTATAACGCCAGGCGTTGGAACATTTTATGTTTCTTATCCAGATTATTTTGAAAATAGTATTACGCGTTTTATCCCGAAATACTTTAAAATACAATTTTTAAACTGGGATTTTGCCCACGGTAAAAAATTTTTAAAACCATTCAACAAAGTTGCACGTGAATACAACCTTAAACCATTCAGATGCTCTGCGGAAGTGACTCGTGGAGATGTTAATCTAGCTACTAATTTTCTGGAGTTTATAAACATCTTTCCTAATCAACAAGAGTTCCCAGATAAGGATTATGTTGGCATTATCCTTCTAGATGAATTATTTTCAAAAAAATTTCCTGAAGAAAAAACAAGTCAGATAAATAAAGAAATTGAAAATCATCTAAAAAGACCGGGCAGATCTATTCTTTTAACCATGGGCAGTAGCGGCGATAAACAACTTTTCCTTAATATCTTACAGGCACTAAACAAAACGCGATATAACGTTATCGCAGTATATGCCAATATACTACGAGAAAACGAAATACCTGATTTAAATGATAATATCTTAATGAAGAAATTTGTCCCATCTATTGAAAAAGCGAATCAAATGGTTGATTTGGCTGTTATTCATGGTGGTCAGGGTACGGTTTATACTGCTGCTTATGCTGGTAAGCCTGTTATTGGTTTTCCAATGCAATTCGAACAACACCTTCATCTAGAAAAAATGGTTGGGCATGGTGCCGGTTTAATGTTATCAAAAAAATATTATAAAGAAAAAAATTTACTCGAAGCCATCACCAAAATATTTGACAATTATGATGAATATTTAACTAATGCTAAGAAACTTGCTAAAAAGATTCCTATGCCTGAGGGCGACAGAAATTCGGCGCTAAGACTCGTTGATATCTTAAAACAATATAAAAACAATCAAAAATAAGTTATTTATTATCTAACATCATAATGAAGGACGACAGATTGCAATGAATGATCAGAATACTGATCCCAATCGAAAAATTGAGATAGGTATACTGGAGGTACGCCGCCATATACCTATAATATACTCATTTAGCAAGATTTTCAAAACAAAAGATACAAATGTTACCATATTTACTACAAAAGAACTTTTATCGCAACTAACCAACTATCTAAAAGATACAAAAGAGTATAACATCGTACTTAAAGAAGATAATGAAACAATATATTCATTTATAAGGCGCGTCAAAAAAATTTGTGATCAAAAAATCGATTTATTATTTGTTAACACCATCCATGAAACTGTGTTGGATATTATATGTTATCTAAAATTTCGCCCAAAATCCAAGACTGTTATTCTAGTTCATCATGTAAACGCTTGGTTAAAGCCACAGCTAGTATGCAAAATACTACATCCTATCCGAACTTTTGACACGAACATGAGCTCTGTTTTAATCCATGCATTTATATTTCCAAAATTTGATGCAATCAACGTTATTTATCACCCGCTAAAAGATTACATAAAAACACATACTAACTATGACCAAGAAATATTTACACTCCCCACATCAATATTCGATAAAACTACGTTAACATCAGATTCAAACGATAACGAAGCAATTAAAATTGTAATACCTGGTCTCATCCAGGAACACCGCAAAGATTACGATGTTGTTTTTACGGCTTTCTCATCCCTTTTCAAACAACACAAAAATAAAATCAAATTGATTATACCTGGTTTGCCTGTGGGATTATATGGTAAACGTATCTATGAGAAATTCAAAAACTTACGTGATGAAGGATACGATATTGTAATTTTTGACAAATACGTCCCAGATGACATATTTGGTAAACTGCTAACTGAAAGTGATATTATTCTTGCTCCAATAAAAATTAAAACCAGAGCTGATAACGACATAGAAGAGGAATATGGTAAAACTGTTGGCAGCGGCGTAATATTCAATGCCATACAATATGCAAAACCTATAATTGTTCCATATGAATTCAATATGTTACCTGAGCTGAAAAGTAGTACATTGACCTATAAAAACCCGGGAGAACTAGAGAACATCATAAATACGATTCTTTCAGATTATGAGAACCTCAAAAAACTAAAACAAGAAGCATTAGTAAACGCAGAAAAATTCTCACTTGATACTCTCCAAAATTATTTCGAACAGAACGTATTATCCTGGGTTAAAAAAGAATAAGAAGTTACATTGTACATCTATACTCTTAATCTGAATTGTCACAATCTAAATTTTTAAATTATCTTTGAGTTTTTTTATTTTTTGTTTTTCAGAATCTGACAAGGTTTGCTTGACGGGCGAATATTTATCCCAATCAACTGTTTCCAACGAAGGTTTCTCAACGAAAATATAATCATGAACTTTACCGTCTACATCGTTTGGCACAGGAAGATCTAGAGTAGCAAATACTGTCGGTAAAACATCCATAACATTTGCATTTTTAATTGTAACATTTGATTTGATGTTATTGCCATGAGCAAAAAAAACACCATATTTAGCATGATCACCAGAGCGACCAGCAGAATCATCACTAAAAGCAACCGGCAATATCCGTTTCTTTGTTTTTTTCCATCTGCTTAAAACATTGGGTGTCCGTATCCATTCCGCGGCTGTAACCCCTTTTTTAACATCAATTACTAAATCGGGCGGATCTTTTGCTTTCTCACCATATACCTCATCACATCTGTATATTTTTTCAACAAGGTGCTCTTTCGTATCCGGATGTTGTAATTTTTCAAATAACGTCTGAATTTCTTTACAAAGACGATTATATTCATCTGGATCTACTATTCCTTCTGAAAATCTGCCTTTTCGACATATTCTAATGCCGCGTCCATCTGCTGTTGAAAATGCTTTAGTCTTGGAAAAATCAATAAGTTTTTGTTTAGATGAACTTGAAAAAAGAATTTTTTTTATAAACTTAATTTTTTTTATTGTTTTAGGTGGGATAATTCGCAATATTGAACTTATTATTTTAAAAACTAGATAATCAAAAATAGATGTAGGATTCTGTGATAAATCTTGCTTCGGTACCAACAATCCAGCATTATACAATACATTATCAGGGTACAAAATTGTTTTGATTTCCTCAAAACCATGATCAGATACCACAAAAAATACAGCATCTGAAAAATTTTCAACCATGGTGCCGATAAGTTCGTCTACTTTTTGATAGCAACTTAGTAACAAATCCTTTCTTTTATAAAGAAAATGCTGTGCAGTATCTGTGCCTCTGATAACAACCATTGTTAAATCCCAGTCGCTTTCCTTCATAAGATTAATTGTTACACTAACATGTGAAATCATTTGATCTATAATCTGATTCAACAATCTTTCTGGCGCATATTTCGCCATGTAAGAACGGGGAAAATCATCCACCCATAACTGCTCTAACTCAAATATGCCCAAGTCCTCTTTTGTTAGTCTATCTTTTACAGTTTTCGGATAAGTAAAATTTGATTCATCAGATGGTGTAAGTAACCCTGTGATCATAACGCCATCGATTTTCTCTGGCGGGTATGTATTGGGAACATTTACTATTATACTATTTAGCCCAATGCTTGTTAAATAATTCCACAGCGCAGGAACCTTTCTGCTAGATGAGGTTATGAGATGCGATTCTAAGGATGATGTACTCTCAAAACCGTAAATACCATGTTTACCTGGATTACAACCAGTAATTATAGAAGCCCATGCAGGTGCACTAAATGGCGGTATAGTGGATTCAAGCGAACCGTATGTCCCATCTTGTTTAATTTTTTGTAAATGTGGAAGTTTACCTTCTTTCATCCACAACTCCAATAGATCTGGTGTTGCACCGTCAACGCCAATTATTACAACCTTCTTTTTCATAAGACCCTTATTGCATCATTAAATATGCAAGGTTTATAAGAATTACTTTTTTGAACATTGTCTCCAATGTAGTTACTTTTACTTTAAATCACTAAAAATATTAATATGATATGTTAATAACTTATCTAGTAAGTCGTGAAGTTTACTATGAACATAAATTGCAAAACCTTTGATTTAGACTATCCATACAATGACAGACTTAAAGATGTGTCGTTCCAACCCGTCTTCATAATGGGTCTACAAAGATCCGGTACAAGTATTTTATACAAAATACTCGCTACTACACAACTCTTTAACCCCATAACTGCGTATCACATAATTAAATACCCTGAACTTCTTTATAATCATATAAATAATGGAGAACTAAAAGTAAAAAACGATTTGTTAGAATTTTTGAAATCTAATTCTCAGACAGATAGAAGTATAGACAAATTGAAGATAACACCTGACTTCCCTGAGGAATACGGATTCTTACTTGGCCAAAAAACCAAATATTCGAATCTTAATGATAAAAATCTTCATGTTTTCATTGATTTATGCAAAAAAATTCAATTTATATCTGGCAACAATAAACCTCTTCTATTAAAAAACCCGTGGGATTTCTCAAATTTCTTATATATTAAACAGGTTTTTCCAAATGCAAAATTTATATTCATACATAGAAACCCACTTAAAACACTTAATTCACAAATAAATGCGATGAGAACACTGCTCCGTGATAAAAGCGCTTATATGGCGATGCTTTCCCCGTGGTATAATAAACTATTTTATCATAAATTGCATCTTTATTACTATAAATTTTTGTACTCCCATAATTTACCAATTCGATCAATTCAAACATTAAGGAGAATGACAAAAACCACTAACCAATTTTTAGAAAACATAAATAATCTTGAAGAAACAGATTATATAAGCATAACATATGAAAACCTATGCAAACAACCAGAGACAATTATAACAAATATTCTGAAATTTTTAGAAATGCCTTTGCCAGAATACGTCAACTACCAAGAATATATAAAACCTAGAAAAACAGAAGAATTAAATGAAATTCGTAAGATTAAAAAAACCACTCTTAAAAAACTCCACTCGTATATTTCATATTGCGGCTATTCGGAAGAAGAAATAATTAATTTAAACTAAAAATTTGCATCAATCCATCGTATCTTTTATAGAAATAATTGATGCATGTGCTCGCGATTCTTCTGCGGTACACAAATACAGATAATCTGAAATATTGTATTTTTCAATTATGACTGTTTGGTTAAAGTTCCCATATGGAAATAGATCTCCAGAAACATAAACATCTTCACGAATCGGCATATTATGACTTGAAACTGCAGGATATTTAGAAAACAGTATATTTTCACCAAACAGCTCAATATGAATTGTATCGTTTAATTGTTCTAGAGTATAATTAACCGAATAGGGTTGATTAGCGTTTTGAACAACAAACTGGCTTATCTGAATGATTCTCCAGTTTTTCTCGCCATATTTAATATGAAGTAAGCCTTTTAGAGAATAAGGTGGAATGCCAGTTGAGTAACCTTCCCCTAGCACTCCGCCAAAACCGCAGACTGCATAGATTGTGGCATTCTCAGGTATTTCGGCAGCAGAATCGATTATCTCGGATACCAAAATTTCTTTTGCATTTCCGCTTACAGTATAATTTATGTAACTGGTGAAAATTGGAGAAGCAATGACGCAGTATATTATGAATATAATCACAATAATTTTTTTCAAATTAACCTTAAAAAGTTTTTCTTGTTTAAAATACCATGTCGAGATGAGAACAGCAGCGGGTGGCATAACTAAAAAAGCATAATACGAATTGAATTTTCCGTAAAAAACAAAAAAAGAAAAATAAGCTATGATCCAAAATAAAAGAAAACTAAATTTTGTAAAATATTTTTCAAGATAATGAAAATTAAACAATTGCCTGATTTTGATTCTTAACCTGAGTATATGCATGACAAAAAATAAGATAAAAATTAAAGTTATCACTGTTATAAAGATCCAACTTAAGCCAATACTTTCACCCCCATTTAGTGTTAACTCAAAGTTATCTAGACCTAAAACATCAACCGGATAAATTAACGACTTAAAAAAAACAGTAGCTGCCGTTATTCTATCAAATATCATAGCAGAAATACTCTTCCCGGCGAGGCTCATTCCCCTGGCACCATAACTTCCAAGAAAGATAAATACTAAACTAAAATAAAAAACAACACTGGCAAAATATGGTGAAATAGTATAAATCAATTTTTTCAAATTTAGCTGTTTGTTTTTTTCCTTCAGAATAATATAAAATAAAACTAACAAAGGCATCATAACAAATCCAATTTCTTTAGAGCCTACTGCTAAAAAAGCTGAAATAACGCCAAAAATCTGCCATTTTTTATCTTTTGTATCCAAATATCGGTCAAGAAATAATATCGTTAAAATAATGAAAACTGCCACCAACATTTCTGCCCTAAATTCTGCTACTGGCACGATGTACATATTTAATGGATAAAGACCAAAAATAAAACTACTAAGAAAAGCAAGTTTTTTATCTTTGAATATTTCTCTAACAAAGATGTAAACCAAAAAAATTGCAAATATGAAAATAAAATAATTTGTGAATTGATACATAAAGGGATTTAATCCGCTTATTGTATAGTCTAAATAAATGGTGAAAGCATCAACCGGTCTGTACCAGTTGTCACCAAGGAAATTTTGTGATAAAGGTGCGGCTAAAGCATCCTTTAAATTTGTGTTTCCAGCTACTTGTGCAAAAAAATCTTCACCAGTATATTTGTAACTAAGTATATTCGAGTAAACCAATGAAACAACAAATAATAAAGATAAAACTAATAATATTTCACCTTTTTTAGTCTCAAATAAAAAGGATAACATGTTTTTGATTTTTCTCGTAATCATTTGTGTCCTTGCTCTAATAAATATCAATATTAATCTAGTTTTTGGAGAGTATATTGTAAAATAAATTTATGATTTATTCTTATTAATCGGTTTACTAATTAATAAAATCCCCTGATTTTAATGTAATTTTAACGCAAAGTTTATATATGGATATAAAAAACTAGGGTGGCATCCTAAAATCTTAAAAAGTGATTTTAATGAAAACGAAATGGTGGGCAATAGCTTTGATGATTCCTTGTACAATTTTTACTTCTTCAGGGCAGATATTTTATAAAATGGCTACAAATACTATTAGTCTGGAGATATCTTCTATTATATTCAATCTGCCTCTTATCGCTGGTTTAGTCAGTTATGGAATCGGATTAGTTTTACTTATTATTGCTTTCAGAGGAGGGGAATTGAGTGTTCTTTATCCAATAATTGCTACGGGTTATATTTGGGTGAGTTTGGCTTCGTCTTATATTTTTGAAACAGATTTCATGACTTTTGAGAAATGGATTGGAGTGGTGGTCATTATAATTGGTGTATCCTTAATTGGGTTGGGGGCAAAAAAATGACTCAACTTTGGTCGATAGTTGTAGTGTTATCTGCTGCTGTACTTGGAGCACTAGGTCAATTAAACTTCAAGCTGGGCTCAGATAAATTATCACTGAAAATAAAAGATTTAATCAGAAATAAGTATCTTTTGATTGGCGTGGTTTTATATGGAATTAGTGCAGTGATGTTTATTTTAGCTTTAAAAGGTGGGGAGTTAAGTGTTCTTTATCCTTTGGTTGCTACCAGTTATATTTGGACTACGTTGCTCGCTAAAAAAGTTTTAAAAGAGAATATTAACGTATACAAATGGTCTGGTGTAGCCCTTATACTCATCGGTGCAATCTTTATAATATAAAAAAGACTTGAGAGGCATTAAATGAAAGATATAAGCATTATAATACCCTGTTTTAATGAAGAAGAAAACGTTAAAAGAATACCGGTTGAGTTAATCCAGGAAGTAAATAAATTAAAACTTGATTACGAGATCGTTACAGTAAATGATGGTAGTACCGACAATACTTTTGAGGAACTAGAAAAAATACAAAAAATCCATCCGATGTTAAAAATAGTGAATCATCAAAAAAATAAAGGCCTTGCAGCAGCTATTAAAACTGGTATAGATAATGCAACAGGTGAACTAACAGTCACACTTGATGCCGATTTTACTTTTCATCCGAAGCAGATAAAAAATTTATTGGATAGATTCAAACAAGGTGATGTTGATCTAGTGATTGGCAGCCCTACTCTTGGCAAGGGCTACTCGAAAGACATTCCAAGATATAGGATTTGGTTAAGCCGAATGGGAGGATTACTTTATCAGATAGCACTTGGTGAAAAAATTACAGCAGTGACACCTATTTTTAGACTGTATAAAACAAAAAAACTTAAAGAAATTGAATTAAACCCAAACTCATCGCCAAGAGGTGGATTTAGTATAAATGCTGAGATACTGGCAAAATTATTAATTAAAAAAATACGTGTAGCTGAAATACCTGCAGAATTAACAACCAGACAATATGGGGAATCCAAACTTAATAATTCAAAAGAGATAGTAACACAATTGATACTTGTTATGCGCATAGTCTGGTGGAGGATTACGAATAAATGAAAATCGCGATAATCCTTGGTACAAGACCAGAAATAATAAAATTATCTGGTATAATTAGAATATGCGAAGAAAGAAAATATGACTATCTTACTGTTCATACTGGCCAACATTACTCTTATAAAATGGATGAAGCATTTTTCAAAGATTTGGAATTGCCAGATGCAAAATACAACCTTGAAGTTGGTTCTGGAACACACGGAGCGCAAACAGCGAAAATATTGGAACGAATCGAAAAAGTTTTGTTAAAAGAAAAACCCGATGTTGTATTAGTACAAGGTGACACAAATACAGTGCTCGCAGGAGCAATAGCTGCATCAAAACTTGGAATAAAAGTTGGTCATGTTGAAGCGGGTTTGAGAAGTTATGATAGACGTATGCCTGAGGAAACAAACAGAATACTAACAGATCATATATCAGATTTTTTATTTTGTCCGACAGAAATTTCAAAAAAAACAGCTTTAAAAGAAAACATTGATAAAAATAAAATCTTCGTAACGGGTAACACAATAGTAGATGCAGTATTGCAGAACCAAAAAATCGCATCTAAAAAAAGTAAAATATTAGAGAAAATGAAATTAAAGAAAAACGAATATTTCCTTGTAACTGCCCATAGGCAAGAAAATGTGGATTTTAAAGAAAACTTAAAAAATCTTTTAGTTGCTTTTGATAGAATCTATAAAAAATACAAGATGCCAATAGTTTATCCAATGCATCCAAGAACAAAAAAAATGATTGAAAGCTTCAAACTTAAAATACCGAAAACAATCAATGTTGTCGAACCAGTTGGATTCCTTGATTTTCTGCAATTGGAAGCAAATGCTAGACTAATATTAACCGATTCCGGGGGCGTTCAGGAAGAAAGTTGTATATTAAAAATACCATGTGTTACTTTAAGGGAAAATACAGAGCGCCCAGAAACATTGGAGGTCGGTTCCAATATTCTTTCAGGCACAAGCCCTAATAGAATATTAAACTCTGTAGATATAATGATGAAGAAAAAAAGAGAATGGATGAACCCATTCGGTGATGGTAAAACAAGTAAACTCATACTTAAAATAATTAAAAGTACATAGTTTTAAACCCCAAACCTTATTTTTTTTAAATAGTTATGTTATGTTTTTTGTTTCTTGTTTCAAATAAGGATATAATTAATCCGTAGAAACCGGTAAGAACATCTGAAACAAGATGACCTGCTAAGGAGATAACTATAGCTTTTTCTGGAGCGACATTATAAATCCCAAATAGTACGACTAACGCTCCTTCTCTAAACCCAAGACCTGCTGAAGTTATAGGTATAAAAGAGATGATATTTGCTATAGCGTACAACATAAGGAAATCAAAATAAGGGACTTCAATGCCTAAAGGCACTCCAAGTAAATATATTTGTGAATATATCATTATCCATTCTGGTATGGCTATAAGAAAGGGAATAATCAGATATTTTAAATTTGGAAAATCGTGATAAAACGTATCTACGAAGCTAGTGAAATAGGATTTGAATTTTTTAGGAATTAAAATTTTGATTAAAAAATTCAGTGTTTTTTCCCCTCGTTCTTTCTTTAAAAAGTAAATATAAATAAGGATATCCGCAAGAAGTATTATGCATGCAATTGGTAAAGCCGCAGGTATCCTCTCTGCGATAAGAAAAGCACCTACGATCATGAAGATGTAAATAGGGAAAGTATGAACTGCTTCTTCGATAATTGTGTTAATAAAAAGTTTACCTACTGGTTGATTTGTTTTTTCTTTTAAATAAGGTATTCTCATTAATTGACCTATATAACCAGGTGTTACCGTGCCATAGAAATATCCAATTAGGAAGGCCTTCAATGAGGTTAAATAACTAACATTAATATTCTGTTTTTTAAGAATAATTTGCCAGGCCGTATTTCTAATTAATAATCTTGGTACAACGAGAATAGCAGATAAAAGAATATAAATTGGTGATATTTTCAAAAAGGTAGAGGCGATTTTAGCAGCACCAATATCAATAATTAGATAAACAAGTAAAACAACACCAATTAATGGCATTAACTTTTTAATAATTTTTATTGTGTTTTTTTTATCAAATTTTTTTCTTATGATTTTTGGTTTTTCTTTGACGGATTTTTTAATTTCAAAAATTGGATTACATTTAGCTGAAGTGCTAGTCAGAATGTTTTTATCCAGTGGTTGTTGCGTCAAGCATTTCATCTCCAAGAAAACTACGGATGCCTACTTTTACCATTATGTACATTGCAAAGCAAATAAACATATAAAATATTGTATATATTTGACATCAGAAACTTTTTAAAATAAACAATTATGAGGATGTTACTAAACATAGTTGTCACACCTATAATAAAATTGATTGGAGGCGATACTTGTGGTTTTGAAAATAAAGAACAACATCTATTGGGTCGGAAAAATTGATTGGGTTCTTAGAAAATTTCATGGAAACGAGCTCTCAACACATCGGGGATCAACATATAATTCATATCTTATAAAAGAAGAAAAAATTGCGCTTATAGATACAGTTTGGAATCCGTTTGCTAAAGAGTTTGTCCAAGAACTATCTAAAGAAATTGATTTGGGAAAGATTGATTATATAATAGCTAACCATGCAGAAAGTGATCACAGCGGTGCACTACCTGAAATCATGAATCTCATACCCGACACGCCTATTTATTGTACAGCAAATGGTGTTAAGTCTCTTAAAGGGCATTATCACCAAGATTGGGATTTCCATCCTGTAAAAACAGGTGATCGTATCTCTCTTGGAAAAAAGGAGTTGATTTTTGTTGAGGCACCCATGCTTCATTGGCCTGATAGCATGTTTACCTATTTGACCGGCGATAACGTACTTTTTAGTAATGATGCCTTTGGACAGCATTACGCATCTGAATTTATGTTTAATGACCTTGTAAATCAATCTGAGTTATACGCAGAAGCTATGAAATATTATGCAAATATTTTAACTCCATTTAGTCAATTAGTTAAAAAGAAAATTGAAGAAGTTCTCGCAATGAAATTAGCTGTTGATATTATTTGTCCTAGCCATGGTGTTATCTGGCGTGAAAACCCTAAACAGATTATTGAAAAATATTTGCAATGGGCGAATGATTACAAAGAAAACCAGATCACTATTTTATATGATACAATGTGGGATGGTACACGTGTTATGGCAGAAAATATTACCAAAGGAATAGTGGAAGCTGATAGTAAAGTAAATGTTAAACTTTTTAATACATCAAAAAGTGATAAGAACGATGTTATATTGGAGATTTTCAAGTCTAAAGCCGCACTAGTTGGTTCATCAACTATTAATCGTGGTATTCTAACGTCAATTGCATCAATGTTGGAAGAAATAAAAGGACTTAGCTTCAAGAATAAAAAAGCTGCCGCATTTGGTTGCTATGGTTGGA
>Ga0209287_10001198_pt1 | contig 13423 bp, 8 predicted proteins | sample PPLLak3cmMay2015_2_FD_187255 | JGI IMG/M metagenome (GOLD analysis project Ga0209287, IMG submission 187255) | Freshwater sediment microbial communities from Prairie Pothole Lake near Jamestown, North Dakota, USA - PPLs Lake P8 Core (1) Depth... | ecosystem: Environmental > Aquatic > Freshwater... | reverse complement strand
ACGACCGGGAAGTGTTCACCCAAGGCACCCTCCAGGAAGTCGATTTCATCGAAACGGAGATCCGGAAGGACAAACGGGTCCGGATTCTGGATGTGGGCTGCGGGACGGGCCGGCACGCGATCGAACTGGCCAAGCGGGGCTATCGGGTCACCGGCCTGGACCTTTCTCCCTCGCAGCTTGAGCGGGCGCGGGAAAAAGCCAAGGAAGCGGGGGTGTCGGTCGAATTCATTCGGAAAGACGCCCGGTCGTTCGATTTCAAAGGCCGCTTCGGTTTGGTGATCATGCTCTGCGAAGGGGGATTCTCCCTGATGGAAACAGACGAAATGAACTTCCGGATCCTTAAAAATTGCGCCGCGTCTCTTAAAAAAGGCGGGACGCTGATCTTCTCGACGCTCAACGCCTTATACCCGCTCGTGACCTCGCTCAAAAAGATTCTCAACGACGGTGCGGTCGGGACGAAAACGACGGACATCGCCTTCAACATCGTTACCCTTCGCGAGCATTCGGTCATGGAAGCGGTGGACGACAACGGGAAGAAGAAGAAGCTCCGCTGCAGCGAGCGGTTCTACATGCCGACGGAGCTCGTTTGGATGCTGAAGTCGCTCGATTTCCGGAAAGTGGAGGTCTTCGGCTGCACGATCGGCCGATTCAGCCGGAAGGTCAAGCCGTCGCCGAAGGAATTCGAGCTTCTGGTCTGCGCGGAGAAATGAAAAGGCTTATTTGATTTCTTCGGAAACCTGGGTTTTATCTACAGCCGGCTTCATCTCTTCGAGCTTGCTCTTGACCTGTTTCTCCGCCTCGGCGGCGAGTTTGTCGATCAATGCTTCTGGAAGGTCGACGAAGATTTTCACGCTGTCGGGGCCGGAGCTGATATCGATCTTGTTCATCAGTTCCCCGATCTCGGGCTTTTCGCTCGCGCCCATCGACCCGAGAGCTTTGAAGCCGGTCAGCATGTCGGCGATTTCCTTCGCCTTAGCCGCGTCGGGCATGAGGGCTTTGATTTCGATCTGAAGGCCCTTATTCTTGTCGTCGACGTACATCGTCAGGGCCTGGAGGGTTTCGAGGCTGGACATCATCGGCATGGCCCCGGCCATCTTTTTGACCTGATCCGGGGAGAAGACGAAGACGCTCCAAACCAGGGAGGTTTTATTGATGCCCTTGATCTGCTTCATTAATTCGGCGTTTTTCACGGCCGACTCGGCCTTGCCCTTCAACACGTCGATCACGGCTTTGACTCCGGATTCCGTCCCGACGGCGATGTTGGAGGCATCCAGGAACGCGCCGAACATCGGCTTCTTGCCTACTTCGGGGGCGGCGCCTTCTTCGGGGACAGTGACTTCTTCGGGGACGGTGAAGATAGTCACGCCTTCATAGGCCGTCTCCTGGTAAGCGGGCGATTTTTCCTTGATCGCGGCCACGACTTTGGCCTGGTCGTACTTCAGGTTGATCACCCCGGCTCCCTGAGGCTCGGACTTGCCTTCTGCGCCGAGGGCTTCGGAAATGCCGATCGCCGCGAAATAGACGTCTTTTTGCGGATCGATCCCGACCTTCGTGATGAATTCCCGGTACTTGACCGCATCCTCGCCGGTTTTGACGGCCTTGTCGACGAAGGGGATGTTCATCCCCCGATGGACGTCGATTACGAAGATGCCCTGGGCGGTCTTAGGGATCAACGTCAGCATGTCCTCGGCTTTAGCCGAGCCCGCCACGGGGGGGCCGGATTTCTGGCAGGCGGCGAAGGCTATTACCAATACGGCCAGGGATAAGACACAAGCAAAGGATTTTTTCATGGGATACCTCCTCCTTTTCATACGTATTTCGCGTCCGGGAAGTTCAGGTCATGAATAACACAACCGGGGGAGTTTGTCTATCAACCCGGCTGCCCTTTCGGTATCGGGAAGAGGAGGGGTTGAAATGGCCGCGAGGCTGGACTATAACGTCGGGGCGGACCTGTCCGCGAAAGGACCCCCATGTCCGAGACGACTCCCTTCCGCCGGATCATCGAAAGCCGCCGGAGTATCCGAAAATATCTTCCCCGGCCGGTTGAACGGGAGAAAATCGAAGTCTGCCTTGAGGCGGCCCGACTGGCCCCTTCGGCCGAGAACGCCCAGAGCGGACGGTTCCTGGTCATCGACGAGCCCGGGCTCAAAGCCCGGTTTGCCGAAAAGGCGTTTTCCGGGATCTATGCCCCGACCCGGTTCGCGGCCGAGGCGCCGGTCCTGGTTCTGGTTTTGGCCAAAACGAAATTCGTCACTCACCTGGCCGGGCAGGCCGTCCAGGGCATCCCTTTCTACGCCCTCGACATCGGGATCGGCGGCGAGCATTTCGTCCTTCAAGCCGAGGAGCTGGGGTTGGCGACGTGCTGGATCGGCTGGTTCGATGTCCGGGCGGTCCGGAGGTTTTTTAAAATCCCCCGCCGCTACAAAATCGTCTCGCTGATCTCCCTGGGTTATGCCGCCCGGCGGCCGCCGAACGAGCGCGTCCGGATGCCGCAATCCGAAATCGCCTGGTGGAACCGGTTCGAGGGATAATTTTTGTTTGGTTCTCTTCCAGTTTGTGTGGGTAGGAGTTTCCGAGAATTTGGCGGCTTCCACTCACGCGTCCGGATCTTAACGGCTTTTCTTGATTGGCCTGGCTTGGCGGCGAAGAACTCGCGTCCCGGAAGACTTCCTTACGGTTCAAGGCGCGGGACGCTCAAACATCTTCGCTCGGCCGGCTTCTTCCGAGCCGGCTACCCAAGCAGGCATCAAGAAAAGCCTAATCCGAACGATGTTCGCTCCAGCCGCCATAACCTCCGAATTCTACCCACGCAATATGGAAGAGAGCCTCTTATTTCTGCTTATAGTTGGCCGGGAGCTGGATTGAGGCCGGGTCCAGGGCGGAAATCGCCACGGCCGTGATTTCGGTGTAAAAGGCCACGGCCGGCGCTTTTTCTTCCTCAGGATCGGCTTTCTTCTTCAGCAGTCCGCCGATGAGCTTTCCGCCGATGCCGCCGCCCACGGAAGGCTCGGCCTCGGCTTTTTTAAATTTCGGCATGGGGAAATATTTGCCGTCGACGACGACCGGGAAGCCCTTGATCTTGCCCATTTCCGCGGCGAATTTTGCTGTGTCGGCCTTCATGGTCGACTGTCCGTTGATAGGGTCGAACGCGGCCAGGAGTCCGATCCATTGGGTTCCCAGGACGTCCTTCTGGAAATCCCGGGCGTTGAAGCCGACGGCCTTCAGGTAGGCCGCGGAGAAGGCCATTTCCTCGGCCTGGGCCTTCTCGAGGTCGGCCGTCATCGGGGTTGTCCAAGTCGCCGTCTCCAGCCGGTCCGTTCCCTTGTCACCGGTCTCGGTGTTTTCCCAGTCCACCGTCCAGACGGCCAGGTATTTCTTGCAGTCGAAGCCGTTGATCGTCTTGGCTTCGCCGGTGTCCTCGACCCGGAACTCGCTCTTCACGATCTTGACCGCCGATTCCTGCTTTTCCGCCCCGGCATTTTCCTGCCGGGAGTTTTGCATCTCTTTCTGGGTTTCGGCCCATTTTTCGATCGGCGTGACGGTGTAGGTTTTTTTCTTATGATCGATCTGGGCGGTCGTCATTGCCGCCAAATCGATGAAGTCGCCGGTGTGGCCGGATCGGAACAGGGTTTTTCCGGCTAGGCCGCTTAAAAGGCCCTTGCCCTTGAATTCGGCCGTGGTGTCGGATATCTTCCGGTCCCCGGCCAGCTGGTCGGTCGATGTCATCGACATCGTCCCGAAGCCCTTGAAGGTGATTTGGGACTTCTGCGACCGGGTCACGCCGGCGGAGGCGGTCCCGGCGGCCAGCAGCGCAATTCCGACGAGGGGGATGGCTTTCTTAAGGTTCATGAACGCTCTCCTTCCCGTGATCTCTATAGGATATTCTAACCGCGAACGGGACCGGGCGCAAGGCGCGTCTCGGCCATCCGGCGGCGATTCGAGCCAGCGTTTTCTTCCGGCCCTCTGCTCCGGACGCGCTTGGCAGGCGCGCGCCGTTCAGGTATAGTTTCTCCTTCGGCGAGAGCCACCATGCGTGACGCAGGATTCATCGTTTTTCTGGTCATCATCCTGTCCATCTATGGATTTTCCCACCTGTATCTGTTCAAGCGCCTGCTCCGGGCGTTGCCCCCGAGCGGGGCATGGCGGGTCGGCCTGTTCGTTTTCGCCGTGACCTGGGCCGTGCTGTTTATTGCCAGCCGGTTTATTATCGGGCGCCACCCCGGCCCGGCCGCCGGGGCGGTGATCGGCTTCAGCTATCTCTACCTGGTGATCTGGAACGTAAGTCTGTGGCTCACTCTGTTTTATGATCTCCTCCGTCTTATCAACCGGCGCTTTCCATTTTTTCCGGAAGGGCTTCGGGCCGATGCGGCGGCCGGGGGAGGAATCGCGTTCCGATACATCCTGGCCCTCACGGCCGTGATCTGCCTTCTGGGCGCCTGGAATGCGGCTCGGCCGCGCCTCCGGACGGAAACGATCGATATCGCCAAATCCGGGGTGGGAGTCCGGGAGCTCCGTATCGCCGTCGCGTCCGACCTGCATCTCAGTCCGGTCCTGCGGGGCCGGTTTCTCGACCGGACCCTGGGCAAAATCAAAGCGCTCGAACCCGACCTTGTCCTCCTCCCCGGGGATATTGTCGGCGAGGACACGCCGGCCGCCGACCGGGCCATGATCGCGGCGGCTTTTACCGGGCTCAAGCCGAAATACGGCATTTACGCCTGCACTGGAAACCACGAATATTTCGGTGATTTGGAGAGAAACGTCGAGACGCTTCGCCAGGGAGGGGTTCACGTCCTTATCGACGAAGCGGAGCTTGTCGCCGGGTCGTTTTATATCGTCGGACGGAAAGACGTGACGGGAAGGCGGACAGGGGAGACACCCAAGTCCTGGGCGGACCTGGTCGCCGGCTTCGAACCGGGCAAACCGATCCTGGCCCTGAACCACCAGCCGACGAAATTAGGCGAACCGGCCTCCGCCGGGATCGACCTGCTCGTCTGCGGCCATACCCACAATGGCCAGATGTTCCCGATCACCCAAATCAACTGGTTTATCTACGAGTATAATCACGGGCTTCACCGAAAGGATAAGATGTTCGTCGATGTGACGAGCGGCGTCGGAACTTGGGGCCCGCCCGTCCGGATCGGGACCGTCCCGGAGATTGTCTTGATCACCGTCCGGTTTTCGTCCTCGGGATCGTAAACTCATTTTACGTTTAAGTCCCTTTCAAGCGTCGAAGTCCGCTGGATAAGGCAGAGAAAGCCGAAATTTTGGTTCCTGAGATGGCATGGGTTTTGCAAGCTTGGGAACGGATTGTTTCCCGCATTTTAACCGAGGAGCTCATCTCAATGGCAAACGCCTTTCGATTATTGATCATCGTCCTCTCCATGACGGCCGTTCTCTTCGGCGGACAGGTTTCTCAAGAAATCGTCGAGACCGTCCAGCAGAAAAGCCTGGACGAATTGAAGAAGCTGGTGGCGGCGAATCCGTCCATCCTGAAAGCCAGGGACGAAGGAGGCGATACCCTGCTGCACATGGCCGCGGGGGCCGGGCGCGCCCCGATCGTGGAATACCTTGCGGCCCAGGGGCTCGACCTTGAGGCGAAAAACAGCCAGGGCCAGTCAGCCCTCCTCTATGCCGCCTACCAGGGACATGCGGCCGTCGTCTTGTTCCTTCTCGAAAAGGGGGTCACTTTTCAATACCAGGACAATCAGGGTATGTCGCCGCTGCATTTCGCTTCCCGCCAGGGTCAAAGAGAAGTCGTCGCCTTGCTTTTAGCGAAAGGGGCCTCGCCCGTTCTAAAAAACCAGGCCGGACAGACCGCCGTCGACCTGGCCGTCTCGGCGGGCCAGGGCGGAGTCATCCTCCTCTTCCGGGATAAAGGGCTTTTAGATCCCAAGTCGGAGACGGGCGCGATGGCCCTTCACGCTATCGCCGCGTCCGGAGAGCGCGACGTCGTCGAGGAATTCCTGAATTCGGGCGCCGTCCTTTCCGCGATCGCTCCGGACGGAAAGACGATGGTTCACAGTGCCGCCCGGGGCGGGCTTTTTAAGCTGACCGAACGCGCCCTGAGTTCCGGTCTGGACGTCCGGGCTAAGGACAAAGCGGGCCGGACGGCGCTTTACTATGCGGTCCGTGGCGGCCGGAAGGAGATTGTCGACCTATTGCTCGCCTCCGGCGCCGATCCCGTAGACGATGAATCCGAAGGCCGGACGCTCCTCCACATGGCCGAGGACATGGGGGAGATCGACATCGTCAACGCCTTGAGGAACAAGGGGATGAAAACCAAGCCGCGGCCGGAGATCCCCCTGACGAAATCTCGCGAGTCGGGTTTCACTGCCCGGGTCGGTTACATCGCCAATGAGGGTTTTTTGATCGCTTCCGGAAAAAAAACCGTTCTTGTCGACGCCCTGGTCCTCAATCCCTGGGGCTACGACAACACGCCGCCGGGAGTCCTTGACCGGATGATCCAAAAAAAACCTCCTTTTGAGCGGATCGACCTTCTTCTTTTTTCCCACGCCCATGCCGACCACTTCAACGCGGGCTTGGCGGTCCGGGTTCTTGAGGCGCACCCCGAGACCGTCCTCGTCGGAAATGACGCGGTTAAGGACGCCCTCCGGCAGGAAGCGGGAGAGAAGTTTGCGGCCCTCGCCCCGAGGATTCGGATCTTCAATCCGGCCTGGGGAACGACGGTGGAGGAGACGATCGCCGACGTACCGCTGAAAATGTTCTCGGTAAACCACGCCGACTTTCCCCAGGAATACAAGACCCTGGCCTTCCTGATGGACGTCGAGGGTTTCCTCCTCTTCCACTTGGGGGATTCCGTCCCGCAGGCCAACAAGAAGTTTTTCGAGGACATCGGATTAGAGAAGGCCGGCATCGACGTCGCCTTCCTGGATTCCTTTTTCCTCCGGGACCCGGTCGGATTGGATATCCTGCCGAGGCTCATTCGGCCGGATCGCATCATCCCCATGCACTTAAGGGGCTCGGAGATCGCAACGATCGGGGCGGAACTCGCCAAATCTTTCCCGAACGTTGTCCTCTTCCGCGACCCCCAAGAGGTCAAAGTCTTCCGCGCGGGGAGCGGGAAGTAGGCCGGTAAGGACTCAGCCCGAGATCCGGTACTTGACGATCCGGATTTCACCGCCGTCGTCGGAAAAGACCATCCAGACTTCGCCCGGCCGGAAGAGGAAGACATACGTCAGCCGGTCTGCCCCTTCGAGCCGGGTTTGGCCGAGAAACATTCCTGTCGAGTCGAAGACATCGACCGTCCGCTTCGCTTCGGGGGATCCGGGCCAAAGAAAAGACCAGGCCCGGCCGTCTCCATCGACGGCGAAGTTCTCGAAGGCCGGTTTATCCCTGGGGAAAACCGTATTCTTGACGATATAGTCCGGAGCGCCCTTGCTGACGGACACCGAACCCGAAGCCGTGGACATGCCGCTGGTCATTCCGGCGAAATATTCGTCCTGGTCCTTCTTGGTCACCGGGACCGGAGCGTACCGGTGAGTCCGGGCGAAGAGTCTCCCCTCGTCCGGGTCGATGACCTCGATCCCGTAATCCCCCGATAATCCGACAACGATTTTACCATCCGGCGTCAATCCCCACTCGGCCGCGGCATGAAAGGGAATCGGGACGTTGGTCCGCATCGGTTCGCTGATATATTTATTCCGGTAAATGGGTTTCCGGTAAATGGTTTTAATGAAGGCGAAATCGGGACCGTGGAGGGCCAGACGCATTTCCTGGGGGGCGGTTGGGTCCTTCCTGTCGATGAATTCGGTTTCGACGATCCATCGCCCATCGGGGAGAGGTCGGAAATCCCTCCAGCTGCCCTGGGACCGGTCGATCGAAATTGCGGACAGGAACGTTCCGTCCAGGTCGAAGAGGTTGATCCGGGAGGCGAAGAGGTCCCGGACGTACAGCCGGTCGCGGGAAATCTCCAGCTCGTTTGGATAGTTGAACTCCCCCGGCCCCTGGCCGGGACGGCCGATATTTTTCAGATGTTTTCCGGAAGGATCGAATTTCTTGATGTTCTTGGCCTTGCTGTCACAGATGTAGATGAATCCCTTCGGGTCCAGGGCCAGAGACATGACTTCGCCGAAAAAATCCTTGCCGGCGAAGGCCTCGTCCGAAATCGTCAGCTCGGGCGTTAGGCGAATGACACCCCCGGCGAACGGGTTGTTTTGTCCGGTTTGCGGGCACCCGGGAACGGCGGACGACACGGCGATCATTCCAACCAAGATGGTGTGAAAGACGATGCGCATGACTTTTTCCTCCGGCTGACCTTTTTCCCTCTTATCCCCGAACCCTCTTTCCGTCGGCGGCTCTCTATACCATAACCCAAAACAACTTAAAAAGTTCCCTCCTGGCCTTTTCTTCCTTTCTCCCCCCGGTTATGATAAATATTTCCGGGAACCGGGGAGAGGAGGCCGCATGGCCGACGACTTCACGATCGAAACATTCCGCGGCGACTACGAGGCGCTTGAGCGGATGGCCCACGCCTCCTGGCGGGACGAATACGGCGAGGCCTCCTTCCCGAACTTTTACCGGCCGGCGTTCCTTCATTACCTGATCGACCGGATCCCGGACGCCAAGCGCGATCATATCGTTGCCGCATACCGGGGCGATCAGATCGTCGCCTTTTTCCTCAACCTCCCGCAGACATTTGCTTTCGACGGCAAAACCTGCCGGGCGGCTTACAGCTGTCTCCTGGTCACCCGCCGGGAGGACCTGCGCCGAGGCGTGGCCGCGGCCGTCATCCGCCGGGCTTTGGAGATCAGCCGGAAACACGGCTACGATTTCGCCCTGTTCACCTTGGAAACGGGGCATCGCTCGACCAAGATGATGGCGAAAATGGCCAAGGAAGGCCGAATGGAGTGGATCCGGAAAACCGGCGTCGTCGCGCGGATCCTGGATCTTCCCAAGGCGGCCTATTCCGAACGATTGAAAGGGTATGAACGGGCAGCCCTGCGCCTCATCGGCGCCGACCGGCCGCCCCGGTGGAAAAACCTCCTCCCGCTGCGGGAATACCGGCCGGACGATCTGGACGGATGCCGGAAGCTTCTCAACAGCTACAAGGACCGGCTGCGGCTGGCCCTCGTCTGGGACCGGGAGGATCTTGGCCGGGAGCTCCTTTGCCCCGATGTCGCCCGAACCCTGGTTTACGAAAAAGACGGCCGGATCGCCGGCCTGGTCAACTTCCTTCTCCACGACCACCTCGGCCGGACGACCGAACGATGGGCCTGGATCAATCATCTGGCGTTTCCCGGCCTTTCGCCGGCCGAACGGCGGGCGTTCATCCGGAGTTATCTCGTCAGGATGAAGGATGACGGGTTCATCGGGACGATCGAATGGAAGCGCCGCAACTATCCGACCGGGGCGCTGTACCGGAACCGTTTCTTTCCCTATCCGCGCGGCGTCAACCAGATGAGCTGGACCTTCAATCCCGAACTGTCGCTCGGGAGAATCCCCGACGTTTATGAAATCCAGGTTTAACCTGCATTATGCATAAATATTTTAAAAATCTTATAATTCACTTATTATCTATAAGATAAAGACAATGAGTGTTTACCCTTCGGGCGACGCTTTGCTCACTCTATGAGCCGAAGCAAGTCCCACACGAGCCTTGCAAGTCGGGGCGAGCCGATATGGCCGCGTCTGCTTCGTTGCGGAGGGTTCGCAGTGCGACTAGCACAGCCTCACCCTCTGCGCCTTGCATCAGAAGCCGCATTCCGGGGTTCGAACGGACGTCCGGCAAATAGCCCTGCGGCGCACGTCCCCGAAGCCGCGTTGCGCACTTCATCTCTTCCTCACGTCGATCTTCCGGCGGAGGGGGCCGCAGCCATCTCGACTCGTGCATAATGCAGGTTAATATTCCATCATAAACGGGAGACGCCCATGATGCCCCGCCGCCCCACCGCGATTTGCCTCGGCCTTGTCCTTCTGGCCTCCGGGCTTTCAGCCCAGACGGGAATGATCCCGCGCTTCGCCCTCGAACCCTCTGACTTGATCCTCAGCCGTCCGGCCCAGCCGGGGACATATTTCGACAAGGCCGGCCGCAAGTTCGCCATCCTCGGCTATGAAAGCGGGTCGTTCGAGGCCTGGGCTTATCCGCTGAAGCTGTTCCGCAATTGCGAGCTGTCCTTTTTCATCGGCTCCAGCACCCAGCCGATCCTCGGCCAAGAGATCGTTCGCCACATCGACGTCACGCCGGCGGCGACGACCCTGACGTATGTTTTTCAGACGTTTACCGTCCGCGCAACCTACGTCGCGTCTGTTTCCGAACCGGGAGCGGTCATCCTCCTGGCCGTCGATGCGACCGAGCCCCTGACGATCGTATGCAGTTTCCTGCCGGTCCTCCAGCCGATGTGGCCGGCCGGGATCGGCGGGCAGTACGCCTATTGGGATGACGCGGTCAAGGCCTACCTGCTCTCCGAGCCGACCCGGAAAAATCATGGCTATTTGGGATCGCCGGCCGCGACGGGCATTTCCACCACTCCGGCCCACATGTTGTCCGATACCCCCAACCAGTTCCGGATCGTGATCGAAAAACCTGTCGAAGTGAAGCATTCCTACATTCCCATCGTCATGGCCGGCGGGCGGGGGGCCCGCGACGACGTCAAGAAAGTCTACCAGCGGCTGGCCGCCGATCCTCAGGCCGTCTATCGAGCGGCCGTCGCGCATTATCGCAGGCTCCGCGAGGCGACGGTCCGGGTGACCACGCCTGTTTCCGACTTCAACCTGGCCTTCGAATGGGCCAAGGTCGCCTACGACAACCTGTTTGTCGACAATCCCGACCTGGGGTTGGGGATGGTCGCTGGGATCGGGACTTCGGGGACGGGCGGGCGGCCCGGTTTTGGCTGGTTTTTCGGCGGCGACGCCTTCATGAACTCTTTCGGCCTGGATGCCTACGGGGCCACGGCCGATGTGAAAAACGCGCTTCTTTTCACCCAGAAATGGCAGCGCGAAGACGGAAAGATGGCCCATGAGCTGTCCCAGGCCGCCGGTTACATCCGCTGGTTCGAGGATTACCCGTACGCTTACATCCACGGCGACACGACGCCGTTCTATATCGCCGCCTGTCTCGAATACTTCCGCTGGAGCGGCGATCTCGCGTTCGTCAAGGCGAGCTGGCCTTCGATCCGCCGGGCCTATGCCTGGTGCAAAACGACCGACGAGGACGGCGACGGATTGATGGACAACTCCAAGGCGGGGCTGGGAGCCCTCGAATTCGGGGCTCTGACCGGCATCAAGACGGACATTTATCTGGCGGCAGCCTGGGCCCGGGCGGCCTTCGCCGCGTCGGAGCTGGCCCGGGCGGTCGGGGACCGGGAGACGGAAACGTCCGCCAAGGCCAATTTCGTCAAAGCTCGAAAGGCTTTGAATGACAAATTCTGGAATGCGGGCCTCGGCCAATATGTCTATGCCTTTAACGCCGACGGCCGCCAGGTCGAGGAAACAACGCCCTGGAGCGCCGTCCCGATCGTCTGGGGATTGACCGAGGAGGATAAAGCCGTGTGGACGCTCCAGCGTCTGGCCTCGGCCGATTTGACTACGGACTGGGGCGTGCGGATGCTGTCGAACAAAAGCTCTTATTATGAGCCGTTGAACTACAATTACGGGGCGGCTTGGCCGTTCTTGACCGGATGGGTGGCGCAGGCGATGTACGAGCGAAATTTCGTCCTTCAGGGTTATGGCCTTCTTCAGGCCGCCGTCCGCCACACCTTCGATAACGGCCTTGGCTTCATCACCGAGCTTTTCTCCGGGGATCTGAACGTCCGGCCGCAGGAGGGGGTTGCCCACCAGGGCTTCTCCTCATCGGGTGTCGTCATCCCGCTTCTTCGGGGCCTTTTCGGGCTGGGAGCGGATGCCCCGGCCGGAACATTCTCTTTTTCGCCCCGCCTCCCGGCCGATTGGAATCATGTTTCGGTCGAGAATATCCGGGTCGGGGACGCGGTCCTGAATATCGAATATAAGCGCGAACCGACGAAAGTCACGGCGACCGTCGTGAGCCGATTAAAGAAGCCGCTCCGGATGACCTTTGCCCCGGTCTTCGGCCTGGGGACGGAGTTTGGAGCCCTGACCGTCAATGAAAAATCGGACGGATTTGAAGCCCGGTCGGGGACAGGCAACCGGGAAGCCCAAGCCCTGATTTCGGCTTCCCTGACCGGCCGGGACGTTTTTACGATCGAGATCGTCCCGACCTTTGAAATTCTCCCGCCGGCAAATCCCACCCGGACGGGGGAAAGAAACCGTGGTCTTCGGATCATCGATATCGGCCGGGACGATAACGGAGCACTTGCCTTGAGAGTAGAAGGTTTGTCTGGGACGGACTATGTCCTTGATATGACCCGACCGGACCTGGCCGGGCGGGTGACCGGCGGGATCCTCGAAAACGGCCGGCTCAGGATCCTCATTCCCGACGGTCCCGCGGGCGAATACCGGCCGCACACGGTCGTGATCGCGAAGCGCTGAGATCGGAATCAGCGGGCCTTGCCGACGGCCGTTTCCCAGACGGCCCAGTTTCCGCCGAACGGACGCAATCCGAGGGCGTCCGGGCTGGCCGGAGACGGGACGAGGGCTTCATAGACTTCCCGGGCATGGGCTTGGGCCCGGGCGTACAATGATACCGCCCTTCCGTATCGAGCCAAGGCCCTGTCCTTCGCGGCTCCCGCGTCTTTCCCCGCGGCCGCCATTTCGATTTCCGCCTTATTAAAAAAGTTCCGGCCTTCAAACATTTCGGCCACAGCCTTTCCATAAAGTTCTTTCAGGTCGGCGTACCCCGTGTCCCGGTAATTCAAGACCATGAGCTTCCCGTAGGCCTCGGCGATTTCTTCCTCGGCGGCCAGCTTCGCGGCTTTTGCCACTTCGGCCGGACCTTGAGCGAGCCTGAGGCGGTAGAACGTATGTGTCCCGGCGGCGTAGCGGTAGGTCGGTTTCATGACCGAGCCGTCTGAGGCGGTTGAGGCGTGGAGGATCCGGCCGGCCGGGCCGGTGCAAATGTGGGCGAAGCCACCGTCGCCGTCGTCGGGCGTTACAACCGCCGTCCAGAGGTTCGTCGGCCTGCAGTACATCGCTTCCCATCCGCCGGCCGGAGGATACGGCGGCGTCCCGCCGGGAAACCGCAGGACCATCTTGGCGAACTCGACATCGATTTTCCCGTGGTAATTATGGAAGAGGTCCCAGATCATCTTGTTTCGGGGCGCCGAATACGCGCCGTAGCCGCCGTGCCCTCCGACGAATCCGCCTTCCTTCGTCACCTTCATTTCCGGGGCGAGATAGTTGTTGGTCGAGAACAGGAAATCCCGCTCCCCGAAATCGCCCGGTTTCCGGACGGCCTGGACGGCCGCGGTTTTCTCCACGACGCAGGCGTTTCCGCCGACATCGACGAAATGGAAATTTTCCGGGACGTTGATCGACCATTTCGTGACCA
>Ga0209287_10001197_pt1 | contig 13430 bp, 10 predicted proteins | sample PPLLak3cmMay2015_2_FD_187255 | JGI IMG/M metagenome (GOLD analysis project Ga0209287, IMG submission 187255) | Freshwater sediment microbial communities from Prairie Pothole Lake near Jamestown, North Dakota, USA - PPLs Lake P8 Core (1) Depth... | ecosystem: Environmental > Aquatic > Freshwater... | reverse complement strand
TAAATTATGTTCTGGAAGATAATGCTCCAATGAATAATGCGATAAACAAGCTTGACGCTAAACCGCTTCGCAGGTACAGGATATATCAGAAGAGCATTTAAGCGTTGGAGACATGAGTCTATCCGCACCGGCTATCAGCTTTCCACCCTGCTATGCATAAGAAGGTCAAGGGCTTCCCTGAAAGAACCTGCGGCAATTATTTTACCTGCATTAACGAAGAATATCTCATCAGCATTTTCTATTGTATTCAGCCTATGAGCAATGATGACCTTTGTTGTCGATTCAGGAAGATTATTCAGAATTGCTTCGAGTTGCTGTTCTGTTACAGTGTCAATGTTGGCTGTCGCTTCATCAAGAATGAGAAGCTCAGGTTTTCGCAGGATTGCCCTCATAAAGGCGATTATCTGCTTCTGACCAAGACTGATCCCTTCTCCTGATGCCTGAACGGGTGTCTCGAGGCCACGGTCAAACCGATTCAGCAGAGCGGCCAGGTGTGAATCTTCCAGAGCTTTTTCCAGCTGGTGATTTGTCAGGCTTGCACACTCCGGGTTGCCATACAATATATTATCACGCACAGTACCCGAGAACAGCAAAGGTTCCTGGAGTATAAACCCTATTTTTGAAGCTCTCTCGCAGGGAGTGTATGACCTTATATCCCTGCCATCGAGAAGTATTGAGCCTTTTGTTGAATCGTACAGCCTGGCTGTCAGGGATGCTGTTGTTGTCTTTCCCCCGCCTGTCGGTCCTACAAATGCATAAGTCCGGCCTCTTTGCAGGTTGAAGCTGACCTTATGCAATACTTCCGCTCCATTGGGATAAGAAAATGATACATCCCCGAAATGGATGAAGGATTGACTTTTACCTTTCCCCGGATCATTTACAAGTGAAAGATTGTTTTCAAAGGAGAGAAGATAAGAGATCCTGTCCCACGCAGCCAGCGCCAGCTGAAAATTAGCCCACAGGGCAGCTATCTGCCGGAGGGGATTATAGAAGTTTGAGATATATGCAATGAAGCTGATCAGCAGCCCGACTGTAAAATTACCTCTGATAATCAGCCATATACCAAGGGCAAGCACTATCAGCTGTCCGATATTTGACGCAAATGTATAAACAGGTGACAGAATATTATTTGCAATACCTGCCTGAACTGATCTTTTATAGTTTTCCCCGTTCACCTCAGCGAATCGTCTGCGGAAATAGTCGCGCCGGTCAAAGGCAATAACAACCTTGAAATTTGCCAGGCTCTCCTGGACCTCGGCCGACAGGCTGCCAAGGCTTTTAAGGCTCGCTTCATTCTTTTTCCTGAGCCATGGAGAGATGCTTTTTGTCAGGATCCACAGGATCAGCGCAGGCGAAAGGGCGGCCAGTCCCAGGGGAAGGTTTATGACAAGTAGAATTATCCCTGCCCCGGTCATCATTATCAAACTGCCTATAAACTGCATTAGCGACTGGGAAAAGAACTGATTTACCTTGTCGGTATCGTTGTTGATCCGCGATATCAGGTCTCCTGCCTTATTCTGATTGAAAAAGTCAAGAGGAAGCTCCTGCAGTTTGCTGAATACTGAATTCCGGAGAGTGAACAGCATCCGCTGGCCTATTCCGCCCATCATTCGCATCTGAGCGTAGTTGAAAATAAATGCCGTAATATACATGGCCAGCAGTATCCCTGCAAAGTGAAGTACTCCCGGGTAATTCTTTGTCTGGATATAATTATCAATAGTATAGCCAACAAGATATGGTCCAAGCAGGTTTAATCCCGCATTCACGAAAATTGCAGCAAATGCAATGGTAACGTTGCGACGCTCACCGCTGATGATGCCGATCAGCTTCCTTAAGGATGCTATTACCGGGAGTTTCCCGGCTGTTCTTTCCGATGCCTGATTCAGATTATAATTCATAATGATGCGTGCTTTTCTGTGAACTATATATCTGAATATATTCAGGTGAACTTTCCAGTAAATCCTTATGTTTCCCCGTAGCTATTATTTCACCTTCCATCAGCAGGATTATCTGTTCAAAATGTCTTACCGGTGCAATTTTCTGGGTAACGGAGACCAGTGTCATTTCCGGGTAATTATTCCGGATGTTGCACAGAATTTTGTTCTCTGTTTTCCTGTCGACTCTTGAGGTAAAGTCGTCGAGCAGAAGTATTTTCGGATTTATTGCCAGTGCACGCGCCAGCATTATCCGTTGTTTCTGTCCGCCTGAAAGGCTCGTTCCCCGTTCCGCAACCACAGTATCAAGTCTCTCCGGGAGAGATTCTATAAAATCAGTCAGCTCGGCAGTTTCTATCGCTTTCCGGAGGGATTCTTCTGTAACATTATCGCTGAATGCAATATTTTCACGAAGACTCAGGTTGAAGATCACACTGTCCTGAAATACGTAGCCTGTTTGTTTATGCATACTCTGGACTGAATAGTTTTCAATCGGGATTCCATCGAACTCTATTCCTCCTGAATCAGGTGTAATAATATTTGCAATTAGACTGAGCAACAGACTCTTTCCTGCTGCAGTAGGCCCGATAATGGCACAATTGCTGCCTGCTCGTACGGAAAAGGAGACATCTTTCAGAACAGGCTTCTTTTCATAGCTCAAGGATATGTTTTTCACCGAAATATCTCCTCTTATTCCTGAACTGACTGTTCCTCTTTCTGCCGGCGGCGGTGCATCAAGCACCTGCCTGATTCTCCCGTATGATGCGGTGGCTGCTGCAATGATGTTGCTCATGAACCCGATCATCATCACCGGGAAGATGAGCATTACCAGATAGCTGTTGAAGGCGGCAAAATTCCCAAGTGTAAGTGAACCGGCAACAACATAATGGCCGCCGAGAGCCAGGATAATCACCACTGCCGCGTTTGAGACGAACATTATAATCGGTACCAGGACAGAGAAAAGTCTTACAATCGTCAGCCCAAGGTCGCGTGATTCCATATTTTTTTCAAGGAACTTCTGGTTTTCCGGTTGCTGTGAGTTCAGGACTCTTATGAGAGCCGCACCAAGAATGCTTTCGTTGATTATCCTGTTAAGGGCATCTATAACTTCCCGGCTCTTCTTAAAAATCACCTTTACCTTCCGGAACACAATAATAAAAGCTGTGGTTAGAACAGGTACTATTACAAGAACAGCAAGGGCCAGCTTCCAGTTTATCATAATCAGGAGGACAGATGCACCTATTATAACAAACAGGGAAGAGATGATAGTGACAAAAGCCTGTGCAACAAACATTTTTACCGAGTCCATGTCGGAGGTCATATTTGTGAGAAGCTTTGAAGGATTTGAATTTAATATGAAAGAGTAGGTCTGATGAGAAAGTTTTTCAGCCATCTTATTACGCAGATCCTTTGCAACTCTTTCTGCCGTAAGTGTCTGTAGTACACCCTGGAAGAAGGTGAAGACAAATATCCCTGCTGCGGCAATAAGGAATTCGATAATAACAGTACCTGCCCTGAAGCTGTTAGCAGAGAAGGCATCTATGCCCCGTGCTATAATTTTCGGAATAAAGAGGTTTATGGCGCTTCCTGCCAGGGCCATGATGATCAGAACGGTGACAATCCCGGCATAAGGACCAAGCACAGAAAACAATCCTCCATTCTGCTTTGGTCCTGCTTCTGAGCTTTGCTTCGGCCTTACCATCTGAGCTTAAAATCTATTGCCGGCAAACTTACTCCGCAAATACCTATTTTGCAAACATATTGTTTAATGGCAAGATTAAGCACAACTGCCGGGCCGGTAGTTTTGAAGCCGCCCGAAAAATCATCACCTCTTCGATATGTAATAATTCTTACCTTTAGATGATATAATGACTATCGGTTATGATTAATAATGATATTCGTTTCGCATTAAATAACCCCCATCCCGACCTTCCCCCACGGGGGAAGGAGCTTTGTACCAGCTTTTCCACCTTGGGGGAAACGGGAAAGGGGGTAATTATAACAAAACAATAAACTATTAATTATCAAGATTATATATAAATAGTATTCTATTTATTTATGATTGGTAATAGTCATTTTAAATAATTTATTCATCAGTTAATGATCAGGGAAAAAATCAAGGTCGGATTTATAGGTACAGGTGGTATTGCCAGGTCACATGCGTATGCAATAAACTCATTGCCCTTTTATTATAATAATGCTCCGGAAGTATCGCTGGAGATGGCATGCTCCGAGACAGAAAAGAGCAGAACGTCCTTTGTTTCCAGATATGGTTTCAGTAAGCCTGCAAACTTTGAGGAATTTATAAACAATAAGGAAATAAACAGTGTCTTTATCCTTGGCCCGAATAAAGTGCATGTCTCCCATCTTCGCAAGGTGCTGGGAATGAATAATGTAAAACGTATTTATATTGAGAAACCGGTTTGTGCCTGTAAAGAAGAAGAGATAGAGGTTGCAAAGATAATTGAATCCTGCCGTGACATAAGAATACAAGTTGGTTTCCAGTATCTTTTCATGTCGCCGGTAAGAAATGCATTAAGATTCTGGAAGAGCGGGAAGCTTGGGAAACCGATCCATTTCGAGTCCAGGTATTACCATGGTGATTATCTTAAAAAAGAGTACCGCGGCAAGCGTGGCACCAGGCTGACACCGGCTCCGGAAGGAGGGGCCATGGCAGATCTCGGTTCCCATGCAATAAGCCTGGCAATCGCTTTTTTCGGTGAAAACCTGCAAATTACAGGGTCGCTTCAGGCAGGGAGCTTTGAAGACGTTGATCCGGCTTCAGATCTTTTCAGCTCAATATTGCTTTTTGATCCCCAAACCAAAGCAGCCGGCACTTTGTCTGCCAGCCGTGTGAGCTCCGGAACAGGCGACATGCTGACAATGGATATATATGCAGAAAAGGGAGCGTTGAGGTTCTCATCTCATACGCCGGATTACTTTGAGTATCATCTTGAAGAAACCGGAACATGGACAAGAGTTCCCACCGGCAGTAATTACGATCCCTGTACCAGCTTTCCGTCGGGACATGTGCCTCCGGGTTGGCTGAGGCCGATGGTTCATGCTCATTACGTTTTCCTGACTGACGGAAATGAAGAGGCTGTTATGCCCGATCTTGAACACGGACTTGCAGTACAGCGCCTGGTGAGGGGATGTGCGAAAAAACTGGCTGGTTTCAGACTTGCATCAGGTAACTTTTAACATATCACCTGGCAACTTTGACACACAATAACCTTGTTTGATCCCTGATCAGCAGATTGCCGCCTGCAAGCGCTATCGGAGCCCAGTTCTGGGCTGCTCCTCCTATTCTTGATGCCATCGGATCGTTTCCCGACATACCTCCCTCATTAAGAACTTCTGCTGATGCAAGCTGCTTGTACGCGTCAGGTGACGGTTCTATCACATATAGTGCTTTCTTTCCATCTGTGGCAAGTATTATGCCGTCAGCCAGGATCATGCTGCCTTTATCAAAAAGGGGAGCACGCATTGTTTTCCACAAGACCTTTCCATCCATATCCATGCATGCCAGTCCCTCACGTTTGCTGTTTGTCGAGAACTGAGCATAGAAATATCCGTTATGCAATATCGGCGGCTTGGTATGGTCGCCGAAATCATTATGCTGGAAAAGCTCTGTTGTGCCATAGCTGCCATCCGCCTTTTTTTCAACTTTTATCATTACAACACCATGCTCATATCCGCCTGCCACAAGAACCTTATTGTTTCCCGCGTCAACAGCACTAGGCACTGAAATATGACAAACCCATTCATTGAACTCCCAAAGTATTTTACCGGTACCGGGCTCCAGGCCTACAATTCTGCCTTTTGTTTGTGGCAGATCACGATTTCCGATAGGATTTGTTGAAGAAACAACTGCAACAATATGATCTTTACCATCAATTTTTACTACTGAGGGACTGGCATATGATTCATTCCCTAGATAGGGAGTTTTCCAGACAATCTTGCCTGTGATCTTGTTATAAGCAACTACACCTGCTTCAGGAGCCTGCGGAGCTGCAATAACCATATCACCATATACCAGCGGGCACTGGGTGACTGCCCAGATAGGGAGCCTGGTGCCTCCAAAATCCGTCCAGATGTTCTTATTCCAGACAGGTTTATGAGTATTAATATCAATGCAATATAGATCTCCGTTGTGACCGCATGAATAAACGTAGTTGCCATCAACAGCAGGAACGCTGCGCGAACCGGGAAACATCACCGAACCGGGGGCATCATAGTTGAACTTCCATAATTCTTTGCCACTGCTGAGGTCAAAACACCTCATAATATCACCTGTCTTATCATCCCTGTCGAGTAAATATACCTTCCCGTCTTTGATCGCAGGCCCGCCATAACCGGGTCCTACATTCACTGTCCACAATACGTCGGGCCCCTTCTCCGGCCAGGTTCGCAGAATGCCTTTCTGGGGTGATGTACTATTCCTGTAAGGGCCAAGGTACTGGGGCCAGTCCTGGGCGAAGATATTCGACAAACATGCGAATAAAACAACTGTAGTGAAGAGCAGCTTGATTTTTTTCATTCTGGAAATAATTTTTGGCATTTAATCCAATAAAGATATTTAGTTAATTATATGGACAATACGATAGTCCGGCAAAAAGAAAAAACAGGGAGTTAACACGAAACTTCATTGACATTGCTTTCTTGTAATAAATCTCTCAATAATCTAATGCGCTTCAATGTATTTTTTATTAAAAGTATAACTCAATCCCACATTCCACAGGAAATCATATTCGGATGGAATACCCGATTTCAGGGTTTTATTTATTAATGCCGATATTGAAAGCGGAAATTCCTTCTTACTGATTAAAAATGTAGTGTTTAAATACACACCATCATCATCATCCATTTTCAGGTAGTATACCTCCGGACCTAACCTCGCAGTAATGTTTTTTGTGATGGGTATGTTTGAAATTCCGGGTCTGAATGAAGCCATCCAGGTGTTTCTGGTTATGAAATCTTCTATACCCCGGGTATAAAATAGATACATTCCAACACCTATATATTTATTGAATTGATAATTAGGCGCTATTACGCCAGCCAGGTACCTGGTTGTCCTGATAATTTCCTGTGAATCTCCGGCAGATGAAACAGTAATGGTCTTATATGACAGTGAGTGATTTGCACTTAAGTTCAGACTAAACTTATTACTGGTCAATGCGTTATATCTCCACCAGAAAACGATGGCCCAGGGTTTTCCTTCAAGGGCAAAACGAAATTGGGGTTCGAAAGTCAGTTTCCTGCCAACCTTCATATCAAAAACAACAGCAGGTTTACCTAGTGTCAGATTTGGAATTGTTGAAATGCCTTTGCTCTGGATTGTGACAACACCGCCAAGACTATTTATTTTGGCACTTGTACTGTCACTTTCCTGGGCTGAGAGAATTTGAGATAAACCAAGAGCCAGGATAAGGGTTAGAATTTTAATGCAGACATGATGTATTCTACTGAATGACATAATCTTTTTTCTGTTTTTGAATCTTTTTTACCGAGGATTTTTCATTGCTGCATGGCGAAGGTTAAATTCCGTTTGGTTGCAGCTTATCGCCCATGTTCACTGCCTTTTCAATCACGTCCAGTCTCGCTTTCCTTGGATCAGGTTTACCCACTGCTTTACCATCGGGTTGCACATCGAGTATCTCGTTTGTTTTCGGATTGTAAAACGGCCAAAGCGGAAGACCTTCACCATTTGGATTGCCGGTTTTTGCAAAATTTACCCAGTAACCATTCATAATTCTGGCTACCTCTTTGTCTTCGGGGTCTGCAACTCCTCCTTCCGGTACTCTGAGATTATCGAACACAAAAGAAATATCAGTTCCGTGTCCCGGACCAAAACGCATCCTTTCTTTCATTGCAGCGGGTACATAGGAGAAAAGAAAAATGTACGCCGGATCGCCTTTCGCAGCTACCGATTGAGCTGCAAAACGGGCAGGCTCAGCCCATACTTTATCGGTGTTAAAAAGAGTCTGAACTTCAGCGAATTCCTTATTGCCTTCCGGGTCATAGGCAGCCTTTGCCTCTTCTTTAAGTTCCCCGAACATTGAAAACAATTCTTCCATTGAAGTACTGGCATTGACAAAAGACCCGCCTATTTCTGCGCTGTTATTCCCGATCATGAGCGGGACTCTTGCATGTCTGCCTGCATTATATGCATCCGTAGAACTTTCAACTACAAGTTTCCCGTCCAGAATTGGCCCTGAGTATATACGGGGTCCTCCCTGGTCGTCATTTTCCTGCCCGCCGTCCACAATCTCTTCGACTTTCAGCGCCCGCAGTCTGGCCAGAGCAGCTGCATCTGTACCCTCGATACCGTGTTTACGTGCAAAGTTTATTCCGATCGTTTCCGCTGAAACAGGGTAGTATTGAGATGCATTTTCCCTGCTGATCGGTCTGCCTGTCAGAACGCCGTCCCTTCCTCCGCTGGAATGGCCGATTGCCTTGTGAAACAGTCCGCGGGCAGATGGTATGGTCATGAGGGAGTGTATCGAAACGCCACCGGCTGAGAAACCGAAAATTGTAACATTATTCGGATCACCCCCGAACGCTGCAATGTTTTGCTGCACCCACTTAAGAGCTGCAATCTGATCCATGAATGCATAGCTGCCTTTTGGTTCTTCAGGATGTTCAGCAGACAATGCCGGAAAGGCAAAATGACCGAGGCGGCCAAGCCGGTAATTAATACTTACAAGGATGACCCCTTTGGTGGCGAAGCCATTTCCGGAAGTATTACCCGATCCTCCGACAAATGCCCCGCCGTGAATCCACACCATGACCGGCAGCTTTGCATTCTTTGGCGCCCCGGCAGGTCTCCATATATTAAGGAAGAGGCAATCCTCCGACGAACCCTGCTGAATTGATCCCGGAGCAGCACCCCATCCTGCTGCCGCGCAGGTTGCACCAAACTCGCTTGCATCAAGCACTCCTTCCCATGGTTTTACTGGTTGCGGCGGCCGCCAGCGATATTCACCAACCGGCGGGGCAGCATAGGGGATTCCCTTAAAGCTATCGACACCCTCCTCATTTACTCCCCGTACCACACCATAGTCGGTACGGACTTCAGGCCCTGCATCAGGGGCTGTTTTAACAGCTGTCTGCTGAGCATTCATCGAACAACTGGTTAAAATGACAAAACTGATCAAAAGTGATTTCATATTGTTAATTATTTATATATTAATATTTTACAATAACCAGGTAATATTAAATTCTGCTTAATCGAGCTCTTTTTCCTTTAACCATTCTGACATTAAATCGGCTATCTCTGTATTGTTTAAATCTGAAAACGGAAAGTGTGTATTTCCTTTGATGCCGATTTCAGGTAAGTGAATCACCGTAACATCCCCTCCGCGTTTATTTACGGCATCCCTCCACAACCTTGCCATTTCAAGGCGGGCGCGCCATCCATCCTGGCCGGGGTTCGCGATTTGCTTCTCCGGTATGAAATCACCATAGTAAATCACTATTGGAATTTTGGTGAGTTTCATAAAATCAGACACAGGCACTGCTGCAGCCGTTAGAGTTCCGCCCGACATTGGTATGGGGGGAGGCACTTCTCCTTCCGGGAACACAAAGCCGCTTCCGGGTTCATAAGATACTATGGCTTTAACATTCTGACTCTTAATTGCTGTCAGCCATCCCATTCCTCCGGAATGCGAATGAGAAACCAGAATTGCCGGACCAATTTTATCGAAAAGCGCCGATATTGCCTCGACATTGACATTAATATCAATAGGTCCGACGTTGGAGGTCATCTGGCGGAAATACTGATTGAGCGCCTCGGGGTCTTTTGAGAATTGTACGCCAGGAAAATAGTCCGGCCATATACCGACACGAAAAGTGCCAAACCATCCCTGTTCATCGGGTGTTGGTTCAATTGTGCTGGCTACGGCACTTCGACCTGCATTGCCTCTTCTTGGCTGATCAATAAGGTAGACGCCGAAACGGCGGCGGAGAAAAATATTCTGAAAGCCTTCCCTGCCGTCAGGCGTTGTCTCCCATGTTTTTGAGAACTGACCGATACCATGCCACATTACCAACGGATATTTGCGTGCCTTCACCGGGATCTGATAAAAGACATAAGCATGATCACCATGAAAAGTTTGTCCGGCCGGAGCAGGATTAACCGGATCGAAGGTACCGGCACTGGTTATAACTGTTCCGCCAACTGCGAAACTGCCTTGTTCCATTATCAGAATAGGTTTAGTATTTTTTGAATTCTGGGCTTCAGCCGTAATAACGACGGTCAATACTAAAACCAAGCATACAAGTTTTAAGACATTCTTTTTCTTTTTCACTTTTACAACGTACTTTGATACTGCTAATTATTACATCTCGCCTGATACAAAAACTTTCTGATACAAAGTTGAGGTAAAATTGAGCGATATATGTATACAGATTACTCTTTTCTATACCTGAATTACTGATTGTGCATTTCCATGTAGTTCAAATACATAAATTAAGTTATAATTTTGAGGGAAATTAAATTACACAGCCATGGACGAAATAATACAACTTGATAATATATCTCATTTTAATATTTTGAGAGGTATCAAAACTCTGCATCCCTTAGTAAGTGTATTTGATTTTTCCAGGCTGAAGCTGATCCCAGAAGCCAGGGCACGCTATGGCTTTTATTGTGTTTTTCTGAAAGAGGCAAAGTGCGGAGATTTGAAATATGGCTGCAATTATTACGATTACCAGGAAGGAACCATGGTTTTTATTGCTCCCGGCCAGGTAGTTGGAATCGGGAACAAACCCGGGAGTCCTCAGCCAAAAGGGTGGGCATTGCTCTTTCATCCTGATCTGATAAGGGGCACTTCACTGGGACAAAATATTAAGGAATACACCTTCTTTTCATATGAATCAAATGAGGCATTGCATCTTTCGGAAAAAGAACGGCAGATTGTGATGGATTGCCTTAAAAAGATTGAATATGAATTAAATCAATCAGTCGATAAGCACAGTAAAAGACTAATTGCAGATAATATTGAGCTGCTTCTTAATTATTGTCTGCGATTCTACGACAGGCAGTTTATAACCCGCAGCCTTGTCAATAAAGACATTCTGGTAAGATTTGAAAATCTCCTCGATGAATATATAAAATCGGAATTGTCAAAAACAATAGGATTACCGACCGTAAAATATTGTGCCGGAAAGCTTCATCTTTCTCCTAATTATTTCGGCGATCTGATTAAAAAAGAGACAGGGAAATCAGCTCAGGAACATATCCAGTTAAAACTGATAGATATCGCCAAAGAGCGGATATTTGACACAAGTAAATCGATAAGTGAAATAGCTTATGAACTTGGATTTAAACATCCCCAGCATTTCAGTCGTATGTTTAAAAATGAAACGGGACAGACGCCTAATGAATACAGGTCGCTGAACTGATGAATCAACAGCGAATGAGAGTCTTTTTCAATTCCGGAACGGTTTAAAGCCGCAACAGGTTAACCGACAACCCTTTTATATTAAATAACTACCGGATATGGAAATTCCGATACAAGTTTAATTCTTCTGCCTTCCTGTTGTGATATTCGGGCAGATTCAATGATTTCCAGGACATGCAAAGCATGTTCGACATTTATTCTTGGTTCAATGCCTGTAATCATACTTTCGCCAACCACTCTTGCTCCTTCCTGCCATTTGTAACCGCCCTTATCGGTGCAGACAAGCTGAGGTGGTTCAGTGTATGAGGTCTCCGTAATAATTCCGTTCGTCTCCCAGTCATAACCCAGCAGCCGCATATTTCCCTTATCTCCATAAATCTGAATAGAGTGCAATGACTGGGATCCGGCGGTATGTCCGTAAGGGTCAAAGAAATTAAAACCGCACATAACATGGCTCAGTACATTATTGTCATGCTCCAGCAGAATATGTGCATTATCTTCAGCCTCAACCCTGATTTTCCCTTTGTCTTCGACAGTTCGTTCAGGTTTAACAATGCTTAACATAGCCATAACACTTCTTGCAGGCCCGAGTAAGCCGGTTAAGGTTGTCATATTATAAACCCCAAGATCGGGCATACTACCCCCGCCTTTTTCGTAGAAGAATGCGCTCCAGCCTGGCCCGGTATGCCCATATTGAGCATGAGCACTCGAGATAAGCCCTAATTTGCCCTCCTGAATAATGCTGCTCATATATGCGAATTGAGGACTGTTAACCACAGCCGGGGCACCCCACAAACGAAGGTTTTTACTTTTCGCGAGATCCAGCAAGCCTTTTCCGGCAGCATAAGTATTTGCCACCGGTTTTTCGCTCCACACATTTTTGCCGGCCAGCAGGGCTTTTTTGTTCAATTCTTCGTGGACCTGCATATCAGTCAATGTAACCATCATATCGAAGGGTACTCCTGTGAGCATCTGATCAATATGCGGATAGGTCTGTGCATTAACATTATATTGCTTGTTTTGGGCAACTGCCCTTTCGTATTTTATGTCGCACAGGCTGACGACTTCAAGCATCTCAGAAGATAACAATTCCGGAAGGTACATGTTGCTTACGCTTCCGCAGCCGATCACCGCTACCTTTATTTTTCTTTGAGCAGTGAATAAGGCCCAGCTTTCCAATGATGATGCCAGCAGCCCGGCTGCAGCCGTTGCAGAAATCTGTAGAAACTGGCGCCGATGAAGTCTGTCTGATTCTTTTTCAATTGTTTTCATGGAGGTTATTTTATGTTTTTAAACCTATTTCTTACCCGAAAAACCTGCTCTAAAGCTCAGGGCTCCATCCTTCGCAAAGCTTCGGATGGCAAAGCAGGGCACAGGGCACTTCTTCAGTACCCGGAACCTGCCTGACGGCCGGCAGACGGATAAAAGCTGCAACCAGTTGATAGATATTATGATGTTAGAATAATTATGAAAAGGGTTTAAAAATCAAGCGATAATTTGTTGTACTAATTCTATCACAATTTCATAACCCTTTTCTTAAACAATTGGATAGATGCCAATGTCATTATAAGCCCGATGCTCATTAATACCAATATTTTTGGAAGGATCTCTTCCAATGGCAGTACCCTCCAGAACAGGTCATAAAACCCCTGAATTCCCCAGTAATTAACGCTGAAAATAGCAATCTTTTGCAGTATTGCGGGCATAATAAACAGAGGGATCATGCTTCCACCAATAGCCGACATGACAAGAATGATAATGGTACTCAGATTCTGGGCTTGCTGGCGTGTTTTTGCAACAGCAGCCAGAAAAATGCCCAGACTGGAAACAGCAAAGGATGTTGCTATTATCATTAAGATTAATCCTGTGATATTAACGCTTAGATCCATGTTAAATACGAGCCAGGCAAAAAGGAACATTGTTGTAAGCTGAAGTATCGAGATAAAAAAAGCAAACAGCATTTTACTATAGAGTATTGTACTGCCATTCAAGGGTGAATAAAGCAATCTGTTTATTGTTCCGTTTTCCTTTTCTTCCAGTATACTTGTCCCCACGCCGGCAACGCTGAAGAGCAGCATTAGTATCGCGGTGC
>Ga0209287_10001196_pt1 | contig 13431 bp, 11 predicted proteins | sample PPLLak3cmMay2015_2_FD_187255 | JGI IMG/M metagenome (GOLD analysis project Ga0209287, IMG submission 187255) | Freshwater sediment microbial communities from Prairie Pothole Lake near Jamestown, North Dakota, USA - PPLs Lake P8 Core (1) Depth... | ecosystem: Environmental > Aquatic > Freshwater... | reverse complement strand
CGAAAATGTAACTGACATCAGTAACTTTATCATTGTTATACCGGAATATTCCATTCCCGGGATCAGCATCACCGGTTGCCGAACTGAATCGATACCCGATGCTCCTCTTTACACCCGAAGCTCCGGGTGTAACTTTGGTGTTCTGTGTTTCCTTATTGTCCTTGTTTTCCTTTTTATCCTCCTTCTGTGAAAATGTAAAACTGGTAATAAGGGAACCCAGGAAAATGGCAATTATTCTTCTCATTTCGCATTAGTTTAAAGAAAGTCATGTTAAGATAAGACGAAATTATGGAAATACCAATGGAGCGATCACAGAAAAGATGGCGTTTCAATTCCTTATGCCGGTTTTCAGAATTGCAGGCAGTCAATGACTTTACCCTTTCGATATCATTGTTTTTGAGAATAGTTTTCCTACTTTTGCAGCCCGTAAGAATCTGTTAATGGAACAAATAAGAAATATTGCAGTAATTGCCCATGTTGACCACGGTAAAACCACACTCGTTGACCGTATACTGTACCAGGTGAAGCTTTTCCGTGAAAACCAGGTAATGGGCGATCTGATACTTGACAGCAACGATCTCGAGAGGGAAAGGGGGATCACAATACTCTCAAAGAATGTTTCTGTAAGATATAAAGACATCAAGATCAACATCATAGACACTCCCGGGCACTCTGACTTCGGAGGTGAAGTTGAAAGAGTTCTGAATATGGCAGAAGGTGTTCTGCTTATTGTTGATGCGTTTGAGGGACCAATGCCGCAAACGCGCTTTGTACTTCAGAAAGCTCTTGAGCTCGGACTGAAACCAATTGTAGTTATCAATAAAGTCGACAAGCCAAATTGCAATCCTGAGGAGACCCAGGAAAAAATCTTTGACCTGATGCATAGCCTGAAGGCGACAGAGGATCAGCTTGACTTCCCTACTGTTTACGGTTCTGCAAAAAAGGGATGGATGGGTCCTGAATGGTCGGTTCCGGCAACGGATGTAAGTTATCTGCTTGATACAATAATTGAACATATCCCGCCCGCAAAGGTTTTTGAAGGTACTCTTCAGATGCGGATCTCCTCTCTTGATTACTCGTCATACATGGGCCGCATTGCTGTTGGCAAGATTATAAGGGGCACACTTGTTCCGGGAAGCCAGGTGTCGCTTATCAAGCGTGACGGGAGTATTGTGAAAAATACAGTCAAGGAGGTTTACCTGTTTGTGGGCCTTGGAAAGGAAAAGACTAAAAAACCTGTGCATTCAGGTGAGATATGTGCCGTGTTCGGGATGGAGGATTTTGAGATAGGCGATACAATCGCAGATGCAGTTAACCCTGAGGCTCTGTCATATACACCGGTCGATGAACCAACTATGAGTATGCTGTTTACCTCAAACAATTCACCATTTTTCGGACGCGAAGGTACAATCGTCACTTCACGGCAGCTCAGGGAAAGGCTATTCATGGAGACTGAAAAAAACCTTGCACTAAGAGTTGAGGAGACAGACTCATCAGATTCATTCATTGTATTCGGACGAGGCATTTTGCATCTTTCGATACTTATTGAGACGATGAGACGGGAAGGCTTTGAATTGCAGGTTGGCCAGCCCAATGTACTGATAAGAAAAATTGATGGCATAAATCATGAACCGGTTGAAGCCCTGACAGTGCATGTGCCTGAAAATTTTGCAGGCAAGGTGATTGAACAGGTTACCATGCGCAAGGGTGAGATATCAAATATTGAAATAAAGGACGGGAGGGCTCATCTTGATTTCAGGATACCCTCCAGGGGGATAATTGGTCTCAGGAACCAGGTACTTACCGCAACTGAAGGAGAAGCAGTAATGGCACATCGTTTCGACAGCTATGAACCATGGAAAGGTGAGATGTCGGTAAAGCGCAATGGCTCACTGATTGCCATGGAGACTGGGCAGGCAGCGGCTTATGCCATTGACAAGCTCCAGGATCGCGGCAGGTTTTTCATTTTCCCGGGTGAAGAGGTATATATGGGTCAGGTAGTCGGTGAAACCACACGTCAGGATGACATTACTGTCAATGTAATAAAGACAAAAAAGCTGACAAATATGAGAGCATCGGGTTCAGATGACAAGATCATCCTTGCACCTCCCGTGCGCTTCTCTCTTGAGGAAGCAATGGAATATATCGCATCGGATGAATATATTGAGATCACTCCGAAATCAATGCGTCTGAGAAAGATACTTCTCGATGAGGTCAGTCGTAAAAGGGCAATTCCAAAACAGTAAATTAAGCGAATTTGCTTAATTTTATGCCATGCATGAATTTTCACTGGCTGGGGAAGTCATCAGGCTTGCTGAAACTGAAGCTGAAAAGAACAGTGCCAGGTCGGTAAACGAAATTACCATTGAGGTTGGAGATTTCAGCGGAGTCCAGGTTGAAGCTTTCAGGTCGGCGCTGGAGATTCTTTCGGAAAAATCGAGGCTCAGCAAAGCCAGCCTGAACATTATAAGAAAGAAGGGGAAAGGAATTTGTCCGGACTGCAAGCAGGAGTTTGAAATGGAAGAAAGAATCGACACCTGTCCGGTATGCGGGGCATTCCCCTCGGAAATAAGCGGCGGTTATGAATTCAGGGTAGTATCCCTGCTAGTGGACAAGGACTAAAAACAAAAGATATGTGTGAGACCTGCGGCTGCGGAAATAAGGACGGATACAGGATCGTTGATCCCGGATCCGAAGAATTCCAGCATGATCATGATCATCATGGTGTTCACTCTCACAGTCACACCCATGACACTGACCATGATCATCCACATGATCATACACACCATGAGACAATAAGCCTTAATATTGATATCCTTTCAGAAAATAACCTTGCTGCATCCCTGAACAGGAGGTTCTTTGAAGGGCGTAAGGTATTATGTATGAACATGGTAAGCTCTCCGGGATCAGGGAAAACTACAATCCTTGAAAAGACAATATCACTGCTGAAAGGCAAAAAAATATATGTCATCGAAGGCGATCAGCAAACCACCCTGGATGCTGAACGGATTAAAAATACAGGTGCACATGCCATTCAGATTAATACAGGTTCGGGCTGCCACCTTGATGCAAAAATGGTTGATGCCGCGTTGAAGAAAATGGATATTGAGGCTGATTCAATCCTCTTCATTGAGAATGTAGGCAACCTTGTTTGTCCCGCCATGTTCGATCTCGGGGAAAACAAGCGTGTACTGGTAATGAGCGTAACAGAAGGTGAAGACAAGCCGCTTAAGTATCCCAACATGTTCGAGACTTCTCATCTCTGTATCATAAACAAATCTGACCTCCTTCCATACGTTGATTTCAGGAAAGAAGAATTTATAAAGAATGCCCTTCAAATAAATCCCCATCTTGAGTTTATTGACTTATCTTCAAAGACGGGCGAAGGAATGAACAAATGGCATGAATGGATATCAGCGCTGTTTAAGTTGATCTGAATAATCTTCCAATACTTTAAGTTCAGAAAACAAAAACCCCGCTTCCGTTTGGTTGCGGGGTTTTGCTGTCGTTTAGGACAATTACTTCTTGCCGCCGGGGGTTCCGGTTGATACTTTTGCGGCATTTTTAGCCTTTACCTGGCTGCTTGCACCCTTATTCTGAGTTGCAATTTTTTCCTGGGATTGAACGCCTCCCTTTGTCTGGGTCATAGTACCCGACTGGGCTTTTGCCTGTGTTTTTGCCTGCTTCTGAGCCTGCTTCTGAGCTTTTCTTTCCTGGTTCCTGGCCTGCTTCTCTGCTTTGGTTTCCTGACCCTGGTTCTTGAACTGGGTCTGTTCCTGAGTCATCGTCCCTGACTGTTCCATGGTCCTGGTCTGAACCTGCTCACCACCCTGGTTCTGATTCTGGTTGCCACTCCTGGTCTGAGTCTGGGTCTGGGCTGCGATGCCTGCACTTATCAGAAGTGCTGCGGCAGCAAATAAAATCTTCATTTTCATCTTATTAATATTTAAATTTTAACTAATAACATTTCAAAAATATAACCTTGATTATGAAGTATTTATGAAATTCAATAAAAAATCAGAAGATTTTTACAAAACAACTCAGCAGAAAAGAGAAGCCTTTTGGATTCAGGGAATCAGTATCTGAAAAGAGCGGAATAATAAAGCCCGGATCAGCTTCAATAGTTACTCTTCCCATGTTGAAAGCCACCGGTATTCCGAGGTCAACTTCCATGAGACTGAAAAATTCCCGTGTTGTTGTGCTTGTACCTGAACCTCTTCCCGAAGTCTTCTTCGGACTGAATGGCTGGGTAACTCCTATGGTTGTTCCATCTGCAGTTGTGGTTTCAGTCAGCGTCCCGAAAAGCATATTTACATAAGGATCAAATGATATATAAGCCTTCTGGTTAAAAAACAGAGGGGTCTGGAAGTACCTTGAGTTCCTCACCTGGAAATAGAGTCCTGATGATTCTGAGAATACGCCTCCGGTCGAAATTTTTGTGTACAGTATCTTCCAGTCGAAGCCAAGTGTCAGGTCGCCGTAAAAGAAACTGCTGAAAAGGGTGTCGGTAAGCTCGCTGTTGACCTGGTATCTCGATATACCGGCTGAAAGATCAAACCATGAATTGAATGTCTTGCTGTATGTAAGTCCGAAAGTATTAAAGGCAAGAAAGGGATCAAAGGCAGACAAGTGAAATGAGGATGTTGAAACATAAAGCTGTTCCCTGAATCCGTATGTAAGACCACCATAATAGTATGGTTTATCACCCGATATGGAGGATCCCATATAAACCATGTTGTTTCCCAGTCCAAGATTTCCATACAGGGCGTGGGGTGAGGTCCGCTCATCCTGGGCTGACAGGGTAAATGCAGGAATCCCTGTAATTACCGATAGTAATGAAATCCTGAGGAATGATCTTATGTTCTTCATATTCAATAATATGATTGATTAGTGCAAAGATATTATCAGAATATGAAGAAAAGATGAAAAATTAAACTCCGGTTATTCTTCGCTTGTATTCAGCCAATGCTTCATCGAGTCTCTGGCGTTCATTCCCGTCGCCCTGAACATTATGGGAAGGATGGATATATAATTTGACACCCCTGTCGGCAAGTATCTCCGCCACAGTGGTTAAAGTCATCCATACGCAGCTAATGAACGCCATCGATGAAACAGGTCCTATTTTGTCAACGTGATTTTTAAGAGTCACGGAAGCATCCTGAAGAGGTGCGCAGGTGTCAACCACGATATCAGCCAGGTCAAAAATCGTTTTACCGCTGGAATGCCTTGTTTTCTTGCCTTTAGCCTCTTCAGCAGAACCGAAAACGATCACCTTCATCCCTTTTTTCCTCGATTCAATTGCAATATCAATATTAACGTTATTGACACCGGAATGAGAGAAAAGCCACATCGCATCACGTTTATCAAAGTCATAACCTTTCATTATCTCCACCCCGTATCCTTCAACTCTTTCGAGAAAGATGAACTGATGAACTCCCATCTCGCCCGTTATGCGGGTAAAGAATGTAAGAGGCAGCTCTATCATCGGATGGAATCCGACAAAACCTCCGATCCGCGGATACATCTCCTCCACAGGTATTGTCGCATGTCCGCAGCCAAAAGTATGGACCCACCTGCCGCATTCAATTGTGTCTGCCATTGCCTCTGCAGCTTTTCTGATATTGTCCGTCTGAGTCTCCTCGATACGGGTCATTATTTCCCGGACATTGTTGAGCCATTGTGTTGCCAGCATATCTATAATTATTAAGTGTTAATTTTACGCTTATTATTTCTGAAAAGTAAAATGTAGAGTAGAATCATTAATGCCAGAAGAATAAAAGCCACTGTCGTCAGGTGACTTATACCGTAACTTCTCGCGATAAAGCCCATACCATAATTCAATGTCATATTACCCAGAAGTGCTATGAAAAGGAGAAGGCTGAAAGCCGTTCCCGACAATTCAGAATAGCGGGTACCGGTGAGTCCAAGCATGACGGGGAAGCCTGCGGCCAGACCGGCACCCAGCAATACCAATCCCGTAATCGCAGGTGCAATTGAATAACCCCATTTCATAAGAAGAATTCCGGCAAGGATCAGGGTAAATGAAACCAGCAATAATTTCTTCTCTGTAAATGATTTTAAAACCGTTCCTATAAGTATCCTCATAAATGTCATGCCGGCAACAAATGCTGAGAGGGCATAAAGTGCCACGTTCTGCTGAACCGACATATAATCAAGCAGATAAGTGGTAGTCCAGTTATTAAGTATACCTTCGAAACTGCTCTGGACAACCAGGAAGAAAGCTATCATCAGAAGGAAGCCGTCTTTGACCATAGCCAGGCTGCGGGCAATAGGAAATCCGTACGGCTGTTTCGGAGGAGGGAATTTGATAATCAGGAAGAGAAGGCCGGTGGAGGCAGTCAGAACTGCAACCGAGACAAGAATAACCTCAAAACTGAATACATCCCTCAATATCCCCATGATCAGAGGCATTCCGAGCGCTCCCACTCCAAAGGCAACACCAAGCAGGCTCAGCTTTGCCCCCTTATCCTTTTCACTTATATCCGATACCAGTGCATTGGTGGCTCCGTTCACAGCGCCTCCCCCGAGTCCTGTCAGGAATCCATACACCCGCAATATACCCTCGGAATGAGCAAGGGCAATACCCAGGAATCCTGCGGCCATGAATGCACAGGAGAGGGAAAGAAGCATCCTGTAACTGTATTTGTCAACAACGGGGCCGAATATCATTGAACCTGCAAGTATGCCGAACTGCATCAACGAGAAGAGAGCCCCGGAAGATACTACGTCCATTTCTGTTTTCAGCCTGAGGTCAGGGATCACTGAACCGAGAGTGATCAGCACGATCCCGAACAGAAGCATACCCGCGCATGATGACCAGAAAACTACTTTCCTGCTATACATCCATCGAAGTCGTATATTGTTAATTAATTGAATTACGAATATCGATTAACGATTTTTGATTTTTGAAGTATCTAATGTAGAAATGTTTCTTCCAAAATCATAAATCGTTAATCCTTGTTCTTAAATCATTTTTCATATAGCCCGCAATGCAAGGAACGCTGCGCCGTATACCCCTGCATCGCCGCTTAAGGCGGACGGTTCAATGGCAACCTGGCTGATACTGACCGGCTGAGCCCACTTTACAGCTTCTTCCCTGATTGACGGAATCAAAGAAACGGCTGGACCAAAAACGCCACCGCCCAAAATAATTTTCTCAGGATTAAACAGGCTCACCAGGTTTGCAACAACCATGCCCCAGATTTCTACGCATATTCCTATTACTTTTACCGCAGCAGGATCGCCGTATTCATAGGCTGTAAATATGTGGTATGAAGTAATCTCATCAGGTTTTTTATTTCGAAGTTCCCCGGCATATTCAATGTCGCCGGCCAGTATTTCCCTCGACACACGGGCTATACCTTCACCCGAAGCATAGTACTCAAAGCATCCGCAATCTTTATACTTTTCCAGCCAGGGCCTTTCGAGCGCCATCCATCCGATTGCTCCGGCTATATCGTGACTTCCTCTCAGCACCTCTCCATTTACCAGTATCCCTGCGCCAATACCTGTACCAACTGCCAGGAATATTGCATCGCTGCAACCTCTTGCATTACCCTTCCAAAGCTCGCCAAGGATAGAGCATGCCCGGTCGCTGTCAATCGTCACAGGTATTTTACCCACAGATGATCCCACTTCATCCAGCAGTGGATAATTGTCCCAGCCGGGAATATTCGGCGCCCACACTGTTCCCTCACCGGCATGACTGATGCCCGGAACTGAAATGCCGATTGATTTGACCTGCTTCCCTTTCCGGCTTATTGTATCAATGGCTCCGGTAATTTGGTCTGTTATGAGTTTTCCAACATCTGACCCCTTCCTGTTCTCCAGATTGACAGCTTTCCGTTCGAGGATTTCTCCTTCAATTGAAAACAGCGCCAGTGCCAGCTTTGTGCCGCCGAGATCGACTCCTAATACACACATATGCAGTTAATTACAGAAAACATGGCATTTAATCCGGTCAGGGCAATATCGTCTGTTCCACGGTATTCCAGCCTGAGATCCTCAGGTATGGCTGCCTGCCTGTAAGCACTGATTCAGGACAGCTTACCTTAAGAGTGGTGCTTTCAGAAGGTGCCAGGGTAACATAATTCCCCGACCACAGGCTCGGAAGTATCTCTTCTCCGTCCGACATCAGCTGTGCCCGGTTGAAGAAAGCTATCTTGCCGGTGATGTTGGTGATGCGGATCGTCCATTCCGTCTTCCCGGCTTTAATCACTTCAGCTTTGACATGTGTTTCCGGCATATTGTTTATAGCCGTGAAATCATTATCCGGGGACAGCCAGTACACATTATGGGAAATTATTTTGCCTGCATCATCTTTAAGGTTCAGCACAACAAATGATATACCTGCTGTTTTCTTTAGAACTGCTGCGATTTCTGTTGTTTCCTTTACTTCCGACGGTCCGAGGTTCAGGCTCTTTTCTTCCTTGAACAGTGATTCCGATCCCAGGCTGAAAACCTCCACATATGCTTTGAGTCCTGCAACCGGATTATAGGTCCTGTTGAGCACCGTAACTTTTTTATTGTTCAGATTAAGCTGAATATGAACAGGTTCGCAGGCATTCTGCATGAAGTAATATCCTGCATTTGGTTGGAGATACCAGTCATATACCTGCCATACTACGCTCGGGAATGCGGCATTGAGTTTCCAGAGCATCACTCCTCCTATCTCGTTCAGCTTATGTCCTGCAGCTTCAAAGATACCCTGGTAACCAATGGAATTCATAAGCTGCATTTTGTCACACAAATCTTCCATTGAATAAGGTTCCCCGTACCTGTTTATCGTTTCCTTGTAATATTGATCCCATCTGCCGTTCCCGGTTGCGGCATCATGATAGCCCCATGTATTATTGAGCGGGAATGGCAGTTTCTTATCCCATACAAGGTTCGGGATAATTTTCGGCAGGATGTTATAAGGGACCATTGATGGCAACCCTGTCTCATCTTTGAATACCCAGTCGCGGGCTGTTATTGCCCTGTTATAGGTGCTGGCAGGATCCTGCCATGTGTAAGGACCTCCGCTGTAAACTCCTGTCGGAAGGCCATCCGGCCACGCACCCGGCCATCCTTCCGGAAGCTCTGCAAAACCTGATGAACTTGGAATAAATGGACGTGTGCCATCGAGTTCTGTGATGCTGTTCCGCATAAAATCATATAATTCCCTTCGTGCGTGACCTTCGTTGCCGCCTGTCCACACCAGGAGGCTTGCATGGTTCCTTATCCTGTATATTGTATTCACTACATTCCTTTTAAATACTTCCCCTTCAAGAGGCCAGTCAGGCGATCCCTTGAATTCGCCCTGCGTGTCGCCGGTTATCCAGAAATCGGACCATACCAGCAGGCCATAGCGGTCGGCAGCATCAAAGAATTCATCGCACGGCGTCACTCCTCCTCCCCATATCCTGACCAGGTTTATATTGGCATTCCGGCAGAGGCGCATCTCATGATCGTACCTGGTCGAATCGCGGTTCAACAGCATATCGGGAACCCAGGCGCCGCCTGTAAGATGCACCCTCCTCCCGTTGACATAGAAGTCGCGGCGCCATGTTTTGTTAACCTGAACAGCTTTGGTGGAAACGGTCCTGATTCCAAATACAAATGAAGTGTCATTGATGATCTCTGAGGCATACGAATACTGAAGCCTGATCCTGTAGAGATTCGGTTGTCCGTGACCGTTGGGCCACCACATCACCGGATCAGATATATTTAATTCTTCTGTATTGGCGCTGTTGATGTCAAGTTTAAGCATCTCACCAGGTACAAGTGAAGCCGGTTTGGTAAACGTTACCGGTCTGCCATTGAAATTATCAGGTGATATCGTAACAATCAGGCTGCCAGCTTTTTTTACCTGGCTTTGATTCTTAAGGGTCAGGCTGAGGGATATCTTTGCAATGCCTGTATCAGGAAGGTTTGGCAGTTCAGTCATGATCTTCGGATTAACGAATGTCACGCCGCCGGAGGTGCGCAGAGAAACCGGCAACCATAGACCTATATTGCGATCCCGTACAGGAGGTATCCAGTCCCACCCCACCGAGCAAAGCATAGTAACATTCTTGCCGATATCGCCTGTCGGTCCTCCGTTAGGATAGAAATCGCCAAGGGCTTCAAGTTGTTCCTTCGAAGGGAGTCCAGGATAATCGAGAGGGTATATTTTGACTGCCAGAGCATTCTTCTCTCCTGCTTTTATCTGTTTGCTCACGTCCAGGCTGTACTGTGCAAACATCCCGGCCATCACCGTGGAGTCTGTTATCTGTACACCATTGACCCATACCGCAGCACGATAGTTTATTCCCTTAAATATTAGCTGGAAATGCCGTCCCCTGTCTGATTCCGGAACACTGAAGGTTGTCCTGTACCAGTATGGTTTCTTCCATGGATTCGGGTCATCCGGAAGATGGCTGTACTGCTCAAGATTGTATTGTTTATTGAACTCATCTGAAGCATCCGGGATGAACATGTTGTTTAATCCCATATAAGGATCAGGATATACTCCATTTGCCACTAATCCAGTAAGTACTGTAGATGGCACTTTAACAGGGAACCAGTATACATCTGACTTGTATTGAGGTAATGAAATTTCCTCCCCCGGGGCAACTATCAGTGCAGATGACTGAAGATCGAAATCGGTCAGTTTAAACTGTTTTATTGAACCCTGCTGAGAAAAAACCGGGTAAGAAATAACAATAAAGGAACTAACCAGGGAACAAATTTTGATTTTCATTTTTGTTGAGTTAAACGGTTGAAAATATACATCTTTACATGATCTTAAACTTGAATTCCTATAAAAAATATGGACTCCCTATTTCTGATCCGATAATCCTATGAATTCATTCGCTGCAACGGATGCACTATTATCAGTATGCTTCTTTTTATGTATCATATTGCCTATTATGAGAAATAACATTGTCAATAATATTACAAGGGTTACCACCTCTTCACTTATGAGAGGGATTCTTGAAACAAGTGGTATACTCAGAAACAGAAGAATTGTGATCAGGCCCCGGGGTGAAAAAAACAATAATGGTACCAGCGGCATTTTAAGTACCTGCTTAAGAAAGATCATTCGCAGAAAATATATGCCGGTTATAATTAATGTCGCTGTAAGAATATTATTCCAGTTAAAAAGACCTTCAATTTTTGTGTAATACCCAAACATAATAAAGAAAAAAGACCTTACCAGGAAAGTAAGCTCTACAAGAATCTTTTTAAAAGAATCCAGATCAGTCCTGAATTTCCCGAAATCAACAAATCTTTTTACAATTGTATGTTCAAGTAACTTATGATTGGATAAGATCAATCCAAAAGTAAGGACAAGCAGCAAAGCGGGCAAGTGTGATAATTTTGCCACCATATAAACCATTACTACAGTTGTCATGATTATGACATAGTTTACATGGTAATAGATCTTGTGAAGAAGGATTGCCAGAATTGAGGTTGTGATTAAAGCAATGATAATAGTTAAAATGCTGCCGACGGCAAGGTTGAATAATCCAAGACCTATTGAAGTCTGGTTGATCAGAATAAAATCAAAAACAATGATGCCAATAATATCCGAAAAAGAGCTTTCATATACAATAAATTCCTTTTCATCCTGATTCAGGGAAGCAGCCGATGGGATAGCCACTGCACTGCTTATTATTCCAAGGGGAATGCCATTTAAAAGAGAATCTCTTACAGAAAAATCGAGGAACTGCACAAGGATGTATGAAAAGGCGGCTGTGAATGTTGCAAACAGGATAAAGGCTGCTGATACAGATTTTATAATAAGGCTCTTTTTTCTTTTTTCAAGCTTAAGATCGAGACTGGCCTCCATTATAATCATGATAAGACCCAGTGTGCCGATAACAGGAAGAACAGGTCTGAGATTCGGGATGTCCATATTTGCCGCCTTAACAATCAATTGTATACCTATGCCAAGGGCAATCAGGAAAATGACACCCGGGATCCTTGAATATTTACTTGTAATGTCAAAAACATAGGACAAAATAACAATGATGCAAAGAATTAAAATGATGTAGTTTGTCATTTCCTGAATTATATTAAAGCTCTAGCTTTCAATGAATCTCTTTATATCAGTAATTTTACCTGCCAGAACCAGGATCTCTTTTTCGCCGAGAGGCAGATTTACATCATATGTCAGATCAACATTGTAGTTTCTTCTGAATATTGAAGTTAATATCCCCTCTTTGGGAGGGCTTTTAACAGCTACCAGTTTAAGATCAAACCTGCCCTGAACATTAACTGCCTCCAGAGAATGACCGGCATATTTATCCGGCACATGAACCTCCGCAATAGCATAGTCATCATTAATTTCGGTCAGCCTGAGGGTGTTTTTAATCTGAAGCATGGAAGAAACATGCTTGGCCGACTCTTCAAGCGGGAGAACAACTTCTTCAATGCCAATCTGGTTCAGAATATTCTGGTGTACCACGCTGATTGCTCTTCCAATTATTCTTTTGACTTTCAGGTTCTTAAGGATCGATAGAGTAAGGATGGATGAGCCAACATCTTCTCCTATGGCAACAATTACAGCATCAGTATCATGCAAGGGCAGTGACTTGACAGCGTTAAGGTTAGTCGTATCCATCTTCATGACAGTGGTTATAGAATCTTTTAACTCTTCTAATCGCTCAGTATGGTTATCTATTCCTATCACCTCATGTCCCATATTTGTAAGGTTGGAAGCCAGTTTTGAACCGAAATAACCCAACCCGATTACTATGTATTTCATGATGTTCTAAATTAATAAATAGTGTCTAGTTAATTATGATATCAATTTCGGGGTACCTTGAATACTTTTTATGATACGATACAAAAATCCCGGTCATCAAAGTCAGTGGACCCACCCTGCCTACAAACATCAAAACAATAACAACTATTTTGCCGGTATTACCAAATGTTGCTGTGTCTGCGAGGCTCAACCCGACAGTAGAGAATGCCGAAACGCTTTCAAATAATAAATGTACCGGATTTTTCCCGGGTTCTGATAAAAGAAGACCGAAGAAGCCGGCAGTAATTACCAGGAGAGAAAGTGAAATAATTGATAATACCCTTATCAGAGTACTGTCTGATATTTCCCTGTTCCCTATAACAAGCTGTTCATGGCCTCTGATATTGTTCCAGACTGACCGGAGAGCAATGGCGAACGTTGTGGTCTTAATACCGCCTCCTGTTGAACCCGGAGATGCCCCGATCCACATCAGAATAATCATCAGGAAAACCGTTGGATATCCCCAGAGTGACATATCAGCTATATTAAAGCCGGCCGTTCTGGCACTGACACTTCCAAAAAAAGAAGCAATAAATTTATTAGTAGTGTCCATTCCAATCATGCTGTTCTCTTTTTCGAAGACATAATAGAGGCAGCTGCCGGCAAGTATTAAAAAGAGAGTCATAAAAAGCACAATA
>Ga0209287_10001194_pt1 | contig 13437 bp, 15 predicted proteins | sample PPLLak3cmMay2015_2_FD_187255 | JGI IMG/M metagenome (GOLD analysis project Ga0209287, IMG submission 187255) | Freshwater sediment microbial communities from Prairie Pothole Lake near Jamestown, North Dakota, USA - PPLs Lake P8 Core (1) Depth... | ecosystem: Environmental > Aquatic > Freshwater... | reverse complement strand
CCGACCTCCTCCTTCATTATCTGCTGATTCCCTCCCCCTCCTCCCGCCCCGGCAAGGTTGTATGACTGGATCGTATAGGGGATAATCTGGCCGATGTGCAGCTTGGCCTCTCTGTTGTTTGTCGTGGTGAGTTTTGAATCCATCAGAATCCGCGCGTCACCGTTTCCCAGCATCATATCGATTGCAAGATTGAAATCGATGGGAAGATGGACCCAGTAATTCGAGCTGTACACGTCTTCCAGCGGGCTGCCTTTGTACTGGATTTTTGTCGATATGGGGGAGAAGCCTGCCCAGTCGAAACCATACTCATTCAGTTTATCCATCGAGACTTCAATAAGCCGCGTTTCAAGCATGACCAGGATATGCGGGTGGTCGATTGACTTGATGATTTTAACGACTTCGTTTATGACGCGGGGGCTGGTGTAGCACACGAGCCGGTTTCCGCCTTCGTCGATCTTGATATTCTTGGTGATGTCGGCAAGCATTGCCGCGACTTCCACAGCCTTTGCATATTTTAATTCCACCACATAACTGCTGAATCCGACCTCTCCCTTCAGTTTTTCCGGCTCTGCGATAAGAACCGAATTGCCTATTATTTCATAGGAGAGTCCTGCACATCGTACCAGAAGGTCGATGGCTTCGTCAAGGGGCGTTTTGTGCAGCAGTATGGTGATTTTTTCGCGGTACACGCCTTCGCCTGAAACAAAGTTCATGCCGGAGCGCTCCGCCAGGATTCTCAGCACTTCGGAAAGGCTGGCGTCCTTTGCACGCAGGGTAATGGGGCACTTGAGGAGCGGATTCGCGTCTTTGGTTACAATCGGCGACGGCTCGCTGCTGCCTGCTGTGGAAGGGGCGCTCTGTGTTATGCTTATGGAATCCGTTATTAAACCGGTACCGGTTTGCGCATTCGCTATAAAGAGCGTACAGACGATTAATAGTATTGCAAAACTGTATACACTGTTACGTTTCAAGTGCGCCTCCTGGTAATTTTAGATTTAAGATTTTAGATTTCAGATTTGGAATAAGGAAACAATTTGTATTTATATTATTTTTCGTGCTCGCAATTATAATTTAACAGGAATTCCGAAATTTGAAACTTGAAACTTTAAACTTTAAACTTGAAATTTTAAACTTTAAACTTTAAACTTATCACTTATTCTTAGTCCTGCTCTTGCCGTGAATATCGTAAACATATAACATCGCATCGTCTTCCATGAATATCATCTGATCCGTGATCTGGGTGATCTTCCTGTCTCTCACCTTGTCTCCCATCTCGACGGAAAAGGATCGCTCGCCGTCCATAACCACTGCAGTGTATTTCCGCTGTTCGTCGTCGTAGATAATAGCGGTCAGCTTGATCGGGTCAACGACAACCGGCGCTTCGGTGACTGCCGGACCCTTGACAGCGCCTTTTTTAACTTCCGGCGCTTTTTGCTGCAGAACGACCATCCTCGTTTTTCCGGTCATGGGGTCTTTGCCCCCCTGGTAGCCGAAGCTGGCGCGGGTGGCCAACTCCTCTTCGAGCCGCTTGACCGTATTGATCAGTTTCTGGTCGTACCCTTCGGAGGTTTTAAGCGCTTCTTTAACGACCTTATCAAAACTGGTTCTCTGTATCGTCAGGCGGACGAACAATCCGATTGCACAAACCCCCGCAAGAGCAGCTGCGATAATAAATGTCGTCTCTTTTTTCAAAATGCCGTTCCTTTTTTTATATACGTTACGATTTACCCGCAGTTGTTTGTTCCGCTGCTCCCGTTTGCGCCGGGGCTTTTTGCACCCGGTAGGTATTCAGCGTCATTTCAACGTGAATGGCCTTTTTTTCCGCTCCGCCTTCGATCTTTTCACTTTTATCGACAAGCGAGACCTTGAATGATTCGAGGGAGATAATCCTTCTGCTGTTTTCAAATTTTGCGCACAACTCGCCGAATTTAAAAAAGTCGCCCTCGACTTCGATGTCGTAGGAGTAGGTAGTAATCCTTCCCCTGACCACGGGGCGCTTCGGCTCAACCGAGATCAGCTTGAGCTTCAGGTCGTTGACGCACGTTGTGATAAAGTCGAAAAAGTGCGACTCGTGATGAATCGTGTCCGGCTGGCCCGGAAAGTCCATGTTTTTAAATACCAGGTCGCGAACGTGAAAAAGATTCTCGTGCACTATTTTAGCGGTTGTCAGTTTATTTGATGTAATGATTCGCTGTTTTTCCAGCTCTCTGAATTTTTCCTGGAATTTCGACACATACATCCGGTCTCCCATTATAACCCCGATAATCGCAAGGGCCATAAGAACAACAAGCATATTAGCGGTTTTCATACTCTTCCTTTATCTGCTCTGTAATGCGGAATATTTAAAATTAATTCTCTCGCGTGTTTCCTCGTCTTTTCGCTCGGCCAGGTTCAGGTACGTATTTTTAAACACATCGTTGAACGTCGTATCCGAGCGAACCTGATTGAGATAGTCGTCCATCGTGATAAGCTGCTCCTGATTTTTGGATATATACCCGTATCCTTCGACGTCAAAAGATTGTTTGTTATACCCGAACTCCGTCATCCAGTAGTTTTCCGGAAGATACTGGGCCATGACCACCAGTTTTTTCGTCCAGAATATCCGGTTGTGCTGAAGCGTATCCAGCAGCTCGATATCTGCTTTGTCAATAATCGTCTGCGTCGCCTTGTATCTGCGGTATTCGGTTTCGATTATTTCGAGCTTGTCCCGCTCTTCGGAAAGCTGGCTCTCCATCATAAGGATCTGTATGCCGGAAAAGAGCAGGGATAAGAAAAAGACGCCGAAACAGATCAGCAGCATGACCACGGTCATGAACTTCTTTTGCTCGCCCTTTTTCTCGTCCTGCCGTGCGGTTCTTACCAGGTTAATGGTATAGTGCATAGGTTTCCTTTATAATCCAGTCAAGTTGGATAAGAGTCTGTACGTCAAATTATCTACGCAGGAAACGCAGATAATTTTCCTACAGACTCTAATGATCGGTCCTCATTGCCAGCGCAATGGCAATATCGAATTTTCCCTGCGCAGCGCCCACGTTTTCACTGTATACTCCGGCAAACTCGCTGTATTTTCCCTCAATGCCCACGTCGCTTTTTAAAAAAGCGATAAGCTCCGGCGCGGTGACATATTCACCCATAAGATAGCATTCTGAAAATTTCGGAACCCGGTAGGTTTTCTCGTAATAAGAAAGGGATCTTTTTACCTCGTCGGCAAACGAAGAGAGGCGGCGCTGTCGCTCCGCTTCCGCAATCGCCTCTTTTCCTTCGCCGAGAAGTTCGCTTGCCGAAAAGGCAATGGCGCGTGTATAGAACTGCGCTTCGCTCCCGTCAAACACCATGGTGCAGGTCGTGGGCGAGAGATGAATCATGGTATATGCGGAGCCGTACTCCTTTTCGATGCTTTCCCGCCAGAACACGTTGGATATGGCAAGAGGAAGAACATCCACAGCCATGGGTTTCATACCTGCTTTATCAAAAAGCATCAGGTGTTTCTCAATAAGCATGTTGGCCGCTGCAACGACGAGCACCGTGGAGGTTTCCTCTTTGGCTTCGGCGGTTTCCATAACCTGGTAATCGAGCGTTGAGCTTGATGATTCAAACGAGAGGCTCTTGCGCACTTCGAATTTAAGGGCGCTTTTCATCTCGTTGTCGGGCACAAGCCTGAAGGGTATCTGCGCGATATGGATCTGCTTCCCGGATATGCACGTCACCACGGTGTCGTTCATTCCCACCGAAAGCTTGCTTTTCACTTTGCGCAAACCCTCGATCAACTCCTTGTCATCCTTGAAGGTTCCGCGCACCTCTTCCAGCTTTTCCACCGCATGCTGGATATATTTTCCTTTTTTCGACGCGGAAACCTTCGCGGCGCGGATACCCAGGTTGTCAAACTCGATTCCCACCGACGTATGAAGTTTTTGAGCCATGTAACAGGGCGCTCCCTCGCTGTGAAATCGCGATAAGGTACTGGTACCAATAAGAATCTTTAACTATAATTACTATAAATAATAAATAGCAAAAATCGATATATTAATTATATGTATGCGGAAAAAAAATGTCCATACTAAAATAGTGAAAAATTAAATGGTTACAGGAAAAAATGGGGTGTGGCCTTAATGTCAGGCAGGCTATTTCTGATGAAACCAGGTTTTTTTCGTACTCGTGCTCGCTACGTCCCAGAGCCCGCGATGGGATAATCGTTCTCGTAATCGACAATTTTTCAGTTAATTTTAGTGAAAAAAACGATTACGATTACGAGCACCGCGGAGTACAATCCTGCGCATAGCCCGGGACTGATCACGAGCACGAAGGATATCTTTGCCTAAAATTAAGGCTGCACCCAAAAAATGCAAGGTGATGTGTAAGGCTTTTTAATCCCAGCGGAATACGGGCGTCTGGGAATAAGAGCTATGTATTGAAACGGTAAGAAATTATTCGGCAATCCGGCTGATCCAAAAATCAGCAGTTAGATCGCACACGAATCCAACTAAAAAGATATAGGTTACAGTGCGTTTCACTGCATGTGTTAATAGTATTTGCCTGCTTCCATCTTAACACCTTCCACCGTTAGCGGGGGAAGGCCGGGATGGGGGTATAAACAGGCTTACCATCACACTAAAAGGAGTTTTCTTCCGTCCAATCGCATAATGCAAGCCTTAATAAACCTGCTACCGTAGTGACGCTTGGATAACCCGGAGGTTGAATATCCCTTATAAGCCGCCGGTCATGAAGATAATCGATATACCCCATACATCCGCTGGAAGGATTGCCCCCGCTTGTTACCGTGGGATAGCGCCAGGCTTTTAAAATGTGGTTTCCATTGAGCGATACGTTATAATTGCATTGATTATTCAAATCCCAATACTCGGCGCTTTTTACCCCGCTCACCGTCTCCACCGCAATAACGGATGCGGTAATATCCAAGGTGCCTGTTATGGTTATGTTCGTGTTGATTCCCGGCCACTCTTTTTTCCACCGGTGATTGAAATTGATGTGCCTGCCGGAAACAAGGCCAAGAATATTCTGCGAATTTTGCGGTATTGTTTTGGTTACGGGATCATAATCCTCATACACGATATCTGCGACCGGGCAGATGCCTTTTCCGGACGCGGTGGCAACCGTTACCTTTCCTTTAACGGTTCCCAATACATTCAGGTTCTGGGGACAAATCAGTATCTTATTGTCTAAATTGTTGATGGTCGAATCGCGCAGGTTCCCGCCGCTCTTGTAATGGTAAATTGCCCGGCCTGTTCCGCCAGAGACCTGGAACTCCAATGTGGGTCTGTAATGGGAATAGCCTGTGCCCTCGTCCGTTGAAGCAGGCAGGTCGATATGAGTCTGCGATTGGAAGCTTCCGCTGCTGAGCCCCGTCGGGATAGATATCTGTTCATAATTTGCGATATATTCATCGGTGAATATCTGGTCGCATTTGGCGGCAGTTGGATTGCTGAAGTTACACTGCACGCCGGTATTGTAATTATTGTTATCGTGGGACCCTGCGCCATAGTTGCCGCTATAATTAGGATTTGAGTGGACGGTAACAAGGCCGTTTTGAAAAAGCACTTCATTCCCGCTGCCCGGCGCGCTGTTACTGCTGATTTCAATATAGGTGTTCATGTGGAACCGCCCGTCAAACGAACGGCGGTAAAACCCGCCCCAGTTTGTATGATCGTCGAAAATATCATCAAAGAATGTGGCAAACTCACCGAACGTGCCCTGAGTAACGCCGTTGTAAGTGATGCGCTTTTTAAATACACTTGAGGTACGTTGCGTCTGATGGCTATAAACCCCGGAAATTATTCTGGCAGTCAACCTGGTCCCATTCACGAAAGTAGAGCATTTGACGTCGACCCAGAAGCTGTTTATCGGCACTGCAGCAAACGGGGTAAACGTCGATCCGGCGGCGGGAAAAGGATTCTGGCTGCGAAGCCATCGCGCGCCAAGCATAAGGCCCGATTCCGCGGCAAACAGAGCCCTGTCGTTATCGCGTGATTGCGTTTCGCTTACGGACGCGTTTGTCACAATCCGGATAAATCCGGCCGCAGTAATCAATAATAGCGCTGAAAGCGCTACAGCGCCAATAAGTGCGGAACCGTCTGGTTTTTTTAAAAACTGCATAACAACCTCCTTGATAAAACATCAGTTACGGCAGCTTATGAACAGGGCATTCGCGGTCAAAGAGTCCGTGATAGTCTTATAGGTGTATGTCACCCGGAGTCGTAATTCCAGGCCTCTTCTCCCGGCTGGAAGCCTGAAATGGCTGCCCGGGGTCAGGCTGACTGTTGTACTGCCGCATTTATAGGGATGATAGCTGCCCGTCGCGGTATCGCGTTCCAGAAGAGCCCCGGCGCTGATCTGATACCCGGCAAGATCGTTACCGTTCCAGTCATACAGTATAATGTGAGTCACGGAGTTATTCGCCGCCAGAGAGTCCGCACTTGTCACGGTCTCGCCGGCGTCCGCGTTAAGCGCGAACGCAGAGAACCGCGCCGCCCGTGAAACCTGCTCTACAATATTATCATACTGGGTCTGCATGCGCGCATTGACAATGCCTTCTCCCGTTTCAGTGGCGTTGAGCATTAAAATCGCCATTATGCCGCCCGCAAGTATGCCGATGATAACCGTGGTCACGACTACCTCGGTCAGAGTAACTCCTTTATGGTTTCCGATCATAGTACCGATCCTTATACCTACTGGGCCTGGGTTATATATTTTGCAACACTGACCGTATCAGCTCCGTCAACGGTATTCCAGCTGACGCGAATGGTAACCGGTATGTAGGGCGTTACCGTTCCGTTTGCGGCTGTCATGGTGGTTTGCGCTCCGATGGTTGTTCTCATCGTGCCCGTTATGTCGCTTGCCGGTCCGCGGTCGTCTATTGTAACAGCCTGTGACGTCGTGCCTGCCTGGGTAAGCAGGTTGGTGTATTGAGTAAAATTAAATCTCGGATTCTCGAATTCGGACACAACAAGCGCACGCGCATACCGCCGGTAGCGGTCGTTGATATCGATCTCCCTCCCTTTTCTGAGCAAGACTACTATAGAAAGTATGCAGAGAATGGTGATAGTCGCGGAGACCAGGAGTTCGATAAGGGTAAACCCTTTTTCTGATAGATTTAAATTTTTCGGCTGCACAAAACCTCCTGCGTTCATAATTCTAACATACAGCTTCCATGCCTAATAGCCTCTATAATTGAACAATCTATGTTATTTGCGTAGACATTGTGCAGAGCGAAGCGTAGCATAATTTTCGTCCCTCCTCCTCGTCCTCGAAAACCAATAAAATGTAAATCATCGAGAACGACAGACGAGAACTATTATAAATACTATTTCCGGCTTTACCGCCTTAGTGTCTGTAGCTGAATTATATATGTTTTTTGCGTAGATAATTGAGCGTACAGACACTTACCCCAAAGCCATACAACATCTTACAAAAGTTTCCGGCTTTGCCGGGTTAGATTTAGATAATGAATAAAAATATCAGGGAGCCGTTACATTAATTTCCTGCCATGAGCCGGTAACAAGAGCGAAAGAATTTCCGCCGCCTCCACCGGGAATAATAGGAACGCCTTTGCTGTAGGTAAAGTCACCGGTACCATTGGCAAGAATTGTTCCCTTCGCCAGCACTTGCCCGCAAATATTGGAATGCCCATTCAAATGGAAATTGCCGTTTTTGGCATATATCAATCCGTTTATTGTAGCACCTGCGTTAACTTTAATTTCGCCGCTCAAGCATGCCAGAGCAAATCCGCCAACAGGCGCATTTACTGTTGCATGAAAAGTAACACCTTCGCCTTCCATGATAAGTGATCCATTAATGGTTATATTGTTCACCGTCCCGCCACCTTTTACCCAAACAACTCCACCGGGAGGATTACAGGGATCGGGTACATCATTAATACTATTATAGACCTGGCCATTTGCTGATGCTACGTTATACCAGGGTGTTAAATCAATATCCGGAAATGGAATATGAGACACCGTTTCTTCTGACCAGGAACCGGTTATATATGTTTTGCCGGTTATTGTAGGAGCACAAACGTGCCCCTGAACTTCACTTCCACTTTTTCCGGAAATTGATACACTTACCGTTGATGAAACATTTGCATTTACGGTTTCATCTTTCTTCAAGTCGAAATCCACGGCGTTATTTGAATGTATGGAACTAGTTGCGCCTGCTGCATCGCAAATTGTGCCAGCCGCTTTTCCCGTTAAAGTGCCGTCACTGAACATAGCATGATTAAAAGCTAACGTATCGAATGGTGCCCCACTTGAAGTTATGGCGTCCCGGGTGATTCTTTTTTTAAATCCAAGGTCATTTGAACATAATGCTGTAGATTGAATGGCAACTCCTATATTCTTTCTGATAATATTTACTTCGACATTGTACCCATTCTGCATATAATTGGGGATAATATTATCCATACTTGAACCGGGAGATAGTCGCTTAGCTGCATAAGCATTTGCGCTATCTTTCAGCCATTTCGCGCCAAGAAGCATGCCTGATTCAGCCGCCCAGAAAGCCCGTGACTCGTCCCTTTCCACCAGGTCTGCTCTTGCCGTATTGATTGAAAGGTATAAGTATCCCAGACCGGAGATGGCCATTACTAAAGCTAGCGCGACAGCTCCAATTAAGGCAGAACCATCCTGACGGTTTAAATGAGAAATTGTAATCAGTTTCTGCATGCGAACTTACTCCTGTTGAGATTCATCTGATATATTTGACCCCGGTAATCAGTATTAATCGCCATATTGATCGAAACCTCTTTGCGACTGCTTTCAAGATGAAACGGGTTGCTTGATGATGTTTTGATCGTGTCGCGGCCAACTATGATAGGATGCCACGATGTCGTATCATTAGTTTCCTGAAGAACCGAGCCCTGTATTCGCATACCACCGATAACGGCTCCCAGCGTATCGTATGCAAGGAATGAATTTACATCCCTTGCTGAAAATCCGCCAGGCGAACGCACCCAGGCTTCATCCATACCCATGACGACACTTGCCATGCGAACTTTCCTGGAAATGATATCTTCCACAGCATTAACATTTCGGAGGTTTTTTGAAAATGCTGTTCCCTCGTTAAGAACATTGCCATGCATTGTGATAGTTGACAATAAAATTCCCGCGATGATAGCCACAATCACCGCTGAAACAACTACTTCAATTAATGTAAGTCCTCGATTATTGTTCATAATAATTTCGGAACCGATTTGGTTATAGTTTCGTTTTCTGTACCCTCCGGCTCAGACCAGGATAAAGTAGCGCTGCATTTTTTAAATACAACATATATCGAGCCTTCCGCAGGCACAGAATCAACGGTAACGCTGATATTTAAAGTGCCCATAAGTGAATTTCCATTACGTGGATCGAGGATAAAACTTGCACCTGATACCGAAGGGATTGAATCAAATTGAGAATAGCTGTACTTAACACTCTCAAAACAGGAATCAATAATTGCCCGGGCATTATGATGATGGAAATAGGTGATGTCCGTTTCGCGGCTCTTTCTGATTGTCGCTACCACAGACAGAACTACTAATCCAACTATAAAGGCGGCAACAATTAATTCAATTAGCGTAAAGCCTTTGTTGTGGAAAATGGGCGAGTGGTTCTTCATCATGCTGATATCCGAATGTTTTGTTGTAAAGCGACCTGTAATTTTACTTTAAAAAGTTGAAGATGTCAATTCATGGTTAGACTACTAATTTTCCAGCCATTAAAATCTCTTACCCTGCGAATTCTCAATTGGTTTTATTAATAGCTGACCGTTTTCGTTTTTCCATACCCAGATACGGTAACCTGATTGGTTCCCGCGTTAATGGCGATGCTAAATTTATTGGTGTCGTAATGAAGCATAAGGACACCAACATTCGCAGGGTCAGAGCCTGTTTTGCGCAAATACGTATTCGCTGCCGCAGCCGCGGTCTCCGCAAGACTGTTCACCGAGTCCTGCTTCGCGTCGTTCACAAACCCGGAGTAAATGGGAATGGCAATAGCAGACAGAATGCCGACAATGACCACAACCACGATTACTTCGATCAGTGAAAAACCTTTATTTGTTTTCATACGACAGAACCTTGGGAAGAATTTTAAATTTCAGATTTTAGATTTCAGATTTGAAATATGGATTATCTTTTGATATTATACAAGGTTATTGCGATAAACCCTTCGTCAGTTTGTCACTTCGTCCCCTCGTTAGCTCGTATTGTCGTCCTGCTTCTAATTTCCTGCTGTTAACCGATAGCTTTTAACTATCTTTAATGTAACTTATTGCTCCATAATTCTCTTTTAATAGGAAAACTCATTGCTATTGCGTCTTTTCTAATCGCATAGTCCCGCATTTCAGTATCCTTTGAGCGAAGATCGGGGAGTCCGGGGGGTGCTGTCAGATTGTCCATAAACCGGGGATCGCCGGTAATATTCATGACAAATCCCCAATTGGTGCCGGAATAGGTGCCACCCTGGGCCTTGGTTAATAAGCTTCCTTTACAGTTAAAATAATTTGTTCCGTTTGATCCCCACCCGGATGAAGCAGCCTCGCCCATCTTCAAACAACCGTTGACTGAAATCAAACTTGCATATATATTCATTTTGTCGCCTGTTGAATTCCAGTCTACCTTTGGATAATTGAGGTAATATTCAGATCCGGATTTGGTATAATAATATTTCGGTGTATTGCTCTGAACAATAAAGTTGTTGCCGGTAACAAGGCCCAATGCGTTCCCCTCCGGGTCGTTTGGCAAATCGTCAGGTCGGGTGTCTGAATAGGTGATATGACCTGCAAGATAAATATCCATACCGGACACAACGGTAAGCTGGCCATCCAGTTCCCCGGCGACATGCACAGGTTTACTGCTTTTAATTATACCATTGTTATTTGTAGAAATCGTTTTTACCAGCGTACTATCGACACTTATTTGGTCCCATAAATAATATGTATAGCTGGTGCCAGAGATTAGTTTTGAAGTTTTTTGCAGACCATAGATTTTTACGGATTCTTTTTTAAAATTAACAAAGTAGTCGGTGTATTTAGCTGCAGAAAAGTTAGCTTGGTCTTCTATAACCCAACCACCGGTAAATGATCCCGGTTGTGGTTTGAGCGGTGAAATGTCTATTTTATCACAAGGTTTGTAATTAGGGATTCTTGTTTTAAACCAGTTTAGTTGTGGATCAGGAGCGGGTACCACATTACCACCACCGTCAATAACTTTTATTCCTTTCCCATATTCACCCGGATAGCCGGGAGGGGATACGCTCCCATCAAACAGACCTGCACCAAATGCTTCACCGGTAACATGACATACATTAGTCATTGAACTGCCGACTATTATATTATCATTTGCTCCGTAATTGCCGTTCACCACAAAACCTATCCAGGGTACAGTCGGCGGGGGTTGATCCTCAAAATACGAATATCTTGAGATGGTGTTAAAGCTTATCCCTGATATTCCCGAAATGTTATTCATATTATCGACAACCGAAGTGGCGGTAATATCGTATTTATGCTTCCCCGGGCTGGGAGGAATATATTTGATTAAAACCGCCGGTTGATAACCGTTAATGTCAATTATTCCGCCACTGTTAAAATTTGGAATATCATAATCTGGATGGGAGGTTGCCCGGGTCAGGTAGCGCATTGCTATCTGTATTGCCGCTTCATTGGCCCAGTAGGATTTTACAATCTTTACATCCCGTGCGAACATCTCATTTCCTCGTGATATGAGCTTCAATGTGCCGGTGCCGACGATTAAAAATGTCGCAGAGAAAACAACCGCCATAATCAGCGCGCTGCCCCTGTTTTCCAGCAACATCAACGAAGTGTTTTTTATAGGTTTCTGCATCGAGCGCTCCCTATGGTTGTGGTGAATGTATAATTCTTGCCTTTTCTGGCATATTCAATCGTAAGCGTCAGTTTTACTCCTTCGCCAAACGGCTGTATGGTAAAACTACTCGTATTCTCCGTAGTGCACAATCGAGTCGATATGTTTTTTTTACTGCCGTCGCTATTGATAATTTCCATCATATTGTTTGATAGTTTAATTTCTTTATTATCACCTGCATTCGGGTAGTTTATTCTGATGTGCGTAGCAGGAAGAGTGTCACCCGCGGGTTTTTCACAGGTACCCCCGTCGACCTTACAAATATATTGTCCCGTCCTGACCGATCTGAGAAATACCTCCGAAACCATGGAGCTTTCCTGCTGAAGCACCTGTATTGCAGCCAGCTCGTCGGTTGATCTGCCGGAAATACTCACAAAGGTGACAATTCCAGCAGCAACGACAGCCCCAATTATAGCAGTAATGAGAACTTCAACGAGGGTCACCCCTCTGGTATTTCTGATTTTTATATACAAAGGCATATTCAATCTGCTCCAGATATACAGTTACTGCGTTTTTTTATTTAATCGCGTTAATTCGCCCTGCTCGCGTTTTCCGGCTTAAATTTATAATCTTTCCTTTATAAAAGCCGGCTCTATAAACTGCAAATGAATATATGAATTATTGAGTAATAATTGTCGAAAGTTGTTCGGTCTCATTCCTGTATCTTACCGTAACAGTTACCCTTATTCCCGGTATTTCGGTCCCATTATATCTAAACTGTACTTTCTCCAGTCTCCTTTCAACAGTGCCGGTTATTATGCTGCCTTCAATATTGGATAGTGTCACGTCTGGAAGATTCTCTAGAATAGATATACCGTTTGTTGGAATTTTGCCTAAAAGCAGGAAGTAATTATTTGATGACAGGTCAGGTCTTTCCAGAACCTCCTCCATGACCTGATACGCTCTCCTGCGCAACAGATCATCCATGTTGATTTTCGATCCCCGCGATATTATAACGACCACCGCTGAAATCGCGACAAGAACGATCATTGCCGATATAAGAACTTCGACTAATGTGTAGCCGTAGCTGTTTTTATGGATTTTTTTTGCTGTGGACATAGAATGTATATTAAAAGTTGGTTGTTTTCGGTGATAATTGGAACTTGAAATTTGAAAATTATTTTTCAATCGTACCCCGCCACTCTTACATTGTCCCCTTGTTCCCTATTCAGTTCATCTGCTCGTCTTGCTGCTAACCGTTAACTGTAAACTGTTAACTCACTTATCATACCCCTCAAACACACCGGTCCATCGACTACCCTGATTTTGGTTTGGCGAATAGGTGCCGGATTTGTTTTTGAGCGACCCTTTCTTGCACGTTCCGGTGATTGAGTAGTTTGCCGGGTCTTCTGCTGCCGTAAGAGCGATAAACGTGAAAGTCCAGGTATCGTCGCTTGCGTCGGTGATACCCAGAGCTGCCCAGTCGTTTGCCCCGATATTGGCGCCGCGGTTATGCGTGGCCATTATTGCGGCGCCGACAAGCTCGATGCTGCCGCGACCGCTGTCCATACGGGCGTCATTAAGATAACCGATAAGAAAAGGAATACCGACTGCGGCGAGGA
>Ga0209287_10001190_pt1 | contig 13464 bp, 13 predicted proteins | sample PPLLak3cmMay2015_2_FD_187255 | JGI IMG/M metagenome (GOLD analysis project Ga0209287, IMG submission 187255) | Freshwater sediment microbial communities from Prairie Pothole Lake near Jamestown, North Dakota, USA - PPLs Lake P8 Core (1) Depth... | ecosystem: Environmental > Aquatic > Freshwater... | reverse complement strand
ACGACGCTTATGGATCCTCCCTACCACGCGGCGCTGCGGTTCATTTCCTACGGGTTCAACGTGTTCGGCGACCCGGCGCTCTCCGTCTGGACAAAAAATCCGCAGACCCTGCAACCGGTTTTCACGCTGACCGGCAAGGTATTTTCATCCGACACAAAGAGCCCGCTCACCTGGGTGGCGCTGTGCGACAAGGACGGAGCCATTCTGACCACCCAGCTCACCGGCGTGGACGGCAAATGCAAAATAGAGGATCAGGTGCTGGCAACGCATATCCAGAACAATCCCGGTGCGAAAATGAAAGTGAAAATGAAAGCACACAACTATTACCCTTATGAAGGTGAAGTGGATATCCCGACAAGTATCATAAATAAAACAGACGCGTTTGCATTTCGGATTAGCGCTAATTACTTTGGGAAAACAATAACCATACAATACAGTCTGACTGATAATGTACGGGTAACCATATCTTTATACGATGCGAAAGGCTCGATTGTCAGAACAATCGTAAACAGCACACAAGACAAAGGAGATTGTCGCGTCGGTTTGAGCACGATTAAACTGGTAAAAGGGATATATTACTGCAGGATACAATGCGGTAAAAACCAATATGTAAAAAAGATATTGATTGCTGAATAATTGATTAATGAGATATCTGAAGATTTTATCATAGAATACCGAACCCTCCCGAAACAGGATTCAGGGGTTCAAGAGAATGTATCAATTGCTCTTTAATTTAATTATGGGGAGTAGAAGGGGATTATTTTTCCCACCAATCCTTAAATATCGCTATTTTATATCATTCTCATTGTTATTTTTATATAATAAAAATCCAGAAAATATATTTATTTTAATGCTTTTTTTTATGTTTTGTAATATATTATATACCAGACAACAGATTTTTCGAACTTTATAACATTTTAATAATTCTTAACAATTTGCTTGGTCAACACATTATGGTCAAAGATCATTTTTGCTTATATAATCCTTGTCGAAGCTTTTTCCTAACAAGTAATGCAGTGTATGTTGAATGCTTAATGACTCCATTAAAAAAAATGTTGCAATGCAAAGGATCATAATGAACATTTTTAATATGTATAGTTTTTTATTAATTACTTCTTATCTAATATATTTTTATAGAGGGAGACGATAATTACAATTAATTGCATTAATCTAATAAACATTAATTCGCTACTAGTTTCGATTTAAGTGGCTGATTTTAATACCGTAGTAAATCAGTACTTTTTTATTATAAAATTCTAATTTTTTTAAGGTATATTTATTTATGAGGGGTGAGGAACTAAGTACATACATAGTAAGACATTATAGTTATAAATATATTTAACAAAAAAAACAAAAAGTGGAGGTTTTATGATTAAAAAGTTGTTACCGTTTTTATTAATTCCTGCGCTACTCTTTTCCGCGGAAAATCTGACGTATGTTTACAATTTTGAAACCCCGGTAATAAAAGATAATATTATTTATCTTCAGGGTTGCCGGCCGTCCATGCAGGGTTTCGCCCCTATGGTAGCAGTTAAACCGGTTGTCCTTCTGGTTCCGCAGGGAAGCGTAGCATCTTCTTTTGAAGTTGTATATTCTGATATGGCTGAATTGCCCGGAGAATATTACATCAGACCGCATATTCCAGACGTAAATTTGGATGCAAAAGGCGCCGCAATTCCCTATGATACAAAATCCGCTGTGTATGAAAACAATGCATATTTCCCGCAACAGACACGGTCGACCAGCTTCAGAATGCAGTATAAAAACGGACACCCTATCCTCGTATCAACAGTTTATCCGTCCCAATATAATCCCGTAACGGGAAAAATTCGCTATTACAAAACAATTACCGTAAAATCGAACCTGGTTCAGAAAAGATCGTCAATGCCAGTGAAATGCGATCCGGGTATAAGAGACCTGCTGAAAACCCTTATCGATAACACCAGTGCAGCAGATAACCTTCCTTTGACGCTCAAGGACTCGGCAAGCTATGAATATTTGATTATTACAACAGATGCACTGAAAAGCGCATTTGATAATTTCATTGCTTTTAATAAGAGAAGATGTTTCAGAACCAATGTCCAGACTATTAGTGCGATTAAATCAACAATGACAGGCAGGGACGATGCGGAAAAAATGAGAGCCTATATAAAACAGGAATATAAAAATAATGATATAGTTTATGTATTACTTGGCGGAGACGAGTCTCCGAGCGATCCCAATGATGTACCTGACAGAGGAATGCGCGCAGTTTACTACGATCATCATGTTGCACTTGACCGGTTTAAGGACGAAAAAGACGTGTGTGCGGATATGTATTTCTCTACGCTGGACGGCGACTGGAAGACCGACAACACTGGAACAGAGCACAGCTACTATGGCGAGTGGAAAACAGAAGATATGTATTGGGACGTCTATGCCACACGCTGGACGGTGACCAGTGTTGATCACGTCAACGCGATCACCAATAAAACCATTAAATACTCTGAAACCCCTGTGACAAATGCCGTTAATAATCTTCTGCTTGCCGGAGAATTTCTCTGGAGCACCTGGGGACAGGTTTACGGGGACGAACACATGGAAGAGTATCTTGGCACCTGTACCAAAAATGGATATACCACCTATGGTTTCCCAACCGCTACCTGGACGAACGTGAAGAAATTTTATGAAAAACAGGCGAGTTGGACTATTGCACAACTCAGAAGCAGCATTACGACAAACAAAATTTCCTGGATGGACCATCTTGGTCATGGCAACCAATATCAGGCTTTTAAAGAAAATACTAGCGGTGTCACAACAACCAATTATGCCACGAACGGCACTAATGGGAATTTCTTCATTATAACAACCGGTGCATGCGACCCCTGCTGGTTTGATGGCTACGACTGCTTGTTAGAGAGATTTCTTAAACTCTCAACCGGTGCGGTTGCCGTTCAGGGTTTTACCAGAACCGGCCTCGAAGATGACGACGGCACCAACGGTGCAGGCCAGAGAATCCGCAGATATTTCCATGACGCGATTTTCAACCCGAATAAAAAAATACACTATCTTGAAATGGCCGCTGGTCATGGCAAAGAGTTTAATGCCGATATTATTCTTGCAAACGATACGACAAACAACGTGTATCACGGCGCACTCAGATTTATTGCCTATGGATTGAATTTCCTCGGCGACCCGGCGCTCTCCTTCTGGACAATGCCGCCGCAGACTTTACAGGTCTCCCCCTCGTTTACCGGCGCCGTATTCAATTGCGACACCAAGGGAGCCTATTCCTGGGTTGCGCTGGTTGATAAAAACGGCAATATCCTGACAACGCAGCTGACCGGTCAAAACGGTCTTTGCAAGATCGACGAGCCGCTTTTGACAAACTATATTAACCAGAATCCCGGTACCAAGATGAAATTGAGAATCAAGGCACACAACTTCCTTCCCTACGAGGGTGACATCGACCTGCCCACGAGCATTCACGACAACCAAAACAGCGTTGTATTCACCAATGGTTTCAGCCAGATCAACAAAACTCTCTCGATCCGCTACTCGCTGACTGACGCGTCTGATGTAACCATTGCTCTTTACAGCGCAAAGGGTTCGCTGGTTAAAACGCTTTTGAGCCAGAGACAGGCAGCGAATAACCATGTAAAAACATTCGACATCAGCGACCTTAGCAGCGGTATCTATTATTGCAGATTTACTGCAAATACCCATCAAACCACGAACAAGGTATTTGTGACAAAGTAAACTTTTTTTAATCCGGTGACGGGAGATAAAAGGCGAAGCGGACAGCTTCGCCTTTTTAATTTCAGGTTATTTGAAACCCGCCGCTCCCGGACAAACCACAGCTGTTTGAGTTGAACCGGCACTCGCTTGATACTAGTCGCTCTCCTGTGAACACAAAGAAGTCGCAGAGCAATTTTTTCCTCATTACCGGTATGAAACTTATATTAATTTATTTTAACTTCGTTCGTTCAAACCTAACTCAAACGTAAGAAAGGGGTTTCAGGTGGAGGAAATTAAAAAAAGATCGTTTTTCGGACATCCAGGCGTATTAAGTATGCTGTTTTTCACAGAAATGTGGGAGCGCGTCAGCTACTATGGGATGAGGGCTTTACTGGTGTTATATATGGTGAAAGGACTCCAATATGCAAACAGCGACGCATACTCGATTTATGGCGCATATACAGGACTTGTATATATGACTCCACTGCTCGGAGGCATGCTCGCCGACCGCCTTATCGGCAACCGCAGGGCCATTATTGCAGGATGCATACTCATGGCGCTGGGCGAATTCGCGCTTATGATAGAAACACCGCTGTTTTTCTTCGGTGGCCTGGGTATACTTATAATCGGTAATGGCCTTTTCAAACCGAATATGTCCACCATTGTCGGTAAAATATACGACGTAAAAGATCCGCGGCGCGATGGCGCTTTCACGATATTTTATATGGGTATAAACCTCGGCGCTTTCCTGGCGCCCCTTACCTGCGGTATAATCGGCGAGAAATTCGGATGGAAATGGGGATTCGGCCTCTCCGGAATCGGCATGCTTTTGGGTCTGATTATTTTTATCATATTCAAAAAGCACCTTGGCGATAAAGGCGCCCCGCCCAACCCGGAAGCCCTTAACAAACCGGTTTTTGCCGGCATATCGAAAAATATGCTCTGGATAGCCGGAGCAGTGCTCTGTATACCGATAGTCTCACTCCTCGTCTCGCAGGCACAGTGGATAAAAATACTTATTCCGGTTTTCGGCATTCTGTTCATTGTGTATATAACGTTCGAGTCTTTCAGATCAACAAAACAGGAAGCCGGCAGCATATTTACGATCGTCATATTGATGGTCTTTTCCATGACCTTCTGGGCCTGCTTCGAGCAGGCAGGAAGCTCGATAAACATTTTCACCGACACGCTGGTCGACAAAACCATTTTCAAGGGCACTTCAATGGCATTTACCGTGCCAACGACGGTATTTCAATCTATAAATCCATTTTTTATTATCGCGCTCGGCGTTCCGTTTTCGATGCTCTGGTCATACCTGGGAAAAACAAAACTCGCTCCCTCTTCGCCGTTTAAAATGGCACTGGGCATTCTGCAGCTCGCCCTCGGTTTCCTGGTGATGGTTTACGCCGCCAAAGCTGCCGCAAACGGTATGAAAGCTTCTTTGTGGCTTATTGTGCTTGCCTATTTCCTGCATACCACGGGTGAATTGTGCGTGTCGCCGGTAGGCCTTTCGATGGTCACCAAGCTCGCTCCTGTAAGGCTGGCTGCACTCCTTATGGGCGCCTGGTTCCTGTCAAACAGCTTCGCCAACGTCATTGGGGGAGCCATTGCGACCTTAACAAGCGGCGACGCCGGATACGAAAGTGTATTCATGCTGATCGTCAAAGTTGCAACCGTTGTCGGTGTCACCCTGTTGTTTTTGACGCCGCTGCTCAAAAAACTCGCCGGTAAAAAGTTTTAGACGCTGTCCATCGGCAGTGTTTGCCAAAAAGGAGCGCGTTTGCGCTCCTTTTTTTATTACTAACACGCCCGACACCGGCTTGTCCGTATGATGGCAAAAACGCCCTGAACGTGATTAATTTATTTTAATAAAAAGCTGAACAATTTTGTAATTATTAATTATTTTTAACAGAGGACAGGAATACCTTCGCGCGTTGAAACAAACAGCAACTATTTACCGTATGTAAATTTTAACAAAGGAATGAGACCAATGTTCACCACCGAGACCTATACCAGACGGAGAAAGGCCTTGAAGAACCAGCTCAAATCGGGTATCGCCCTTTTTCTCGGCAATAACGATACGCCGATGAACTATACGGCAAATACCTACCATTTCAGGCAGGACAGCACGTTTCTCTATTTCTTCGGCCTTGACGTTCCCGGCCTCTGCGCAATGATCGACATCGACAGCGACAAGGAAATAATTTTCGGCGTCGACTTCGACGTTGACGACATCGTCTGGATGGGCCCGCAGCAGACGCTTGCGGAAAAAGCTCACCAGGCGGGCGTTGCTCAGACCATGCCTCCGGACAAGCTTGAAGAACTAGTTAAAACGGCGCTCAGCGCGGGCAGAAAATTTCATTTTCTCCCGCAATACAAACCCGAACACACCACACGGATTGAAAAACTATCGGGAATACACCATACTATGGTAAACAGCTACTGCTCAAAAGAGTTCATCAAGGCTGTTGTCGCCCAGCGTATAATAAAATCCGACGATGAAATAAAGCAGATAGAGATGGCCCTTGATATCAGTGACGAAATGTACCGGCGCGCCCTTACCGTAATTAAACCGGGAAAATATGAATATGAAGTCGCCGGAGCGGTTGACGGACACGTACTTTCAAAAAACAGCGCCTCGTCGTTTCCGACCATCCTTACCGTGCACGGGGAAATTCTCCACGGCCACTCGCATAACAACCAGATGAAAGCAGGAGACCTGCTCGTTGTCGATTCCGGCGCGGAGTCTCCGCTGCACTATGCCAGCGACATCACCCGAACCTTCCCGGTAAGCGGCACATTCACCGATCTTCAGAAAGATCTCTATGCAATCGTTTACGAAGCAAACACCAGGGCTATCGAAATGATGAAACCCGGCGTGTATAACAGGGACATTCACCTCCAGGTCGCGCGGATCATTGCCGAGGGAATGAAAAGGCTCGATTTTATGCGCGGCGACATGGAACAGGCAGTCACCTTCGGCGCGCACGCTCTGTTTTTCCCTCATGGTCTTGGCCATCAACTCGGCCTTGATGTTCACGACATGGAAGGCCTGGGCGAGGATTTTGTCGGGTATGACGACAAGATTAAACGAAGCAATCAATTCGGCCTTGCATACCTTCGTTTCGCAAAACAGCTTGAGCCGGGTATGGTGCTCACCGTAGAGCCAGGTATCTATTTCATGCCCGAATTGATCAAACAGTGGAAAGCGCAAAATAAATTTTTTGATTATATTAACTACAAAAAGGTTGAGAGCACTATCGGAATCGGCGGTATCCGGATCGAAGACGACGTACTCGTAACCGATAAAGGCAGCCGGGTTCTTGGAAAACACATACCGAAAACAATTGAAGAGATTGAAGCAGCTTTCAAGAAATAAGCGATGCTCTTATAGCGTGTTTAAGAAGAGTTATGAATAAAAGTACCATACCGTGCCCCGACTGTGAGGGAGGGGTTTTTATGATCAATACAACCCCTCCCTCACGGTCGGGGCACGGCTTTTTGACTCTTTAAAAGCACTTTTTAAACAAGCTTTTACTGATTTATATGCAGCGCTTCTTGAAGCCCAAGCCGGGATTCAAGGAGCGCTGTTTTTTTTAAAACCAATGTATGGCTCATTCACGAGAATTCCTGGTACTGAATTTCACAATGCATGCTGGCAAAACCATGAATACGCAGGTTACAATAATCTATTTTACTTTGTCTGTCACTCAAATCCAACCAAGCAGAATTTAAGCTTCTTGGCCAACCCTTAAAAAGGACGTATTGCATGTCATTTACTCAAATCGAATGCCAAAATGCCAGAAAAGCCTTTCCCATCCTTCAAAGAATGTTCAATGGGGCTCCCCTGGCCTTCTTCGACGGCCCGGCAGGAAGCCAGGTTCCGGAATCGGTAATCACCGCTATGTCGAATTACTATCGTACCTGTAATGCAAACAGTCACGGCGAGTTTGTCACCTCGATGGAAACCGATGCGGTAATCACCGAGTGTCGTGAGGCTGTGGCGAACTTTTTAGGCGCTCAAAGCATACGGGAAATCTCGTTCGGCCAGAACATGACCACCCTGAACTTCTCCCTGAGCCATGCTCTTGCGCGAAAAATGAAGCCCGGTGACGAAATCGTCATAACCCAGCTCGACCACGAAGCTAATCGCGGCCCCTGGCTTAATCTTGCGGAAAAAGGCATGGTTATCAAAGAGGTTAAACTCAACCGGGACGGCCGGCTTGATTATAACGACTTCGAATCCAAAATCACAAAGCGCACAAAAATCGTCGCCATAGGCTATGCATCCAACGCCCTCGGAACCGTCAATGACATCAAGCTGGCACGAGCTCTTTCAAAATCAGCAGGCGCATTTCTTGTTATCGATGCTGTGCACTATGCTCCCCACTTCCCTATCGACGTCACCGCCATAGACACTGACTTTCTTCTCTGTTCAGCCTATAAATTCTACGGCCCGCATGTAGGCATCCTGTACTCCCGCCCCGGCCTGCTTGCAGAGCTTAAAACAGACGTGCTCCGCACCCAGATGCAGGAGCCTCCTTATCTGATAGAGACCGGGACACTGAACCACGCTGCTCTCGCAGGCGTAAAAGCTGCGGTTGATTTTATCGCCTCATGGGGAACAGGGACAACTCTGCGGCAGAAAATCGTATCCGCCATGCAGCAAATCGGAGAACATGAACACGAACTCGGCAAGCTATACTATGAAAATGTCCGTTCAATCAACGGTGTAACCGTATGGGGCCCCGACTTCTCAGATAAAAACCGCGCACCCACAATTTCAATCACCATAAAAAATATAACCGCTACAGAAGCAGCAAAAAAACTCGGGGAACGCGGGATACTGGTGTGGAACGGGGATTTTTATGCGGTTAAAGCTGTTGAAGTATTTGGACTTGTTGAACAGGGCGGTTTGATAAGAACCGGGATGCTGATGTATAATACGAAGGAGGAGGTGGAGCGGTTGATTGCGGGGGTGGAGGAGATAAGCAAATAGGAGAGTTAACAGTTTTCAGTTATACCACAAGGGTATTACTCACAATGGAAATGTCCTAAAGGATAATTCAAAGGGAAAATAAATTTTCTCCTTTTCATTAAATTTCCTGTTGTTCGTATAACGGTTTACAGCAAGAATAATCAATATTCAGTGATGCACTCATATCTGTGTTTACATGTTTTCCTCAAGAAAACTCAATCAACAATCTCTTTGAAAATTCGTTCAAAGTGTGGTTTAATGGCAGGCAGGTCAACGGTTGCAACCTGCCATACAATTCCATAATCCACGCCCAGATAGAAATGAATGACCTTATCCCGCATACCTGCCATTTTCCGCCACGGTATATCCGGATATGGCAGCCGGATTGACTCCGGTACGTTTTTTACCGCTTCGCCGATTATTTCGATACAGCGGACTACCGCGTATTTTTTTTCCGTATTGGCAATGAACTTTTCATATTTCATTGAACCGATGATCTCTTCCATAAGAGTAATGTTTTCGAGAATATCGCCTATATATAATTTCACCTTGCGCTTCATACTGGAACTGCCTCGTTGAAAATAATATCTTTTAATTCCTGCCGGACGCTTCGGCGCAGAACAATATCCGTTTTTACTCCGATGCTGTCCGTTAAAAATAATTCCAACCCCACAACATCCAGCAAAGAGACTTCACGGTCAAACTCAACAAGAACATCAAGGTCGCTGTCTTCGCGTTGCTCACCCCGGACATACGAGCCGAATATAGCAATTTTTGAAACGCCATACTGCTCATGAATCTCCTGTTTCAAAGCATGAAGTTTTTTCTTTATATCTTTGAGGTTTTTCATGAATCCGACCTCCGCAATAAATCAATTCGGTCTTTAAATTGGAGCGTGGGCATTAAGAAACCCTTTTTTATTTATTTTTCTCTAAAAACTATTAAATTATCAGGATTTGTAATAAATACAAAATACTTATTTGTTGTTTTTTGTACTATCTTATTGTTTAAAAAAATGCTTATATAAATAACTTTTACGTATCAATACAATACAGAAAATACCAGAATAAATTGCGTTGAATCATGTGTACTTTATTCGAACTCCACTAAATCCAATTTGTTACAGATTCTTGGTATTTTTTGGTATGCATACTTAACAAAATCTTTCTCCTGATTAACAAACCTATCAAAGTCGTCACCTGATATTTCTACTAGTTCTTTCGCTCTTTCGATTGTACTTAAACTCTTAACTTCAATATCGTCTTTACACAGCGCAAACATCAAATAATATGGTATCCACTTAATAGGTTCATCATGGTTTGCGAATTTTTGAAGCAATTCCGATGTTTTAATATGCTCTTGAAATGATTTACTCTTGGCTCTAATTTCATCATACATTTCAAAGAACGCAATTTTTAGTAAAGTGATGAAAGGTGCGAAAATGAGAAAAGAACTGTTGTAATCGGTATCCTTTTCGAATATTAATTGTATGCTATTTATCATTTTTTTAGTCTCACGAATAGAAAGATCTGCTATTGCCGCCAATGATGCAATGTTTGTTTTAAGTTCTTCTTCAGTTTTAATTTTAAAATCGACTCCTGCCATGAGCCCATTCACCAACATATAATAGTGGTCGGGCAATTTACTATATCGTGAATCATTCATCGACTTGGGTAGTGGAGAGTAAAAATGTATGAACTTGTTCAAATATCTGCCCGCGTCACACGTTCCATAAACATGCATTATAGATTTTTCCAGTTGTTCTCTATTCATCACTAAAATCCAGATAATACCGGGTACAGAGAAGAGATGTTTGACCTTTTCTATTGTTTCAACAGCAAATGTAGGTCGACACCTGTCAAGCTCGTCAACAACGAATACAAGCTTCTTTTTACCATTTAGATATAGTTCTGACGTTATCCCTTCTAAAGCTTCTCTAAACTCTTCTATTGTCTTATCAAGTGTATGTATTTCCTCCTTGGTCAAAAAATCCTTTATAGTATCACCAAGAACTTTCCCCCCTGCAGTAGCAATTGTAGCGCCAGCTGCACCAGCTGGTCCGAATGCAAGTGTTGCTCCAGCTACCGCACCGAAAGCGAGTAGTGAGGGTATTGTCTCGCTTATTAGTTTCCCAAGAGCATTAATGACCTTTTCAGAAAGTTTGCCAGCTCCTGAAAACTGGCTATATAGGGTTTTCATAATTGCACTGAACGGCTCGCAATTAAAGTCGTGTTTGAACGCATCAAAATAAACTGTTGAATGAGTTTTACGTAGGTCATCACACCACCATTTCACAAAAGTTGTCTTACCTTCGCCCCACTTTGCATCAATGCAAATAACGCACCCATCATCGACTATCTTATCTATAAATCTGGATAGAGCATCGCCATACGCTTTGCGGTTATTCAAGAGGTCACCCTCGTATGGATTTTGATTTACTAATATTTCGTTTAAAAACTTCATATACTTTTAAACAATTCCTTTCTGAATTTACTGTCTCGATAATGTAAAATATCTATTTGCTGCTCTTAATTTTATTGTAAAAACAATCACGTATATTTTCTACAACAGATAATTTGTTGTTTTGATATATTTGACTATTAATATAATTTACAGATACAGGAATTGAAAATATTATTATTTGTAATACGATGTGATTATGTGTATTTTTATATATGTAAATTCCTTTCGGTGAAAGTGATTCTTTATTAGAGGCACTATATGTTTAAATTACAAACCATATTTTTTTATTTTTTAACAATTGCAATCTCATCAAACGCAAGCGTAAAACCTAATTTTCAACTTACCGGTATTAAAAAGACTCCGCTTAATCCGGATAACGTGCAGATTCTGATGTTATTTCCAGAAAATACAAGTGATTACGAAATTATCGGCCTGATGAGCGATTGCAGTACACCATCGACTTATGCCTATTTTATATCTGCCTTTAAAATTACTGCTGTAAAAAACGGAGCTAACTGCATTGTTGTAAAAAAGACTCTGAAAGTTTCCAGGAAGAAGGACTTTGTGTTGAAGCTTCTGCAGTGTATTTGAAATTTGTTCAGCAAAAAGAAAAGAAAAGAAAAACAACGATGAATTGAAAACCTGTATGCAATTACTTGAAATTAAAGAAGTTCCAAAGAGGCAATAAAAATGAACGGTAGTAATGAGTAGTGTTATAATCACTTTGTTGTTACTTCTTCAACTATAGAGCATAAACAACATATTGCTAATGGTTGTGAGTATGATACCTACTACATCCCCCTAGCCAACGCCTCTGTGGAGAATTGGTTCTAAATATATTTCAGTTCAGTTTAATAAGTAATTTTACAAATTGTAATAATAATGAGTATCGAAAATTTTAAAGAGCAACTAAATTCTGTTTTTAAATGTATAGATTTCTGTATTAATAATAATTTATTGATGCCAGCTCTGGTACAGATGTATTCTCTTATTGATTCAATGAGTTGGATTTACATGCCGAGAAATAAGACTGATAATACAAGGGAAGATTTTATAAATTGGGTTAACACTTTTTTATTAAAAAACTCACTACTGGAATGCAATGCATGGGATTTGTATGCAGCAAGGTGTGCTATAGTTCATACAATGTCACCCCGTGCTAAGTTGATTAGAGAGGGAAAAGCAAGGACTATTTGTTATTGTTGTGGTGATAAATCAATCGAAGAATTAAAACAGATTTTTAATAATGGTGAAATGAAAGGAAGGGCTCAAAAAGATCGATATGTGGCTGTACACATTAATGATTTATACAGGTATATCAAAATTGCAATAGATAAATTCAGTGAATATGTTTTTCAAGAAAAAAGAAACCTAGAACTATTTTCCAAACGTATTAATGAATATTTCATACAATTTAATTTTAATTAATCCCTGCGGAATAACCATTCACCCGGCAAAAAGGCAATTTGATAGTTTTTCCACGCTCCCCTGTGGGGAGATACGACGCTTCAGCGTGGCAGAGGGGGATATAAAAAGTATTTTCAGAGCGGGATTTAAAGGGTGGAACCCTTTCCATAAAAAAATGGAATTATCCTCTTCCTAAAATAATAGAAACATTCAAATCCTGTGGATGATTTTTCCTGTTAAAAAACATTTTAATACTGATTTTAAAGCATAAATTATTACGTCAATAGCATCCCCAAAACATTTTATATATATTAAAAGCAACGCACGAAATGGTAAAATATAAAAAAGGATTACTAACGATTATTTGGTATGGGAGGAGCATAAGTATGAAACAAAAGGTTGAGGGCGTTTTAAAAGAAGCAATGAAGCTGCCTGCAATCGAGAGAGCCGGATTGGTTGATCGACTTATATCAAGCCTTGATATTCCTGACAAAACCATTGATTCGCTATGGCACAGGGAAATAGGAAAACGAATGAGCGCCTACGAAGCTGGAAAAATAGAAACAGTCTCTGTTGAGGAAGTTATAGCAAAGTACAGAAATAAATGAACGTTCGCTTTTTTAAAATCGCTCAGATGGAACTGGACTCAGCGATTGAATATTACAATACGGAGCGTCAAGGACTTGGTTATGAATTCCTCTGGGAAGTCTTCGCTGCAATAGACCGCATCAAGGAATTCCCGGAAGCGTGGCAATCTTTTTTCAGAGGTACCCGCAGGTGTCTTATGAGACGTTTTCCCTATGGAGTGATTTACAAACACATTGACAGTTGTATTCTGATAACCGCAATAGCGAATCTCCATAGAGAACCAGGTTTGTGGATAGATCGAATTTCCGGTG
>Ga0209287_10001186_pt1 | contig 13501 bp, 17 predicted proteins | sample PPLLak3cmMay2015_2_FD_187255 | JGI IMG/M metagenome (GOLD analysis project Ga0209287, IMG submission 187255) | Freshwater sediment microbial communities from Prairie Pothole Lake near Jamestown, North Dakota, USA - PPLs Lake P8 Core (1) Depth... | ecosystem: Environmental > Aquatic > Freshwater... | reverse complement strand
GAACAACCCTCAGGTTGAGGATCTCGACGGTGATGGTATCAAGGACTTGATTATTGGCGAACGGGAGGGAATGGTCAATTTTTTCAAACGGAAAAGTGACGGCACGCTCAATGCGAAAATAGTGATGAAAACAGCAGCCGGTGTAGGACTGGGAATGGCTTCAAATTCCTGTCCTGCGGTAGCAGATTGGAACGGTGATGGGCTTCTGGATATCCTTGTGGGTGCTGAAGGTCTCAATGACGGTGGCCTTATCAAACTTTTTGTGAATAAAGGCACAGCCACCAATTACAGTTTTGCAGAAGGGGTCGTGGTGAAAACTAGTGACGGTCAGGCAATCAAAGATTATCAACGTATCCGCATTCAGGTGGTTGATCTCAATTATGATGGTAAGCTCGACCTTGTAATGGGCGAGGGTTGGAACACCAATGCCGGTTTCTGGTTCTTCGAGAATATCGGCACGACCAAAGCGCCGTCCCTGAAAAAGCCGGTAAAGCTTCAGAAAAAAGACGGTTCGAATATTGCTGTGTATCTCGATGCCGGCCCCTGTTTTGCTGATTGGAATAGTGACGGTGGCCTGGATCTTATTGCAGCGGGAAAGGGCCTTGAGAAAGGTATTGATCTCTATTTCGGAGATGTGGTGACGGATATTAAACACGATGCAGTATATTCTGGGGGATTGATTATTAAGAATTATTCATTCGTACAAGGGCGATTATCCGTATCTCTTGATTTTAACGGTAGAAACAACATGGCACTTTCGATTGTTTCATTGGCCGGACGTACAATATATTCTGAACCGGTGGGTAATCGTTCGCCAGGGAATCATTCCATAACGATTAATCCGGGGAACATTTCTGCGGGTGTTTTTTTCATATCTTGTGTTGATGATGGTATGCTTAAGGAAAAAAGAAAAATAATCTTATATTAAAAAATTCACAAAATTTTAATCCTACACAGAGGCATTATGAATAAAGGCAACGTTTTTTTCACGATCATGGTTTCTACGTCCTTTGCTTTGGCAGCCTTTATGCCAAAGTTTACAAGTTCCGGTAAAATAAAATGTAACGGCAGCAACATCAATGACGTTAGTTTTGCCACCATGTGCGTAACTGATTGGGATAGTGATGGCAAAAAGGATCTCATCGTGGGTGAATTTGGACCGAACCAAAAGGTGCGCTTTTACAAAAATAGTGGTACCAATCCAGCCCCGGCGTTTACCGCATACACCTATCTGAAAGCCGCTGGTGCCGATATCAAACTTTCAGGCGGTTGATGTGCTGGTGCAACCAACCCTCGGGTCGAGGATTTTGACGGCGACAACATTAAGGATTTAATAATCGGCGAGCGTGACGGGTTTGTGAACTTCTTTAAGCGGAAAAGTGACGGCACCTTAAACGCAAAAGTGCAGCTTAAAACCGCGAGTGGAAAATTCATTCAGACACATAGCAATTCCGCTTGTGAGGTTATTGATTGGAATAATGACGGGCTGCTTGATATCTTGATTAGCTCCGAATACGCCAAATATGACGGTGGTGCTGTAGTCAAACTGTTTTTAAACAAAGGCAGTGCGACAAGCTACAGTTTCGCGGATTCGGTAAATATGAAAACAAGCGACGGCAAAGACATCTCCCTGTATGAACGCACCAATATCTGCGTTGCGGACCTGAATTATGACGGCAAGAAGGATTTGATTCTTGGCGACGGCATTGGGGATTATAACGGCTGGCAGTGCAATGTCTATTTCTTTGAGAACATTGGCACGAATGGTTCACCGAGCTTGAAAATACCAGTAAAGCTAAAGAACACCAATAATACGGATATTAAAATTCAATACGACCTGAAACCCTATATTACCGACTGGAATGAAGACGGAGGTCTGGATCTGCTACTTGGCCATATGAATGCGGAAGTCGGAATTGATATTTATCTTGGTGAAAAACCGCCGACACCTATTCTGAATAGTAATTCTGTTAAACCAGCAGTACGGAAATATACCTTGCAAAGCGGATTTTACAGAACCGAGCTGTATTTGAATAATCAGGAAAATATTCTATTTCAGGTGTTGTCGGTTAACGGCAGGATGGTAGAATCGGTGAACCTGGGAAACCTGCCTGCAGGAGCCAACAGTATCAGACATGATATGAATAAATATCCGACAGGTTGTTATGTGATAAGGGTTCTTGCCGGTGAAAAGAGTATTAACGAAAACCGTTTACTGTTATTTAAAAATTAATATAACTTTTCAGAAAGGCAGCGTTATGAAAAAGGGGAACATTCTTTTAACAATCATGGTTTCTGCGTCTTTTGCCATGGCTGCATTCATGCCGAAGTTTGAATCTGCCGGGAAGTTAAAATCCAACAACCAGGATATCACCGATATCAGTTGGCCTAGCAGTTGTGTTACCGACTGGGACGGGGATGGGTTAAAGGATATTATTATCGGTGAATTCGCTCCGAATGCCAAAGTGCGCTTTTATAAGAATACCGGTACCAATAAAGCTCCGGCATTTGTATCGTATGCATATATTAAGGCAAATGGTGAAGATATAAAACTGACTTCTGGCTGATGTTGCGGTGCAAATAACCCTCAGGTTGAGGATATTGACGGTGACAACATTAAGGATTTGATTATTGGCGAGCGGGAAGGCATGGTTAACTTCTTTAAACGAAAAAGTGACGGTACGCTCAATGCTAAAATAGTGATGAAAACAGCGTCGGGAGCCCCGCTTGGTATGGCTTCGAATGCCTGCCCTGCCGTTGCAGACTGGAATGGGGATGGTCTTTTTGATATCCTTGTCGGAACGGAGAATGCCGCCGATAATGGCGGTGGCCTGATTAAGCTCTTTATTAATAAAGGAACAGCTCAGAAATACAGTTTTGAAGACGGGGTATTGGTGAAAACCAGTGACGGCCAGGTTATTAAGAATTACCAACGTATCCGCATTCAGGTTGTTGATTTGAATTATGACGGGAAACTCGACCTTGTTATGGGACAAGGCTGGAGTACCAATGCAAGCTTCTGGTTCTTCGAGAATAGCGGCACGGCAAAAGTGCCGTCCCTGAAGCAACCGGTAAAGCTTCAGAAAAAAGACGGTTCCACTATTACTGTGTATCTTGACGCCAGCCCTTGTTTTACTGATTGGAATAGTGACGGAGGACTGGATCTGATCGCTGCCGGTAAGGGATTGGAAAATGGTATCGATCTTTATCTTGGTGAAAAACCGCCCACACCAGTACTGAATAGTAATTCTGTTAAACCAGCAGTACGGAAATATACCTTGCAAGGCGGACATTACAGAACCGAGCTGTATTTGAATAATCAGGAAAATATTCTATTTCAGGTGTTGTCGGTTGACGGCAGGATGGTAGAATCGGTGAACCTGGGAAGCCTGCCTGCAGGAGCCAACAGTATCAGACATGATATGAATAAATATCCGACAGGTTGTTATGTGATAAGGGTTCGTGCCGGTGAAAAGAGCATCAACGAAAACCGTTTACTGTTATTTAAAAATTAATATAACTTTTCAGAAAGGTAGCGTTATGAAAAAGATGATAGCTTTATGTTGTCTCATTTGTGCAAGCTTATCTTTCTCGCAGCAAAGAGCTTTTGTACCTATAACCGATACAGAGGAGAGATTGCATCTGCTAGATTCCTATACCAAGGCAGGAAAGCATATTTTTGTGTTCTTTACCTCTGCCGGGTGAGGCGCTTGTGATGCATGCGTCGGTGACGTACAAAAATTGTGGCAAAATTTTGGATGTAATACAGGGGATTTGATTGTGCTTGGCGTTCTTGGGAGCGGTAATTTAGCGGCAACCGTAAGTTATAAGACCAGTAAAAGCATAGGATTTCCCATGATTTCCGGAACGCCAGGAGGAGGCCATGATTTCGAAGATGGTTTTAACACAACGCAGCATCCTACCCTGAGTGTTGTTAAACCAGATGGAACATTTGATAACAAACTGTGTGCATGGAACGGGACGGCTCAATGGGATTCGAAGCTTCTTGGATTGGGATTAAAGCACAAAACCTGCTATTTTGAGATTCCCTTGAAAATTGAGGCTGAATATTATAAAACGATGAAAGGTGTAAAAACCCAGAAAACTACCGACGCAGGCGGCGGTGCAGTCGAGGTGTATCAGATTGAAGCCGCAGATCAGATGGAATATGATGTGGAGGTGTTGACCGCAGGAACCTACACGGTCACTTTCAGATATGCGCAGGCATCAGGAGCCGGCAAGGTTGAACTGAGTAAAAAAGGCTCGACCACGCCGCTTATTTCCGCGGATCTCCCTGCCACCGGGAGCGCGCAGACATGGTCAACGGCAAGTAAAAGCGGGACCTTTGCCGCTGGCACGCAGACATTAGTGTTGAAGGCGGCAACCGGCGGCTTCAACCTGAACTGGATTAATATTGAAAAAGGAAGCGCGATACTCTCCGATAATAGTAACAATTATCCTGTAGTATATAATTTACATGTGGGACAAAATGCTGTTTATTATCAGATACCGGGTAGTGCGGACAATGTTCCGGTAACAATTTCTCTTTTCAGTGTAGATGGATCGTTGATAAAGAATCTTGTTAATGAGAGAAAGAGCGCAGGATGCTATACACTTTCATTTAATGAAACAGGTATTTACGCAGGCAAGAGCGCTACAGGGGTCTATATCGTGTATATGAGAGCGGGCGACTTTAAAAAGTCGGGGTTGTTATTTCACCGATAATAAACCGGTGTATCCGAATCTTATAGGCTATGACATTACGTTTGATGTCGTTGACTGGAATGGGGATGGGGGTTGGGATATTATTATGGGTGATTATAATGGAACTAAAATCAAGCTCTTTCTTGGTGATCCGCATGCTGTTGATATTTCCCCTGACTTAAAGGGACAAGTAATAGCGAGAAATTTCAGCTGGGATATGAAAAGTAAAATTGTTACCGTCCGTGCAGATTTTATTAAGGCTCAAACTGTTGAATTTAATCTGGTTACGAGTCAGGGGAAATTCATCCAAAAGCACAGGACTGAAAAAATGGATCCCGGCAATCATACAATTAATTTTCCCTTAAATGCTATGGCTTCAGGAGTCTGTTTTGTGCAATATTGTGTTAATGAAAAGCAGTTTTCTAATAAAATAGTAATATCCCGTTAAAAGGAATCAGCGCATTTTTTAAAAGAAACGTTCAATGTTTTAACCGAATTTTGTATTTAATAATAAACGAGTGAGAGGGAGATATGGTAGTGATGGCTAAAACGCTAAGTATAAGTTTGGTGTTGTGTGTCTTCTTAGGTGTTACAATCGCTCAACCGGTGACGGTTGTTTTGCAGAATGGCACCGGAGGGTACAACGGTTGTGAGGATCAACTCCTTATTATGGATGAAAGAACATCCGGGTATATGGTTGGCTATGAAGCGCCGGATAAACCCGAGGCGGTAGTCTGTTATTACCGGTGTTGAGGATCGGAGGTAATACACAAAGCCAGGCTGGCTCTGAAGTTTGATCTTTCAAGTTTGCCGAAGAATATATCGATTACTAAAGCTACCATCGGGGTTTATAATCTGAAATCATATTGGACAAGCCTCGAACAATATCTTAAAGATAATGATGTACAGCTTCATAAAATAACGAAAAGCTGGAGTGAAAATAATAATCCCTATCTGACTAATTGGAATAATTATGGTAATGCGATTGAACCGACTCCACTTGGTTCCAAGTTGTGGAAGGTTGGCACTACTAATATATGGTTTGAATTTGATGTAACTTCTGTGGTAAAAGGGTATTTTGCCACACCTTCGTCAAATTACGGATTTATGCTGTGCAATTATATCGGATATGCATTCACCAATTATGAGGGAAGCTTGTTACAGTTTACGACATCTGAGTATTCCGGGGCCTCGGTAAGACCAAAATTAACGATAGAGTATACTACGGGTACTGATATAAAAATGCAGAACACGGGTAATCTATGGAAGCCTGGCCATTACACAGTCAGGATAACGAATATCAAAGGCCAACCTCTCGCTGAATTCAAAACAGAAGATATGACCCAGATTCAGAGAGCGGCATCAGAAATGCCTGCAGGTATAAAACTGGTTCAAATACGATTAGGAAATATTCAAATAGTACAAAAGATGGTAATACGATAAACCACTTAAACTGTACCGAAGGTATAAGGAGTTTTTTGCATGAAAATCAAAATCGGAAGGTGCTGTTATTCTACTGTTTCTGTTTTTGTGTTTTTAATGATAAGCACGTCAGTCATGGCCCAGCAGCAGATAAGCGGCGCTCAATCCGGGACGCTTGGTCCGGGTTCTTATACTGTTGTCGGAAATATTACTGTTGATGCAGGAAAAAAATTAACAGTTGCACCAGGCACAAAATTCTCGCATTCAGGAGCATATTCATGGGCTATTAGCGGCCAATTAAGTGCTGTGGGTGAGGCAGGGAAGAAAATTGAATTTATCCGCTCAGGAACCACACAATGGGGTGGGATAAAGTTTTTACAGGGCAGTTCCAACGAAAGTATCCTCGATTATTGTGTGATAGACAACTGCTACAGTTCGCAGAGTGGGGCCGGTATTAGTGTTACCGGGGTACCGGTGACTATACGAAACTCGACAATTTCAAATTGCAAAACTGGCGGTTATGGCGCTGGAATCAATGCGTACAACAGCAGTCTTACTATTAGCAATTGTATTATAGAAAGTAACAATTGTCCAGCGAATGGTGGAAGTGCAATTAATCTGGATGATTGTAATAAGGCAACTGTACAGTATTGCACTATACGCAAAAATATTAACAGCCCGACCTGATGGTGGTGTGGAGGCGCGGTGCGCATATCAACAAAGAAATCAAGTGTGGTAGAATTGGATATGATTTTTAGAAATAATATTATATATGATAATCAAGCGGTAAAAAATGCAGGAGTACTCATTAATGGTGTGAATGTTAGGGGTTTCTCGAACAATACCATAACTGAAAACAGTTCAGAGTTGCAAGGTGGTGGGATCTGTATCCTCATTAATGCAGGTGCTTCCAGTGAGTTGCATGGTGTCAATAACATCGTATATAATAACACAACTGGTGGAAGCAATTCTGATATAGAATGCTTAGATGGTAAATGTCTCTTAACCTACTCTTGTAGTAGGACAAAAATTAACGGCACCGGGAACATCACAAAGGATCCGCTTTTTGTGAATCCCGACAACGGAGACTTTCACCTTACTAAAAATTCTCCTTGTATTGACACGGGCGACCCGGATTCGCCCAAAGACCCGGACAGTACGCGGGCCGATATGGGGGCGCTCTATTTTCCACAGGGATCAGGTATAATTAACAAAGGTTTTAAAACAACGGGCGCGATTGCAATTCAGGTGCTTCAGGGAAACAGGTTTACCCTCTCTGTTCCAGCAGAGGGAGAGTATGGGCTCTCTCTTTTTACTCTGGATGGGCAGCTTCTCAAGAGTCATACTGCCTATTTATTTTGTGGAAAAAACAGTATCATCTGGAATATTTCCGATTGCATACAGGGTGTGGCTATCCTCCGGATTGTATCGGGCACTGTAAAGACAGAAAAAACAATCACTATATTGAAGTGAGGTTCTTATGATGCAAAAAAAAATATCTTTGCTCGTTTTCCTCATTGTAGCACTATTCGGGATCAGCATTGCCGAAGAGATCGTGTTACAGCAGGGAGTAGACGGGTATGCCGGTTGTACAGATGCGGTAATTGGCAAACCACAGGGATATAATCCGAATTCTAATTACGGCTCTTCTCAAAAGTTATCAGCCGAATACTGCCCTGGTTGACCCTATTATTCAAATTCACTGATCAGGTTTGATCTCAGTACACTTACTATTAATGCAAAACAGGTAACGAAAGCGGAATTTCATATCTATTCAAGTGCCGGATATTCTGATCCGGGTACCTGGAAAACAAATCTTCACCGTATCTCACGGAATTGGGAGGAGATGCAGGTTACATGGAATAGTGCACTATCAGGTGTAAGCTGGGATTCACCCGGTGGTGACTTCACTACTACACCTGCGGTAGTAGCAACTGGCGCTTACAAACCACCTGTATGGGAGACGTTTGAAATCACACAATTAATTAAGGATTTTTTAAATGACCCTGCTAAGAACTTCGGATTTCTCATTCTGGTACCGACTTCAAATGATGGTGACTGGCGTGATTACCAGTCATCGGAATACTCAACTCAGGCACAACGACCTAAACTCGTTATTACCTATGATGCGACATCAATTTTAACTGATAAAACAAAATATCAAATGCCTTCAGATAGATATACTGTTACCGTTTTCGATATCAAAGGAAGAGCAGTGGTACAAGGGAACATTAATACAGTAAAAGAATTAGAGTCAATTCAGGCCTCTTTATCGTCGGGTGTACATATAATCGAATTACGAAGCATCTCGATGCACTTGATGACAAAACGTTGCCTTATTAATAAATAGAACAGGAGAAAGCTATCATGCGAAAAACTCAACTGGTAATTCTTGTTTTTGGTACAGTGCTTTTTGCGCAATACGAACCGGATTTTGGTCCAGAAACAGTGCTTAAATACACTACTGGTGTCGCCTACCAGCCAGCGGGTATAAAAATCGGCAGCAGCCCCTGCCTAGTTGACTGGGACGGTGACGGCAAGCGCGATTTGCTCATCGGTGAGTTTGAACAGGGGAGGATATCCTTTTTGAAAAACGTGAACACCGGCGCTGATCCGAAATTTGATAAGCGTGATTATTACTTAAAGGATGAAACCGGAAAAGAAATCACTACTGCTTCTGGGTGATGCATCGGCGCATCTGACCCACAGGTTGTGGATTTTAATGGCGACGGGATCGGCGATCTGATTTTCGGCAATGCTGATGGTGAAGTTATCTATTATAGTAGGAATGCAAACGGTGATCTTCATTTCGAGGAGAAGCTGAAAGCAAATAACGTAGCGATTCAGTACAATAGCGTCGCCTCGGTTGCAGTAGTTGATTGGAATAACGACGGTCTTTTAGATATCGTGCTCTCATCAAAGGGAGTCTTTAAAACCTGGAACGGTATGTCATATTCACCGACTCCGATAAGATTGTATATAAATAAGGGAACAAAACAAAAATATAAATTTACCGATTTTGAAAAGATCAGCCTTGATGGTACGGATGAGGGTTTTCGGCCTTATGCTCATGTGTGTGTTGCTGACTTGAATGGAGATGGCAAAAAAGATCTTCTTGTTAGCGGCAGGCACAGCTATAATGACGATGGTTGGAATGCCTACTATTTTGAGAATACAGGAACCGATGATAAGCCTGCCTTCGGCACCTTTAAAAGGCTGACAACAGAAGGTAAAACAATAATAGGTTATTTTGGCCCAACTATGAAAGTCGTCGATTGGAATAAAGACAGCACCGATGATCTTCTGTTTGGTATGACCAATACAGATTATCACGTGAAGATTTATCTAGGTGATCCGCAGACTGCAATATCTACTGTAAATAATATCATGAAGGCAAACAGTATTATGAAAGCATATTCAAACAATACCAGCTTTGTGACAGAGGTGTCTCTCAATACTGCACGCCATGTCCAGATACATGTGCTTGGCTTAAACGGCAGGGTTTTAAAATGCATTGATTGTGGGATAAAACCAGCGGGAACGCACATTTTTGAGATCAGGCATGATGATCTGACATCGGGAGTTTATTGTATCAACTGTGTTTTTAATAAGAGAGGTTTTGAGTGGAAAAAGGTTGTTGTGACAAGGTGAATAAGAGATTTTTAAATAATTATAAATTTTAAACCAAAAACAGGAGTTGTGTGATGAAAGTTAATTCTTTATTCTTCGCCGTTATGTTCAGTGTTGCAGCTTTTTCCCGGGGTGTTGATGATTTTGACTTTACTATTAAGGATCAATATTCAAAAAATCATAATATAGCAACCTGCCTCAATGCGGGTATGCATGTTTTATTAAGCATAACAGGTACCGGTTGAACGGCCTGTGAACCGGTCGTGCTAACCGTTGAACAGGTATACGAGAATTACGGAAAAAATGAGAACAAACTGGCTGTTTTCGCAGTTTCTCAATCATCGACCCTTGCAAGCCTCTATAGCGCAGCAGCGCAAAAATATGGAACATCAAATCCACCAAAAGCTCCCTATATTGTCAATACCGATGGAGGAGGAAAAGTTATAACAGCGAGTGGCGGTAATTCATACAAGCCTTTTATGAAAGTTATCACTCCAACCGGTCAGGTAACCAATATCGACTGGTATGCAACGCCGCAGGGGTATGGGTATGAGAAAATCAGGGATATATTAAAGGGATTCGGTATAAACCCTGGAGGAACAACAATACAGGGCGCACATGCGCCACAACAAGTAAATCGATCAATCGTCATCCAGACAGTGACGCATCAGTATTGCAGATTTTTTTGCGAAGAGAATGGGGGAATGCTGCTTAAGGCATATTCCTTAAAAGGAGAATTTCTCTTTCAGAAGAATGTGACGCTTCTTAAAGGGATAACAGTTGTGTTCTGGAATACAACTCTTGCTTCGGGAGGTTATTTGCTGATTATGCAAATAGCAGATCGGAAAATACCACAGTGGATATTAATAACTGAATAATCAGTGGTGTGTCTAAATTTTTATGTGACCACTAAGCATTACCTTGCCCTTGATTAATAGGGACAGCGCACTTTTATTAATACAGGGTTACGATGGAGGGAAACCGGTAATGACCTGCAATAAACAGTTGTTTTAGCGCTGCTTGTTGCTGTCCCGTGCAGACTCGTTTCTGCCGACATAAAAATATTGCAGCAGGGTAGAGACGGATATTCCGCGTGTGTGGATGCTTGGGATAGGTAAACCTCATGGGTTGATCCAAATACTAATTGTGGTTCATCGATTCAATCCCTGGTATGGTTCTTCAACCTGAACGATAATCAGCTTGCCCTTTACTACGAAATCCAGTATTTTTCTGATAGAGCAGGCTTTCTTTTTTTCTGTTTTTTATTATAGAAGGGAGTCTTTCCTGGTTATACCTGTTAAAGGGTAGTATACAATTCCCCACATAACGGACCTACCAGCCTAAGTATAATAATCGCCGATATGTATACCTGTGTATTCATAGTTTTTATTACTTTTCTCTAAAGGAACAGTTACCATCGATGAAATTTAAAGATATAAACCTTCGAACCGAAATACAGTTTGCTCTTGATGAGATGGGCTATGAAGAGCTTTCGCCAGTCCAGGAAAAGACGTTTCTTGCCATAATAGAACACCGTGACATTGTCGTAATGGCCGAAACCGGTTCGGGAAAAACCGGCGCCTGCGGCATACCGCTCATTCAACTGGTTGATGAAACCGTTAATGAGATTCAGGTGCTGGTTCTGGTTCCAACGCGCGAGCTTGCCCTTCAGTTTGTCGCCGAGCTGATGAGCATTGCCCAGTATACCAATATAGCGCCGGTTGCGGTATATGGGGGAGTGTCCATGGATATGCAGCGCCGGAAGTTGAAACAGGGCAAGCACCTGCTTGTGGCGACCCCCGGGCGTTTAATCGACCTGCTGCATACGGGTGATATTGATTTCAGAAACCTGCGGACTTTTGTGCTCGACGAGGCTGATGAAATGCTGAATATGGGTTTTATCGAGGATGTCGAGTTTATCATGTCCTGCATTTTGATAGAGCACCAGACGCTCCTGTTTTCGGCGACCATGCCCAGAGAGGTGGATCATATAATCCGTAAATACCTGCATGATCCGATACGTATCGAGCTTAATAAAGAACAGATTGCGCCAAGTTCGCTGGTGCATCAGTTTATGTATATCAGGTCGCCCGGCGCGCGCGAGAGCATACTCAAGGATTTTCTGCGGGACCGCAGCAGATACCGCCAGGTACTCATATTCTTCAACAGCCGCTATAAAGGTGAGCAGTTTTATAAATCGATACGGCGCTCCATTCCGAAAAGCGAGTACCTTCACGGCGGGATGGAACAGGAGACCAGAACCTATATTTTCAACGATTTTAAGAGCGGCGAGCTTCCTATACTTATGGCTACCGATGTCGCCGGCCGGGGTCTGGATTTCAGCAATGTGTCGCATGTGATAAACTTTGATTTTCCAAAGACGGAAATCGTTTACACCCATCGAACGGGCAGGGCGGGACGCATGGGGCGTCAGGGCACCGCCATTTCATTTGTTACCGGATACGATCTTCAAACCTGCCGTGCTGTTATAGAACAGAACGGGATTACCCCGCAGTGGCTGGGCAAAGCGCCGCCGCTTTCCGAAATCCGGCCTCCGCACCAGAAGCGTCATCATACCGGCGTCGGGCACTCCGGCTCCGGGCGACACTTTGTGAGGCATGGAACCAGGCGAGCCGGGTAACAAAGTTAGACAAAAAACCTGCAGGTGTATACTTTCCGGATTACAGCCGGATGAATCGAAAAGCGTAGTCTCGTAGATTGAACCTATATTCCGCAGTTGGAGTCGTGCTCGTGCGCGTAATCGACAACTACAGCAATAAAAGCCTTTCACTTAAAGGGTGCTTAATCCGGCAAAGCCGCAACGTCCCCTTTATGGGGGGAAATTAAGGAATTGGATTTATAGGCTTTGCGGCACTTTAGTCCTACTTTTATTTGGAAAAATTATACCCTTGCGTAGGATTAAAATCCTTTAACCTTTTAGACAGAACAGCAGGATAAGATACTGTACGTCAAATTTTCTACGCTCGCCGCGTATATAAATTTCCTACAGTATCTAATCTGTAAAGCTATCAATTTATTAAACTACTTTTCAAATCAATCGATTACGATTACGAGCACGAGCACGACTTAACTGCTGATTTTAGGATTCAATTGATTTTGGAGGTGTTATCATCATGAAAAAGTATGCAATCATCCTGCTGTGTTGTTTTGCCGGCACGATTTCGGCAATAGATCGTTTTACCATCAATAAAATGCTCGGCCGCGGCATCAATATGGGCAATATGCTCGAGGCGCCAACCGAAGGGGAGTGGGGAGTAAAACTGGATTCAGCCTATTTCCCGCTTATTAGAAGCAAAAACTTTTCATCGGTCAGGATTCCAATCCGCTGGTCCACTGCGCAACGTACGCAAACCACCCCGCCCTATACGGTCAACGATCAATTCTTGAAACGGGTAAAATGGACGGTGGATCAGGCTTTGTCCAATAACCTTCTTGCGGTTATCAACACCCATCACTACGACTCGCTGTTTGTCGACCCGGCAGGGCACCACGACCGGTTTTGTGCTATCTGGAGGCAGGTATCCGCCTTTTTTAAGAACTATCCCGACTCCCTTGTTTTTGAAATCCTGAACGAGCCGAACACCAATCTTACCACACAAAAATGGAACACCCTTCTTTTAGAAATACTCTCCATAATCCGGGAAACCAACCCGAAACGCACGGTTATAATAGGTACAGCAGAGTGGGGAGGTATTGCAAGCCTAAGCAGGCTGAAGCTCCCGCA
>Ga0209287_10001181_pt1 | contig 13544 bp, 14 predicted proteins | sample PPLLak3cmMay2015_2_FD_187255 | JGI IMG/M metagenome (GOLD analysis project Ga0209287, IMG submission 187255) | Freshwater sediment microbial communities from Prairie Pothole Lake near Jamestown, North Dakota, USA - PPLs Lake P8 Core (1) Depth... | ecosystem: Environmental > Aquatic > Freshwater... | reverse complement strand
CGAACACCACCACGAACTCGGCGGCTTCCTCGCCCAGGAGCTTGGCCTGGCGCACGATCTGCGCCGCCACCCGGTTGTGCGGCAGGCCGCCGCCGGAAAAGATCGGCAGCTTCTGCCCGCGCGTCAACGAGTTCATGCCGTCGATGGCGGAAATGCCGGTCTGGATGAATTCGCGCGGATAGGCACGTGCCGCAGGATTGAGCGGCTCGCCGTTGACGTCGCGACGGTCGGCGGAAATGATCGGCGGACGGCCGTCGCGCGGCAGTCCGGCGCCATTGAACACGCGGCCGAGGATGTCGCGCGACAGCGGCAGCTTGAAAGGCTCGTCGAGAAAACGTACCCAGGTGCGTTCGAGATCGAGTTCGTCGGTGCCTTCGAACACCTCCACCAGCACCGCATCGTCGGAGGCGCGGATCACCAGTCCGGAACGCAAACGCCCGGCATGGTCCTGCAGCTGCACCCGTGAGCCCGCTGCCACGCCGGGCACGCCGCCCATGACGACGAGGCCGCCCTGGGCGGAAGTGGCGGTGCGGAATTCGATGTTCTTCATGGCGTGGCCTCCCGCGGGGCCGAGCGGGCAGCACTCATTTCATATTCCTGCAGCAGCGGTTCGAACGCGTCGGGAATCGCTGCGATCTTCGCTTTCAGCGCGTCGATGTCATCCGACTTGTGCTGACTCTTCCAGCGCCGCGCCTGCGCCAGCAGCGGCATCTGGATCAGGCGCCGCGCCGGCGCGCCGAGCTTCACCAATTTCAGGCCCTGGCGGTGGATTTCCAGCAGCGCGGCCAGCAGCGCGTACTGCTTCTCCGGGGAAGCGAAGCTATCGACCTCGTCGGTGGCCGACTGCTGCAGCAGGCCCTCCTTGATCAGGCCGGCGGCCTCCAGGGTCCAGCGCTGTTCGGATGACAGCGCCTCGACACCGACCAGGTTGACGATGCGCTGCAGTTCCTCGGAGGCGGCGAGCAGGTCGAGCGCCTCGGCGCGTGCACGCTCCCACCCCGGGTCGACGTTTTCCGCCCACCATTTCGCCGCCGAGCCGACATAGCCGGAGAAGCTCTCGAGCCAGTCCACCGCAGGATAGTGGCGCGCGTCGGCGAGTTCCTTCGACAGCGCCCAGAAGGTCTGGATAATCTCTTTCGTGTGGCTGGTGACCGGCTCGGAGAAGTCGCCGCCGGGCGGCGACACGGCGCCGATCAGGGTGACCGAGCCATGGTCGCCGGCGAAGGTTTCGACCCGCCCGGCGCGCTCGTAGAACGCGGCAAGGCGCGAGCCCAGGTAGGCCGGATAGCCCTCCTCCACCGGCATCTGGCCGAGGCGGCCGGCGACTTCGCGCAGCGCCTCCGCCCAGCGGCTGGTGGAGTCCGCCACCATCACCACGTCGTAGCCCTGGTCGCGGAAGTATTCGGCCAGGGTGATGCCGACGTAGACCGAGGCCTCGCGCGCCACCACCGGCATGTTGGAAGTGTTGGCCACCAGCAGGGTGCGTTCCATCAGCGGGCGACCGGTGTGCGGATCCTTCAGTTCGGGCATGAACTCGAGCACGTCGGTGAGTTCGTTGCCGCGCTCGCCGCAGCCGACGTAGATGACGATCTCGGCGTTGCACCAGCGCGCGATCTGCTGCTGCAACATGGTCTTGCCGGCACCGAAGGGACCGGGAATCGCCGCCTTGCCGCCCTTCAGCAGCGGGTAGAAGGTATCGAGAATGCGCTGCCCGGTGATCAGCGGCGCTACCGCGTGATCGCGACGGCGGAACGGGCGCGGTGTGCGCACCGGCCAGCGGTGGAAAAGCTGCAGCTTCTCGATGCGGCCGTCGGCCAGCTTCACCCGACCGATGGTTTCGTCCACCGTGTAGTCGCCTTCAGGCGCGAGCTCCAGCAGTTCGCCCTGCAGCAGCGGCGGGGTGAGGATGCGGTGCAGGATCGATTCGGTTTCCTGTACCGTGCCGAGCACGTCGCCGCCTGCGAGTGTGCTGCCGGCCTGGCGTGACGGCTCGGGAACGAAATGCCAGCGCGTGTCGCGCGGCAGGGACGGCACCGCGACCCCGCGGGCGATGCGGTCGCCGCTTTGTTCCCACACCGCCTGCAGCGGCCGCTGCACACCGTCGAAAATCGCCCCCAGCAGACCCGGGCCGAGTTCCACCGACAGCGGCCAGCCGAGTCCTTCCGCCACCTCGCCGGGACGCAGTCCCGCAGTGTCTTCATACAGCTGCGCCAGGGCGGTGTCGCCGTCGCGGCCGATCACCTCGCCGACCAGGCCGATGCCCCCGACCCGCACCTGTTCGCCGAGCACGGTCTGCGGCAGTTCGAGCTTGACCAGCGGGCCGTTGATTTCGAGTATCTTGCCCATCACGTTTTCCTGATTCTTCCTTATCCGTGGACCAGCGTGCCGAGGTCCGGCGCGCTGGCGAACAGGCGTTCCATCGCCACCCGCGCCAGTTCGTCGGCGAGACGCGACTGCCGCGCTTCGAAAGTCTGGTCGAGCCGTGCGCGGTCGTCGGCCAGCCGCACGCGGATGCCGCCGAGGCTCGGCCGGCCGTGGCTCGCCAGGGTCACGGCACGACCAGGCGCGGCACGTGCCGCCATATCGGCCCAGACTGCGGCCAGCCGATGTTCGTCCTCGGGACGCACTTCCGCCACCAGTTCGCCGTCCGGCAGGGCCTGAGCGGCAGCGGCCAGCCAGGCTTCCAGCGCCAACAGGTAACGGGCTTCGTCCTGCACCAGGTTCAGGAACGCCGACTTCACCCCCGCTAGTGCGGCTTCCGTCAGGGCCCAGCGCAGGCGGTCGAGTTCGGCGGCGAGGCGCGTTTCCGCCGCCTGGATATGACGACGGACCTGGCGCTCGGCCTCGACCTTGGCCGCCAGCACCTCGCGCTCTTCCGCCAGCTTCAGCTTTTCCGCCGATTCGGCGAGGATGCGCGCCCGGGCCGAGTGGGCGTTGTGCAATTGCTCGCGCGCCAGGGTCTCGGCCTGCTGCAGCAGCGCCTGTTCGAGTTGGTTGACTTGGGTTTCAGTATCCATCGGCGTGACCTAGTTCAATGCTTCCGGCCCGAGCACCGCGCGCACCACTTCATCTACCGCAGGGGCGTAATCATGCGGCGCCGGCAGTGGCGGCAATTCGGTGATGACAACCCTGCCGCCCTCGTTGCGCAGGCGGTTGAGCCAGTAGCCGCCGCCATGGGCCAGATGCGTTTCCAGCAACACCAGCGCCTCGTCGCCGTCCCTGACCAGATTCTCGAGGACCGTTTCTACCATCGCCTGATCGGCGTCGGCATGCACCTCTGCGCCGATCAGGCCGAAACCGCCCGCCAGCCCGGCGCTGCCCAGCACGATCAGTCTGGCACCGGAGAGAGGCGGATCGATAGTTTGTGCCACCTGCCGGTCCTCAAATCTTGCCGAGCAGCAGAATCGACATCACCAGGCCATAAATCGCGATGCCTTCGGCCAGGCCGATGTAGATCAGCGTACGGCCGAACATCTCGGGCTTCTCGGCGATCACCGCCAGTGCAGCGGAACCGATCGGTCCCATGGCGATGGCCGCACCGATCGCTGCCAGTCCGGTGGGCAGTCCGATGCCGAGCAAGGCCAGACCCTTGCCGATGCTGATTTCCCCAGCCGCCGCTGCCGTCGGCTCGGCCGCCAGCACATCCTGCACCCCGAACAGCATCACCCCGGCCAGCCCCAGCCCGAACAGCGCCAGGTTGGCGAGCATGCCGCCCTTCAACCAGCTGGCCGGCAGCTGCCGCGGCCACAGGGTCAGCCAGACCCCAGCGACCAGGGTCGCCGCCACGGGCAGTATCGTCAATGCAATCAAGCCGTTCATGTTTTCTCCTTCCTCATGTTTTCATCAAACCCTGCTCCGCTCCGACGACAGCCGCAACGGCACGAATTCCACCCCATCTCCGCTGAAAAAGCGCGAGAAGCCCTCGTAATACATCAGACGCAAAGCCTGGATCGCCACGATGGCTCCCTCCAGCACGATGATGACGACATTGCCCAGCACCAGGGTGATCCAGTGCCCGGCGGTGCCCAGTCCGGCCGCCAGGGTGAACACCGCCAGCGCCAGCGCCACATGGTTGAGGCTGAAGGCCGCCACGCGCATGAACGACAGGGTATTCGAGAACAGGTTGATTGCGGTTTCCAGCGTCTCGATCGTAGTCACCAGAATCCGCTCGCCGAGTCCGGCCCTGGCCTCGATCCACTTGTACAGTGCCACCACGGCCAGACCGAGAACGGCCAGTGCCCACGCCGGCTGTGCGAGATCAACAAGACCGGTGAGGCTGGCCAGACCGCCCACAGCGCCGAGGTAGAACGCCAGGCCGGCCAACCCGCCGGAATCGAACAGCGCCTCGCTGACATGCCCGGCTGCCCACTTGTTGCGCACATTGAGCAGCAGGGTGAAACAGATGAAACCGACCCCGAAGCCGACGGCAAGACCGAGCACCCTGATCGGATCGTGCAGCGGCGACAGCCAGACCGCTTCGATGATGTCTTCGAAGCCGAAAATGCTGCCATACAATAGACCGAACAGCATCGACACCGCCCCTGCCGCCACCCCGACCCAGGCCATCCGGCCAAAGCGCGGCAGCAGTGCCAGCGACAGCAGCAGGATGATGCCGCCATGGCCGATGTCGCCGAACATGGCGCCGAACAGCAGCAGGTAGGTGAAGGCGAAGGGCAGCGCCGGGTCGAATTCGCCATAGCGCGGCACGCCGTAGCTTTTTACCAGCGGGATGAAGGGCTTCAGCCAGCCTGGATAACGCACCAGCGAGGGCACCTCCGACGCTTCGCCCGGCGCCGGCTGGTGCAGGTCGAGCCAGTAGCGTCCGTGAAAGCGCGCAGCCAGCATCTCGCGCAGTTCATTCATCTGCCGGGCCGGCACCCAGCCAGCCAGCGCCACCAGGCCACCCTTGCCACACACGCCGGCGAGTGCGGCCTCGGCCAGCGGCCGGGCGAGGGCGATGCGCAACCGCGCCTCGTGCAGGCGCGGGCCGAATTGCTCGCGCAGGCCGTCGATGACCCGGCATTCGACGCCGAAATCCTGATCCAGCCCGGCGCGTTCCGTTTCCAGCCAGCTACGTGCCGTCTGCGGATGGGTGCGCAATTCGTCCGGCACCTCGAGTTCACGCCAGCCGGCCTGGGCCAGCAGGCCCCGCACCTCGTCCTGGCGGACCCGCGGACCGGCGATGACGGCGAAGGCCTGCTCGCCGACCTGGTCGAAGCGCGATACCAGGTGGCCGGTCATCGACAGCGCTTCGCTGACCCGCGCGACGGCACCCGCCGGCAGGCTGCCAATGTGGACCGCCAGCAGGCTGTCGGCACGCAGCAGGTGCGCGAGATCGACATTGAGCCGTTCCAGTCTGGCGAGGGTGCCCTCGAGAAGATCGAGGCGGCTGCGCGCCTCCGTTATGCGGGTGGTGTGTTCATGATTCTCGAGACAGGCCACCCACACCGTCTTCAGCCAGTCGTTCAGTTCCTGCAAATCCGCGAGGGTCGGCGCTTCGGCCGCCTCGGGAAAGCGCACGGCCCCGGTATCGCCGCATTGTTCGAGCAGCTTGGACAAGCGGCTATCGGCCTCGAGCCAGGCTTCGCGATAACGCAGCGCGGGCGACTCCGCCAGTTGGTCGACACTGCACGAGACCGGATTGAAGGCGCCGAAGCGCGCCAGTTCGAGCGCAGCATCCTGGGCCTCGGACGCCAGCATCAGCAATTGCACCTTGATCAGCGGTTCGGCGCGAAACATCACATCACCCTTTCGGGAGTCCGCTGCAGGGCGAAGCGGATGGCCACTTCGGACAGGCCGAGATGACGGCCGCGCAGCACGGCACGAACCGCACGTAAATCACGCTCTCGCAGCAGCAGATAGGCGAAGGCGCGGGTCATGCCAGGGGCGCTGGACTGGAGGGTCCGGGCGGCCAGTTCGGCGGTCAGCTGCTCCATGCGGATAAATACCGAAGGCACGTCTGCCGCCCCTGCCAGGCGCGTCTGCCAGGTTGGCGGCAGCGCATCCAGCACCGCTTCAAGACTATCGAGTGACGCCAGCTCGCGCAGCAGCGTACCGGACAGGCTGTAACGCGAGCCGAGCAGCAGATAGTAGACCTGCGCCGGCGGCAGCCCGTAGTTGAAGCGGTAGCGCAGCAGCCAGACCAGGTTGATGCGATCGATGAGGCCCGCCATGAGATTGCGCAATGGCGCCCCCTCGGCCTTTTCCAGCGGCCGGGCGCGCTGGATCAGCCCCTCGTAGTAGCCACGATCGAGCGCGGCGTCGAGGTTGAACGGGTCGCGGCTGTCCTCGAAGGCGCGTCGTGCCAGCCGCACGATGCCGGCATACGCTCCGTTTTCCAGGCGCTGCAACAGTTCGCCGACATCCTCGGCGTGCGCCAGCTCCTGGTTGTCGATGCGGCCGAACGGGCCCATTGGCGTCAGCCTGGCCAACAGCGCCGCGGGGCGCTCGCCGGTCATCTTGCCGCGCAGCAGGGTCTTGACGTTGGATATCTCGAAACGGCTGGTCCAGTACATCAGGAAGCTGCGCTCGTCACCGGCCAGCGGTCGAATCAGGACCTGGGTCTCGTCGAGTATCTGCGCGATGATGCGCTGCTCCAACGAGCGCAGATCCTGTTCGTGTGCAGCGGCAGGTTCGAATCCCGCCGCCAGTTGCGGCAGTCCGTAGGCAGACAGGGTCTCGGCCATTTCCGCCTGCGGCAGACGGACCAGCGCGTCGATATCCTGGTCGCGCAAGAGACGACCGGAATAGAGGCTGACGCGGGTGTTGAGATAGGCAGACATTTTCAGCTTTTTGCCCGACCCCAACTCGAGCCCGGCCATTACCCCGGCTCGATGTGAAGGCCTGGATTACTTCGACGGATCAAGCAACAGTGCCAGCGCCGCCTCGACTGCTTCGGATTCGTGACGGGAGGACAGGTCGCGCAGCGTCCTCTGCCGCTCGGCGTACTTGCGCGTCAGTTCGGCGACCGCCTGCTCGGCCCGGCCATGGGCATCCGCGACATACGGCGCCCGCAACTCGGCGCGAGTGGCATCGAATCGTGCCTCGCTGTCGCGCGCAGCCGCCAATGCCTCGTCGACGATGTGCTGACGTTCACGGCTGGCGTCGTCGATGATCGCCTGCGCCCGGGCCTCGGTCTCCAGCAATCGTTGCAGCGTGCTGTCGGGCATAACTCAGACGCCGACCACCATTGCCAGTCCACTCGCCGCGATCGCCACGCCCGCCACGCGCACCCACCGGCTGCCGAGATGGCCGCCGATCATCCCCGCCCCGTGCAGCAAGGCAGTGGCCAGCGCGAATCCGGCGGCGTAGAGCAAGGGCGCTGCACCGAGGGGCATTTCCACCGCATGGGCATAGCCATGGAATACGGCGAACACTGCCGCGATCACCATGCCGGCAGCGACGGACCACTGGCGCCGATAGCTGATGAGCAAGCCCAGCAGCAGAACCGAGAGGGCGATGGCAGTCTCGACCTGCGGCAGCAGCCACCCGCCAAGGCCGAGTCCGCCGCCCAGCAGCATGGCGCCGACGAAGGCCGCCGGCACTGCCCACAACGCGCGGCCGCCCTGCTGCGCGGCCCACACGCCGATCGCGAGCATGGCAAGCAGATGGTCCAATCCCATGAAGGGGTGGGCGAGGCCGCCGGCAAAGCCAGTGCCGCTGTGTTCGCCGGTATGGGCCGCGGCCGTTCCAGCGAACAGGCACAGGGCGGCAAGTGCCAGGGTGCGAGTGTGTTTCTTCGGGTTCATTGCATGCTCTCCGGTTTCAATTCATTGCATCGGGTCGTTACTTGATCTTGACCTGCACCAGCTCCTCGCCATCCGGATCGGTCACGTGGACGGCGCAGGCCAGGCACGGGTCGAACGAGTGGATGGTGCGCAGGATCTCGAGCGGCTGCTTCGGATCTTCCATCACGTGGTTGTCCTGCAGCGCCGCCTCGTAGGCGCCCGGCTGGCCGAGCGTATCGCGCGGGCCGGCATTCCAGGTGCTCGGCACCACCGCCTGGTAGTTGCTGATGCGGCCGTCGTCGACGACGATCCAGTGGGAAAGGCCGCCGCGCGGCGCTTCCATCAGGCCCACGCCCTGCATGTGGCTGGGCCAGGTCGAGGGATCCCAGTACTGGTCGTTGAAGGTCCGCACATCGCCTGCCTTGATGTTGGCCATCAGGGCGTCGAACCAGCCCTGCATCTCGTCGGCGATGATCTTGGATTCCAGCGCGCGGGCTGCGGTTCGGCCGAGCGTGGAGAACAGCGCATCGACCGGCACGTCGAGCGTCTTGAGGGTGTAATCGACCAGTTCCTTGGCCTTCTTGTCGCCCTTGGCGACCATCATCAGCACGCGTGCGAGCGGGCCGACTTCCATCGCCTTGCCCTGCCAGCGCGGCGATTTCAGCCAGGAATATTTCTGCTCGATGTCCAGATGCTCGTAGGGCGGCTTCGGCCCGGTGTAGTTGAGTTCCGTCTCGCCCTTGAACGGGTGCAGACCCTGGCCATCGCCTTGGCTGTACTTGTACCAGGAGTGGCTGACGAATTCCTGGATCTCGTTGTCCGCATCCAGATCGATGGGATGGATGGTCGACAGGTCGCGATTGAGGATGACGCCGCGCGGGATGAGATAGGAATCGGTATCCCAGAAGCCCTTCGAGGGCAGGTCGCCGAACGACAGGAAGTTGCCGAGGCCTTCGCCGCGCCCGCCCCAGTCCTTGTAGAAGCTGGCAATCGCGAGAATGTCGGGGATGTAGACCTGGTCGACGAATTCGCGCATCTGCTTGATGACGGTCTGCACTGTCTGCAGGCCAAGCATGTTGACCGCCGTGGCGTCCTGGCCGCTGCCGCCGCCGGTGCGGATGGAAATCGCCGAAGGCACGCCGCCCACCACGAAGTTGGGATGCGGATTCTTGCCGCCGAAGATGGCATGTAGCTTGACCACGTCGCGCTGCCAGGCGAGCGCGTCGAGATAATGCGCCACCGCCATCAGGTTGGCCTCGGGCGGCAGCTTGTAGGCCGGGTGGCCCCAGTAGGCGTTAGCGAAAATCCCGAGCTGGCCCTGCTCGACGAAGGTCTTCAGCTTTTTCTGCACGTCGGCAAAGTAGCCGGGCGACGACTTGGAATAGTTGGAGAGGCTTTGCGCCAGCGTCGAGGTGGCGGCCGGATCGGCCTTCAGCGCCGACACCACATCCACCCAGTCGAGCGCGTGCAGGTGGTAGAAGTGCATGACGTGATCGTGCACGTACTGCGTGCCGATCATCATGTTGCGGATCAGCTCGGCGTTATGCGGAATGGTGTAGCTGGGAATCGCGCGATGCAGGGCATCCTCTACCGAGCGGATCGAAGCCATGCCGTGCACCAGGGTGCAGACGCCGCAGATGCGCTGGGCAAACGCCCAGGCGTCGCGCGGGTCGCGCCCGCGCAGGATGATCTCGATGCCGCGCACCATGGTGCCGGCCGAGTAGGCGCTGGTGATCCTGCCGCTGGCGTCGGTTTCCGCCTCGATGCGCAGGTGACCCTCGATGCGGGTGATGGGGTCGACGACAACGCGTTGTGCTGTGCTCATGGTCGTGAATTCCTTAGCTGTTCAGAAAAGCCTCGAGGATGCGGTATTGCTCCTCGGCTTCGCGGTTCTCGGTACCGGAGCCTTCGGCCACGGTCTGGCAGGTACGCGCCATGCGCGCCTGCATCGCAGCATCCCAGGCGAGATTGTCGCCGGCCTCGGCTGGCTTGACGCAGGCTACCGCCGCCTTGGCGACGAAATGCCCGGCCTGGGCATTCCAGTCGGTCTCCCTGCCGCACTGGGTGAAGCTTTCAACCCGCGCGGTGTTGGCGGCCTGAGCCACCACCGTCAATTCCGCATCGCTGATGTCGGCACGGCTTGCCAAGTCGAGTGCAGCCTTGATGCGCACGTCATTCGACAGCGGATACACCCGTTCCACGAAACGCGCGGCGACCTGCCGCTGGCGCGCGGCGGGAAGCGCCGCCAGGGCTGCCTTGAATTCCTTGTCGTTGCTGATAGCCATGGCGTCAGGCTCCCTTGTCAGGAATGTGCTCGGCGATCATCTCGGTCAGGCCGATCACCGGGATATCCATCTGGTAGTGCTCGAGGCCTTCTTCCAGAACGATGCGGCAGTTGGCGCAGGCGGTGACCAGGCGATCCGGCTTGACCGCATCGAGCTGGGATTTCTTCTTCTTGAAGGCTTCGATCCGCAGTTCCTCGCCCTCCTCGATCGCCGACGCGCCACCACCGCCGCCGCAGCACCAGTTCATGTAGCCGGCGTCGGGCATCTCGACGAAGTTCTTCGCCACCTGGTTCATCAGATTGCGCTGCTGCTTGATGACGCCACCACGACGTGCCAGCTGGCAGGGATCGTGGAAGGTCAGCTTGTCGGTCTCGAAACCCTCGGTCTTCAGCAGCCCCTGCTCCTGGAATTCACCCAGCACCTCGATGATGTGCTTGACCTCGAAGCTGAATGGCCGGCCGATCAGGTTGGCGCCCTCCCAGCGCAGCGCGGTATAGGCGTGCCCGCATTCAGGGCTGATCACGGTCTTGACCTTGAGCTTTTCGGCACCTTCGACGATGCGCGCGACCAGCACGCGGGCCAGGTCGGAGTTGCCGATCTGCATGCCGGCGTTGGTCGCCTCGAACGCGGTCGAGCACAGCGTCCAGGTCTTGCCGGCCTGGTTCATGATCTTGGCGATGGCACCGAGGTATTCGGGGAAGTTGATGATCTCCATCGACGACAGCATCACCATGTATTCCGCACCTTCGGCATCGAGCGGGATCGGCAGGCCGTAGTCTTCCTCGACGTGCTTCATCTGCGCCTGCACCGCAGGCAGCTTGACCCCCATCGGGCTGCCGATGGTGATGGTGCGGTTGACCGCGCCCTTGATGCCTTCCGGTGCGTGACCGGAAGCGGACATACCCTCGCGGAATTTGCGCACCATGTAGACGATGTCGTTGCCGACCGGACAGACAGCGGAACAACGGCCGCACAGGGTGCAGCTGTTGTAGACCAGTTCCTGCCACGAATCGAGTTCTTCGTCGGTCACCGCCTTCGACAGGCCGACCATCTTTTTCAATCGGCCCAGCAGGGTGTATTCCTGCTCGTAGACGCGGCGCAGCGGCTCGAGCTTGTGGATCGGCGTGTACTTGGGATCGCCGGTTTCCGTATAGAACAGGCAGGCCTCGGCACACAGGCCGCAGTGCACGCAGCTATTGAAATAACTGGCTATGGGCGCGTCGATGACTTCCTTGAGGACGCGGACGCCTTTTTCGAGGGTGGCGCTCATACCGGCACTCCTTTATGACCGTTGACCTTGCCGTTGTACCAGCGCGAGCCGAACAGGGTGAATGCATGGAACAGCTTGGTGAAGGGCAGCACGACGAGCAGGATCTGGACGCTGAGGATATGCAGCGCGAGCATCAGCGTGTAGGGCAGCAGCAGATGCTGCACCGCCAACCAGCCGGTCAGCACCGGTAGGAAGGTCACCGCCCAGGTGAACCAGTCCTCGAAGGTGCTGAGGAAGCGCTTGACCGGCTTGTTGATGCGGTCGACCAGCACCACCACCATTGCTGCCATCGTCACCACCGCGGCGAGGTCGATGAATTGCGAAGGCAGCCCGGGCCACGACAGTCCGGTGAGGTTCTTGATCAGCAGGATGTGCGGCGCGAACAGGAAAACGACAACAAACAGGCCGATGTGGAAGATATAGCCGCCGATGTAGCTCACCGGCGAACGCTTCAACATTCCGGGTGGCGGAATGGAACGGCGGAACACCGTGTGCAGGCCGGACGCACCGGAGGTACTGCGCGGCGCCGACAGATCCTTCTTGCGGCCCAGCGAGTAGATCTCGAACAGGCGCCACAACACGCCCAGCAGGAAAATCCCCACCGCGATGTCGAGGCCCGGACCGCGGACCCAGGTCAGGAATTGCAGTTCATTCATGGTCATTTCTCCAGATCGGCTAGCGTGGTGGTCTCGTGCGCAGACTTGGCGGAGGCCTTCTTGGCACGGTTGGCGAAGCTGACTCCCACCCCGACAGCCGCACCCACCACCGCTGCGGCGGCCGCGATCTTCAGCGGATCGGCCGGCATCGACAACGCCTTGTAGAAGCCGCCGGCATCCCAGAAGTCCGGCTCGGAACAGCCGAGGCAACCATGCCCCGATTCAACCGGCCAGGAGGTGCCGCCATTCCATTTCACTGTGGCGCAGGCGTTGTAGGTCACCGGGCCCTTGCAGCCCAGTTCGAACAGGCACCAGCCCTGGCGCGCGCCTTCGTCGTCGAAGGTCTTGGCGAACTTGCCCTGGTCGTAGAACGGCCGGCGATAGCAGCGGTCGTGGATGGTTTCGCCGTAGAACGCCTTGGGCCGCCCCTTGCCGTCCAGTTCCGGCAACTTGCCGAAGGTGAGGTAATGCGCCAGCACGCCGGTCATCACGGTCGGGATCGGCGGGCAGCCGGGAATGTTGACGATGGGTTTGTCCTTGATGATGTCGGACACCGACACTGCGCCGGTCGGATTCGGATTGGCTCTCGGAATGCCGCCGAAGGACGCGCAGGAACCCATGGCGACAATCGCCGCGGCGCCCGCGGCGGCTTCTTTCAGGGTTTCCAGATTGGTGCGGCCGGCGGTGCAGGAAAAGACGCCGTCCTGTCCCAGCGGAATCGAACCGTCGACGATCAGCAGATATTTACCCGCGTTCTCTTTCATCGCCTGGTGGCGGGCTTCCTCAGCCTGAAATCCGGCCGCGGCCATCAGCGTCTCCTGATAGTCGAGCGAAATCACGTCGAAAATCATGCCTTCGAGCGTCGGCGAATGCGATCGCGTGATCGATTCGGTACAGCCGGTGCATTCCTGGAACGGCAGCCAGATTACCGAAGGACGCCTGGCCGACGCCATGGCCTCCGCCATCGCCAGGCCTGCCGAGGGCGGCAGGGCCATCATCGACGCCAGGGTGGCGCAGTATTTCATGAAGGTTCGACGGCTTACTCCCTGCCGCACGAGGGTATCGATCAACGGGCCTTTCATGGCACTTTGCCTCCTGGTTTCAAACGCAACGCACTTCGTTCAGCTTAGATCAGAAATCAGCAATTCAAGACGTTCGAGTCCGATTTTTACATCCTCCGGGTGAGCCTTCACCAGCTCGGGTACGAACGCGACTTCGAGGAACTCCGCGGTGACCACGCCCTTTTCATTGCGATGAGTGACCCACCAGATGCCGGGGGAAGCGGTTTCGCTCAGGGTGGATTCGCCATTGGCATTGAGGGTGGCAGCGATCTCGCCCGCGCCCAGCCCGGTACGCAACCAGTCGAGATCGGCCGGGGTCAGCGGCAGCGCGCCTAGATCGATGGCGGAGGTTTCGCCGCTGTCGAGCAGGCGGCGTACCTGCTCCGCCAGTTCATGCAGCAGCGGAGGGGCGTTGCCGGTCAGGCCGGCTTCAGGCGGGGCGGAATCGATGACATGGATGGGAATGGCGTCAAGCGACATGATTCCAGACCCGGATTTGTTCCTTGATCGCTGCGCAGACGGGGGGAATGGCGGCGGCGACGGCA
>Ga0209287_10001179_pt1 | contig 13548 bp, 12 predicted proteins | sample PPLLak3cmMay2015_2_FD_187255 | JGI IMG/M metagenome (GOLD analysis project Ga0209287, IMG submission 187255) | Freshwater sediment microbial communities from Prairie Pothole Lake near Jamestown, North Dakota, USA - PPLs Lake P8 Core (1) Depth... | ecosystem: Environmental > Aquatic > Freshwater... | reverse complement strand
TGTCATTGATGTCCAGTGTGTCACCATAGTACAGGAGGCTGAATTCGAATTCCCATCGGTCACTGGGCATATACTGTATGGCGTTGAAAGATCCGTAGCCGCTGCTGTCACCGGAATCAGTATCAATGTCGCTCTTCATAAACTGACCAAGCAAACGCCAGGTCTCCGACGGCTTCACATCATAGTTGATGGAGTTGACAAGCGCTGTCCGATCCAGAAACGGCCTTTCCGTGTAGGTTGTCTGCGTGCCCACCAGCCATTTCCCGCCCGGGTAGACAAACCTTCCGGCATAAAAGCTTCGGCCTACGTCGTCGGCGTCAGCCTCCCTGGCCGCAAAAATACCGTAGTTAAGGGGCCCCGCCGATCCTATCACCTTTACCGCGCCGTCAATATCACTCGTCTCCCGATTGTCATCCCTTGCCCCGCCGATCCTGCGGCTATAAAAAACGCTTTCGTTTTTTACAAGGGCGTCGTCGAATATGCTCTGGTTTTCGGTGAAAAACGGGCGCTTGTCGCTGAACATAACCTCAATAGCCGAAAAGTCGATTACCAGGTCGTCGCTTTCCACCTGGCCGAAGTCAGGATTAAAGGCGGCCGCAAGCTGGAATCCGCTGCTGGGTTTCCAGAACAGATCCACACCTGCCTTTGTTGTTGTGCCTTTATCCACAAGGTCCCTCAGCACGACCGCATACGGCCACACGTTGAATTCCGCCTTGGAATAGAGTTTAACATCAACCTGTGCAAGATCCGTCATAAAGCGCGACAGCTTGGTGCTTGTCTGCGGAAAAGCGAAGCTCTCCCCGCTTGAATAAACATCGCGCTGGAAAAACACGCCCAGCCTGCGTGTATTGCCGTCTCCTCCACGCATGGCTACTATTGACCATGGAAGAAGCAGCTCTACGGTCCAGTTCTGCGCGTCTTCGCTTACAGCGCGTTCCCACATCCCGTCCCAGTCCTTATTCAAGGTGTATTTATAATCAAGGGTCCCATCCCTGTATGCCCCGGAGCTTGAGACACTGAACTGATATATTTTTTCCCCCTTGCCGTCGAAGTCGATCATAAGGTGAACAGCATCTGAATCGAACCGTTCAGCGTCCCGCTGGGTGATGGTGCGTGTGCGGGTTTCCGCAGGTTGTTCGCAGATAATAGCAACAGCAAGACCCTCCGGGAGGGACATGATCCTGGCCTCGGTCTGCACACGCGGTGCGCCGTATGTCAGAGGCTCAACCACCACGAAATCGCGAAACACCTGGGCTTCAGCCCATTCGGGATCATCCACCCTTCCATCCACCTTAAGTTCAGCAAACGCTGCACATGGAATTAACGCTACTGCTGCGAATAATATTAAATCAAATATAAAGATATCCGCTTTCCTGAATGTTTTGAATGTAAATAAAGATCTCAATTTCAAGTCCTCGCATTTGTCCGATATAGTACAACTTTGAACCCTGAAGAAATTCCGGTCTCCTTGAACCGTAGAAGCGCGTTGAAGGCTTCAGGTAAAATTCGGGCAATAATACAAAAGAACCGATCGTTAAGCAATAATATAATTCATATTATTAATCAGTTATCAGTGTGCAGGGAATTACAGGTGGGTCAATCGGCCAATGACATCTAATTTAGATTGGTGAGGTTCTCGATATCCTTTTTGGCGCCGTTGCCGTTCAGGACCTGGTGAAGAAGAAAGTTGGTGTTCCTTTCAAGCTGGCTCATGGTCTCGGCAAGAACCTTCAGCTGTATCAGCGATTTTTTTGTTCTTTCCTGTGATGGGATGTTAAGGGAAGGATTGCTCAGGAGATTTATCAGCCTTTCCATTCCTGCTGCGTCAAATCCGTTCGTATCCTCATAAAGGATTCCCACCAGCTCATTTTTAACATCTTCGGGAATGCCCTTATACTCCGCGAGCACTTCCGGGTCCATGCCAAAGGCAAGCGATCTTTTCAGCTCCTCAATGCTTTGTTTAATAAGCTCTCTTTCGCCGTCGCTTTCTCTTTTGTAGCTGTTTAAGAATTCCGACCACCTGGACTCAATCTGCATCTCCACCCATTGTCGTCCCTGTCCGGGAGGAAGGGAAAGGTCAAGAAATTTTTTATGCGCATTGATCAGGATCGCCCTCAGGTCCTTATCACCGCCGTCCATGGCTGCAAGAATGTTCCTCAGCCTGTTTATGCCCTCTTCCTTGAGGCTTTTTTCATTCCTGTGTTCAAGCAGCACCCTCTCCCACTCATCCCTTAAATAGCCTATCTCCTGTTTTACAAGGGAAATTATCAGGCCTGATTTGGTGATCGCATTTCTGAGAGAATCAGCCAGTATATTGCAGGCATTTAACCTGTCCCTTGAAAGCTCATCCATAGCCCTGACAGAATCCTGCCTTAACTGATGGGACAGCAGTTCAGTACCCAGGGACCGCGAAAGTTTTTTGATGACCCTGGTCTCTGCGCTGTTCATCCTTATGGTATTTGGCCGGAAGTGTATTTTAACGACAGCAACTACCACGTAATCACTGTCTTTCCATATTATGTCGCCGGCATAATTTGTCGGGAAATCGGTTGATGAATACATGTCAAGCTTAAGGTCCGACTTTCTTACAAGAACCGGCTCCATATGCTGAAAGTCTTCCAGCTTTCTCTCGGTCTGGAGCCTCACGCTGCGGGAATCATTGGAAGGGTCTTCTGCTGTCCAGCTCTTCTGTCTTTCAACACACCAGCCCATTGCCTCAAGGGGGCGCGCGGGTTCATCCCTGTATTCGAGCCATGACTTTCCCGGAGAGGCATAGCCGGATTTTGTAGGCAATCCCCAGGTAATAGTCTTTCTATCATCATCAATAATGCCGGAGGCAATCCTTTCCACGAGCAGACCAGGCATCTTCCCAACGCGATAGATAGTCCCTTTGAAGGCGTTGGGAAGGCAGAAAAGGATGGTCTCTATAACCTCCATACATGCCTTTTTTAATAGAGCCTCTTCAATCTCGATCGACAAAACTAAATCCTCTTTCGACATAAATATATCACATATAAGATGTGATACAGGAAGTGTACCTTAGGCTTTTTTGTTGTTTTGTCAATAGAAAATAAGGATCTGTTTAAAGGACGAAGCGTATCAGGTCGATACCAAGTGTGATCAGGATGATGTGTTTCGGGATAAAGCCTCCCCCTGATGGAAAGGGATATCAGTCGTCCTCCCTGATGGCCAGGACCAGTTTTTCAATAATATCTCCTGCATCCCCCTGCAGGAATACATCGGTAAGCCGGGATGTAAGGTGGGTGCTTTCCTTGTTTATCTCTATAATTTTTGCGCCGTTTTTCTTGGCGAGAATAGGGATGCTGTTGGCAGGCGAAACAACCGCTGAAGTGCCCACCACCAGCAGCGCCTGTGCTGAATTGGCAAACTGAAAAGAATTGTAAAGGACATCTTCCGGAATCGGTTCCCCGAACAGGACAACATCCGGTTTGAGGATGCTGCTGCATGAACATCTCGGGATATACTCCTTTCTCTTTTCATCCATTGTAAATTTTTTCCCGCAGGACATGCATGTCAAAGTGCCTTGATTGCCGTGATATTCTATGACATTCCTCGCCCCTCCCGCCTGATGAAGATTATCCACATTCTGGGTGATTATGCATCTGAGGTATCCCATTTTCTCGAGCAGCCCCATGCCGATATGCGCCCTGTTGGGTTTTGCACGGCTGACCAGTTTATCCATATCCCGGAGCATATTCCATACCTTTTTAGGATTGACCGTGAAGGCATCAATAGTGGCATAATGATCAGGGTCATAGATTGACCAGAGGCCTCCTGCGCTTCTGAAATCGGGTATCCCTGATTCAACGGAGATGCCGGCCCCTGTAAGCGCTATAGTCATTTTGGATTGATAAAGAATCTGGACCGCCTGTTTTATTAAATTCTGCATGATGAATCCTTACATTAAAAATGCTGCCGGCCTTGAACGGCGGCTTAAATCCGTGTTTACAACATTCATGTGCATTTTCAAAATACATTTTCGATAGTCTCCTCCCCTCTTAGGGGAGGATTAAGGTGGGGTCTCTGAAAGTCATGTGTTCCCTCATGACTGATTCAAGACCCCCTCCTGCCTCCCCCTAACAGGGGGAGGAGATTTAGTTTGGGACTGACATATTAAAATTTAAAAAGAAAATTTTTATCAAATCGGTTCAAGAACAATCCTGTTTTTTGTCCCGCTGTAACTCCTGATCCTTGCCTTGATGATCTTCTGTTCTCCGAAGATGTTGACCATCCTGATCTCATCGCCTTCAATATCAACCTGATCCACATTTTCCAGGATCATCTCCTCATTGCCCTGATTCAATATAAATGCATGCGCTTCGCACATACTGAAATACTCCTTTAAAAAAATTTCAAGAGATTGAACACAAACCAAGAGGCAGGGTCACTGAGAATTTGGCCCCCTTCCCTTCCCCGCTCTCCAGATACATCTTGCCGCCCATGTCCTCAATAAGGATGAGTATCCCTGCCAGCCCTAGCCCATGTCCCCGGACGCAATCCTCTCTGTCATCCTCTATCTGAAAATAGTTCTCAAATATTTTCCGGTGATAGATCTTTTCAATGCCTTCACCGTCATCCTTGACAGCTATAAACAGGTTCTCACCCTGGTCTTTTGTCTTCCTGATATCCACATGGATTTCAATTGTATTCTTCCTGAATTTTATAGCATTGCTCATCAGATTTCTGACTATCTGGTTTATCTTTCTGGGGTCCAGAAATACTTCCCTGCGCCAGAGCCTCCTGTCCATGTTGAGCATGATACCCTTTTTAGACAATTCCTTAATAAGGGAATCCATGTCCTCACATGCCTTGATCCTTTCTCCTGCACTGTAATCGGTCAGATCGATAATCTCTGCAATAGGCGGCACCAGCAATTCGCATAAAAGACACCACTTATTATTGATTATGCCTTCCGAAGACCTTCCTACCTCAAGGATATCATTGACAAGACCCTTTGCGTTTTTAATGCTTCTAAGCAACCTGGCCAGTATTTTCTGCTGTCTTGGCGATAGCTGCTCCTGTTTGTTGTCGTTATTAATCAGTGAATTTATGCCTGTCTCAATAATTGCAATAGGTGTTTTAAGGTCATGCACCAGTAGTTCCGTTTTTATTCTTTTCCTGTCCATATTTTTTTATTCTTTGCCGAACACAATCCCCGCGTACCCCACGAAGCTGTCGTCCGGCCTTATATCATAGCTTGTCCTGTAAATGAGCTTTTCTCCCTTCAATGCCCCCATCCTTTTCAAAGCCGCCACAGCCGCTGCCACCGCACCGGAACAGCAGGCATTTGAACTGGCAAGAGACTCTGAGATGATCCCTTCCGGATTCATATCTAATATCAGGTCTATCATCCTTTTGTCATTCACATTTTTAACCCATTCAACAGCCTTAATCCCTGTCCCTTTCGGGGTGTTGCCGTAATTATAACCATAATGGGTGAGATCCGTTGATCCTATTACGAATATCTTTTTTCCGGCCTCTTCCGCCAGTTCCGCGATGCGTTCACCGATCCTTATGGAAGCGGCCTTCGGCGGCACACCGACAGGAAGTATTTTAACATCGGGGAAAAGATATTTGATAAAAGGCAGTTGGAGTTCAATAGTATTATCCTGTTCATACCTGGAAGAGGACTCTACTGTAAATTTAAACTCCGATATCAGCCTTTCCGCCAGGCCGGTTTCTATCTCAAGATCCCCCAGGGGCGTGTTCCAGGCCCCGTCTTTCATAATATAATTGGCGCTTCCGGGGTGCAGATGCCTTCCGAAAAGGACAAAGACATCCGGCAGGACCCCGTCCCTGAGGCATTTAATGACATTAAAGGCTATCTGGCCTGAATAATACCAGCCGGCATGGGGAACAATACCCCCTGAAAGGCCCTGTTTTAGAGAAGAACAGGTTACAGAGGCCTCTGAAAAGGCATCTATGACCTTCCGGCACTCAGACTCTGTCCCCGGATACCAGGAGCCGGCAAAATCAGCTCTTCTTATGCCCATATTTGCCTCCTTCTTTTATTACTCCTCTCCCTCTTGCACTATATACTGCTTTTAGTATATACATCTTTGATAAATAATGGAATCATGAAAATGTAATTCACCGGATAATTTTTTATTGTTAAATGCATATGGATAAAAGGCGGAATTTATGGCAAACCAGATAGCGGAATGGATAATCAGGATACCTGTTCTTCTCTTCGCGATAACTGTCCACGAATATGCCCACGGGAGGGCAGCCCTGGCATTTGGAGATCCTACTGCCAAAAATGCAGGCAGGCTCACAATGAATCCGATCAGCCACATTGATCCTATTGGGGCCATATGCCTTTTTCTCTTTAATTTCGGTTGGGCAAAACCAGTGCCTGTCAATATCAGATATTTTAAAAACATGAGATCAGATACAATACGTATGGCCCTGGCCGGACCTCTTACCAACCTTGCCACAGCATTTGCCGCAGGCATTTTGATCAGGTATTTGCTTTTTCCATCGGAGGTATATATCAAGATACTTCTTTACATGATCATTATGAACACGGGTCTTGGATTGTTCAACCTGCTGCCCATACCGCCGCTGGACGGGTCGCATGTCCTTGAAAATCTCCTGCCTCCGGCAAGCGGACAAAAATTCCGTGAGGCAAGCAGGTATGCACCGATTATCCTGATTCTCATACTGCTTATGGATAATTTTACGAATCTTAATATCCTGGGCAGGCTGCTTTCCTATCCCATTTTCAAGGTCTGTTATTTCTTTGGGGGAACTAATTTTGTGCAGCTGTTCGGGTTAATTTAGAAGGCAGGAGCATATGCAGCTCTTTCATCTTCAGCGCCCACGCCGCAAATAGAAAGACCGCAATGCCGGCGCTGATAGCAATGAGAAGCAGAAAGAGGTTCCCCCAGAACCGTGTGAAATGCGGCTCAAGGAATATCTTCAAACCATAGACGCACAGCCCCATGATTGCCGAGGCCAGGATAATCTTTTTGAAAAATTCAAACATCTGACCATAGGCGCCTATCCTTGAGCGCAATTCATAGGCAAGCTGCAAAACATTGATAAGCGCTACAGCGGATGTTGACAAGGCCAAACCCAGTATTCCGAAATCCAAAATAAAGATAAAAATGGAATTCAGGATAATATTGATTGCAATCCCGGTTATGCTTATGCGCACAGGTATCCTTGGCAGATCAATGGCGTAAAATGAGGGCGCCAGGACCTTGATGCACGCGTAACCTGCAAGACCTACCGTATAGGCCTGGAGCGCCACTGCAGTTTGTGCAGTGCTGTAGGAGGTAAAGGCTCCATGCTGATAAATAATGCCGATAATAGGCCTGGCCAGCACGGCCAATCCTACTGACGCCGGCACTGTTAAAAACAGGGCCAGTTTGATCCCCTCAGAAATCTTGTCACGGAAATGTTCCATGTTTTTCTGTGCAGCAGATCTTGAAACCATGGGCAACACCACGGATGCAATAGCAACTCCAAACATGCCTATGGGAAGCTGCATTAACCGAAAGGCATTATTAAGGCATGTAACTGCCCCGTTTTCCAGCCAGGAAGCAAACTGCGTATTTACCAGGACATTAACCTGTACGGCAGCTCCGGCAATCACTGACGGCAGAGTCAGCATCAACACCTGTTTTAATCCGCTGTCTTTCCAATCCAGCATCCACCTGTAATGAAATCCCAGTTGTTTCGATCGAGGCACCTGGATCAGAAATTGAACAACCCCTCCCAGCACTGTTCCTATGGCAAAACCGTATATTGCCTTCCATCCGAGGTTAGGGTCAATCAGCCATCCTATAGCCAGACCGCTTACAATGGACGTTGCATTGAATGCTGTTGAGGCTGATGCAGGAAGTCCGAAGCTCCCAAGGCTGTTCAATAGCCCCATGTAAACGGCCGCGAGGGATACAAAAAAAATAAAGGGAAAGAGGATGCGTGTGAGCTGAATGGTTAATTCAGCTTTTCCGGGCACGGAATAGAAACCTGAAGCTACGAGTTTAACAATCCATTCACTGCCGAAAATACCAAGCAGCGTAATGGCGCCAAGTACAACGCAGATAAAGGAAATTACCAGGCTGGCAAGCCTGAAGGCGGCAGCCTTTCCTTCGGTCTCCATCTTTTTTGAAAAGGTTGTAACAAAGGATACGGATAATGCCCCTTCGGCAAAGAGATCGCGAAGGAGATTAGGAATGCGGAATGCCGCAATAAAGGCATCAAGTTCTTTTCCGGCCCCGAAGACAGCATTAAGGACGATCTCGCGTACAAGGCCCAGGACGCGCGAACCCATAACGGCGAGCATTATTTTTTTTGCCGATTTTGCTGTGCTTCCCTGGCTCATGCCTTTTCTTCACTCTTTTTCGGACAAAGACAGGTTGGAAATCTCCCCTGACAATTTTTCAATTACCGCTGGGAAAAGTTCAGGTGTCAGCCCTATCCTGTTCAATCTTTCATTAAAATCATCGGTGTTGAGCCTGTCCAGCTCATTCCCGACCATGAACCTGGACAGTATAAGGTCTGCAAAATAGACAATATGAGTCAGTGCCGGGTTCAGGGATGCAAGCTCAGGATCATGATGGCATTTAATGACCTCTGTAATATCTTCAGGCATCGACCACTGATCTGCCAGCAGCCCCCCGATCTCGGTATGTGTGGCGCCGAAGACTTCATTCTCAACGTTGACAAGGCTCTCGTCTCCGACCTGGATCTTTCTATAGAAAAGCGGATAGGCCAGCCCCATATACTGGTCTAGCGCGACCTTTCCAATGTCATGCAGGAGCCCGGCCGTGTAGGCTATATCGTCTGATACAAGCCCTGTTATTGTTGCGAGCTTTTCACATATTATGGCAGTTCCTACGGCGTGGTTGAACAGGCCCCCTTTGCAAAACGAATATCCGCCTGAGTCCCCCGGGAAAAAATCTTCCATGGATGCGGAAATGGCAAGCTGCAGCAAACGTTTTTCACCAAGCACCAGCAGCGCCCTGTCAATGGAATCGACCTTGATCTTCTGCCGGAAAAAAGCCGTGTTGCATAGCCTGAGGACCTTGGCAGTTATTACCTGCTCCTGTCGCACCTCTTTGGCGAGATCGGACATGCTGCAGTTGTCATCCTGGATCATCCTTATTATCTTTAAGACGATCTGGGGTATGGGGCGCACATCGGCCATCGCCCTTTCAAGCTGAGCTTTTGTCGGCTTGGCAAATGTTACCTCCGGCGATTCCACCGGCATATTTATGAGTTCTATGCTGCTTTTCCAGTTGGAAAGATTAAGATCCAGGCAGCAGCTGAAATAGCCGCCTGTCTCCGATTGCGCAATCGGTATCCCTTCCTCCCTGAGTATTCTTTCAACGACCTCAGTGGTCTTCCCGCCTATATCCAGATTTATGTCGACCCCGGATACCGGACCCACGAGGACCCCCCCTGCCACAACTGCCTTAAGGCATTCCTTTTGTGCACCGCTCTTGTAAAGATCCCTGAGAAACATCGGGAGCCCTGTCAGGGCATAATTCTCAGGTCTGCCCATGGTATTTCCTTCTGCGGTAGGTGCTGCCAGGAGCAGGTGGATCAGTCCGCCTATGCCGTTTTTCGTATCACTGACGGCGACACCAACACACGATCCAAGGTACGCACTGAGGATCTCATTTTTCTTGCTGCTGATGACATAACTTCCCGAGGGTACGGAATTCCTTCTGAGTGATAGATATCTCTGCATTTTTCACAACCTCCAAGACATCCTGTTTTGCCGCCGAATCATGTTAATCTGTTTGACACCCATTGGATATCTCCATATTGCCCTGATAAACAAATGAAGCAAGATCCCTCCTGGGTATCTGAGATGTGATCCTGCCGTCTATAAAAAGGCCGAGCCCGATTACTGCGCCTTTGAATGACATTATAATATAGCCGTTATCAACCTCCATGTCACTGGAAATGTAACTGCCCTGTGCCATTTTATCTATATCATCTTCAGTTACATCCAGCACTGACCGTGCCGCATGATGGCCGAAGACCTGGATCATCCTGGTAGTGGGCTTGATATATCTCCCCACTTCCTGAAAGGCCTTCAGACCGGTCATCACCACCTTCAGCGATGATACTCGGGTTATATAATCGGATTTCCGTAATAGCCACCAGCTTTTATTCTTTTTGAGCAGATGATACTCATCGAATATACCGACTGCCATCCCGAATCTCTCTTCCAGGTATGAAAACAGATCATGCCTTTCATCCTTTGCGAATTCTGGCCATGAAGAATCCCACCGAATCGATTCTGTGGGGATAGAATCTTGCTGTCCGTTCAAGCCGCGCGTCATATTTGTCGTTCCGCCAAAGGGTAAGTCCCTTTTCATATTTAAAGCCTGCATCAATCGGAAGTATAGTGATATCCCTGTTCTGAAGGAGGAAGTTGACCACAGATTCATTTTCTTCCGGATTATAGGTGCAGGTGGAGTAAAGCATTTCACCGCCGCTTTTCAACAGGTCGCATCCGCGCAGCAGTATCTTCTTCTGCATCTCCGGAAGGCTGTGCCCTCTGCTTTTTTTTGGTGTTCTGGATATCTCCGCACCGACGGTATGCCTGATTCTGCCCTCTCCTGAACAGGGGACATCAGCCAGCACATAGTCAAACTGCTGATTCACCGGAAATTCCTGTGCCTGATAGGATGTTATTACGGCATTCAGAACACCAAGTCTCAAAAGTGTATGTGCAAGCGGGATATGCCTTGTCCTGTAAAGCTCATTGGCAACAATCAGTCCGCTGTTGTTCATTATCTGGGCAAGATGCGCTGTCTTTCCGCCCGGAGAGGCGCACATGTCCAGGACACAGCTGGAATATGCAGGGGACAGGACAATAGAGGCCAGGCATGATGTGAGGGCCTGGGGATGAATGTACCCTATGAGATATTCCAGAAGGCTCCCGGGTGAGCTCAGGGAAGGGGCATTAAAAAGATATCGGTTGCCTTCACAGGATGGCATGATATCTATGCCCTTTTTATCAAGCATTGAAACCAGTTTTGCCGGCTCGGCCTTAAGGCTGTTCACCCTCAGGTGAACCGGCATGGGCCTGGAGAGACTCTCAAGAAATTCCGGGAAATCAGGTATAATCTCTCTGTAGCATTCAAATGGGGAGTTCATATATTAGGATTTACAGATCTAGCAGAAATCCCCTTTGAATTGAGGCGCCCTCTTTTCCAGAAAGGCAGTCATGCCCTCTTTCTGGTCAGGGCTGGCGGCGATCAGACCGAATGCCTCTGATTCCATATAGCATCCGTCCTGAAGATCCACATCAAGTCCGCGTCCGATGCATTCCTTGATCGCCCGCAGGGCAACCTTGCCTTTACCGGCTATCAGGCCGGCCGTCTTCATTGTCTCCTCCCAGAGCTTGTCCTTGGGGAAGATCCTGTTGACAAGGCCCATATCCTTTGCCTCCTGTGCGTTTATCATCGCGCCTGTCATGCAGAGTTCCTTTGCCATGGCCTTTCCTACCAGCCTTGAAAGCCGCTGTGTGCCGCCGAATCCCGGGATCACGCCCAGGGTAATCTCAGGCTGGCCGAATTTTGCGGTTTCCGAGGCATAAATAAAATCACACGCCATGGCAATCTCACAGCCGCCCCCCAGGGCGAAGCCATTTACGCATGCAATCACAGGGATGGGGAGTTTCTCGAGCCTGAAAAGTATTTCCTGGCCGTTGCGTGAGAAGTCCTTCAGCTGAAGGGGTGAAAGATTGACCATGTGTGCAATATCTGCCCCGGCGACAAACGCCTTTTCACCTTCCCCTGTCAATATCAGAACCTTGACCGTCCTGTCTGAGATTATCTTGTCCAGGGCATCACTCATTTCAAGAAAGACATCAGGATTAACCGCGTTCAAGGCCTTGGGACGGTTGAACTTTATAATTGCAATGCCCCCTTCTTTACTGAACATGATGTTGTTGTAGTCCATTAATTACTCCTATGAAAAAATAAATATAAGGCGCATGGCTCAAGGCGCATGGCGCAGGGTTTTACGAATAAAGGCGCACGGCTAAGGGCAAATGGCGCAGGGGGAATGAATTTCAAATTTGAGATTTGAAATTTCAAATCTAACTTGGCCCTGCGCCTTACACCTCTCTTTTATTACATCCTTTCAAGCACCATTGCCATGCCCTGACCGCCGCCTATACAGAGCGCGCCAAGGCCAAGATCATGGTTGCCTCTCAGCATTATGCCTATCAGCGTTACAAGGAGTCTTGCCCCGCTGGCGCCGATGGGATGGCCTATGGAGATCCCGCTGCCGTGGATATTTGTTTTATCAGGATCGGCCTTCAGTTCCCTTACACAGGCGATCGCCTGGCTGGCAAAGGCCTCGTTAAGCTCGATCGCGCCGAAATCATTCATTGAAAGGCCTTGCCTCTTGAGTATCTTCCTTACAGCAGGCACAGGACCGACACCCATATAGGCAGGGTCTATAGCCGCGGAGGAGTAATCTTTGATCCTTACAAGGGGTTTAAGCCCCATCTCTTTAGCCTTTTCGGAGGTCATGAGAAGCAGGGCAGCCCCGGCATCGTTAATGCCTGATGCATTGCCGGCCGTTACCGTTCCGTCCTTTTTAAAGGCAGTGGCAAGCTTTCCCATCTTTTCCACGCTGGTCTCCATGGGCCTCTCATCCGTGGCAAAAAGGACCGGATCACCTTTTTTCTGGGGGATCGGGACAGGAATTATCTCATCCTTGAAATAGCCCTTTGCTATGGCATCCAGTGCGCGCTTGTGGCTCAGGGCACCCAGCTCATCCTGTTCCAGTCTCGATATGCCGTATTTTTCAGCGATATTTTCGGCTGTGACACCCATGTGGTAGCCGTAGAATATCTCAAAAAGCCCGTCCATGACCATCAGATCGACAAGCTCCGCGTTGAACATGCGCGCTCCCCAGCGTGCGGCGGGAATCGCAAAGGGTATATTGCTCATGCTCTCCATGCCGCCTGCCAGAATTATATCCGCATCCCCGGCCTTGATCGCCTGGGCGCCGATGGCAACGGCCTTCATACCTGATGCGCAGATCTTATTAACTGTGGCCGCAGGCACCTCCTTCGGGATGCCCGCCCTGATCATAGCCTGCCTGGAGACATTCTGTCCCTGGCCCGCCCCGACCACGTTGCCCATAATGACCTCATCAATCTGGATGGGCTGGGCCGAGCTGTCATAGTCATAATACTTCTTCTCAAGATCGATCATCCCTCTGCCCTTTAGCGCATCGGGTTCAAACTGGATCAATGCATCAGTGGCGACAGGCTTCAGATTCGCCTTTTTAAGCGCCCCTTTCATAACCAGTGCCCCGAGATCCACAACGGGGATTGACTTGAGGGTCGCACCGAAAGTTCCGACTGCGGTCCTGGCTCTTGATACAATCACAACATCTCTCATAATTTTTTCTCCTTTTACATTTTTTTATATATAATTCCTGTGTAAACTTATCGTAATAACTGCAATATATGAATATATAGAGATGGTTCTTCAAGTCAAGTGAAATTGAGATATCCTGCGGTTGCCGGGTCTTTTTTAT
>Ga0209287_10001174_pt1 | contig 13572 bp, 9 predicted proteins | sample PPLLak3cmMay2015_2_FD_187255 | JGI IMG/M metagenome (GOLD analysis project Ga0209287, IMG submission 187255) | Freshwater sediment microbial communities from Prairie Pothole Lake near Jamestown, North Dakota, USA - PPLs Lake P8 Core (1) Depth... | ecosystem: Environmental > Aquatic > Freshwater... | reverse complement strand
AAGGTTTGGGCTGACGCCCTCAAAGGCTTGTGATTTTTAACGCTCAGTTCTTTAAAAATCTGTTTCCCAAAAATCTCAAATCCGTTCGCATATGACTTCCAACTGGTTCATTATAATAGATGAGTTCGTTGTAAGTCGTAAAAGCGTAATAATTTTATTAAACCACGAAGAACACGCAGCAAATGAAGCCGAAAAGATTATATGTTTTTCCCCTCCTTCATGGTAAAAAAGCAAATTCTTATTTTTTACGAAGCCGTCAGGGTTTCTTTTTGGGCAGGCGTATAATCATGACAGGTTTTTTGCACCTTCTTACTACACGCCGGGCATTGCTGCCTATCAGAGCATCGGCCAGCATACCGTATCCGTGAGTTCCCATAACCACCATGTCGCAGTTTTTTGAATCAACCGCTTTTAAAATCTCATCGACAGGAACTCCTTCTTTTATTAATACTTCATCAACCAGAAAAGGACAGGATGTCATGCTCGAAGACATATCTTCGCAGAAATCATTCAGGCTTTTTTTCATGCTTTCAATAAATTCCTGTCTCTTTTGTTTCTGAACTTCTTTCCAGCGATCTTCTCCAAGATATTCGACTATCTGCCATTCGGTATTTGAGGGAATCGCTTCTACGACATGAAGCACTGTGATTTTTGCATCGAACCTGTTTGCGAAGGTTGCAGCGTAAGTGAAGGCATGTTTTGCGTTTTCCGAGAGATCCGTCGCGTAAAGAATTCTTTTGATTTCAGGAACCATGTTATCTCCTTTCTTTATATGTTTGTTTAAACCTCGATATCAGACGTCATAGCAGAGTTTGATGCAAGAGCTTTGCATAAACCTGGTTTAAAAAGCTGGCACAGATAATGTGGTCTGCCCGGGCTTTAAAATCAAGTAGTTTTGCTGGTTTGTACAGCATTTAGTTTTTTGCCGCAAGTTATTTCGGATAGTTTCTTTTTGCTTTAATTTCAGGCCATACTATATTATAATTAATATTGATGGACTCGCAAAAAGTTCTTAAAAATCTCAAATCCGTTCGCATATGACTTTTTACGAGAGCGTCAATATTGAAGCACCCCGCAGCATGCAACGGGGTGCTTCGACCGTGGAGAATAGCGTCTATTTTTTAATCAGCTCGCTAACCCAGCTGCAAGCAGCGAGAAAGACACTCGCTGTTTCGGTTCAATTATTGATAGTTTTCATCGGCTTTTTTCACGAATCTCGGTATGATTTTAAGGAGATGATAATGATAAGCGGTTCATTGATAAAAAAATTTATCGACCTTGTCGGACGCGAAAATGTATTTGACGACAAAGCCGATCTTGTTACCTATTCCTATGATGCCGCCGTACTGGACCCGGTGGTTCCGGCGGTAATTCTTCGTCCTTCAAACTATGAATTGGTCGGGAAGATTGTTGGCCTGTGCGATGAAAACTCGGTGCCGGTTACTGTCCGTGGAGCAGGAACAAATCTTTCCGGGGGCACGATACCATCAGCAAACGGCGTTGTTCTTATGACAAACGCTATGAATAATATTCTCGAGATAAACGAAGAAGATATGTATGCGGTTGTTCAGCCGGGAGTTATTACCGCAAAGCTGGCCGCTGCCGTCGAGGCAAAAGGTCTTTTTTATCCTCCGGATCCGGGGAGCCAGGCCGTATCGACCATTGGGGGAAATGTTGCCGAAAATGCAGGCGGATTACGGGGACTCAAGTACGGAGTGACCAAGGATTATGTAATGGGCCTTAAATTTTTCGATGCGCACGGCAATGTTGTAAAAACCGGTTCGAGAACGGTAAAATGTGTTACAGGTTATAACCTGACCGGATTGATGGTCGGTTCTGAGGGAACCCTCGGCGTAATTTACGAAATTATATTAAAACTGATTCCCCTGCCTTTTCACCGGAAGTCCATGGTTGCTGTTTTTGATGAAACAGCAAAAGCAACAGAGACTGTGGCTGCTATCATAGCCGGGCGGATTGTCCCGGCCACTCTTGAATTTATGGATAATTTTACTATAAGAGCGGTGGAAAAGCACAGCAAGGCGGGACTGCCTCTTGATGCGGCAGCGCTGCTTCTTGTCGAAGTTGACGGACATCATGCACAGGTTGATGAGGATGCGGAAAAAATCGAATCAATCTGCCGGAAAAACGGCGCAGTATCGATTCGATCAGCAAAAGATGTTTACGAGAGGGAAAAAATCTGGACCGCCAGAAGAAACGCTCTTTCAGCGCTGGCGCAGCTGAAACCGACCCTTGTTTTAGAAGACGCGACCGTTCCGAGGAGTAAAGTTCCAGAGATGGTGCGCGCAATCGAGACTATCGGAAAACGGCTCAATCTTCCTATAGGGACTTTCGGGCATGCAGGAGACGGAAACCTTCATCCAACCATTCTTACCGACAGGAGAAATAATGAGGAATGGAAAAGGGTTGAAGAGGCTATTAACAATATTTTTGAAAAAGCACTCGCCCTCGGAGGAACTCTTTCAGGCGAACACGGCATAGGTCTTTCCAAATCAGCGTTTTTAGAGAGCGAAATCGGAGCCGGGGCTATTCTTTTTTCCAAAAACATCAAATCCGCGCTTGATCCCAAAAATATTTTAAATCCCGGTAAGATTACAGGAGAATAAAGATGTCCGACATGAAAAAACTCGCACAGCTTATGGGGGAACTGGAAGAGCAGCTGGTTGTGTGCATGAGATGCGGCATGTGTCAGGCCGTATGCCCCCTTTTCGCAGTAACCGGCAGGGAGTCGGATGTTGCAAGAGGAAAGCTTGCCCTCCTGGACGGACTTCTGAATAAAATATTTGAAGATCCGAAGGGTGTTAATGAGCGCCTAAACAAATGCCTTCTGTGCGGGTCCTGCGCTATAAACTGCCCGAGCGGAGTAAAAGCGCTTGATATTTTCATTAAAGCGAGAATTATCCTGACCGGTTTCATGGGACTCTCTCCGGCTAAAAAATTGATATTAAGAGGAATGCTCTCACATCCTGAAGCCTTTGACCGTCTACTCGAATGGGGTTCAAAGTTCCAGGGGCTTTTTACCAAACCTGAGAGCGATATTTTAGGCACTTCATGCAGCCGCATTGCTTCACCAATTTTAAAAGACCGGCACTTTGTGCCTCTTGCACATGTTCCGTTTCACAGGATTGTACCCTCCATGAATACTCCTGCCGGAAGTTCTGGAATAAAGGTCGCCTTTTTTACCGGATGCCTTATAGATAAAATTTATCCGAATGTGGCGCAGGCCGCGCTGGATATTTTTTCCTTTCACGGTATCGGGGTTTTTATTCCTGAAGGACAGGGATGCTGCGGTATTCCGGCGATCTCTTCCGGAGATGCCGAATCGTTTGAAAGACTTTTAATTCACAATATTGAAAAATATTCATCTGCCGACTTCGACTATCTTGTTACGGCATGCGCAACATGCACATCGACGATAAAAAAAATCTGGCCGCTCATGGTTAATACCGGCCCGGACAATGATCTGAAATCAAAAGTCGAGAAAATATCCTTTAAAACACTTGATATAAATCAGTTCCTTGTTTCAAAAATCGGCGTCAAAGCTCAAGATGAAGAAAAGATTTTAATAAATCAGGACGATACAACCATAATTACCTACCATGATCCCTGCCATCTCAAAAAATCGATAGGTGTATATGCCGAACCCAGAATATTGATACGGTCGAACAACGCATATACATTCAGGGAGATGCCGGAATCCGACTGGTGTTGCGGCATGGGCGGGAGCTTTAATCTGCAGTATTATGAAATTTCGGCTGACATCGGAAAACGAAAAACCGGAAATATAAAAACCTCCGGAGCCGGGGTTGTTGCAACAGGCTGTCCGGCATGCATGATCCAGATATCCGATATGCTGTCAAAGGCAAATGAAAAAATAGCCGTTAAACATCCTATAGAAATCTATGCGGAGTCTCTGAAAAAGAAGTAAGCATTGAGAACTTTGCATAATATCTGATTAAGGGGCTGGGATAGGCAATCGGTTTTACCGTTTAGCAATATCGGAGTTAAGATTTCGTCAACGGCAGCAGATCTGCTCCCATTAGACCTGGACAGCCCCAGGGGATATACGTCCACGGAGCCTTTATTTTGTCTCTGCCTGTGTCTCTTTGTTGAAAATCAGGGGGCGTTGTAATGTTTTTTAACAAATTCTTGCAAAATGGCAAAACCGATTGCCTGTACCAGCCCCAAAGCGCATATTATTCAAAGCTTCCGCTTTTTTTCATCCGAGCAGTTTTTCAAAAAAGTCATTTCCCTTATCGTCAACTATTATAAATGCAGGAAAATCCTTTACCGTGATCATAAATATGGCTTCCATACCAAGTTCAGGGTATTCCACTGTTTCGATTTTGGTTATACATTCCTTTCCGAGCCTTGCAGCCGGGCCTCCTATCGAACCGAGGTAAAAGCCTCCGTATTTATTGCATGCGTCAGTTACAATTTTAGCCCTGTTTCCCTTTGCAAGCATTACCATGGATGCGCCGTTCTTCTGGAATTCCGGAACATAGGAATCCATCCTTCCCGCAGTCGTCGGCCCGAAAGAGCCGGACGGATAACCCTTGGGAGTTTTTGCGGGGCCTGCATAATATATGATATGATCTTTGAAATATTGCGGAAGGCCTTCCCCCCTATCGAGGCGTTCTTTTAATTTTGCATGCGCTATATCTCTTGCGACCACAATTTTTCCTGAAAGAAGGAGCCTTGTCGCAACAGGATATTTTGTAAGTATGTTCCTTATTTCATCCATGGGCCTGTCAAGATCGATTGAGATTGCCCCGGTTTCGGATTCTTTTATCTGCGGAAGATATTTTGAGGGGTCTTTTTCAAGTTTTTCAAGAAAGATTCCTTCTTTTGTGATCTTTGCCTTTATGTTCCTGTCGGCGCTGCAGCTTACACCAAGGCCGATGGGACATGAGGCTCCATGCCTAGGAAGCCGGATCACTCTTGTGTCAAGGCAGAAATATTTACCTCCGAACTGCGCGCCAATCCCAAGTTCCCGGGAAATTTTTAAAAGTTTTGCTTCAAGTTCGGGATCCCTGAAAGCATGCCCCGCAGCATCTCCCTTTACCGGAAGAGAATCAAGATAACCTGCTGTGGCAAGTTTGAGGGTTTTCAAGTTAAACTCGACCGAAGTGCCTCCAATAACGAAGGCGAGATGATATGGAGGGCAGGGCGCCGTTCCCAGGGTTTTCATTTTTGCCTTCATGAAATCGAGAAGCTTTTCCGGGGTAAGTATCGTTTTTGTTTCCTGAAAGAGAAAAGTCTTATTGGCTGAACCGCCACCTTTTGCTATGAAGAGAAATTTATAAGAATCGCCTTCTGTAGCATAAAGCTCGATCTGGGCAGGCAGGTTGCAACCCGTGTTTATTTCTTCAAACATGGAAAGCGGCGCGTTCTGCGAGTACCTGAGATTATTATTGATGTAAGCATTGAAGACACCTCTTGAAATCTCCTCCTCATCCGAAAAACCGGTCCAGATCTGCTGGCCCTTCTTGCCCATCACGATAGCGGTACCTGTATCCTGGCAGAGGGGGAAAATACCCTCAGCCGAAATAACGGCGTTTTTGATCATTTCGAGGGCAACATACCTGTCGTTTTCGGAAGATTCAGGATCTTTAAATATACCCGAAAGCTGTTTCAGATGTGAGGGCCTTAAAAGGTGCGATACATCCTTAAATGCTTCTTCGGCAAGCAAAGCAAGCGCTTCCGGTGAGATTTTTACAATTGTTTTTCCTTCAAAATCGGAAGTCGCAACGAACTTGTCCGTGAGCAGTCTGTATTCGGTTGTGTCTTTCCCCAGGGGCAACATATCCCGATAGTTAAAATCTGTCATTTTATTTATCTCCCTATTAAATTTCTTTATGCTTTGTTTTTTCCGGAGGTCACAGATTTAATGGGATGCGCCTTTTCTGTCAAGGAATTTCGACGGCTTTAAAGCAGCTGGAATAGAGTTATCGTTTTACGCAATGCAGGATTGATGGACTCGTAAAAAGTCTAAATATACTCTCTTAACCCCGATAAACGGGATAAGTAAGTTTACGAAATTATTTCCGTCCGGAAATAATTTCTAACTTACTAATGAGCTTTTTGGGGATTTTTAAATCACTTCGCTAAATCACAAGAACTCTCCCGCCCAAGGCGGGATCAAACAGCTTGTGATTTTCAACGCTTAAGTTCTTTAAAAATCTATTTCTCAAAAATCTCAAATTCGTTCACATATGACTTTTTACGAGTTCATCAGGATTATTGGATTCTTAAAAATTTGAAAAAGGTGTTTTTTATTTCCTTCAGGCGCTTCGTGCCTTTCGTGGTAAAATATTACTTTTGCTAAGGCTTCAAAATCTTTCTTTTGGCGGATTAAAGTATCCGTGCCTTGTATCCGGAAACTCTTTTCTTATCATGGAAAGCAGTTCCGTTATTCCGACCGGAGCGCTCATTGAAGTGACTCCCGACATTATTTTCCAGTATCTCAAAGGATCAAAATTCAGGTTTCTCCACTGTATAAAATCAACAGGATGATTTTTAAGAAAAGAAAAAAGAGCCTCCTGTTCTTCGGCGGAATCTGTAAAACCGGGGCAGTTAAGGTAATTGATTGAAACAAATATCTTCCTGTCAAGCGCCTTGTCCACGCTTTTTATGACATCTGAGAAAAGATAGCTTCTGGGGCGGAAGTATGCATCATAACATTCTTTCCTGACACTGTTCATGCTGACACGGATGCTGTCGAGACCGGCATCAAAAAGCCTTTCCATTGTTTGCGGCAGGCTTCCGTTCGTGTTCATGTTGATTGTTCCGCCGCCGGTTTCGGAACGGATCAGTTTTATTGCAGGTTCAATAACATGAGCCGCAAGGAGAGGATCGCCCTCGCATCCCTGCCCGAAACTTACAACACTCCTTTTAACTTTCCTTATATGCTCAAGCGCAATTTCTGAAATTTCTTCCGGAGATGGCGTAAAAGAAATCCTCTCCTGGCTGTTTCTTATTTCGCTGTCTGTCTGGAGCGATATGCAGCCTATGCAGCGCGCGTTGCAGTTTTTTGAAGTCGGAAGAGGTGCCTCATAACGCCCCAGGAAGAAGTTTTTTGCGGCAGGGCATCCGTATTTCAAGGCGCAGTTTTCAATATGGTCGCGCAGCCTGTTATGCGGCATTTTTTTTTTCATTGCCCGGGCGCCGGCGATGATTTTTTCAAGCGGCATCAGCCTTAAGTCCTGCCTCTTTTCGCTGTCAACAAGGATAACGGCTGTTCTGAAACCATTCCTGTGCCAGCCCACGGCTCCATATGAAAAAAGAGGAAGATGTTTTGCCGCTTTCTTCTCCCTGTATGCGCTTACATGGGAAATTACATACCCGGGTGAATTGAATGCCGCTACCGGAAATACGGGCTCGCCCGGTGAGTATGGATTTTCTTTTAATGTTTCAAGCCTCTTTGTTTCCAGGTTAAATAAAACCGGGCTTCTGTCCGGCAGAAGCATGAACTCTCCGCCATAAGGCATATTTATGGTGCTGCCTGTTGAAAGGGCGGTAAAATTATCCGCCGCCATACCAACCGCGGCATATCCTTCGAGCTCGAATATTTTGCCGTTTCTATCAGCCACAACCGCCGTAATCAGGTTGGTTTTACCGGAATCAGTTACGTTTTTTTTCATAGATAAATTATTTGCCCCGCCCTGCTTTTTGACATCCGAATACTCCGTCATAAATTTTCCCAACGGATTTTTACATAAATCATTTATTGATTTCCTTTTAAAAATCAATATCCTTAATATATTGAAAATTCAATTGTTTTATACATGAGCTATTGCTAATATGGCAATATATGGAAAGCTTTCCGCTTATTACCAACGCCCAATTATCGAATTGATAAGCTACGACAATGGAGAATGTAAATCATGCTGGTTAATATTCAATACAACAGCAGACATGTTGAGATTCAAGTGCCTGACGATGCTGCTGTATACCACACATCTTACAGGAAACCGGAAAAAGATGCCCGTAGTCTGGTCCAAAATGCCCTTAGAAATCCTGTAAATAGCCCGCCTTTATCAGAAAAGCTGAGAAAATCAGGTGTACAGTCGGCGGTTATTGTGGTCTCAGATATAACAAGACCTGTCCCATACGCCGATTTTATCGATACCGTGCTTGAGGAGATTGAGAAAGCGGCTGTGCCGAGAAATAACATAATCATCCTCATTGCCACTGGTATGCACAGGCAGAGTACAGCCGCTGAACGGGAGCACATGTTTGGACCCGAAGTATGTGAAAGATACCGCATCATAGATCACCGGGCAGACAAACCAGACGAAATTATAACTATAAACGGGACAAGCGGGGCAGAGCGTCCGATAGAATTGAACCGCTATTTTTTGGAAGCGGATTTCCGCATAATAACAGGGCTGGTGGAACCGCACTTCATGGCGGGCTTCTCTGGCGGCCGAAAGGCAATATGCCCGGGATTATGCTCCCTGGAAACTGTACAAGCTTTTCACAGTTTCACCTTTTTGAACAATACTGCTGCAAGAAATGGACAGCTGGAAGGAAATCCGCTTCATTACGAATCGCTTTCAATTGCCCGAAAGGCTGATGTTGGTTTCTGCATCAATCTCGTGGTGGACAGAAAGCGCCGGGTCGTAGAAGCTATTGCAGGCGATCTGGAAGCATCTCATGATACAACCTGCAGGCTTGTAAGTAAAAACGCGTGCCCTGTGGTTGAACAGGAAAGAGACGTAGTTCTAACTTCCAGCGGGGGGCTCCCGCTGGACGCTACCTTCTACCAATGCATAAAGGGAATGGTCTCCTGTCTGCCGACAGTCAAGAGAGGGGGTGTAGTTATTTCTGTTGGAAGCTGTTGTGAAGGCATAGGGAGCAGTGAATACCGGAATTTAATGCATGAATATTCAGGGAGATGGAGGGCGTTTCTGGGTCACATAGAGAGCAGCAATCTTATTATAAAGGACCAGTGGCAATTCCAGATGCAGACCAAAGCTCTGCAGCATGTCGGAGACGACAATCTGATCTTTGTAACCGATGGTCTCAGCTCTTCAGATTTGACAAGGCTTAATGTTAACGGCATACATGCATCTGAGGATTGCGTTCAGCAAAGAGTACAGGATCTATTGGACAGGCTTATATATGAAGGCCGATCCGTGGCTGTTATACCCGAAGGACCCTACTGTGCTCCAATTACACGGGGCACTAAAAGTTGATCCGGCCACAACCGGCAAATAGCCCTTTTGAGTGATCTCTGGGTCTAAGGTGATTATCAGAATAATGTTCCGATTGGAGCTTTTTTAAATTGTTTTGTTATTCATGGTGCAGTGCTTCTATGGGATCAAGATGCGCCGCCTTTCTTGCCGGGAAATAACCGAACACAACACCAACACCCGCTGAGAATACAAATGAAACGGCAATAATTCCGATATTGAGAAGAAATGGCACCTTAAGAGCGCCCGCACCGGCGGCAGAAGCCGCGATTCCGAGAATTATTCCGATTATGCCTCCAAAGCAGGAAAGAACAACCGCCTCGATTAGAAACTGCATAAGAACCTGCTTCTCCATGGCGCCTAATGCAAGACGGATACCTATTTCACGTGTCCGTTCCGTAACCGAGACCAGCATGATGTTCATTATACCAATTCCTCCAACCAGCAAGCTGACCGCAGCCACCGCTCCGAGAAGGGCTGTGAGTAAGCGTGTTGTTCCGGTCAATGTTTTGACAATTTCCTGCATATCCCTGACATTAAAATCATCTTCTTCTTTTTTCCCGAGATGTCTCCGTTCACGCAGCAACCGCTCAATATCCTCCTTCACCTTTTCTGTGGAAACACCGTCTTTTGCCGATACTGAGATAGAATTGATATCATTATTCCCCACGATTCGCCGCTGTACAGTACGCAGTGGCATCAGAACAAAATCATCCTGATCCGTTCCGAAGCCCGACTGCCCTTTGGATTTAAGCACGCCAACAACCTGACACGAAATTTTTTCGAGGCGGATTGTGCGTCCCACAGGGTCCTGTTCTCCGAAAAGCTGTTTACTGATTGTATTACCGATGATGCATACTGCCGCACCGGCCCTTAATTCCCCGTCGGTAAACTGGCGCCCGTCGGACAGTACCCAGTTCCTCACCATCAGGAAGTTATTGTTGCTGCCCGTAATATTCGTGGCCCAGTTTTCGTTTCCGTAAATAGCCTGAACCGACCTGCCGGTAATAGGCGCCACACCTGCAAGTCCGGAAACATCTCTTTCAATGGCTTCCGCATCGGCTATTTTAAACATCGGAGCGCCTGACCGGGTTCCGCCGGGTCCGTGGAAGCTCTGCCCGGGACGCACATCAAGCAGATTGCTTCCCAGGCTCGATATCTCAGAGGCTACCTGTTTCGTTGCTCCGTCACCGACAGTCACCATAGTTATCACGGCTGCAACTCCGATAACGATACCAAGAATCGTAAGCGATGACCGCATGACATTGCGGCGAATTTCGCGCATTGCTATAAGTATCGTTTCAAGAAACACTATTCTTTAACCCCTCCATTCTGCTTCTCTTTGTCAATGGTCCCATCCATGAACCGGACAATCCTTTTTGCATATGCTGCCATAACAGCATCATGGGTCACCATTACTATGGTAATGCAACTGTCACGGTTAAAAATGGTCATAAGCTCCATGATTTCACGGCTCCGGGCCGAATCGAGATTTCCTGTTGGTTCATCGGCAAACAGCACTTCAGGAGATGCAACAATAGCACGGGCTATTGCCACACGTTGCTGCTGCCCGCCCGATAGTTCTGCTGGGGTGTGGTTTTCCCAGCCACTGAGACCAACGGCTGCAAGAGCTTTGTGCGCCATTTCCCGGCGCTCTGTCGCAGGCATACCGCGATAGATAAGAGGAAGTTCGACATTCTCCAAAGCGGACGTGCGGTTCAAAAGATTGAATCCCTGAAAGACAAATCCCAGATAATGACGGCGCAAAAGGGCGCGCTGGTCACGGGAGAGGTTTCCAACTTCAACCCCTTTAAATCTGTAGGTGCCTGATGATGGAGTGTCCAGGCAACCCAGTATATTCATGCAGGTTGACTTGCCGGACCCGCTCGGGCCCATTACAGCAATGAAATCGCCATGATCAATCCGCAGATCGATACCCTGGAGTGCGCTGACAGCAGCCGCGCCGGATCCATAAACCCTGGTCACACCATTAAGCTCTATGACAGGATACATGTCACGGGTTCCGGGAGGAGGCATGATCATTGTCCGGTCCTTACCGTGTCAATAATAACCTTCATTCCGGGATCAATACCTCCGCTGATTACTTCGGTTATTATTCCATCGCTCTCGCCGATGATCATAGAAACCTCGGAAAGCTGCCCTTCCTTCAGGATCCAGGCTCTTGCTTTTTTCCTGTCGGCTTTTGTCTCCTTTTTCAGTTTTGTCTGTGGTCTTCTGGGTCGGGGAAAGAGTTTGCCGATTATGCTGCTGTTCCCGGATAAAGTTTCATTCTCTTTTGCCGGAGGAGTAAAACGAAGGGCGGCATTCGGAATAAGAACTGAATTTACAATTTTATTTGTCACTATATTTGCTGTGGCAGTCATCCCCGGCCTCAGTGATAAGTCTGAATTGTCAACCTTCAGTATGGCTTCATAAGTTACCACACCGCTTACTATTTTTGATCCATAGCGGACCTGTGTAATCTGAGCCGTAAAAACGCGATCCGGGTAACCGTCAACTGTAAAGGTGGCCTTTTGATTCTTCTTCACCTTGTCAACATCGGCTTCATCGACATCAACGCGGAGTTCCATCTTGGTAAGATCTTCGGCAAGTGTGAACAAAACAGGTGCCTGCAACGATGCGGCAACGGTCTGCCCAGGTTCAACAGAACGCTTCAGGACTACGCCTTTAATAGGCGAATAGATTACTGCTTTTGACAGATCAGTCTGGACAATCCTGAGATTGGCTTCAGCCTGCGAGACAGAAGCTCTTGCTGATGTTTCATCGGCCAGAGAACGTTCAAGAATCGCTTCCGCTGCATCGACATCCTGTTGAGACGACAACCTGTTACCGCTCAATGTTCCGACCTGCTTCAGCCGGTTCAGTGAACTGCCTGCTTCCTTAACTGTCGCCTGCACCTGCCTCACCTTGGCTATTGCCGCTTCCAGTGAGGCTTTACTCTGTTGGACCTGGGCCTCAAGCCTTGAAGTATCGAGTCTTGCCAGAACCTGGCCGATTTTCACAATGTCGTTGTAGTCCGCTTCGACTGTCCTTATTATTCCTGAAAGCTCAGAGCCGACTTCGACTTGATTGGTCGGCTGAAGCGTGCCGGTTGTGGCTACACTGACAATGAGATCTCCGCGCTGTACGCTTTCCGTCTTATATTCCACCTTGTCGGCGCTGTTACCTGTTCCCAATTTTATCACAGCAAATACTGCCATAACCGCGATTAACAGCCAGACAATCCAGCGTATAAGGTGTTTGCCGCGTCCTGATTTGGAATTAATATTCAAGGTCCGGTTGATATCGGAATTGTTTTCCTTGTTTAAACTGTTCATATCTTCAAATTCCTATTTCCAGACTGGAAACTCCGCTGTGTTTATAATTTGTTTACGGGTAAACCCTATTTATCAGACTCCGTATTGATATCTACAGGCACAAGAGAGGTCCAGCCCCCCCCAAGTGCTTTATAAAGGCGAGCCAGGTTGGATATGATATTCCCTTCGCTCTGAATCAACTGATCTTCAAAGGACAGAAGCGACCTTTGCGCATCCAGCACACTTGTAAAATCCGTCAATCCGGCCTTATACATGTCTTGTGCCAAAGCTACTGCCTGTAAAGCGGCCCGCTTTGCATCGCTCAGTGACTGCCGGCGATTCTGCTCTTCCATGTATGCCACGAGCGCATTTTCCACTTCCTCTATGGCATTGAGAACGGCTGTTTCGTACTGGATCAGATACTGCTCCTGCAGCGCCGATTGCACCTCGATATTGCTTCTGATCGAGCCGGCTTTGAAAATCGGCCATGTGATACGTGGACCGAAGGAATACGTTCTGCTGCCGGGAGTAATCAAATTATCAAGCGTCAGAGATTCAAAGCCTATCGAACCCGTAAGGTTAATTTTAGGATACATCTCAGCAGTGGCCACACCTATTCTTGCAGTTTGTGCGGCAAGCTGGCGTTCTGCCCGGCGGATGTCTGGCCTCTGCCGCAATACATCAGCGGGTATCCCCACAGCAAGATCCGGCCGGCATACCGGAACAGGTTTCTGTTCCTTCAATTCAGCATGGACCGTACCGGGATTATCACCCATAAGCACAGCAAGGCGGTTCATTGTCTCCTCAAGTGCGGCCTTGAGCGTTGGTATATTGGAACGTGTGTTTTCAAGGTTGTATTTTGCCTGATGAACAGCAATCTCGTTTGCCAGGCCTGCCTGGTAACGAAATTGTGCCAGTTGGTATGATTCATTCTGGATATTAAGATTTTTCTCAGCCACTTCAATCCGGGCCTGAAAGGAGCGAACCTCAACATAATTCAAGGCAACCTCGGCAAGAAGCGAGACAGAACATCCCGCAAA
>Ga0209287_10001173_pt1 | contig 13573 bp, 12 predicted proteins | sample PPLLak3cmMay2015_2_FD_187255 | JGI IMG/M metagenome (GOLD analysis project Ga0209287, IMG submission 187255) | Freshwater sediment microbial communities from Prairie Pothole Lake near Jamestown, North Dakota, USA - PPLs Lake P8 Core (1) Depth... | ecosystem: Environmental > Aquatic > Freshwater... | reverse complement strand
CGAATAGGGATTGTCATTGCTCACATGAGGTCTGCTGTGGGTCTTGGTTATCCCCAGGTCTCCCAGGAGATGGGCAACAGCCTTTGATTTCATGCTGGGACCTCTGTCTGCATGCACCACCAATTGTGTGAACGAAACAGTGTCAGGTCTACACATTTTACATTTTAATCATGATTGGGATCTTCTGTTGACTCACCTTTTGATCCTTACCCGAAAAATTTATTAAAACATTAAGTTTTTATAAGTAGTGGAAGATTAGCACTTCATTCTTTACTGTTCTATAAGAAACTCAGGATTATTCTTGGCAAGCCATCTTTCGACATCGATCTTAAGGCCTTTTACGAACTCAATAAGTTCTAGAGCATTACCTGCCGTGACTGCTCCGATGTAATCATATTCAACGATGTTTCTTTTTGACCTACACGAATCCAGATAATCAGAGTCATTTTTTCTTTCAGAACCCAAAATTAAAGGGAGAGCCTGAATTGTACGATAGTGTTGCAGGTTTCTTTCAGCTTTATATCCTTCTGCATAGAGCAATACAGTGCATAGCTTGAGAGCTGCATTGTATGCTATCCCGAATGACCAGTCCGCTGAGATCTCACCTTCGGAGGCATCTTTGATATCCCGCTCGACAATCGCCAGAAGGTTACCAATTTCCTCTTTACTCGTCTTATGAGGTTTCAGCCAGCCGTTATTCAGCCATTGTTTTAAGGTCATCCTCTGTCCCTAGAACAAATAATTTTGGTGACTTCATCACACTGGAAATGAAATGATCTTTTGCTTTATTTCTGTTTTTCAGTTCATCGCTGCTCATTACATGCGAATTGATCTCTCTTCCGATTTTTTCAGAAACGCCCGAAAGCAGCGTTGAAACCGCACGCATACCCAGCTGCCCTATTATAAAAAGATCCACATCGCTTTCAGCTGTCTCCTTCCCCTCAGCAAATGAGCCAAAAATAAAGGCTACCTGTATCCGATCGTCTTTTATAGCGCCTTTAAGCACATCAACCAGACCTATGCTCTTCAGGACAAGGCTCCGGATATCAGGGTATAGGGGATTTGATTTATTGGCACTGTAATAGACACGATTACTGTCCTTCCTGTCTATTACCAGATCAAGCTTTAAGAGTTTCAACAACTCCTGCCTGATCGTGGCGTCATTAAGGCCGGTCCTGCGCTCAATCTCACGGATGTGTAGTTCTTCCTCAGCGGAACCATAGAGGAGCTTAAAGATCTCCGCCCTGGTTCTGGATGAAAGTATTTTACTTAATGTGCTCATAATGCGTGTTTATACCACGCATTTGCGTGGTTTTTCCACTCAATTTTTTATAAAAATCATTTTTTTGAACAAGCCCTGCTGACGTTGGAAAAGCTTAGGAAGAATAAGCCTTTTATTGCGGAGAGGTCAAGGGAAAACTGCGAGAAGATCAGAAGATGAGATGGTGAGAAGATTAGAGACGGAGAATGGGGAGTTCAGAAGGCAGAAGTTAAGAAGATCAGAAGTTGAGAAGTTGAAAAAGGGGTCAGGTCTGCTCTTGACTCACCATTTGATCCTTACCCAAAAAATTTATTAAAACATTAAGTTTTTAGGGTCTTCTGACTTTCTTGAACACGTAAAATAAGTTAAAGCCTTGTGAATAAATTTATGCAACGGTGCGTTGCACAAATAACCGATCCGGCCATGGCAAGCTCAGGACAGGGAGGCCGGAGATCAAAGGTCCGCAATGAACTTCGAACATCGAATATTCAACATCAAATGAAAGAATTAGACAATCAGACACCTGGCGGCAGATAATCACCCGATCTTAAGAGGAATTTCCATAGCGGGATGGCATTAATTGTCGCTGTATCCAGGACGGTTTCATCTTCAAATTTTTTTGTTATGAGGAGCACTCGTTTTGTCTTCGGAAAACGGCGCAGGAAAAGCCTGAGTCCCGACAGCCTCCTGTCTTTCCAGTCAAGGGCATCAACATACTTGGCTTCTACCGGAAGCGGTGATTTATATGATCCTGTTATAAAATCCACCTCCCGCTCGCTTTCAGCGTAATAGCCGCACTGCAAACTGTTGCGCTTCAGCTCCATAAATACGGCGTTTTCAGCCTTACTGCCCTCATCACCCGGCCCTGTAAGAAGCGTCCTGACCCCGTTATCCCAGAGATATACCTTCTTCTGGGCATATATACGTTCCGAATGGGAGGTCGTCCACTTCTCAATCGATTGAAGAAGAAATGCCCCTTCCAGATAGCTGATATAATCCTTCACAGTATCAAGAGAGAGCGCAAGAGTTTTTGACAGTTTGTTGTAGCTTATGCGCGATCCTGTTGAAGCCGCAACAAGACGCATCAGGTCTCTAAGGGCAAAGGGTTTTTTTACAGGAAAATTACGGATAAGATCACGTGCCAATATATCCTCCAGAAGGTTTGTCATGTATTCATGAGAAGGATTCAAGACCTGTTCAGGATATCCACCGGTTTCCAGATATTCCGCTGCAAGGGTTTCATATTTATAGTCCTCAGACAGCTTAGGCTGGCTTCCGCGAAACAGTATAAATTCTTTAAAACTTAAAGGATAAACGGTTGTTATGATCTGTCTGCCTGTAAGTTTGCCGCCCTGTCTCGCTATCAGGGATGATGATGAGCCTGAACAGAAAATTTTCAGCGGTTCGCTATCGTAAAGGGATTTCAGCTCAGTTTCCCAGCCTGGACTGTCCTGTATTTCATCCAGGAAAAGATAGAGTTTGCGATCACGATTGTGGTCGAATATTTTCCGCAGATTTTTCAGATGTTCCGAAATAGGGGTTGCCGAAAGATTAGGGTGGTCAAGCGGCAGATAAAGGATATCCTTTTCAGAAACGCCTTTTTCAAGAAGTTCTCGAATAAACTGTTTCAACAGTGTTGTCTTACCGCTGCGTCTGCTGCCTACTATAATCTCTGCCTGCTTTCGTTCCAGCTGAAGATAGAACCTTTGCAGATAGGAGTCCCGTTTTATCCCGGAATTGAAGGATTGTTTTTCCCACCAGGGGTTCAAAGAATAATAAATAGTTTCCATGGCGAGAATTAAACTCTAAATCGAAGGTTTTGTCAATTAGTTTCGATTACGATCGAAACTTTTGAAAGGGGTATTCTCCTGTCTCATCTTTATAAAAAATTTAACAGTATCAGACTTTCATTATTTACTTGTTTATATAAGCGAGAATGGAAACCTAAGGCTGGGATGCTAATATTAAGCATTCATTTGCAATGCTTTTTCTGCCTCCTGTGGCAGATGAACGAGGACAAAACAGGAATCGAGGTAAAGATAGCTTTCCCCTGATTCATCATTGATTCACAGGTATCATGGTAATTAAAAAGTCGGATAATTTTATGATCCTGAAATCTTCATAATGTTTGATTTTAAGGAGATGTTTATCTCCTGTAATAAGGAGATCCGCCTTTGCCTCTATGGCGCATTCCAGTATCCTGTTATCGGGATCATCCGATAATACCTTAAGATGCGGGGATGTTTTCAGGACCCTGGCTGTCTTGGAGATATATGTAAGCAATTGAGCGATTTTTTGTTTTTCCCAGCCGAACTTTTCTTCCAGTTTTCTGGCCAGTTCCGTCAGAATTGCAATTGACGTGTATAATTCGAAATCTCTGTTAATGGCTCGTAAATACGCCTTTTCGGCATTGCCTCCCGGGATGACGAATGCGGAGATATAGATATTGGCGTCAAATACGACCTTCAAGATCAGCGCCCCTGATAAACCAGTTTTTCAACATCGGCCTCGGTAAACAGGTCTTTTTTTCGCCCCTGTTCTGATCCGTACTTTTGCAGCTCCCTGAATTCCTTTTCCAATGCCTGTTTTTTGTAATCTTGAAACATTTCTCTGAAGAGAACGCTCTTATTCTTCGACATTAGCCTGGACATGCTTTCATATTCTTCCGCAATATCCTGAGGCATGGAGATTGTTATGGCGATTCTTGATCCCTTTGTTTTCATCGTGATTACCTCTTAAAAGTATGACAATATCATACAGCCGCTCATCATTCCAGGTCAAGGGAAAAGAATGGCAAAGGAGGAGGTCAGCGATCAGAAGTCAGAGATCGGAGGACAGAAGGCAGAAGTTAAGAAGATGAGAAGTTGAGAAGATGAGAGGGTGAGAAGATAAGAGATGGAGAATGGGTGAAAGGCAGAAGTTGAGAAGATGAGAAGATGAGAAGATGAGAGACGGAGAATGGGTGAAAGGCAGAAGTTGAGAAGATGAGAAGATGAGAAGATGAGAGACGGAGAATGGGTGAAAGGCAGAAGTTGAGAAGATAAGAAGGTGAGAGGTTGAGAAGATAAGAGATGGAGAATGGGTGAAAGGCAGAAGTTGAGAAGATGAGAAGATGAGAAGATGAGAGACGGAGAATGGGTGAAAGGGAGAAGTTAAGAAGATGAGAAGTTGAGAAGATGAGAAGATGAGAGACGGAGAATGGGTGAAAGGCAGAAGTTAAGAAGATGAGAGGGTGAGAAGATAAGAGACGGAGAATAGGTGAAAGGGAGAAGAAGACGAAAAACAGAGACAGGAAGCCGGAGGCCGGTAAATCTTGCGGGGCTGATGCGAAAAAGGTTGCAGATTGAACAGCAATGATGTATAAAGGCACGTTTTCTGTACACCGCAGGGATCACCCCCTGCGGTGTTTTTTATTTTTATGAGGGGAATAAAAGCATGATAAATGTAACAAATGTCAGCCTTTCTTATGGCAAGAAGGTGCTGTTTAAGGAAGTAAATATAAAATTTGCCCCGGGGAACTGCTACGGGCTGATCGGCGCCAACGGGGCGGGTAAATCCACCTTTTTAAAGATACTATCAGGTGATGTGGAACCGGATAAGGGCGAGGTCACAATCGGCCCGAAGGAAAGGCTCTCTGTCCTCAGGCAGGACCAGTTTGCATTTGATAATGAAACGGTCATCAACACCGTCATCATGGGGCACAAAAGGCTCTTCGAGGTAATGGCGGCGCGCGAAGCGATCTACGCAAAGCCTGAACTTACCGAGGAAGAAGGCATCCTCTGCGGCGAACTTGAATGTGAATTCGCTGAAATGAACGGCTATGAGGCAGAGGCTGAGGCAGCGGTACTCCTCAAGGGACTCGGCATCCCCGAGTCATTTCTGCAGAAAAGGATGAGAGACCTCCTGGGCGGCGACAAGGTGCGCGTGCTTCTTGCACAGGCCCTGTATGGCAATCCCGACGTGCTTCTGCTGGATGAGCCCACAAACCACCTGGATCTCAAATCCATCTCATGGCTGGAGGAATTTCTCTGCCGGTTCCAGAACACGGTCATCGTTGTATCACACGACCGCCATTTTTTAAACCAGGCCTGCACACATATAGCGGATATAGACTTCGGGGCGATCCGGGTATATACGGGAAATTACGATTTCTGGTACGAGTCAAGCCAGCTCATGCTTAAACAAAAACAGAATGAGAATAAAAAGGCCCTTGAAAAGGCAGAGGACCTCAGGGAATTCATTCGGCGATTCAGCGCCAACGCATCCAAATCCAAACAGGCCACTGCCAGGAAAAAACTCCTGGACAAGCTCAGCATAGAGGATATGCCGGTTTCATCGAGGAAATACCCGTTCATCAGCTTCAAGCCCGAACGCCCGTGCGGCAACACGATTCTTGAGATAAAAGGTCTGTGCAAAGAGATACACGGGGTTTCCGTCTTAGACAATCTTAACCTCACCGTGAACAGGGGTGATAAGATCGCCTTTGTCGGCGTGGACAGCCACGCAAAAACAACCCTTTTTCAGATACTCGCAGGTGAAACATCTCCGGACAGCGGGAGCGTCAACTGGGGAGTTACCATCAAGGCAGAGTATTTCCCCATGGAAAACAGCGCCTACTTCAGCAACGATATGAGCCTTGTGGAGTGGCTTTGCCAGTTCCCTCCCTGTGACGGGGAAAGCTTTGCCAGGGGCTTTCTGGGAAGGATGCTCTTTTCCGGGGATGAGGCCATGAAAAAGACAAGGGTTCTTTCAGGCGGGGAGCAGGTCCGCTGCATGCTTTCCAAGATAATGCTCAGCGGGGCCAATGTCCTTATCCTGGACGAACCGACAAACCACCTGGACCTTGAATCACTTACCGCCTTGAATAACGGGCTGACGGCATTTCCGGAGGTGCTGCTGTTCTCATCCCGCGACCGCCAGCTGGTGTCCACCGTGGCGAACAGGATTGTTGAAATCACTTCTTCCGGGATTATTGACAGGTCAATGGGGTTTGATGAGTACCTGGAAGATGACGAGGTTTTAAACATCAGGCTTCAATTTGCGGTAGCATAACAGGGATAATTTTACAGGGAGGCTGGGATGCTGAGACCATGCATCAGAGATCGGAAGTCAGAGATCAGCCGCCTTTGCCAAGGCTACGGCGGGCAGGCCAGAATGCAGAAGTTAAGAAGATGAGAAGCTGAGAAGATACGAGACGGAGAACGGGGGAATCGGAGAAACGGGGAAAGGGAGAAGAAGGCGAAAAAGAGAGGTCGGAGGTCAGAGGGCAGCCGCCTTTGCTCTATGAACTTCCGCCTTCACCAGCGTTACGGCGCGCCGGGAGAGTTGAAGGTGGTGGGCGATGCGCGACTCGAACGCGCGGCCTTTGGTTCCGGAGACCAACGCTCTATCCACCTGAGCTAATCGCCCACAGCCGGTTCTTAACATTTTGATTTAAAGGGGTCAACAGGGAAACTGAAAGGCGGGAAGATAAGAGGTTAAGAAGTTAAGAAGATAAGAATATAGGATTTAAGAGTGCCGGTGGGTCTGGCCCTGAAGGGCTTTTTTATACTCGTCCATAAGCTTGTCCCTGCAGTTGCCGCATATGGAATGAGACACACGGTGTCTGTTCTGCATGTCATCCGTAAAAAATTTCTTCCTGCCCAGATGTTTGCTGCACCATGAGCATATGACATCAATATCCATTTCCATATTTCACGACCTCTAAGACAGACGCCTTTTAGGATTCCCCCCTTCCCTTTGACAAACCTCAATATTCTGTTATTTCTATCATGAATCCGGATAGTTGTCAATAAAAAATACCATATACTGTGTTTATAACATATTTTTTCCACAATATAGGGTGGTTGAATTGAAGGATATACCGGGAAGACAGGAGGCTATAAAATGACGACCCTGGTGAAGGCCGGGGCGCATGGATATAACAAACTGAAAAGACTGGATTTAGCCTTATGTCTTTGCCCGGACTACGGCGCGGCAGATCGGAGAGGATAGAGGACAAGGGTTTTTAAAAGTTCTGATAAGTGAGGAAGGCAATTTATTTTGACGTAACCCCTCCTGGCCTCCCCTTACCCTAAGTGGAGGAAAATCGGGGAAAGGCTTGGAGCGGAAGTGGATAACACAACCCATTCCCCCCGTAGGGGCAGGTTCTAAACCTGCCTGGGTCTGCATACTCCGCATTTGTCGCAATTGCCGACCGAGCATATATCCGACTCCTTTTCCTTCAGGGCCAGCATGTACTCCCTGGCAAGATATTCCTTGCGGATGCCGTGATCGATAAAATCCCAGGGGAGGACCTCATCAAGCCCCCTGGACCTGAGGACAAAGAAGTCAGGATTTATCTCCGAGTGGCGGAATGCCATGGACCAGTCGCCCCGGTACTGATGCCCCAGCATCAGTATGGAGCCCACCCTCCTGTCGCCTGCGGAAAGGAGCGCCTGAAGATATGCCCACCTGGCCACGTCAAAGCTGACTGTCATGCCGCCTTCCTTCTCGACTGACCGCTTCAGCCATTTCTGCTTTTCCTTCAGGGTGGAGACGCCTTCCATGGGGAACCACTGAAAGGGCGTAAACGCCTTTGGCACGAAGCAGTTGACGCTCAGGCGTATCCTGCCTATGGTGCCCCGGCCTTTTGACTCCCTGACCATGTGGTGCTTGATTACCTTGACAAGGCTGAGTATCTCCTCCACGTCATCCCTGGTCTCTGAAGGGAGCCCGATGAGAAAGTAGAGCTTCAGAGAGAACTCCCTTACCCTTGCCATGAGCCTTACGGAATTTATTATCTGTTCATCGGTGAGATGCTTGTTAATGACCTTCCTGAGCCTTTCCGATCCTGCCTCCGGGGCTATGGCAATGCTCTTCTGACCTGCTGCTTTCAGACATTCCAGGATCTCTTCGGTCAGGAGCTCCGCCCTCAGGGATGACACTGAAAAACTCCCGCCCTTTTCGATTATATCCCTGAAGACATCGCTGATACCCGGGGTATCCAGGACGGATGCGCTTAAAAGGCCCAGCCGGCCCGATTCCTTAAGGGCATCGTCAACGCATTCAACAAGCCTCTCTTTCCCGTGCGTCCGTGGGGGCCTGTAAACATATCCGGCGGCGCAGAAGCGGCAGGACCGTCCGCACCCCCTGCCCAGTTCAACCAGGACCGTGTCGGAGAATTCCGTATTTTTTGTAAGGATGCAGGACCTGTTCACGGAGGGGAGCGATGACCTGGGGCATGTTATTATTTTTTTGGCCTGGCCGTCCGGCCGGAGTGGCGAACGTGAACGGATTGTCCCGTCACCGTTGTATTCAACGTGATAGAGAGACGGGACATATACGGACGGGATGGCGCTGTCGAGACCTTCCAGTGTTTCTTTTCTGTCTGCGCCGGCGGCCCTGGCCTCTTTAAAGCCGTCAATAAATTGCTCAAGGTTCGCCTCGGCCTCGCCAAGCAGGAACAGGTCAAAAAACATCGCAAGGGGTTCGGGGTTCAGGAACGTCGTGATGCCGCCGCCCATGACAATGGGGCAGGATTCATTTCTTTCCTCCTGGAGAATGGGGATCTTTCCCGATTCAAGTATGGTGAGTATATTGGGATAGTCATTCTCAAAGGAGATGGAGAATGCGACAATATCAAAATCCCGGAGGGGGGATTGGGATTCCAGGGTGAAAAGGCCTTTTCCTGCCCGAAGGCGGAGGGACGTTTCCTGATCTTCAGGCAGGAAGGCCCTTTCTGCGACTACATCATCCCGTTTATTCAATAAGGCATAGACTGCCTGGAATCCCAGGTTGGACATGCCAACGCGATAATAGCTGGGGAAGACAACGGCAACGGATATCCTGCCGCCCCAATGCTTTTTAACGGTCCCCTTTTCACCTTCAAGCACGGCGCGTGAAAGGGGGCCGGTATTTTTTCTTGAATCCGTTTCTCTCAATCAGTCGGCCTTGGCCCTTAAAAAGGTCGGGTAATCAAGATTGTCCTTAAAAAACGCCTTTTTGAAAAAGCCCTTTTTCTGGGGTTCAAAATCCTCGTCATCTTCGACCTCGGGGATCTCCATGCCTGACTTCTTTCTCAGATACGCCGGGGACTCAAACTCATCCACCGCCTCGCCCTTCACCTTGACCGTCCAGGGGTCCTTGACCTCGTCGGGAGTGAGATCCCTCAGGTTGACAACCACCTTTCTGTACTGCGGCCTGTCGATTCCCGTTGCGATAACGGTGATCTGAACCTCCTCTCCCATATTCTCATCAAACACAACACCCCAGAAGATCTCTGCGTCTTCGGCTACCTCGCCCTTGATGTAATTGCTTGCCTGGTCGATCTCTTCCATTGTTATGTCGGGGGGTGCGGTTATATTCATGAGAAGCCCCTTTGCCCCGCTGATGGAGATGTCCTCCAGGAGCGGGCTGTTGATCGCCTGCTGGGCGGCCTCGGAGGCCCTGTTTGCCCCGCTTGCCCTTCCTGTGCCCATTATTGCCGTGCCCATCTCGGACATGACCTTTTTTACGTCGGCAAAATCCAGGTTGATAAAACCCGTGCTCATAATAAGGTCCGATATGCCCCTGACGGCGTTGAGCAGGACATTGTCTGCCTTTATTATCAGGTCCCTGAACATCGCGGTCCTGTCGCCGATGGCCTTCAGCCTTTCATTCGGGATGACGATCAGGGTGTCCACGTCCTTTTTAAGCCTTTCAATCCCCGCAAGGGCCCTGTTCATCCTCTTCTCGCCCTCAAACAGAAAGGGCTTGGTGACTATGGCAACCGTAAGTGCCCCGCTTGCCTTTGCCTCCCTCGCAAACACGGGCGACGCGCCCGTCCCTGTGCCTCCGCCCATGCCGGCGGTAATGAACACCATGTCGGCCCCTGAAACGGCCTCCCTGATGTCATTGATGCTCTCCTCGGCGGAAGTGCGGCCTACCTCTGCGTCCGCCCCCGCGCCCAGCCCCCTGGTGATGTTCGCCCCGAGCTGCATCTTGTTGGGACATGAGGAGCGTTCCAGGGCCTGGCTGTCCGTATTGGCCGCTATGAACTCCACCCCCTTGAGCTGGGCGGCGATCATGTTGTTGATAGCGTTGCCGCCGCCTCCACCGATGCCTACGACCTTGATCCTTGCATTGTACCTTTCATTGCTGTCGATAAATTCAAATTTCATTTCGTCCCTCCTTCTTTTTTGCCTTCTGTTTGTCGTCAGATAACATCCTTAAACCATTTCTTCATACGATCAACTACCCTTCCGAATATATTGCCGTCTCTTATCCTGAATTTCTTTTCCACATCCTTCCGCTTGGCCCCGTACAGAACAAGACCCACGGCCGTCGCGTACATGGGCTTGTTTACAACCTCACTGAGTCCGCCTATCCTGGAGGGATACCCCAGCCGGGCCGGGACATTGAATATCTGTTCCGCGATCTCGACCACCCCGGCGAGCTCGGATGACCCCCCTGTAATAACAACACCCGAATTGACTATATCCTCATACCCTGACCGTATGAGATCGTTCTGTATCAGGGTAAATATCTCCTCCACCCTGGGCTCCAGTATCTCCCCCAGTATCTGTCTTGGAAGGACGCGGGGGGTCCTGCCGCCCACGCCGGGGACCTCAATGGTCTCGTCCTTTCCTATCATGGATGTCAGGGCGCAGCCGTATTTCATCTTGATCTTTTCCGCCTCCAGCTTCGGAGTCCTCAGGCCGATGGAGATGTCATAGGTGAGGTTGTCCCCTCCCAGGGCCAGTACCGACGTATGCTTGATGGCGCCCTTGGAAAACACAGCCATGTCGGTTGTGCCTCCCCCGAAATCGACCAGGACAACACCGAGGTTCCGCTCCTCCTCGGTAAGGACAGCCTCGCTTGAGGCGAGTGATTCAAGCACGATATCATGCACATCCAGCCCTGCCCTGTTTGCGCACTTGATGATATTCTGTGCCGAGGTTACCGCCCCTGTAACGATGTGTATCTTGGCCTCCATGCGCACGCCGGACATGCCCAGTGGATCCATGATGCCGTCCTGCTCGTCAACGATGAATTCCTGTTCCAGGATGTGGATAACCTCCCTGTCCATGGGGATCGCAACGGCGCTGGCCGCCTCGATAACCCTCTCGATGTCCTTCTTGGTTACCTCCTTTTCCTTGAGGGCTATTACCCCGTGGCTGTTAAAGCCCTTGATGTGGCCTCCCGCTATGCCGGCATAGACAGAGCTTATCTCGCAGCCTGCCATGGTCTCGGCCTCTTCAATGGCCTCCTTGATGGAGTTGACCGTCTTTTCAATATTGATTACCACGCCCTTCCTTAACCCCTCGGACGGGTGCGTTCCTATGCCGATAATCTCGACACCCCCATGAACTATCTCACCGACCACCGCACATATCTTTGTTGTGCCGATATCCAGACCAACTATTATCTCTCCGCTCATTATCACTTCCCCCCTGACAAAAACCGTATGCAGTGAATAGAATCAATCCACTATTTTCCATTAATCATTTACAACTGAATCCATGCGCCTTAAGCCCTGAGCCCTGCGCCATGAATTCTTCATTCACTATCTTCTATTTTCTATTCATAATGTTAAAGCCCTACAGTAAGGCCGCCATCTTCAACCTGCTGACCTGAACCGTCCGCTTTTTTAAATGAAACCACAACCCCGTCAAGGTTGTTCATGTCTATCACCTTAACGGTATCAATTGTCCTTGACCCCTGAAGATACCTGACCAGCGTTTTAAGTCTGCTTTTCCCCTTATCCAGGTCCTCCACTCCCATCCTCACGGCAATCGGCAGGGACAGGGAATATATCAGGGCATCGCCTCCATCATTCATATGTATCTCTGAAATGTCGTCAAGGGACAGCAGCCCGGTTTCCCCGGCAAAGCTTTCAAGAATGCGTGCAGCCAGTGCCAGCTTTTCATCGGCATTGTCCGCGTTTTTTGAGACGCCTGATATAACCGGGTAATCGGCATTCTCACCCTGATCCAGTTCCTTGAACACCTTGCCCCATCTGTTCATGTAAAATAATTTGTCAAAAAGGACCAGCGCCCTCGGCGATTCTTTTTCCGCCTTGATTATAAGGGTGTGGGGAAACTGTTTTTCCAGCTCCACGGACCTGACCCACGGATGCCTTTCGATCTTCGCCTTTATCTCGTTGGGATTTATCGTCAGCAGGCTCAGGTCATTATTTAACCCGGCCGTCTTTATAATCTGGCCCTTCAGCCCGTCATCCACTCCCGTCACCTCGATAGATCTGAGCTTGAGGTAGGACGAGTTGATCAGCACCTTATACAGATACACGAACAAAAGACTTACAGAGATCATCCCGACAATAAGGATCAAAACCTTGAAGGACACCGACGTCACAAACCTCAGCAGGTCCCTGAAAAAAGGCCGCCTGTCTTCCGTCCTCTTTTTCGTTACCGATTGATTTGAGAGTAAAGCCTTCTTTGCCATGTACATGTCCTTGCCGTTCAGGATGATGCCTTAAAATTCCCCCAGGATCACTATCTCCGTCTCAAGAGTGATCCCCGTCTCCTCTTCAACCCTTTTCCCTGCGAGGTTAATGAGCCCCAGTATATCGGAGGCCTTTGCCCCGCCTGTGTTCACGATAAAGTTGCCGTGCCTCGGAGATATCATTGCCCCGCCTATCCTGGCCCCCTTGAGCCCGGCCCTTTCTATAAGCCTCCCTGCGTAATCACCGGGGGGGTTCTTAAACACGGAGCCGGCGCTCGGATAATCCAGCGGCTGCGCCGCCTTTTTTCTTTTCAGATTTGATGCGATCGCCTCTGCGATCCTTTCCCGTTCCCCCTTCTGCATCCTGAGCCTTGCCCCGTAGATGACGGCCCCTCCGGCAATGGACGATGACCTGTAGGAGAATCCAAGGTCCTTCCGGCCTATGGCAGCAGGTGTGCCGTCGGCATTTACCGTAAGGACATCCTGGACCAGGCTGCCTATCTCCATACCGTACGCGCCGGCATTCATGAACACAGCCCCTCCCAGGGTCCCCGGTATTCCGGCCATAAACTCAAGCCCGCACAGGCCGTTCCTTCTGCAGAAGCCCAGCAGCCCTGCGATCGTCAGGCCGCCTCCGGCAATGAGCAGGGGCTCCCCGGCTCCGGCCTGTTCGGCAGAGGCCAGGCTGCCTTTCAGCACAATGACTGCACCTTTAATGCCTCCATCGCCCACCAGCAGGTTGCTGCCTTTCCCCACGACCGTCCAGGGTATCCCTTCCCTGTTCAGGCAGGTTATCAGGCTGCAAAGGACCGGCAATTCACCCGGAAAGCATACTGCCTCGGCATTTCCTCCCACCCTGTAGGTAGTCATGTGACCCATGGGGAGGTC